>Ga0180434_10002580_pt1 | contig 23929 bp, 16 predicted proteins | sample SS_ome_7_FD_132453 | JGI IMG/M metagenome (GOLD analysis project Ga0180434, IMG submission 132453) | Hypersaline lake sediment archaeal communities from the Salton Sea, California, USA - SS_1_D_2 metaG | ecosystem: Environmental > Aquatic > Non-marine Saline and Alkaline > Hypersaline >... | reverse complement strand
TCCGACGAACATTTTTTTTGCCAAATGAACGAATTCGCAGAATTCATTAGAGACGATCGAGACCGCTACGTCGCGTTATTAAGTGTGCGGTGCCGGCGTCAACCGGATCGCTATAATGGGTTGAGGGGAGGTGCCTGCCGAATTTCCACCGGCAAAACGACCCAAGACGAAGAACAAGCGTTAGACTTGTACCGAAGCATCGTAGCCACCAATGCCTCGACACAAAGAAAAGTGCAACATAATTAAAGCTTTGGATTAAATTTTAAACCCTTTTCTTCTTTTGTAGAAAAAGAGAAACGACAGCAAACCACCACCGGGGGGGCCGGGGGACATCAAAGGATTCAAACGATGCGTCGATCCAATCGGTTAAGTCAACTTACCCAATCAACGTTCCGTACCGTACGAACACATAACCGTTGGATCGCTGTCGTAGCCTGTGTGGTTTTTCTCGCAGTGTCCGCGCTCCCCGCGTGGGCGTTGGATCAGATTTCGAACGCGGTCTTGACTAATCTCAATACCATGTCCAATCATTCCACGTGCTTCAACAATACCGGGAATCCGGACTATCTTGTCAATAACACAACAACGATTCGGCAAGGTCAAGTCATGTATGCCGAATCGGTCATTCTCAGCGGTTGGTTGGGACTGTACGAAGCGACGGGCAACACCAACTATCTTACAAACGTGGCTCGCCATCTCAAGACCATCTTCGCAAACCGTGCCGACGTTGTCGGTATTCTTGACGAAGCGCGTGACTGCTATTGTCCGGGTTGGCCCACCGACTATTACGAACCAGGCAATTTTCACGTCATGCCGCACCACACCGGCTTGATTTGCACGCCCGCTGCACGATGGTGCTACTTCGTCAATCGCGATCCTGCCATAAGGAATACCTACAATTCGGATTTGGGGCAGACAAACGGAGCTTACGCCGCCACTTTGCTCGACAAGATCGATGAATCTCTCATGATGTTCAGTCAACCATACAATGGCAAGGATATCGAAGAACATATCGAAGCCAACGGTGAAATCTGGTACGAAGATTCGTTCACAACCGATTGCTACAACCAAGGCGTGACCTGCCCAGACGACACAGCCATTCCCTACAACATGGCAGCTTCGATGGGCGAAGCATTTCTGAACATGTGGCTGGCAACCGGCGACAACAAATACCGAATACGCGCCGAGGGCATTGCCCTAAGATTCAAAAACACAGGCCTAGAGCTCTGGTGGGGTAGTATGTACCTCTGGCCTTATTCGGAGGAGTACGGCGATGTATATGAAAGCAACCAGTTTGAACTAATGTTGGGCAAGTATAATCTACCCGAAAACGCCTCTTACGGCGGCCTCAACATGCGTTTTGCTGCCAACTGCTATCGTGAAGGACTCAACACATTTACCGCACTGGATATGGAACGGCTCTTTAACACCTATCGGGACAACTGCAAATATGTCTCGTATACAGACCCACCCGGGATTGCTATATCATTTGATATTCTTAATCGTTACCATAGTATATATGATCCTGAATCAAGCGACTGGGCTCGGGACCGGTACCTGATCCGGGCCATCGGCCTTGCCTGGTATGATCCCGCCATTCGCCATGTGACCAAAGATTACTGGGACTATCATCACCGCCTCGAATTCATCGACTATCAAACGGGTAATTACGAAGAGCCCTATACCGGTCAAACAAACTACGCACATTGGATGGGTTTCTGGCCTGGCGGAGCCTACCTAGCTGCCACCTACTTCCCGATCTACACCTACAAGACAAACGCCTCGATCGATCTGGACACAACGGATGTAAACCAAGGTCTGAGTCAACCAACCGCCGTCCCCGAAGATGGCGATACACAAGTCGCTACCCAAGGTAGCCGAACCTGTCGCCGAAATGTCGATCCTGCGGGGGGTGACCACTACATTTACTTCTGTGTAGACGACGATTTCGCGTATCAAGGAAGCCGACTCGACGTCTTCGTCACCGTCCAGTACTACGATGATACGGATACAGGCACTCTCCATCTTTGCTATGACGGATCAAGCAGCGCCCATACCGTTGCCGTAATGGGCGCATCGTTTGAAGGCTCCGACACATGGAAACAATACACCTGGCATCTCACCGATGCTTACTTCGGTAACAACGAGAACCAAGGTGCCGACTTCCGTATTTTCCGATCCAGTCATGATTCGATCCCCTTCTACCTGGATCAAGTCGGCGTGTGGGTCGAAGAATCGCCCGCGCCGGCCCAAGTCGTCAACCCGAGCATCGCGGACGGCGCCACCAACGTTCCTCTCGGTGCAACCGTGCCTTTCGTTAAGACCCTGGCATGGGGGGCACCGGCCCGTACCGTGTCTTACAACGTCTACCTCGGCACATCGAATCCACCGGCGTCCCAGGGAAGTGTCACCAACCCGGAATACGCGTCTACGTTGCATGTGAACACCACCTACTACTGGCGCGTTGACGCGATCAACAGTCACGGCACAATACCGGGAAGAGTCTGGTCCTTCACCACGGAGCAGGGTCCTTTCGACTTCGACAACGACTTCGACGTCGATCAAGCCGACTTTGGATGGCTTCAAGCATGTCTCTCCGGAAGCGGCACGCTCTACACGTTTGAATGCCAGAATGCTGATCTAGACGGGGACACCGACGTGGACCTGGACGATTGGCAGATTCTCCACGGCTGCATGAATGGATCGGGTAACCCGGTCATACCCGGATGCGATCCATAAACGGTAACCGAAGAAAATTTTGTGGGGGAGCGAGGGTTGATGATTCTCGAGCCGTTTGGGCGTTATGCGGTTTCTCGTGCGGCTAGGAATTGGACGGCGGCTTCGCACTGGCGTGGATTGCTGCAGCAGACGTCGCGGATGAACTCATAAAAAACGTCGCGATTGAGGCCGTATTCAGCCCGTAGCGGACATCGTAGAGCAATGCGTGGCTTTGTGGTGCTTCCCCCTAAGACCAAGGAGCGTATAAAAACCTGGTTTTTGCCAGCAAAGCATTTCATACGCCGGTTGAGTTCCTTTTCCAGCATGGACAGGTTGCTGTTGAGTTCTTCGTCGGTGATCGGCGGAGGACCGGAGCGTGCTTCGTCGTCGGCTTTAAGTGTTGCGTCGATGACCTGGTCCAATTGGGTTTGGCCGATGGGGGCTTCCAGAAAACCTTTGGCACCGAGTTTTGCCAGGACCTGTTGAAGCGCCTTGTTGCCACGGGACAGAACGACCACGACCGGTGTGCGCACCGCATTGGCCTTGAAGTGGCGAAGGAGCTGGGCGGCCTCTTCTTTTTTGGCGTCATACCCCACGAGGATGACATCCGGGCATGTTTTGGGGATCACTTTGATGCCGACTTTGACGTTTTTGGCACAGGTGACCTGATGGCTTCGTTTGGCCAGGGACTCGAGAATAACGCGAACCGATGAATCATGGTGGATCACCAGAATCTTTGCCACGCAGCTAGCCTCCATGGTGGGGCGTCCATCTGTTGCCTTATTATTGGGGAGGACGGCAACGAACGCCAAACTGGCATGTTCAAAACGAGGAAAGGCCCTGAGCCTTTTCCGCTATGGTAGCTTTTCGTCCTGCGGGTCGCAACCTTTCGTCGGGCGGGTTACAGGCAAGGCTCGACCCGAATCGTGTCTCCGTCGGGCACGCCGTCGAGGCCTGTCAGGTCGCTCACGATTTTGCCGATCGGAACGACCGGGCTGATGGCTGCAGGCTTGTTGCCTTGGGACGCGGGTGTCGGCCCCCAGAAAATGCAGAATGCTTGTCCCGGCGGCCAGAATGCCAACTCCCCGATTTCCATCTCTGTTCGCATCGGATCTTCTTCATCAGCGGTTGTGCGCATCGTGAAGTAAATCTCATCTCCCCATCGCGAGACGGTTGATGCCACGGGTAACGCCCGATAAGCGTTGCGGGCTATTGCTGTATCGTTCAGTTCAGCATCCAGAACGAGCTGGCCGACCGTGATTCGAATCGCGTATGGCATGTCAAGCCTCTTTGGGGATCGTTCAACATCAGGTGATTTTTGTCGTCCCTTTTCGTCGCGACGTTAGAGCAGTATGAATGGGCCACTTTTAGGCCTGAGCCCACTGTTCGCGGATCAACTTGGCGGCGGCTGGGATCACGATTTCCTTATCACCCATATTTCCACACTCCAAGCTGATGTAATCCTGGTAGCCAATCCACTTGAGTCCCTTGAAACCAAGTACATAATTGTCGGCAGCACCATCTTCGCCCGGCATCTTACGGCGACGTCGGCTGGCGATGTGGACATGATGAAGATAATCACCGGCCGTCATGAAGGCTCCTAAATCGCTGGTTTCTTCCCAGGTCATGTGCCAGAAGTCACCAAGAACACCGATGCCTGGGCCGCTGATGTCCTTGCACATCGAAGCCGCATCCGTCAACGTGCGCAGGAAGTAGCATTCGTTCCGTGCCAACGGCTCCAACAGAATGCGTGTCCCGGCTCGGGCGGCATAGTCGGCAAGTTCGTGCAATAGGGGCAAAGGTGTTCTTTCCTGTCGCTGATCCCACCGATCAAAGCCGGTTAGCAGCTTACGCGCTTCTCGATGTGGCAACGAGGGCTGCGGATTGAATGCGGGGACGACGATCAAGCCGGTGGATCCAAGTTCCCCACCGATGTCGAGTAACGTTTTTATACTGGACATCGCCTGATCGCGAATCTCTTTCGTGTCCGAGATCAGCCAGCCGTCATATCCGCCGCAGATCGCACTGATTTTAATGGAACGGCCTTGGAGGGCCGTCTTTATTTTCTTGATGTGTTGTTTCGTTTCTTCGGGTTGGGTGGAGAGGTTCTTGCCGAGAAGCTCCAGCCCTTCGAATCCCCACCGCTCCATGCGGTCAAGCTTCTCATCCAGCGTCTTACCCGGTATGCGGTTTTCTTGGCTGGCAAGTTTGAGAACCGCTCGCCGTTTTGGCTTAATGGGGGATGGCTCATTGTCAGCGCCCCATGAAGGAGCTGTGTTTGTTACAGATGCGCCTACTGCAGCCGCTGCTGACAAGAAGTCGCGTCGTCGCCACGTCATGAGATACCTCCCCTTAAGTCGTGTCGAGACGATGTCTCGTACGCTTGTTCATATCGAGCACCTATCGACAGATAGCATGCAATTCTTAACGGGAGTGACTCTGTCTGTCTAGCGTTAAGCGTCGTCGCCGGGATCCAGCACAGCCATGAAGGCTTCCTGAGGGATGGTGACTTGCCCGACCATCTTCATGCGTTTTTTTCCCTCTTTTTGCTTTTCAAGCAGTTTGCGTTTCCGGGTCACATCGCCCCCGTAACACTTGGCGGTCACATCCTTACGCAAAGCCTTGATGGTCTCGCGGGCGATGATCCGGTTGCCGATGGCGGCCTGGAGCGGAACGTCGAAAAGGTGTCGCGCAATTTCTTTTCGCAGGCGCCGGATCAAGGATCGGCCCCGGCGGTCGGCCTTGTCGCGGTGAACGATAATCGAGAGGGCGTCGACCGGCATACCGTTCACCAGGATGTCGAGTTTGGAAAGGTCATTGGCAGCATAGCCCTTGAGCTCGTAATCCATGGTGCCATACCCCTTGGTGGCGGCCTTCAGTCGATCGTAGAAATCGAAAATCGTTTCCGCGAGTGGGAATTGGTAGATGAGCATGACGCGTTGGGGCGAGAGGTACTCCGTTTTTCGGTATTGGCCTCGGCGGTCTTCAGCGATTTGCATGACCGCGCCGATCCATTCGGCCGGGATGATCAGGCTCGCTTCGATGATCGGTTCGCGGATCTCTTCCACCGTAGACAAATCGGGCAGCTCACTCGGCGAGTCGATGGTCACGACCTCGCCGCTTTTGAGCAGGACTTCATAGTTGACCGTCGGAGCGGTTTGAACAACGTCGATATCACCTTCACGCTCGATTCGCTCCTGGATGATTTTCATATGGAGCAGGCCGAGAAACCCGCATCGGAAACCAAAACCCAGTGCAGAGCTATGTACAGGGTCGAATGAAAAAGAGCTGTCGTTGAGCCAAAGATTCTCCAAAGCTTCCCGCAGTTCTGGGGCTTCCGTCATCGGTCCGGGATAGAAGTCGCAGAACACCATGCGCTGCGGCGGTTGATAGCCGGGCAAGGGCTTGTTCGCACGGTGGCGCTCGATCGTGATCGTGTCGCCGATATTCACGTCGTGCAACGTCTTGATACCCGCCACGACGTAACCGACCTCGCCTGCAGCCAATTGGTCGACTGAACGCGGTTTGGGTGTAAACTTGCCCAGCTCGCTGACGGTGTAGGTTCGTTCGGCCGCCATGAGCAGAATCTTGTCCCCTCGTCGCAGCGTGCCCTCACGAAGCCGCGTATGGCAAACGACGCCGCGATGCGGATCGGGTTTGGCATCGTAGACCAGCGCCTTCAGCGCAGCATTAGGATCGCCTTGAGGTGGCGGTATGCGCTCGATGATGGCCTGAAAAAGCTCGTCCACGCCTTCGCCCGTTTTGGCGGAGGTGTAGATGACCTGTTCAGCCGGCAAACCGAGGACATGTTCCAGTTCCAAAGCCACGTCTTCGGGGTTCGCGGTGGGCAGATCGATCTTGTTGACGACCGGGATGATTTCGAGATCCGCTTCAACGGCAAGGTAGGCGTTGGCGACCGTCTGGGCCTGGACACCTTGGGTAGCATCCACGAGCAGCAGCACCCCCTCGCAGGCAGCCATGGCTCGCGAGACCTCGTAGTGGAAATCGACATGCCCCGGCGTGTCCAGCAGATTGAGCATGTAGGTTTTGCCTTGCCGCGTATAAGGGACCGTCGCCCGGTTGGCTTTGATGGTGATCCCCATTTCGCGTTCCAGGTCCATGTCGTCGAGGAACTGCTCGCGCATTTCTCTCAGTTGAACAGCTCCGGTGGCGACGAGGATACGGTCCGCTAGTGTGCTCTTGCCATGGTCGATATGGGCGATGATGCCGAAGTTGCGAATCAGTTGCCGGTTGGGCATGGTGCTTTTGCTCTCCAATGGTACAAGCCCTGCAATGTACCGAACCCGGTCCGACAAGGAAAGGGGGGTACGCTGAGGAATTTGTTCATGGATGGGTCCCGCAATCGATTAGGGCGGTCAGGCGGTTTGGGCGGACCAGTAGGTCTGCCACTGGTTGCTGTACAACAAGCAGTCGGAGTAGGACTCCCGGTTACCCGGGAGCCCCTCCACAGATCCCGGCGAGCGGAACTACCGCACCGAGCTCCTACCTTGGATCACAACGCTCAGTCGCTGCTCTGGATAAGGTGGAAACCTCGCGTTTGTCCAGACGGAAAGACTGTGCAGATCCCATAACCGCAAAGAGTTATCAACCGATACCGCGAAGTGGCCTTTGCACGCAGCCGAGACATCGCGAATCCAATCACCCGGTACTCCAAGGAGGCGGACTTCCTGGCCTGTGTCCGCGCACCATATCCCGAGTGAGTGCTCCATGGTGGCAAACAGAACGCGGAGTGGATCGGGAGCTAGTCGTTCCTGAAAAAGCCGCCTTGAGCTAGGGCACACGCAAGCATCCCGCGATGGTGATTCCGTGTATCGTGTGCCCCAAAGGGTTGCCGGGTCTCAGGTAAGAAGTATGTGTAAACAGATTTCAATACCGCTGACGGATCCGTCGATTTTTTTTGGAATTCTCCTCCAGGCACTGTTTTTGCGGACTAGAATAAAACGGTTGCTTCCCCCTTTGGAGCCGTTGCATCCTTCGGGTGTAACGGCTGACGGCTAGTCGCAAGCACCAGCCGACATTCAATATGTCATCCCAGGTAGACGAACCTGGGAGAATCGCTGGAAATTGTGACAGCTCGCTAACGGCCCCGGCCCCCCCTGCCGGGGCCCGTTCTTAGTGGGGCCGGCCTGCTTCAAACTCACCGCAGATCTATGGCACCGCAACTGAATCTTCGCCGCTTTCTGGTCGTGTGAGTACCCCAGAACCCCGTAACTCAGGTTCTCCCTGAGAAACCATAGGTGGCCAAGCCCGAGAAAAGTGACGTGCTCATTGCCTACAACCCACATCACCACAGGATGGACACGTTTTTCGGCCTCCATGCCAAAATGAATGAAAAAAAATTGATACGCTCGCGAGAAAAACAGGAAACGAGCCTATGATTTGAAGAGAAACCTCTCAATTGAGTGTGGGGAGAGTCTGTCGGTAAGGCGATACGGGCCTTATGACAACGAAAGGCTCCAGATAAGAGACCGGTCAAGTTAGTACGACCGCTCGTACGTCGTGCGGTACGAGGAGAAATATGATGGGCGTTGAATCGAAGCCTATTTCGTGGAACCGTTTGTTGGTGGACATCTGCATTCAGAGAGATTTCCTCGATACCGGCGCCATCTTACAGGTCGCCAACCGCAGCTCCCTTTTGCCCAATCTCGAAAAAATCTTTACCTGGGTTCAAGAACAGTTTTTACCCGTTTTCTCCTCTGTCGAGTCACATCGCCCCACGGAGCCTCTCAAGGGTTTTCCGCTTCACTGTATTGATGGAACCCCTGGACAGCAAAAGCTACCCTTGAGTCTCTTGTCACCCCGCATCATCGTAGAAACAGACAACTGTCTATCGCTACCGCCCGGACTCCGACAGAACTACCGACAACTGATCTTTCGCAAGCGGGCCCGTGAAGTCCTCAGCAACCCCAAAGCTGACCGCTTCCTGACGCAACTCGAAGCCGACGAATTCATTATTTTTGGCGTGGGCCTGGAACGAGCGATCCGGTGCCTGGCGCTGGCCATGATCGCCCGTCACAAGAACGTCACCGTGATCTCCGATGCTTGTGGTTATTGGAGCAGTGGCGATGCCGACCTCGCGCTTCGCCAACTGGAAGCCAAAGGTATTCGGCTTGTCACGACAAGCGAACTAACCGCTCCACCGGCTCGGAAACGTCAGCCCGTCAAACGGCGAAGTGCCCGACAGAGACCGCTCTCGGCTGTTGTCGCATCCACGCCTGCACGTCATGTTGGCTCGAAAATCAACGAAGCGTAAAATCAAACAAACCGGAGATCCTACCGCTAACCAAGAAGGGGATGTCTCTTGAATGTTGCCCCTCCAGCACGGGGCACATCAAGAAGCAGTTATTCCGTTTCAGGCTCGGTATAAACGGTACCGTCGTCACGGTCGTCGCGCACCAGCGTCTTCAGACGAGCAAACAGGTCACGAATATCAATAAGGCTCCCAATCATGAACCAAATCGTCGTGGGGATCCCGATCACCAAGTGTGCAATGATCCATACTTCCCAAAAGGATGCCCATGCCTCGTTCGATACATCATACACCGCACCGTAGGCGGTACCGACGGCAAATACGGCAAGCCAGGCAAAATTCCAAACCAACAGGCCGATGACGAGGAAACGGTCGGTAGGCGTAAACTCGTCCGTGAACCCCGTTAACTTATCCCAAAGGGATTTGCGCTCACCCGTCTTGACATGTTCTCCCGTAACGTCATATTTGCCGCGATGAAGCATCTTTTCCAGGTTGAAGGGTTTCCTCGACGTCAACAAGGAGACGAGGACATAACTCCCAATACAGATCACGGTAATGTAAAACATGACCCACTGGCTGTTGGTCTCATTGACCCGATCCAAGAACCGCCAAATCGCGCCTCGGTCACACATGGACTTGACATATAGAGCAATCTGCTCGCGTTGAACCACGATTCGCGCGAGCGACAAGACCCACCCGAGCGTAATCGCTACCCATGCCCCTGCCGTCGTGCCTCGCCGCCAATACAAGCCGCCGATCATAATCGCGCCACTGCCGGCAACAATCGCACCGGTGATGGCAAAGAACATGAAAATGTCCTCTGTTTGATTGAAGAAGATACTGAAGAAGAAGCTGAAAAGTGCCACGGAAACGACCGACCATCGCAAGAACCGCAAATGCTGTTTGGGCTCGAAGGGCTTCTTGCGCAAAGGCATAACGATGTCCTGAACGAAAATCGTGCCCCATGAGTGCAAATAGGTGTCTTGCGTCGTAATCATCGCAAAGAGCATCAGCACGCAAAAGAGGCCGCGAAAACCTATCGGTAACGAGTAACACAAGGCCATGGGCACCGTCATCTGATCCCGGACCTGCTCGTTACCAATCGTGTTTAACACCTCGTTGACCGGCACAATTTGGGCGCTGTACTGCGGCAACGATAAAAACACCAGCATCGCGACAGGTAACAAGACATAAAACACATTGAGCGGCAGCAATCGCCACTCACAGAGAACGTTTCCCATCTTCTGCTCGTGAGGATTCAAGCCCGAGCTTCGGTAGGCGTGACCGCCTTGCCACGACATATACATATAGAACGCGCGGTAGATGTAGATGAGATAAAACCACATATCGTAATCGGTGGCGTTCTGCGTCTTCAGTGGATTCAGCATGGAGCCGTCCGGCGAAGCGATCTGGAACGCTTGACTCATCTCCGCGATCGGGAACTTGACCAGTAGAAATATGCTGATGACCAACAACGCCCCAAACGAGAAAATCCCCTGGACACACGACGTCACCATAACCGTGATATGCCCGCCCACACAGGTGAACGCAACGGCGATCCCCAATGTCAAGATAAGAGCAAGCATAAACGTTGATACGGTAACGCCGCCCATGATCACATGAGACGGCAACTCGCAGTAGTAGACGAAGAAATTCGCAGCCACGGCGGGAAAAATACCGAAATTCACGATGCCACAGATGAAAACGATAATTCCCGTGTACACCCGGAGGGGCCGGCTATAGCGCATTTCGATGAACTGCTGAACCGTAAGGCACCGTGTCTCACGAAATCGGTAATAGATCCACCCCGAAACGGCAATGAGCACCATGACCGGCGCCAACGCGAGCCGCCACCACGCGGGTGAAAAACCAGCTTTATAGTGCATCTGCGCGAAGGCCAATATGGCGATGTCACCGAAGTTCGCCATGGTCAGAGCTAACGAGAGGAGATAGCGCCCCGCGGACCGGTTGGCGGCGAGAAAATCCGCCACGCACTTCATGTAGCGGGAAGTCCAAAGCCCAAAAAGCACCAAGGGGGTCAACAATGCAATCAGAATGGACCAATCGAATAACGTCATACGCGAATACATCCCCCCGAAGGTGCGATGGCGAAGAGGTGCCGATGGGTTTCAAAAGAGGCAAAAGCCTGCACTCATTCTTCCTTTCGGAAACGCGGCGAGGGAGCATTGTATTGGAAAGTTGGGATCATGCCAACGTCCTGCAGCAATGGTGAGCAACCCGAACCACGTGACGTCATGTTCGTCTTTCGCACGTCGTGGAACAAATTCAATCCGTTGTTGCGTTATAGGTATCCTTGATCTTTCCGTAAGACGGCGCTACAGTGAACGTCATCGCTAGGGGTGGCTGGCACGCGGCCGGCCTGAGACGAGCGGTACGAGCGACCGCGACACCCTTGGAACCTGATCAGCGTAACCCGGTTAGGGTGCCACCTGGCCTACGGGCGATCACAGGAGTGCGCGACATACCGGCGGGAGCTGCGTAGGGAAAGCGACGTCATGCCCTACGGGGCGTTGGGCCTGTGACATTGCCCTCCGATAAGTATCGCCTTCCCGAAAGCACGCATCCGCACTCCTGAAATTGATATGTCGTTCTCGACGGATACCTGAGATCGCCCCGTAACGATGATCAACCGGTAAGACCTTGGAAGGACGCAAAAACATGCCCCCACATACCAACGGTGACGCGTCAGAAACAATTGTCCGTGACGAGGCGATCACGCGCGGACCTTTGCCCGGCTCGACAAAAATCTATGTCGAAGGGACGCTTCATAAGGCCGTTCGCGTTCCCATGCGCGAGATCCGCCAGTCGCCCACGCCTTCTCATCTGTCCAGCGGTCAAGAGGACAGTAATCCAGCAGTTACCGTATATGACACATCGGGGCCCTACTCTGACTCCGCTACGAATATCGATGTGCGACAAGGACTGGCGCCACTACGTCTGCAATGGATCATGGACCGGGCCGACGTGGAGGAACTGCCGCATCCGACATCGACGTACGGGCGACAACGCTTGGCAGACAAACAACTGCATCAGTTGCGGTTCGAACACCGACGTCAACCCTTGCGCGCCAAGCCTGGGCAATGCGTCACCCAGATGTTCTATGCTCGCCAAGGGATCATCACGCCGGAAATGGAGTTCGTTGCGATCCGTGAAAACCAACGGCGTGACACCATAACAGGTCCACTCAACCAACAGCACCCTGGAAACGGTCTCGGCGCAAGTATCCCATCGGTGATCACGCCCGAATTCGTGCGGGATGAAGTGGCTCGCGGCCGGGCGATCATCCCCTGCAATATCAATCATCCTGAAATCGAACCGATGATCATCGGGCGCAACTTTCTGGTGAAGATCAACGCCAACCTTGGTAACTCCCCGGTCGCCTCGTCCATTGAGGAGGAAGTCGAAAAGATGGCGTGGTCGATCCGCTGGGGCGCTGATACGGCTATGGACCTCTCCACTGGCGAACACATCCACGAAACACGTGAATGGATTATCCGTAACGCGCCGGTGCCGATCGGTACCGTTCCTATCTATCAGGCACTGGAGAAAGTAAATGGCAGGCCGGAGGAACTCACCTGGGAGTTGTTCCGCGACACGCTCATCGAACAGGCGGAACAAGGCGTCGATTACTTCACGATCCACGCTGGCGTGTTGCTGCGTTTCATCCCCCTGACGGCCAAACGCTTGACCGGTATCGTGTCGCGCGGCGGCTCCATTCATGCCAAGTGGTGTTTGGCCCATCATAAAGAGAACTTCGCTTACGAACACTGGGACGAAATCTGTGAAATCATGGCCGCCTACGATGTCGCCTTCTCGATCGGCGACGGTCTGCGACCCGGCTCACTGGCCGATAGCAACGATGAGGCACAATTTGCGGAGTTGAAGACCCAAGGTGAGCTCACGAAACGCGCCTGGGCTCACAACGTCCAGGTGATGAACGAGGGCCCCGGCCATGTGCCGATACACATGATCCACGAAAACATGACCAAGCAGCTCGAATGGTGTCATGAAGCCCCCTTCTACACGCTGGGTCCTTTGACGACCGACATTGCACCCGGCTACGACCATATCACCAGCGGAATCGGCGCGGCTATGATCGGCTGGTACGGCACCGCCCTGCTTTGCTATGTCACCCCCAAGGAGCATCTCGGACTGCCCAATCGAAAAGACGTCAAAGACGGTGTCATCGCGTACAAGATTGCAGCCCATGCTGCCGACCTCGCCAAAGGTCACCCCGGGGCACAATATCGCGATAACGCCATCAGCAAAGCACGGTTCGAATTTCGTTGGGAAGATCATTTCAACTTGTCACTCGATCCGGACACGGCTCGCGTGTTTCACGATGAAACCTTGCCACAGGACACCGCTAAGACCGCTCACTTCTGCAGCATGTGTGGCCCCAAGTTTTGCAGCATGGAGATTACGCAGCAAGTCCGCGATTTCGCCGCCTCGCAAGAATGCACCGAGGAAGAAGCCCTGCGCAAAGGCATGGATACAAAGAGTACTGAATTCCGCGAAGCGGGCGCGGAGCTCTATCAAAAAAGCTGAGGTCCAGCATATTCATCTCAAAAGGAATATAAAAAGTGCGGGGTGATGCTGAATCAGCTTTCAACACCACCCCGTCGCTTGATGGTCCGTCATTTGATGGACAGACTGTTTTCCTCGCTCGCCGCTTACGTCTCCGACTCCTCCTCAACCACTTCGTCGTCGGCTGGCGGCTCAGGTTCGAGATCGACACCGACCACATCCTCGATCGCCTGAATGGCGGCATCGCGTGAGTCTTTCACACGCTGTACCTGTTCCTCGCAGGCCAACCGCATTTGTTCCAGCAGCGTTTCGTCACCGCCGACTGCTTCGATTCCCTTCGAGCAGCAGTGACACATTCTGATCAAGTGGCGTACGCAGTGTCCCGTGTGCCGATGAATGCGATAAGCACAACGACGGGCCAAGGCGATCGCCTCCTCTTCGAGCCCTTGCTCCAGCAGTTCGCTAATCCGGCAGACGCCCATTTCGGCAGTATCCTCGTTGTGGAGGATGCAGCGGTCGGCGATTTCGGTGGCTCGGGCAACGCAGTGCTCGACAATTTGCTCGGGCGTAGCCCCCTCTGGCGGCAGAGGACACGGTCGCTTGGGTCCCGCACAGGGTTTCCCCTCGCCACATTGTGGTTCACCAGGTCCTGGGCCGGCGAACGGGCCATCCGGCCCCGGCGGCCATCCGTTACCCTCTGGGGGCGTATCCGGACGCGGCGGCTGCGGCCTCTCGCAAGGCGGTCCTTCAGGACAGGGTATACCGTCGGGTGGCCCGTTTCGTTGCGCCACAGCTTGAGAAGTCTCACGAGGGACATCAGTGCCCGACGATAACACCTCCGTTTCGTTCTCCGTTGACTCACCCGCCAGTACGGCGCTGTCGCCGAGAACCGGAAAGCCCTGTCCGGCACAGTCTTGCCCTAAAACCAGCGCAAGGGTAGCCATACCCGACAGCCCTATGAGCAGTCGATATCTCCACATGCTGCGCACTCCTTTCTGTCAAAGAGGATTCGTTAAAGTGCGGTTTATCGATAACCGCCCTGGAGGTTGCCTCGTTTACGGTACGACAATGGTAGAAACGATACAGCCGTCGAATTATTGCCGAAACCATGTGACCGGCTATAGTTTCTATTTATGTCAAGTACCGGTGAACATGAAACGACGTGGACCGTCCGACGGCTTCTCGATTGGACCATCCAATGGTTTACGCAAAAACAAGTTGAGGGGGGGCGTCTAGCAGCTGAGCTTCTGCTGGCCAGGGCCATGGGGTGCCGAAAAATCGAGCTCTACACCCGCTACGACGAAGAGCCGACCGAGGAGCAGCGGGCCACCTTCCGCGAGTTGGTTCAGCATGCTGGCGAGCATACGCCCATCGCTTACCTTTTGGGCACGCGTGAGTTCTTTTCACTGGATTTCAACGTGACCCCGGCCGTCCTGATCCCCCGACCGGAAACGGAAGCGCTCGTCCAACGTGTGATCGACCTTTGCCGAACAAGCCCGGATCGAACTTGGTACGTGCTGGACATCGGCACAGGAAGCGGCTGTATTGCCGTAGCCATCGCTCACTACGCGCCCAACACGCAGCTCGTCGCCTCGGACATTTCTCCCGAGGCACTGGCCGTTGCCCAATCAAACGTCGAACTTCATCACGTCGAAGAGCGTGTCCAGTTGGTCCAGGCTGATGGCGTCCATCTGCCGGCAGCGTCCGTACCGTCGGGTGGTTTCAATGCGATCGTTTCCAACCCTCCCTATATCAGCGAAGCCGCTTGGGATGAGCTACCTCCCAATATTCGCCAGCATGAGCCCCGACTGGCACTCGTACCTCAAGGGAGCGACGGATTGGACATGTATCGGCGTCTCGCATCTGAATCAGCTCCAATCCTGATGCCGGATGGCCTTCTTCTCGTGGAAATCGGATACGACCAGCGCGATGCGGTGCTGGATATCTTCGCGACGGGTGGTCCTTGGACCTTCTTAGGCGCGCACCGCAATCCTACCGATCCTTACGACCGAATTCTGGAGTTCCAGCTCGCGTAAGACGCCAACCTACCGTGGAGATCGCCATGAAAAACCCTTTTCGCTTGAAGGCCATTTTCGTCTTGCCGTTCTTATGGATGCCGCTGCTCTACGGCCAGCCGCAGCGAATGGCATCTGCTCCCACCATGCGCCGACCGGAACTCCAGTCCCGGCCCCTGACGAACAAAACGCTTACGGACAAAGAAAAGCAACGCTATGCCACCAAGCTGGCTAGTACCAAGAAACGGTCAAAGATTTCCGCTCGGCTACCGGAAGAAACAGCCAAAGCGCTTCGCTTTCTGCAACAAGCAAACGTTGATCTCGAATACGGTCAAGAACAGCTGGCCAACCAGACATGCCAGGAAGCCTGGAAAAGCCTGGCCGCAAGTTGGAAAAACGAGCCCTCCTTGATGGGCGGGCAAAGCAAGTATCTGCGAAAACACTTTGCGAGCCTCAAGTCCTTCATCCGAGACGATGCCGCAGCCGCTCTGACCCTCCTGAACGATCTCAACCCCTTTTACGTTGAAGGGCTAACGGTCATCAAAGATTCCAAACAATCCCAGCAGTACGTCAACCCCCTTGCCGAAGTCTGGAGTCAGCTGACACGAGAATTCGAATTGGACCAATCCCATTTAGCGACGGCTGTTGACTGGATTGCGATCGACCCGACGAATGCGCTCATCAATAAAAGGCTCAAACGTCAGGAGCAAATCGAGTACCAAGCAGCGTTGGTTCAGGCGGAAACCGAGTTTGACCGTCTCAAGGAGACGCTTCGATGCGGTTACGGAACACCCAATGTACCGCCCGAACCGGTTCGCGATAGGGGGGGCGTCAACCCGCCGGGTGCAGCCGAACAACTGCAACGTGCGTTGGACAACGCAAAGCAACGCGACAGACGTACAGCAGTTCGCCGATCGGGTGTCGGCGGTACCGTTCCTTCGCAGGAAAGTCAACTTCTCTTATTAGCCATCGAAAATAAACGCGTTCCTTTCACGATGTTCTACCAAGCCTTGGTTCACGCGCGATACGCACAGGAAAAGTCGGCCCTGCTCACGTCACGCCGGGCATGGACGGTGTTGCTGCACCAATACCGCAAGGAGCCGCAAAGCATTGCCGCCTATGATGGCGATATCCACCTTGAACTGTTGGATGACCTCCAGTCGCGCGATCCCGTGCGTGCATGGGTCTTGATGGGACAACTGGAGGAGGTCTACCAACAAGCCGCTTCGGTCAATCCGGCCTTTGTCCTCGATATTGCTGATCACTGGATTGATTTGACTGAACGACTACCGCTCGATGGCGCATCCCTGACGCGGGTTGCCGGATGGCTCCAACAAGCCAGCCAAATCGAACGAGGTCCCGGCGGAATCTATACCCAAAAACTCCAGGTCATTCAGAAACAAATGGCCGACCGAGAAAAGCCGCACCCTCAACCGCTCCCGCCCAACACCAAAGCGAACGGCAAACAACAAGAGAGCCGCAATGAACGCCGCCCCGACAAACAACCAAGGCCGTAAAGATGAGTGTGTTACCAACTAACGCTGGCGCCGATGCTGAAGGAACCATTGGTACAGCTCGGGATTCCGGTAGGTCGGCGTCCAACAGTTATGACCTGCTTCCGGATACACGGTGAATTTCACGTTGCCGCCGCATTGGCGAAGTCGTTCGACCATGCGTTGCGTCCTTTCGATGCGGACCACCTCATCCTTGGCGCCGTGAAAAACCCAGACGGGTAGATCTTTTACATGCTTGACAAGCGTTACGAATCCGCTGCCGCAGAGGGGTGCAATGGCGGCAAACCGTTCCGGATGGGCGATCGCCAAATCCCAGGTGGCGTAACCGCCCATACTCAAACCCGTCAAGTAAACCCGGTCCGGATCGATGGTATACTTGGCGAGCACTTCGTCCAGCAGGGCATTGAGCGTATCGACATCCCACCATTGATCTTCGGGGCACTGAGGGGCGACGATGACAAAGGGAAAATCCTTGCTACCGGCAAGTAACCCGCCACACTTGACCTTTTTCAGGTCATTGCCGCGTTGCCCGGCCCCGTGGAGGAACAGAATCATCGGCCAGGACTTCTCGGTGGTGCCATACCCTTCAGGAAAACAAACAACATATTGATAACCCACCACCTTGGTTATCTTTTTGGTGAATGCGTCATGATGGCGCGTCTTTGGTAAATAGACGTTCTTGTCCGGGGATTGACATCCTGCAACAACAAGAAGCCCCAAAACCCAAACCAGCGGTTTCCGCATATTCATCTCCAAAGTGCCTCCTCCCACGCGATTGCATTTCGAATCATACGCACCCAAGCCCGGTTTCGCCGGTAAAGCCTTCAAGCTGCGCCCGAATAGGCCATGCCGACCATCGTACAGGACCACACCCGCTGTACAAGCCAACTGCCCTTTTGCGTCCCCCAAGCCCGCCCACCATCAGACGACGAGCCTAACCCAAACCCTACCGAGAGCCCCAGCAACGGCGTAACATGCGACTCATCCGTGAAAAGCTTGTCAGCCGATGCTTTTGACATGATGATGGTGCACGCACAATCGTTATAGTGACTGTGACACAGATTCTAAGGCAGAGGGATGAACGGGTGGATTATTTCCAGATCAACGGCGGCAAACGACTACGCGGAACTATCGAGGTGGGTGGCGCCAAAAATGCTGCCCTGCCCATCATGGCGGCAACGATCCTTTGCGAAGGCGAGGTTGTACTCCACGATGTTCCGGATCTGGCGGACGTCCGAACGATGGAACACTTGCTCAATCAACTGGGCGTCGCGACGGCGCGGGAACCCGGCGGCACCATCCGCTTCAAAGTCCAGGATGAGATGAACCATCACGCCGACTACAATCTGGTCCGGCAAATGCGGGCAAGCGTCTGTGTCATGGGGCCCCTGCTCGCCAAGCGTAAAACCTCCCGTGTCAGTTTGCCGGGCGGGTGTGCGATCGGCGACCGACCGATCAACCTGCATGTCAACGGCCTCATCGCACTTGGGGCCGATGCCGACCTCATCAACGGCGACCTGATCTTGAAAGCCAAAAAACTCCGCGGCGCAGAGCTCTTCCTGGGCGGCCCTTTCGGCTCCACCGTCACGGGGACTGCGAACGTACTGATGGCCGCCTGCTTGGCTGAGGGCACCACCGTGATCGAATCGGCCGCATGCGAACCGGAGGTCGTCGATCTCGCCAACTTCCTCAACAAATGCGGGGCGAGGATTTCCGGTCACGGGTCACCACGAATCACAATTGAGGGCGTGCAAGAATTGAAGGGATGTGAGTACACGGTCATTCCGGACCGCGTCGAAGCCGGTACATTCATCATCGCCGGCGCGATCACGAATGGCGACATCCGCATTCGCAATTGCCGACTCGAACATCTCCTGGCCGTCGTCGATCGGCTGCGACAGGTCGGCGTCAATATCGAGAGGGAAGGCGACGAGGTCATCGTTTCCAGCGCGAGGCGGTTGGAGCCGACGGATATCACCTCGCAATGCTACCCCGGTTTCCCCACCGACCTGCAAGCTCAAACCATGGCGCTGCTTTCGCTGGCCGACGGGAACAGTATCATCACCGAGAAAATCTACCCGGATCGATTCATGCACGTGGGGGAGTTGAGTCGGCTCGGAGCAAGACTGCGAAAGGAAGGCCCCACCGTCATTGTCGAGGGAGTCAAGAAGCTCATCGGAGCCCCCGTGATGGCATCGGATCTGAGAGCTTCGGCCGCTCTGGTCCTGGCCGGACTGGTCGCTAAAGGCGAAACACGCATCAACCGGGTCTATCACATCGACCGCGGCTACGAGGGAATCGAGCGGAAACTTCGGGGACTCGGGGCCGAGATCGAGCGGCTCAAGGACTCAAGCGAAGATTAGCCCTCAATTGCTTGTCGTTTCGAATCCTAACTTTTTGTACCATCGAATACGGAAACTTCCGCGGAGTACAACCCTCGCCTCCTGAGCGATGATATGCCAAACGCGAGGGATCGGACCTTCAGTCCACGCAATCCGGATGGGCCGGGTTATCCTCGCCGCTAAGGCACCGCTGGAAGACGCCGAAGTCGGAAACATCGACGTCGTTGTCGTTGTCGAAATCGGCCTTGCTACAGTCGCCGGTATACGGGATCGCTGGACCCGACGCGCACCACTCGAAATCAGCCAAGTCGCTGACATCGACGTCGCCGTCGTGGTCGTAGTCGCCAGGGATCATCGGCGGACAACCATTTTGGTCCACCGGCGAGCCGGGTACCGTGTTGGGGCAGACATCGCACTCGTCAGGCACGCCGTCACTATCCAGGCTAGCCTCGCACGCATCCGCGGTACCGTTGCTGTTGCAGTCCAGACCGATATAAGGCGTCTCATCAACACCGATGTCCACACGGCACTGTTGGACCCGCACCTCGTCGTCCATGTCCGTCTGTCCGGTGTAGTCGCCATTCGGATCGCCGGCATTGATGCAGGGCGAACCATTCTGAAGATGCAGGTCGCCATAATCGTCGTCAGCCGTACCCCATGATCCGTCGAGACCAGGGTCCGGGTTACGTACAAACAATGGATCAGCATTCACGTTTCCGTAACCTTCCCAGCTGCCCTGAATGCAACTGTAAGAAACGGCCGCAGAAGATAAATCCTCACACATCTGAACGCCACTATTACCCCACAGGATACAGTTGGTCAGCGTCGGATTGCTGTTGTAGTAGTTGTACATTCCGCTACCGCCGCTGGCTGAGTTCACGGTGAACGTGCAGTGGGTCAGGGTCGGGCTGCTGGAGGACCAGTTGAACATCCCGCCGCCAGATTGGGCCGAGTTCCCGCTGAATGTGCAGTTGGCCAACGTCGGGTTGCTGCTGGAGTAGTTGAACATTCCACCGCCGCCGATGCCACCCGAGTTGCCGTTGAATGTGCAGTTGATCAGGGTCGGATTGCTGCTACTCCAGTTACACATCCCGCCACCGTAGCTGCTGGCTAAGTTCGCGATGAACATGCAGTTAGTCAGCTTAGGACTGTTACCGTAGTTGTACATCCCTCCGCCGTAGCCGTGTGGGTAGTTGCCGTCGTCAGCATTTCCACCGGAGATCGTGAAACCATCAAGGATGGCCGTGCTGTCCAGGTTGGTTCCGTCGGGATGATAGAAGACGTGGTAACAGTTGTCTGAGTTGTCACCGATCGTACCGATATCGCCGCTGAGGATGGTCTCGTTGGCAACCAAGTCACGGTTGGCCAGGTCGAACGTGGCTGGGTTTTCGGCTCCGGCAAAGCCGCCGTAGAGGGCAACGTTGTTCTTCATAACGAACGAGTTGGTCCTGGTGGTTCCTGGCTTGTACGTGCCAGCCTTGACCCAGATATCACCGGCGGACGTGTTGGCCAGTGCGGTTTGCAAATCGGTATAAGCGTCCGCCCAGCTTGTGCCGTTATTAGCGCCGGTCGCGTCAGCAGCAACGTAGACCACGCCCCAGGCCGACGCCGAACTGACCGCAAAAACGGCGCAGATCACGACGGACAAACGGATTTTGGGCAAGGACACTTCTCACTCCTCCTACCACCTACCGGTCCGGGAAGACGTGACCGTCAATAGGGTCAACTTTTCTTACCGAAGCGATTAGTGTCAATATAGAAAATTAACACCTGTATTGCAAGTCTAATCTTGGCGGTACGAAACCGGCGACAGCGTTATCGCATTCCATTTGTCCCCAACCTGTTTGGGGACTCTACTGCGGATCGGGCATATGAACATTTTGTGGAGCTTGTGTTTATCGTCGATCCTGTGCCTGAAAAAGCGACCCAAATTGAGATGTGATCGCCCGAAGACGGGCCGACTTTTTGTGGTCCGCAACCCAAGCGTTTCAGCCGTCGGAAACATGCGAGCAAAAGGTGCGTATCTTCCGCCGTAAGCATCGAAACCCGGCGACAGAAGGCTGCTTCAGGGTTGACAGCCTGGGCTTGTTGGCTACATTGAAGGGGCTATCTTACCCGGCCCGTTGGCTATGGCGCGAAACGGGGTCGGGACACCATGCCCGAAAAGGGCTTGTCTGGCCTTTTGCGAGGGGCGGTTGCCTGCCAAGAGGAGTGCCTACCCACTTTGAGATATGGACAAATAGGTACTCAAGGCTTCCCAACAAAGGAGAGCGCATTGTGCTGTCTCAAGATACAGGCTTTGGGTTTGCAGACGGGATGATTGCTGGCGGTCTCAACGAGAGCCGGATTCCAGCCGATGGTGCTTTCAGCGTGCAATCTTCTGCGGGGCGACGCAAAGCCGTCTTGCCCTTGCTGACAACCCTGGTGATGATTGGCCTCGCTGGCTGCAGCAGCCACCATCCGTTGGAAACGGGTTATGCCAATCAGGGCAAGACGCAAATCCAGTTCTACGCACCTCCCGGGACCACGGTCACCGTGAAAGCCTGTTCGCCCCGCAGTCACCAGATTGCTGAATACGGTCCGTATGAAAACCGGCTGGAACAGTCCCCGGAAGAATTCAGCGTGTTCAATCTCGCCCCGGGCCGTTACGAGTTCAAGTACATCACGGTCGAGGGACTTCCTGGCGTGAGTGTGTACGGCGAACTCAACGTCGAACACGCCAACTCCAAGATGGCAAAGATCTTCCAACGTCGGTCGTTCGTGCCCCTTGCCTTGCCCTCGGAGTACTATCAGCGCGTGGAAGTTGCCGGCAACGAAATCTTCCCCTACCGCGGCGAAGCGTTCCGTACCGCCATCGACGAATACGATATTCAACGGCTCAAAGAAGGCGACGTCATCGAGAAGGTCATTCTGGTTGCCGACTTGACCAAGGCCGAGAAAATCCTAAAACAAACCGACCAGGACATCGCCGTCTGTGAGCGAGAAATTGAATACGCTGAGGCCCGTTTCCGCTTGGCTCATTACGATTTCCGAATGGATGTCGCCGACCCCGTATCCAACTTCTTCGGCACCGATCGGTCTTTCATTCGCTGGGAAAAGAAACGCCGAAAGCTCGATCAGCGACTTGAGCAGTTGGAAGCCAAACGGCAACGAACGAAGGCCCTCTTGAAGGGTGACCACGTACTGGTTCGTCAGGGGATGCTCGTCGTCGCCACCGAAGAAGTCGTCGAACCCCATCGTGATGTCGAAGACGCGGCTGACGACCTGGGCGAAGTTCTGCTTGTGATGCGAATCGGCGGTCGGCACATGCACTGGGGCGATCCCAGACGCGAGTTGGCAGCCTACGAGCCATAACCGCAAACGTGCATCAACCGGTAAGGATGCCGGCCAAGCGTGAATCAACGCCCATCAGGCTTCCTTTGTCGTCGGGATTGGCTGTTCGTGTCCAAAGGAATTTAGGCCGGGCAACGAATCGTGGAGGATATAGGTCATGTTTTTAGATTCTTGCGGCGAAAAATACGTGCGCTTCGCGCGCATGTTTCCGACGGCTGAAACGCTTGGGTTGCGGACCACAAAAAGGGGGCCCGCCTTAGGAACGTGGCGGACAGCGTGGGTCTTGTGCGGAGTAGCTGCGGGACTGCTGTTGGCGACGAGTACAGGATGCCAACCCACCCAATCGAAGCTGGCTGATCGTGCGGCAGACCTGCCCATGGCAGCACACCTACCCCCGGGATTCTATCCGCTCACGGGGCATGCGGCCCAAGGGAACCCGGACGACTGCTACAACGGCTGGCCTCGCTACATCGTCTGCGAAAACGACAACATGGTCATGGCTTACGTGCCGACACAAACGATCACGATGGGCGGCGGACTCGGCCGTGATGAGGTGCCTGCACGCAAGGTCGTTATCAACCATTTCTATGCAGACATTCATGAAGTCACCAACGTACAGTTCGACCGCTTCCGCAAAGCGGCGGCAGAGCGCAAGCCGTGTGCTAAAGTGCTCGATCCGATGGGACTGGTCACCCGATCGCAACTGGCCAAGAATCGCCAGAAGGATCGCCCCTGGGAAGAATCGGAAGCGTATCACACCTACGAATATGAGTACGCCTGCCGGGAGCAGGGCAAGCAAATGCTGTATCCGGAGACAAGCTTGAACTACTGGCTCTGGAACGGGCAGACACCTGCTGATATCGACTTCTACCTCGACTACTGGAAGCCGGGTTTGAACAACAACCATCCCGCTCGCAACGTGTCGTGGTGGGAAGCCTGGTACTACAGCAAGTGGGTCGGTAAGACGCTGCCGACGGAAGCTCAGTGGGAGGCGGCCGCTCGAGGCACCGACCAGCGTATCTTTCCTTGGGGTAACGACGACGTCAGCGAGACCACACGCTATCTGTGCAACGCCAAAACCGATCGCGAAAGCTTCGACGGGTATGAATACACCGCGCCGGTGCTCAACTTTGCCGCGGGCGTCAGTCCTCACGGCCTCTACAACATGGCCGGTAACGTATGGGAATG
>Ga0180434_10002577_pt1 | contig 23954 bp, 16 predicted proteins | sample SS_ome_7_FD_132453 | JGI IMG/M metagenome (GOLD analysis project Ga0180434, IMG submission 132453) | Hypersaline lake sediment archaeal communities from the Salton Sea, California, USA - SS_1_D_2 metaG | ecosystem: Environmental > Aquatic > Non-marine Saline and Alkaline > Hypersaline >... | reverse complement strand
TCGCACCGCTCGCCGGCAACGGCGGGCGGTCCGATCAGCCGACATAACGTTCGCACACACCATCAATCGCTCGATGAAAAGAGATTCTGCAGCCTCAGGCCGCATTCTTTAGCAGCCTGCTAGTGGGTTGGCACCCCCAAAACGTTACAGGAAAAATTTAAAAAATCTTACGAGGAGCGCCCGTTCCAGCGGCAGAGCCCTCCGAAAAGGGCATTCCCGGCCCAAAAAAGGGGGTTTCGGGACTGAGGGGCGTGGACATGAATTTCTCTCCAGCTCGTGTGATAGGCTGAGGCAGAAGCCGAGGCAGGCGGCTAGCTGCGCTTTTCGCAGCACGTGGGTGGCAGGTCTAGCAGGAGCGTAGAGCGTCGCCGGTTCCCGTGGCCCGCACGGGTGGCTGCGAGCCTGCGTTCGCCCCCAGCCCCGGCAGCCGCGCCAGCGCCGACCGCTCGTCCTCGATGAACGTGTGCGTGTAATGGTCCATCGTGAGCGTGATGGTCGAGTGGCGGGCCAGGGACTTGGCCACGGCAGGGGCAACGCCTGAGCGAGCCAGCCGCGTGATGAACGTGTGCCGCAGGGCGTGAAAATCCGCCACGCGGTCGGAGGCGTCGCGGTAGGGAATGCCGGCCGCCTCCAGGTCTTTGCGTATCATGGCGACCGGCTTGTGGGCCAGTGGCAGTGTCGGAAGCACAAGATGCGCGGCCGGGGCACCTCACGGTTCCCGGATGAGTATCTGTACGGGACGCCGGGTCTCGTCCGCCTTCCTGTGCTGACGCGGCGCCTGCCGTGGGCGACGGCGTGAGTCCTTGTCCGGAAGCCGGATGGGGGAAAGCCGCACGTCCGGTTTGACGAGCGGGGTGTGGAGACGGAACCGGGATCAAACTGAGGCACCGACGTCGGGGCGAAAGCCGTCGGAGAACCGCGACTCCTCGATCCCCCCGCCACCGCGCCACACCTCGACTCCACTGAAAGGCCGCCCGAAGTCAAGAGGCGATTGTGATCGCGCCTCGGTCGGTCGCTGCCGTGTCGAGGCGGGGGGTTTCCCTGCGGCAGTCGGTCTGGCCGCTGGTGTCGGCCCGGCGAAGACGGCCTACTCGGTGGGAGCGGTTTCCTCCCCAGCCCCTCCCCCGTGTTCCAGCCGGAAGGCGAGTTCCGGACGGATGGTGCGGACGTGGATGTCCTGCTGGGGGAAGGCGATCTCGATGCCATGTTCACGAAAGGCCTTGTCGACCCTTCGGTGGAGCCGGTCGCGTACGATCAGCCAATGCGAAATGCCGGAGATATAGAACCGCAACTTAAAAATCAGGGCGCTGTCGCCGAACCGGTCGAAGTAGGCCGAGGGCGGGGGATCCTGGAGCACGTCCGGGTTTTCCTGGGCACACTTCAGCAGGAGGTCCGTGGCCAGGGCCGTGTCCGAGCCGTAGGCGATCCCTACGTCCAGCGTCAGCCGCAGCAGGTCGTCGGAGAGCGACCAGTTCACCAGCCGCCCCGTCACGAACTCCTTGTTCGGCACGATGAGTTCCTTGCGGTCCCAGTCGGTGATGGTGGTGGCGCGGATGCGGATGCGGGTGACGAAGCCGGTCGTCTCGCCCACGCTGACCACGTCGCCGACGCGCATCGGCCGCTCGAATAGAATGATGAGGCCGGAGACGAAGTTGGCGAAGATCTCCTGGAGCCCGAACCCCAAACCCACGGTGATGGCGGCCGCCAGCCATTGGACCTTCGACCAGCCGATGCCGATGAGGGCGAACGCGACGACGACGCCGGCGATCGTGATCAGGTATCGCGAAACCGTGGTGATGGCGAAACGGACGCCGGCCGCCAGCGGGAGGTGCTGGAGGACGGCGACCTCCAGCAGGCCCGGCAGGTTCTGGGCGGCCAGCAGCGTCACGACCGTGACCACGACTGCCGCCGCCAGGTCCGCCAGCGTCACCACCGTGCCGTCGCCATAGGACCATAGATCGACCCGTTGCAGCACACGAAGGGCGGGCAGGACGTCGGCCCAGATGAACCAGAGGCCGACGAGCATGCCCAGAGCCACCACGCTCCGGACGAGGCGGCGGGTCTGGTCGCTGATCTGGACGAGGCTCGCCTCTTTCTCCTCGGCGGCGGGCTGGACGGGGACCGGCTCGGTCTCGTCCGCCTTCTGGGCTTCGGCGGCCTGGGCGGCCTCGCGCCGCTGCTCGGCCCGCTGAATCGCCAGCCGGCGGCGAACCATGAACAGCACCCGCATCGTCAGGCCATACACCACCGTCAGGCCGGCCACCAGCCACAGCGTCACCACCAGCCGTTGCCCAAGTTCGACGGCGGTATAGTAGTAGCCTGCCCCGACGGCCCCGGCGAGTCCGATCGGCACCGCGACCGCCAGGGCGTACCAGACGTACCGGAGGCGGTCGAGCCAGCCGCCTCGCCGACGCGCCAGAAACTCCTTCATCAGCGCGCCCTTGGGCCGGAGCAGGCGCTCCAGGAGCACCCCGAAGACGATCAGGCCGGCTATCAGGACCAGCCGGCCCAGCGAGTTCCGGTGCGCCTGCTCGGGCTGGGTCTCGAGCGTGGCCACGATCGCCACCACCGGCAGGAGGCATAGCAGCGGGCGGATGAATTGCTTCCGGACCACCCGCAGGGTATGCACGTTCCACCGAAAGTGCTGATGGCCGAGACCGTTCCGCAGCGACAGGAGGCGGGCGATCTCCAGCAGCAGGTACACCACGGCCGTGGCCTCCAGCCCGTGCCCCACGGCCCGGGGGAACGTGCTCCGGCTCGCCTCGGCAAGGCGCCAGCCGAGGAAGCCGATAGCCAGTGGACCGAGCGCCATGAGCCAAGCCGTCAGCCCGCCCGCCCGGATCGTGTGGCCGAATGCGTCGGTCTCGGCCCGCAGGACCCGTTTGCCGCAGCGCTGCAGGGCCCGGTGGGCCTTCCGCCGCGTCGCCGCCATCGCCGCCACGGCCGCGGCCGCCAGCACATAGGGCAGCGGATGAGACCTCAGGTCGCCCCACAGGGTTCGACCGACGGTCGCCCAATGCCCGGGTGCTGCGAGCCAGCCGGCGGCGTGGACGGCGTCGGCCAGATGCGCGAGCCCCAGCGGCGTGCCGCTCCGCACCCACAGCACCCGCTCGGTGATGTAGTCGGCGAAGGCCTCGGAGGCGTCGGCGAGTTCCTGCTCCTTCAGGTTCAACTGGATGAGCAGGGAGGAGTATTTCCGGTGGTCCCCGATTAGTTCGCCGAGGATCTGCTTGCGGGCCAGCAGCAGGTCGCGGGCAGCGTGGGCGATGCGCTCGAGGCGCTCCTCGCCCAGGGCGCGGTCGAGCGAGGCGACCAGCGCCTCGACGCGCTCCTCGATGTTCTTCAGGTCGTCTTCTCGTCGGCGGAGGGCGGCCAGGGCGAGCAGGATGTCGGCGAGGTCCGTCTTGCGCGCCCGGATGCGGCGCTGCCGGTCTTCCCGTTTCCGGAGGCGTTCCTGGCGCTGGCGGAGCACGCGGCCCATCTCCTCGGTCAGACCGGCGACGGCGACGTCGGCTTTCACCTCCTCGAAGTCGCTTTGGATTCGTGCGGTTTCCCGCTCGATGCGTTCCAATTCGCGCCGGGCGGCCTGATGCTTGGCGAGCACGGCGTCCGGCCCGGTTCGCCGGGCGGCCAACTGCTTGTTCTCCTGAGCCAGTTCAGCCACGAGCGGGTGCTGCCGGGCGGCCTGGCGGGTGGCTTCCTCGGCCTCTCGGGCGGCCTGTTCCGCTTCGCTTGCCCGGACGGCCGCGAAGGCACTGCGCCACGGCTCGATGCGTTTTTCGGCTTGCGCCAAGGCGCGGGCGGCCAGGTCGCGACGGGCCGTGAGCCACTGGGTCAGCGTGTCGAAGGTGCTGAGTTCGGACTCCAGGGCCTTGATCTCGGCCGACGCCGCCCGCCGGCGGGCTGCCAGGAGCGTCCGCTGCGACCGGACCGCCGCACCGGCGGCGTCGGCGTCCGGCAGGTCGGCCAGCGCCTGGGAGATCTCGGCCAGGCGGGTGCGTGCGGCGGTGATGCGTTCCGGGAGGGCGGCCTTGCGTTCGGCCCGGCCCTTGAGGTCGGCCTCGAGGGTCTCAAAGCGTTCGCGCCGGCTGGCAAGGTCGTTCTCCAGTTCGCTGAGCCGCTGCTGGAGTTCGGCCGCGGTGGCGTCGGCCGGAATGCTCGGCGCTACCGCGGGCGGCGGCGCCTGAAGTTCCGCCTGGATGCGTTCGATGTCCTTCGGCGCCTCCCGGGCTTGGTTGGCGAATTGCTCGGCCCGGGCGGCGTGGCTCTCGGCCAGTTCCAGTGCCGCCACCGCCTCCTCGTAGCGCCCGAGGATCTCCTTCTTCTCGTCCTCCTCCAGCGAGGCGTCGTTCTCGACCTGCTTCAACCGCGCCCGGATCACCTCGGGGGTCAGTTCGGGGCCGGCCTCGGCGGGCGACGCCGCCTCTTCCGCCCGGACCGTGGACCCAAGCGTGCAGGCCACGCAGACGATCAGGCACCGCGCGACTGCAATGCCGACCTGTGAACGAGGAAGCTGCGGCTCTCCGGTCATGGCGTTTCGCTTTGCTCTGAAGAGGTGCCTGCGGCAAAGCCTTTCCCGACGTGGTCGGCGGCCGCCGCGACGCTGCGTCGGCATCCTATCCCCCGGTCGGCTCGTAGACCTGGACGGCAAAGGCCTCGGCGACGGCGCGGCGGGTCTGGGCCAGGTCGGCGAACTCGCCGCACGCCTTCGCCTGGACGCACAGGTTGCCGATGGCGGTGGCCTCGGCCGGCCCCACGTGGACGGGGATGCCGACGGCATCGGCGGTCAGGCGGTTCAGCAGGTCGGCCTTGCACCCGCCGCCCACGATGTGGAGGCGGTCGAACTGCCGGCCGGTCACCGCCTGGAGGCGGTCCAGTTCCCGGCGATAGGCCCGGGCCAGGCTGAGGTAACAGCATCGGGCGAGGTCGCCCTCGGAGTCGGGCGCCGCCTCGCCGCGGGACTTCAGGTCCGCCAGGATTTCCCCCACCATGTTTTCCGGCGCCAGGTACCGCGGGTCGTTCGGGTCGATGGTGGCGGCGTAGTCGGAGGCGTCGGCGGCGTCGGCGATCTCGGCGAAGGACATCGCGTTGCCGCCCTCCGCCCAGAGGCGCCGGCACTCCTGGATGAGCCACAGCCCGTTGATGTTCTTGAGGAAGCGGATGCGGCCATCAACGCCGCCCTCGTTGGTGAAGTTGGCGCGGGCGGCGTCCTCGGTGAGGATGGGGTCGGCCAGTTCGGCCCCGAGGATCGACCATGTGCCGGAGGAGAGGTACGCCCACTGGCCATCCTCGACGGCCGGGATCGCCGCCACCGCGCTGCCCGTGTCGTGCATGGCGGGGCAGAAGACGGGCGTGCCTTCATACTCGCCGACCCGTGCGCCCGGCATGGCGATGGAGCCGAAGAGCCGCTCCGGCAGGCCGAGCGTCCGGATGAGGTCATGGTCCCAGTCGCGCCGGCGGGCGTTCAGCAGGCCCGTCGTGCTGGAGATGCTGTACTCGCTCTGCATCCGGCCGGTCAGCAGGTAGGTGAGCAGTTCCGGCATCATGAGCATGCGGTGGGCCCGCTGGTGGAGGTCCGGCCGGTCGCGGCCCTCGGCCACCAGTTGGAAAATGGTGTTGAACGGCAGTTCCTGCATGCCGGTGATGGCATAGAGGCGCTCTTTCGGCACGAGACGATAAACCTCGGGGACGGCGGTCTCGTGCCGCCCGTCGCGGTAGGCGAACGGGGCCTCCAGCAGGGTGCCGTCGGCGTCGAGCAGGCCGTAGTCCACGCCCCAGGTGTCGATGCCGATGCCGTCCAGCGGGCCGGAAGCGGCAATGCCGGTCTTGATTTCCTTCAGAAGCGCGTCGACGTCCCACCGCTTGGAACCGTCCGTCTCGACCATGCCGTTCGCGAAGCGGTGCGTTTCCTCCAGGGCGATGCGTCCGGCCTCGACCTCGCCCACGATGGTCCGCCCGCTGGATGCGCCGAGATCAACGGCCAGGATTCTCACGGCCGGTCTCCTTCCCGGGAAGGTTCCTTCGCGTCTCCATCCCCAGGCGGACGGTCTCGCCGGCGGCGGGTTTCACAGCGGGCGACCCGCTCCGCCCTGGTTCGTGGCGTAAGGTATCGGCCACAGGGGCGGGCGTCAACGATTCGCTCCGCCGGTCGGCACAGACGGCGCCGGCACGCGAAGCGCCGGGGAAAGAAGGCCATCGCAGCCGCCGTAGAAGGGCATGGAGGCGGGAACGGGATTCGAACCCGTGAATGCCGGTTTTGCAAACCGGTGCCTTAGCCACTTGGCTATCCCGCCTCGGGCTTGCGGCGTGGAATTGTAGCATGTCGCGCCTGCCGACGTCCACCCCGTTTGTGCCGCGCCCGCCTTCCGGCGCCGAGTATTCTGCCAAGTGCACGGTATCGTCTGAGTCGGTGGCCCGCGCTTCCTCTGGCGAGACTTGCGACGGGTCGGGCAGGGCGGCCAAGGTGGACAGCGCCGCTTGGTTGGGCAGCATCTCGGTGCATCTCACTCTGCTGCTCCGCCTGACGCGTTGCCGACGGATTCCGCTGAAGCCTTCGGGAACGGACGAGGCGGGCCGCAGACCCTGGTTCCGTGCCCTGCGCTGGTGTGGGGCGGTCAGAGGGCCAGCAGTTGCTCGACGGCGACGGCGTCGAGGCCCTTGGCGGAGAGGTCGGCCTCGGGATGGCCGGCGGCGGGTCCGACGGCCAGGGCCTTCATCCCGCCGCGCTTCGCCGCCTCGATGCCGGCGTCGGCGTCTTCGATCACCAAGCACACGCCGGGCGCGAGCCCCAGCCGCTCGACCGCCACCAGGAATACCTCCGGGGCGGGCTTGGAGCGGGAGATGTCGTGGCCGTCGGCCCCGGCATCGAAGAAGGTCTCCAGGCCGAGGCGCCGGAGGATGAGCGGCGCGTTCCGGCTGGAGGAGGCGACGGCGATCCTGACGTCCCGCTCCTTCAGTTCCCGCATGACGGCCATGGCGCCGGCCAGGAGGTCGTCGGGACCGAGACCGGAGAGCGATTCGCGGTAGTACCCGTTCTTACGGTTGGCAAGTTGCTGCTTTTCCTGCTCGCTGTACGGGCGGTCGACCGATTCGAGGATGACCTCGAGGCTTTCCATCCGCCCGATGCCGCGAAGCCGACGGTTGACGCGGCGGTCGAACGGGATGTCCTCTTCGTCCGCCAGGCGCTTCCACGCGCGGTAGTGGTAGTCGTCGGTCGAGACGATGACGCCGTCGAGGTCGAAGATGACGCCCTGGATGGCCACGGTGCCTCGGGGCGTTGTGTTTGCGTTTGACGAGCCGGGGACTCGTCCGCCGACTTCATCCAATGTTCATTATAAGGGTGATTACCACCGCGAAACAAGGCTACCGCAATAATGCGGCCAGGGTCGTGCAACCGGCCTGTGGCCAGGCTACGCTCTGGGGCGTCTCGGCGGGCATCGCCGGCGGCCCGGCATCGGGGAAACGACGCCGAGACCACCCGCCGGCCGCTCGGTTCAACCGGGGGGAGGGTCCTGCACGAAAGGAGCGGATGGATGCGCCACGCAGTTCTGCCCGTGGTCCTGGCGGCGGCGGTTTGCACCGCCGGCGCGGCCGTCGGCGAGGGACCCGAACACTGGCCCCGGTTCCGCGGGCCGAACGGACGGGGCGTGGCCGACGGCGTCTCCTTCCCCGCCACGTGGACCGACGGCGACTACGTCTGGAAGGTGCCCCTGACGGGCGGGGGCGGGCACGCCTCGCCCGTCGTCTGGGGCGACCGCGTCTTCGTCACCAGCGGCGACCAGAAGACCGCCGCCCGCACCATCCAGTGCGTGAGGGCCGCCGACGGTTCGACCGTCTGGACGAAAACGTACCGCGGCACGCCGTGCAAACAGAACTCGCTGAACGCCTACGCCGCCACGACCCCGGCGCTGGACGCCGAGCGGCTGTACCTCTCGTGGGCCACGCCGGAGCGGTACATCGTGGTGGCCCTCACGCACGAGGGCGAGGAGGTGTGGCGGCAGAACCTCGGCCCGTGGAAGAGTTGGCACGGGTACGGCGGGTCGCCGATGGTCGTCGGCGACCGGGTCATCCTGACCAACGACCAGCGCGGGCCGAGCGCCGTCATCGCCCTCGATGCCGCCACCGGCAAGGTCCGCTGGAAGACGGACCGGCCCGGCAAAAAGAAGGCCGCCTACTCCGTGCCATGCCTCTACGGCGGCGACGGCGCCGGGCAGATCATCGTGACGAGCAAGGCGGCCGGCATGGCGGGCCTCGACCCCGCCACCGGCCGGGTCCGCTGGCAGCTGCCGGACGCCATGCCTCAGCGGGTCGTCAGTTCGCCCATCGCGGCGGACGGGCTCGTGCTGGCGACCTGCGGTTCGGGCGGCAAGGGCAAGCACGTCATCGCCGTCCGCCCACCGGCTACCTGCGCCGGCAAGGCGGAGGTCGCCTGGACCGTCACCCGGGACGTCCCGTACGTCCCCACGCCGGTGGTCCATGGCGGTCGGGTCTTCCTGTGGAGCGACAAGGGCGTCGTCTCGTGCGTGCGGCGTGCGACGGGGGAGCGCCTCTGGCGGGAGCGGGTGGGCGGCGGCACGTACTACGCCTCGCCGATTCTCGTCGGCGACAAGATCTACAACACCACCACGAAGGGCCGGATGGTCGTACTGAAGGCGTGCGACCAGTACGAACAGCTCGGGACGGTGGGCCTGGGCGAAAAGTGCCACGCCACGCCGGCGGTCGCGGGCGGGCGGATGTTCCTCCGCACCTGGTCGCACCTGATGGCCCTGGCGGCGGAGAAGTAGTCGAGCCGGCCGCGGGAGCGGCCGGTCATCTTAATCGGCCACGCCCTCATCCCCCACCGCCACTTCCAGCCCGTCGTACGCCAGGCGGAGGCCGCCGGGGACCTCCGGCAGGCGGGGCAGGTCGGCGTCGGTGGCGGCATGGTCCAGGTCGTGGGCCATGTGGATGAACCACGCCTGCCGAGGCGCCAGGGCCCGCACGGCCTCTACCGCCTCGTCCACGGTGAAATGGGTCGGGTGGGGCCGGTGGCGGAGGGCGTCCATGAAGAGGACGTCCAGCCGGGTGAGCAGCGCCCGGGAGCCCTCCGGCACCCCGCCGCAGTCCGGGCACCACGCCAGCGACGCCTCGTCCGGCGCGTCGATGCGGACCCCGAAGGCGGGCAGCACCCCGTGCCACAGCCGGACCGGCGTCACGCGATGGCCGGCCATCTCGAGCGGCCCCGTCCACGGGCGCCACTCGACCACCGGGATGCCGAACATCCGCCAGCCGGCGTCCGTGACGGCGTACTCGAAGATGCGCTGGAGGCGGGCCAACGTGCTCGGGTGGGCGTACACGGGAATCGCTCGCTCGGCCAATTCGCCGAACCGGCGCAGATCGTCGAACCCCATGACGTGGTCGGCGTGGGCGTGGGTGTAGACGACGGCGTCGACGCGGTCGAGTCCTGCGCGGACGGCCTGGAGGCGGAGTTCGGGCCCCGAGTCAATCAGGAGGGTCGCCTCGCCCAGGCGGACGGCGGCCGAGGTCCGCATCCGCCGGTTCCGCGGGTCGTCGCTCGTGCAGACGGGGCACCGGCACCCGATCATCGGAACGCCGTGGCTCGTGCCGGAACCGAGGACCGTCAGGTGCACGCCTCACCCGCCTTCCGCCCCGGCCGACCCCTGGAGGTCGTCGGGCATGTCCTCGGTGTAGCGGCACTTGGGATAGTTCTCGCATCCGAGGAACTTGCCTCGGCGTCCTGAGCGGATGAGGAGCGTGCCGCCGCAGTCGGGGCAGGTGCGGTCGGTGGGGACGGCCTTGGGCCGCGTGCGTCCGCCTTTGCCTTTCGCCTTGGCCCCGCCTTTGGCCTTCGACTTGCCGCCGGAGCCTCCATTACCCTTGCCCTTGGTGGCGATGCCGAGTTGCTTTTTCAGTTCGTCAGTCAAGGGGCGAGTGTTGCGGCACTTGGGGAAGGCGGTGCAGGCGAGGAACGGCCCGCGCCGGCCGCGTTTGACGACCATCGGGGAGCCGCACTTCTCGCACACCTCGTCGGTCTCGACGGGCTTGATGGGGTTGCCGTCGGCGTCGCAGGGGAGGGTGTGCCGACACTTGGGGTAGTTTTCGCATCCGAGGAACGGCTCGCCTCGGCGGTTGGTGCGCAGAAGCATCTGCCCGCCGCACTTCTCGCAGGTGTGTTCCGTGGGCTTGGGCGCGGGGCGCTCCTCGCCTTCGAGGGGCCGGGAGTACGTGCAGTCGGGGAAGTTCTCGCATCCCAGGAACGGCCCGTTCTTCGACCATCGTTTGACGAGGTTGCCGCCGCACTCCGGGCAAGGGCCGGCCTCCTGGACGACCTGGTGCTTGGCGCTTTCCATCTGCTCGCGTGCCTCCTGGAGGGCCTCGGCGAAGGGTTCCCAGAACCGTCGGACCACGCGAAGCCAGTCGGCCCGGGAGGCTTCCACCTGGTCGAGTTCGTCCTCCACGCGGCTGGTGAACTCGTAGTCCATGATCCTGGGGAAGTGGGCGATGAGTTTCTCGGTGACCACCTCGCCCAGGTGCGTGGCGTAGAGGCACCGCTTGCCGCGCTTCAGTTCCATCTTCCGGCCGCAGGCGTTGCACGTCTCGTTCTCGACCTTCGGGCCGATCGGGTTGCCGCGGAGGTCGCACGGCACGGTGTAGCGGCACGCGGGGTGACCCGTGCACCGCAGGAGCATGCTGCGTGTCTGCTCGACGTACCCGCGGTCCTGAATGGTCGAGATGATGGTGGCGTAGGTGGACGGCCGGCCGATGCCGAGTTCCTCGAGGCGCCGCACCAGCGTCGCCTCGGTGTACCGGGCCGGGGGTTGGGTGAAGCGCTGGCTGAGGGCCAGGTCCACCAGGTCGAGCGGGTCGCGCTGGGCCAGGTCGGGCAGCTGCTGCTCGTCCTTCCGCTGCCGGACGCCCGCCACCTTCGTGTACCCGTCGAAGACGAGCACCCGGCCGCGGGCCTTGAAGAGGCCGGTCCGGCCGGAGGGAGCGGAAGCGTCGGCGGCCTCGGGCGACTCGTCGGCCCGGACCTCGACGTCCGTCACGTCCCAGAGGGCGGGCGCCATCTGGCTGGCCACGAACTGCGTCCAGATGAGCCGATACAGGCGCGCGTCGTCGCGGCCGAGGTGGTCGGCGACCGAATCCGGCGTCCGGGCGACGTCGGTGGGCCGGATGGCCTCGTGGGCCTCCTGGGCGCCTTTTTTGGAGCGGTAGTGAGTCGGCTTCTCGGGCAGATACTTCTCTCCGTAGGTCTTCTGGATGAGGTCGCGGGCGGCGTGCTGGGCCGAGGCCGCCACGCGGTGCGAGTCGGTCCGCATGTAGGTGATAAGGGCCACCGACCCCTCTTTGCCGAGTTCCACCCCCTGGTACAGCCGCTGGGCGACGGTCATCGTCTTGCGGGTGGAGAAGCCGAGCCGGGCCGAGGCGGCCCGCTGGAGTTCGCTCGTGATGAACGGCGGCGACGGCCGGTCCTTCTTTCGGCGGCGCTCGGCGCTCCGGACCGTGTAGTCGGCGTGGCGGAGCCAGCCGGCGACGGCCTCCGCCTCGTCCCGGTTGGCGGCGGCAAAGGTTTCGCCGTCAATCTCGGCGAGCCCGGCCTTGAAGGTCGCGTCCTCGCCGGCGCGGGCGAGTTCGGCCGTGACGCGCCACGACTCCTCCGGCCGGAAGGCACGCAGTTCCTGCTCCTTCTCCGCGACCAGGCGGACGGCGACGCTCTGGACCCGACCGGCCGAGAGGCCTTTCGCGATCTTCTTCCACAGCAGCGGGCTCAGTTTGTAGCCGACCAGCCGGTCCAGGATCCGACGGGCCTCCTGGGCCGAAACCTTGTCCGGGTTGATGCGGCCGGGGTCGGCGAACGCCTCCCGGATGGCCGACTTCGTGATCTCGTTGAACGTGACGCGGTGGACCGACTCCGGGTCCAGGCCGAGGGCCTGGCAGAGGTGCCAGGCGATGGCCTCGCCCTCGCGGTCGAGGTCGGTGGCCATGTAGATATCGTTGGCGCCGCCGACGGCCTTCTTCAGCCCGGCGACGACCTTCTTCTTCTTGTCCAGGACCTGGTACTCGGGTCGGAAATCGTTCTCCACGTCCACGCCGAGCCGTTTGGGCGGCAGGTCGCGCACGTGGCCCATGGAGGCGGCCACCTTGTACCCCTTGCCGAGGTACCGCTCGATGGTCCGGGCCTTGGCGGGACTCTCGACGATGACGAGGTTCTTGTTGTGCTTCGTCTGCTTTGCCACGCGTCGCCCCTCTTCTGCGTGTTCGGAATCGGCGGGTGCGGTGGGTCCCTGTACCCACCGCGCGAAAAGGCTTTTCAAGGCTGCGCGGCGGGTGCGGAGACCCGCCGCGCACGAGATAGCATTGTAGTGCTAATACCGTCGGCGGGCGCCGGTGTCAAGGTGCAGCCCGATTTCCGCTTCTCGCGCGGCGGGTCTCCGCACCCGCCGCGCAGAATGAATAACGCCCGGGCATGAGCAGCGCCGGTGCCACGGATTGCTCGCAATCCGTGCTGCCCGGTCCGGCACACGGTTTGACAAGCAAACCGTGGCACCCGCCTGGTCGGGACCGTTCGTAGAGAATAGGTAGGGCGGCGGGTCCGCCAGTTTACCCGCCGGAGGCGGACCCACCGCGCGAGATACAGGCCTGCTTGGTCATTGGGAATTGGGCATTGGACATTCGCCGTACGCTTTACTTCAGTGACACGATGGTCACCCCTCGCCCGCCCTCGCCGTGCTCGCCGTAGCGGAACGACTCGACGAGCGGATGGCCGGCCAGTGCCTTGCGGACCGCGTCCCGCATCGCGCCCGTCCCGTGACCGTGGATGATGCGGACGGTGTCGAAGTCGGCCACGCACGCCTCGTTGAGGTAGGTGTCGAGCCGCCGCAGCCCCTCCTCGACCCGCAGGCCGCGCAGATGCAGCTCGGGGTCCACCCGGCCGGCGCCGCGGACGATCGTCTGCCGCTGCTGTGGCGGCGCGGAGGGCTCGGCCGCCTCCGCCTCGGCGTCGGGGTCCGGCTGGCGGATGGCCTCGGCCGACGCCTCGACCGTCAGGCCGCCCGCGTCCACCGTCACCCTGCCGCGCTTCACGTCCACGTCAGTCACGGTGCCGTGACGGTTCATCGTCTCGACCCAGACGGTCCGGCCGGGCGCGAGGTCCTCCAGGGGCAGGGGAGGGCGGCGGCGTGAAGCCAGTTCCCGCCGCTGCTGCTTGACCTGGTCGCGTTTTTCCTCCACCTGCCGGCGGAGATGGCGGGTGGAATCGGCGTCGGCGCCGGCCTGGCGGGCTTCCCGCAGGGCCCGTTCCATCTCGCGCCGGGTGTTCTCCACCAGTCCCTGGGCCTCCTCGGCGGCGCGGCGGAGGGCCTCCTTGCGCTCGCGCTTGACCTCCCGGAGCCGGTGCTCGAGTTCCTCGCGCTGCCCCTCGGCCCGCTCGCGCTCGCGGCGGGCCTCGGCGGCGTCGGCCTCTGCCTTTCGCTGCGACGCCGTCAGCCGCGCAAGCAGGCCCTCCATCTCGACGGCGTCGGAATCGAGGAGCCGGTCCGCCTCCGCCAACACCTCGGCCGGCAGGCCCAGGCGTGCGGCGATGCGCAGGGCGTGGCTCGCCCCCGGCTGACCCACCACCAGGCGGTACGTCGGGGCAAGCGTCTCCGGGTCGAACTCCACGGCCGCGTTCTCCATCCCCGCCTGCTCGTGGACGAACCCCTTGACCTGGGAGAGGTGCGTCGTGACCACCGTCGTGGCGCCGCGATCGTGCAGGGCCTTGATGACGGCACAGGCGAGTGCCCCGCCCTCGACCGGGTCCGTGCCGGCGCCGATCTCGTCCAGCAGGACCAGCGTGCCGGGGCCGGCCTCGGCCAGCACCTCGCGGACGTGTTGCATGTGGCCGGAGAACGTTGAGAGGTTCGCCTCGATGCTCTGCTCGTCGCCGATGTCTACCAGGACCCGCCGGGCCGGGACGAACGTCGTGCCGGCGTCCGCCGGGACCATGAGGCCGGTCTGGGCCATCAGCGCCAGCAGGCCGATCGTCTTCAGCGCCACCGTCTTGCCTCCCGCGTTCGCCCCCGTGATGGCGACGGTGCGGACGGCGTCGCCGATCCGGAAGTCGAGCGGCACGACTTCCCGGCCCTGCGGGGCGAGGGCGTCCTCCAGCACGGGATGTCGGCCGCGGACGATCACCGTCTCGCCGTCCTCTGCCAGCGCCGGCCGCGTCATGTGATGGTCCACGGCATAGCGGCCCGCGGCGCGGAGGACGTCCAGGCGCCCCAGCGTCCAGGCGGTCCTGCGGAGCGGGTCCAGGTGGCGGCGGACGCCGTCGGTCAGCGCCCGGAGGATGCGCTCGATCTCCCGCTGCTCCTCCGCCGCCAGGCCCCGCAGCGCGTTGCCCATGTCAACGAGGGGCTGCGGCTCGATGAAGACCGTGTGCCCCGTGCTGCTGCGGTCGTGGATGATGCCGGGCACCTGGCCCGCCTGGGTCGCGAGGACGGGGAGGACGTTCCGCCCGTTCCGCTGGGTGATGTAATCGCCCGTGAGGTAGGGCGCGACGGCGCCGCTGCGGATCATCGCCTGGAGCCGCTCGCGGATGCGGTCGGTCATGCTCGTCATGTCGCGCCGCAGGCGGCGGAGTTCGGGCGAGGCGTCGTCGGACACGGAGCCGTCCGGCTCGATGGCCCGGTCGATGTCGGCCAGGAGGTCGGGGTGCGGGGCGAGGTCCCAGCCGAGTTTCGCCAGCGCCGGCGCCTCGTCCGCCAGGCGGCCGAGAACCTTCTGGAGGTCGCGGGCGTTGCGGAGGACGGCCGCCACGGTCTGGAGTTCGTCCGGCCGAAGGGCTGAGCCCTCGATGGCCGCCCGGTCCAGCAGGGCGGACGGGTCGTCGAACCGCTCGACGCCGAAGTCCTGGCCGGCCTGAAGGACGCCGGCCGCCTCCCCCACCCGCCGGGCGCGGGTGCGGATGGCCTCGGCCTCGGCCGTCGGGCGGAGTGAGCGCGCCGCCGCGGCGCCCATCGCCACCATGCACCGGCCGGCGATGGCCTCCAGCACCTTCCCGTATTCCAGCCGCGCCAGCGTGTGATCGTCCATGGGTATCCGACGGGTAAAGATGGTGCACGGCGGGTCTCCGCACCCGCCGCGCGTGTAACCCACCCGCGTGCCACGGATTGCTCGCAATCCGTGCTGCCCGGTCCGGCACACGGTTTGACAAGCAAACCGTGGCACCGGCTTGCCCGCACTTATTCGTCCAATCCCAGTAACTGCCGTGGTTGAGGCCGGGTAACGGCCCGCTATAATACGGTCATGGAGCCGCCATGACAACGCCGCGAAACGCGCACCTGACCCAGCCGGACGACCGCCTCCTTGCCGCGTGCAGCGTCGAGACGCACCGGTCCTCCGGCCCCGGCGGGCGGAAACGCGACACGACGGACTCGGCGGTGCGCCTGACGCACCGGCCGACGGGCGTCTCGGTCGTCGCCAGTGAGAGCCGGAGCCAGCACGCGAACCGCCGGCGGGCGCTGGAGCGGCTGCGGCGGGCCATCGCCTTCGAGGTCCGCCGGGACCCGCCGCCCCAGGTGGGCGAGGCGTTTCGCCGGACCGCCGCCGATCCCCGCTGGCCGCGCGTCGGCCGCAAGTCCACCGACTATTTTGTAGCGGCCGCAGAGGTGCTGGACCGACTGGCCGAGCGGAAGGGACGCGTCAGCGAGGTCGCCGGGGCCGTGGGCGTCTCAACCGCCTCGCTGGTGAAGTTCCTGTCGCTGGACGACGATCTCTGGCAGGCCGCCGGCCGCATTCGCGCCGAGGCCGGCCAGAAGCCGCTACGGAAGCCGTGAAGTCGACCTCGATGCCGCGTGGTGGCCTTCCCAGGCCGCCAGGGAGAGAGATGCATAAAGATCTCTAAATCCACCGCTTCCGCCGGAAGTAGACAAGCATGCCGGCGGCGATGACCGCCATCACGCCCAGCACCACGGGGTAGCCCCACCACTGCTTCAACTCCGGCATCCACTCGAAGTTCATCCCGTAGAGGCCCGCCACGAACGTGATGGGGATGAAGATGGTGGCGATGATCGTCAGGACCTTCATCACCTCGTTCATGCGGTTGGAGAGGACCGAGAGGTACGCATCGCGGGCCGAGACGATGAGGTCGCGCTGGGTCTCGACGGCCTGGGCCATCCGGACGAGATGGTCGTAGGCGTCGCGCCAATACACGAGGGCCTGCTTGCCGACCTGCGGAAACTCGCCGCGCACAATCCGTCCGACCACGTCGCGCTGGGCGGTGGCCACGCGAATCAGATGGGCCGCCGACCGCCTCAGGCCCAGCAGCCGCTGGAGCACCGCGTCGGTCGGGTCCTCGAAGATCTGCTTCTCGCTCTTCTCGATAAGATGATCCATCCGGTCCAGCGCCGGCTGGAAGTTGTCAATGACGCGGTCCACCAGGGCATGGAGGAAGAAGTCTGTGCCGCGGCTCATCGCGGCCCCGAGGTTCGTCTCCGCCGACTCGCGCAGGCTGGTGATGGACCGCACGGCCACCCGGTGGTACGTCAGAATGAAGTGACGGCCCCAGACGATATCCAGTTCCGACGTCGCCACCCGCTCTTGCTGCGTCCGGAAATCCACCGCGTGCAACACCAGGAACAGGTACGTCTCGTAATCGTGGACGAGGGGGTTGGCGGTGACCTCGCGGCACGTCTCGACGATGACGGGGTGCAGGCCGAACCGCTCGCCCAGCAGGTCCGTCTCTGCGGGAGAAGGGCGCTCCACGTCAATCCACAACAACCCGTCGGTCTCTTGGCGGAGGGCCAGGATGCGCTCCAGGTCGGCCAGGTATTCCGGCTTCGCGGCACCTGGCGGAAGGTAATAGGCCTGAATCATGGCATGCCCTCCGATGACGCAAGGATCAGGATATAGAGACCCGTTGCGTGGCGGGTCTCCGCACCCGCCGCGGTCCACCGAATGGTTGCGCGGTGGTTACGGAGAACCACCGCGCAAGACTGACCCGAAACCGCTTAGAGGCTGTTTCACATCCCTCTCCCCCGGCGGGAGAGGGTAGGGCGAGGGGGGGGCGCCGCTCCGATTCCCGGCATTCACCCTCACCCCATCCCTCTCCCATCAAGGGAGAGGGGGTTCTGAAACAGCCGCTTAGCGGTGCACGGCATCCCAAACGGCCAGGCACGTCTCCAGGACCGCCTCCACGCGGTCCAGGCGGATGGAGTTCGGCCCGTCGGACCGCGCGGCGTCCGGGTCCGGGTGGACCTCCATGAAGAGCCCGTCGGCGCCGGCGGCGACGGCGGCCCGGGCCAGGACCTCGGCGGCCTGGCGGCTGCCGCCCGTCGCGGTCCCCCGTCCGCCCGGCTGCTGGGCGCTGTGCGTCGCGTCGAAGACCACCGGATGACCGAGCGCCTGCATCGGGGCCAGGCCCGTCATGTCGGCCACCAGGCGGTTGTATCCGAAACTGCTGCCCCGGTCCGTGAGGAGGATGTGCTCGGCGCCGGCGGCCTCGGCCTTGGCGGCCACGTGCTGCATGTCCCACGGGGCCAGGAACTGGCCCTTTTTGAGGTTGACGGCCCGGCCGACCCGCGCGGCCACCTGCACCAAATCCGTCTGTCGGCACAGGAACGCCGGCACCTGGAGGCAGTCGAGGACCTCCCCGGCCGTCCGGGCCTGCTCCGGCGTGTGCACGTCGGAGAGGACCGGCGCGCCGGTCTCCTCCCGCACGCGGGCGAGGATGCGGAGGCCTTCCTCCAGCCCCGGCCCGCGGAACGCGTCGACGCTCGTACGGTTCGCCTTGTCGTAGGAGGCCTTGAAGACGTACGGCAGTCCCAGGCGGTCGGCGATGCCTTTCACGTGCCGGGCCACCGCCAGGCAGAGGTCCGCCGACTCGATGACACACGGACCGGCAATGAGGAAGAGACGGTCCTCGCTCAGTGTCAGCCTGCCGACGCGGGCGGTTCGCTCGGGCATCACTGGGCCTCCTTCTGATGCGCTGTGCGCGGCGGGTCTCCGTACCCACCGCGCCACTGCGCCGTTCGAGCCGGCCGCGGGAGCAGCCGGTCAGCATCATCCGGCATGGTATATGCCTCGGCGGATGAAGATATCCCGCCGCTCCCGCCTTTGCCCTTCGGGCTACGGCGGGCAAGCCGGCGGCGGGCTCGGAGCGCGGCGGGTGCTCCAGACCCGCCGCGCTATCTCAGTGGAGCTCCGGCCCGCCGCGCTGCGCCTTGGTCGCTTCCGGCGGGACCAGCAGCCGGACCGCCCGCCGCCGGACGCCGTATCGCAGCGGCGTCCGGCCGGCGACGTCGCCGTCCGACTGGACAAGCAGGGTGCGCTCCTCGCACGAGACGTCGATGCTCCGGCCCTGGCTGTAAGCCACCAGCGGATGATCCAGGTGCCGGCCGAGACGGGCCCGCATGTAGTGCCGAAGCATGTGCCAGCGCGACCGCGTGCGGAAGCAGACCACGTCCAGCCGGCCGTCGTCACCGAGGGCCAAGGCGCCCAGGCGGAGCCCGTCGGCGTAGAGCGGCGTGTTGCAGACGAAGACCATGCCGGCGTCGTCGCACAGGAGCCGGCCGTCCACGTGGACCGCGATGGGCGGGAAGCCGTAACGCCACCACCGGCGGACAGTCGGCCCGTAGTAGGCCGCCCGCAGAATCGGCCCGCAGCGTTTTCGGTGAACGTCACGGGTGACCTCGGCGTCAAACCCTACGCCGGAGAACATGACGAACGGGTGGTCGCCGGCCAGGCCGAGGTCCAGCGGCACGGGCCGTCCCCGCTGCACGAGCCGCACCGTCTCCCGGAGCGTCCCGCTCAGGCCGAACGTCTTCGCCAGCACGTTCTCCGTGCCGGTGGCGACGATGCAGACGGGCACGGGCCGGCCGGCCAGCCCCGAGAGGACCTCGCTGTGCGTGCCGTCGCCCCCGATGCTGACCACGCAGCGGGCGTCGTCCGGCACCTGGCGAGCCATCCGGGCCGCGTGGCCCCGGCCGCGGGTCTGCCGCACGTCCACCGGCACGCCGCGCAGCGACACGTGCCGCACCAGGTCCCGGACGAAGTGCGGGTCCTGACCGTGTCCGGAAATCGGGTTGACGATGACGCGGACCAGCCCTGCTGCCATGCCGGGAGCATCCCTCCAAACCGTTCCCGAAACGGAAATTATAGCCCTCGGTGCCGAAGGCGGCCAGATAAAAGCGGCTTCGCGCCGGCGGCCGACGGCGGTATCATGGAAGTGGGCGAAAAAGGGAAAGACCGAAATAGGAAAGGAGCACGCCATGAGGCGGAAAAGACTCTGGGTAACGTCGGCCATCGCCGCCCTTGCGGTGCTGACCGCGTGCCCCGCACGGGCGGAAGAGAACACGGCGCCGGTCCGGCTCGAGGTACGCCTCGAGATGTGCGCCGCCGGCCCCGGCCGGACGCCCCGGGTCCGCGTGTGGATCGACGGCCGGGAGGTTGAGATCGGCGATACCGCCGGCATCGGCGAAGGGAAGGCCCGCGTGCGTGTCCGGGCCGTGCCGGCCGGCGGGCCCCGCGATGAGGACCGGGAGGAATCGGCCGCCGGCCAAGCCGTCCTGGGCGTCCACGTGGCCCCTCTCGGCGACGACCTCGCCCGCGATGTCGGCGTGCGGCGAGGCGTGGCCGTCACCGGCGTCGTCGAGGGCAGTCCCGCCCGGCATGCGGGCCTCCGCGAGGGCGACGTCATCACGGCCGTCGACGGGCACCAGGTTCGCTCGCCCCGTGAACTCGCCGAACGCATCCGTCTGCACCGGCCCGGCGAGCGCGTCCGCATCTAGTGGAGCCGGCCCCGGGCCCGCATCGAGGCGACCGTGGCCCTGGCCGGCCGCGAGGGGTTGGCCGGCGAGGAAGAACGCCGCGCCGAGCGGCGCGAGCGGCGGGAAGCGGAGGACCGCGAAGCCCGCGACCGCCGCGAAGCCGACCAGCGAGAGGAACGCCGGGAGGAGAGAGAAGAGGCACGCCGGCGCGAGGACGCCGAAGAGGCCGACCGCGGCGAGCGTCCCGGCGGGTTCCTCGGCATCCTGGCCGCTCCCCTGAACGACGACATCCGCGACCTCGCCGGCACCGACGAGGGCGTCCTCATCAACAGCCTGACCGACGACAGCCCCGCCGCCAAGGCCGGCCTCAAGCCCGGCGACGTCATCGTCCGCGTCGGCGACGCCGAGACCCATACCGTGGAAGAACTGCTCGATGCGCTGGCCGAATACGGGCCCGGCGAGTGCGTCCGCGTGGTCTACTACCGTATGGGCACGCGCCGCGATACGGAAGTCACGCTCGGCCGTCGGCCCGGCGACGAGGAAGAAGAGGCCGAGGAGGAAGACTTCCCCCTGTTCGACGAGTGGTTCGAGGGCGAGGCGCCCCGCCTCCGGGAGTACCTGGAACGCCTTCGCCCCGAAATGGAGGAGTGGGCCCGCCGCTTCCGCGAAGAACGCCGAAAGCAGCGCGAGCGGCAGGAGGCGCCTTGGCCTGCCTGGCCCGGGCGCGAACCCGAGGAGGGCCGCAAAGACCTCGACCGCGTCCTCGAGCGTCTCGACCGCATCGAGAAGCGGCTTGACCGCATCGAGGAGCGCCTCGAGCGCGCCGAGCGCTGAGCCGGGCGCCGAGACGCCGAACCGGTTCTTGCGCGGCGGGTGCGGAGATCCGCTGCGCAGGGAACCCCATCGTCTTGGCCCGCGCTGCCCACGAAGGAAGGAGGACCATCGCCATGAAACGCGCCGCATCGTTGGGACTGCTCGGCCTCGTTGCCGCCTTGGCCGTCGCGGTCGCCGTGGCGGTCCGCGCCGGCACGGAGGAGGGGGACCCGCAGGAGGCCGTGCCGGCCAAGCCGCGAACAGAGCGTCTCCCCGAGAAGCCACCCACCGAGGCCGTGCCGGCCAAGCCGCGAAAGCAGGAGCCCCCCGCACCGACGGAGCCGCCCGACATCACGCCGCCGCCCACGCTGCCGGAGGTCGACATCCCGCCCATCCCCGAGGTGGACGAGGACCCGTTCAAGGCCGGCGCCCCCCCTCGCCGCGAGGAGCCGTCCGGCCTCCTGGCCGAGGGCAAACGCCTCTTCAACAGCGAGGGCCGGCTCGAGACGGACAAGATCGGCCGGTCCATGTTCGTCTTCGACTCCGGCGACCCGCCCATGTACCTGCTGGAGAACTCGTGGCGCGAATTCCTCGAGAATCGGACCGCCCATGGCACAAAACCGGCCCGGTGGCGCATCTCGGGGCTGGTCACGGTCTACGGCAAGCGGAACTACCTGCTGCTGACCAAGTGCGTCCGCATCGAGGCCGAGGAGGACCAACTGTAAGAGGCCGTGACAAAAAGGCGTTCGCCGTAGAGCACACCGAGAGCGCGGAGAAAAGTCTTGAATGTCAAATATAAAATGATAAATGCCCAATGAGGCCTTCGGCCTATGATGGGCGCGATGTTGCATTTATGATTTTTCATTTGATATTTCCTCTGTGTCTCTGCGCTTTCCGCGTTCCATTCGTTAGTAGCGTCGGTGGTTGCTTGCACCCACGCGGCACAGAGCCCGGGGGATGCAGAGCACCCACCCAACACGCCTCTTAGAATGACACCTTGCAGCCGGAGGGTTCCGGATGACCTTCCTTGCGCCGTGGTGGCTGCTGGGGGTGGCCCTGGTGCCGGCCCTGCTGCTGTGGGGTCTGCTGGCGCCCCGCGGCCGGCCGGTCACCGTCGGGTCGCTGATGCTGTGGCGGCGGGCGCTGGCGGGCGGGTCGGCGGGCCGGCCGACGGCCAGCCTCCGGCTCCGCGACCCGCTCCTCTGGCTCGACGCCGCCTGTATCCTCTTCGTGGTCCTCGCCTGCGCCCGTCCCGCTTTCGACACCGACCGGCCCGTGGAGCCGGTCGCCACCGTGGTCCTCGACCGCACGGCCAGCATGGGTGCTGCCTCGGCCGGGCCCCGCGGCAGGCGGTTTCTCGACGCCCGTGCCATGGTCCACGGCGTGGTCCGGGCCGTGCCGGACGCGCCGGTCCGGCGGGTCTCGGTACCGGGGGAGGGCGGCGTCGTCCGGGCCGACACGACGACCCTGGCAGACCTGCTGGAGACGTACGGCCCGGACACGGCGTATCGACTTGCGTCGGCGGAGGTCCGGCGGACCGCCACGGCCGAGGCCGCACGCCATCCCGCTCGCCCCGTCCTGCTGGTGACCGACGTGGCGCCGGCGGCGGACCTGCCGCAGAACGTTCACGTTCTGGCCCCCGGCGCCTCGCCGACGGTTGGCGGAAACGCCGGCCTCGTCCGCGTGGCGGCCCGAAAGGAGAACGGCCGGTGGTGGCTGCTCGTGACGGCCCGGGCCTCCGCCGAGGCGGCCGGCCCCATCGGGCTGAAGGTGTCGAGCGGCGACATGGTGCACGCCGAGCGGCCGGACTTCCTGGCGCCGGGCGGAACGGCCGAGACGGTCCTGCCGCTGGACGGGCCTGTCCCGGCGCGCCTCCGCGTGAGCCTGACCGGCCCGCAGGAGGATGCGTTCCTGTCGGATAACGAGGCGTTTCTCGTTTTGGCGCCCGGCGACCTGACCGTGCGGCTCCTCGGCAAGCCACCGGGGACCGCGCTGCGGCGGGCGCTGGCGGCGGCTGGCGCTTCCGTCCGGGGGGAAGAGGGCGCCGAAGGACGCCTCGCCGCGGAGGCGGCCGACCTCCTCGTCGCTTATGGGGTGCCCCTGCCGGACGGATGGGCCGGCCCGTCGGCGGTCGTCCTCCCGCCGGAGGCCGTCGGGCCCGTCCGACCGGCCGAGGGCACGGTGCCGGCCGAGTGGACGGTGGCAGCGGAGCACCCGCTGGCCGACGCCCTCTACCTTCCGCCGCCGCGCCTCCCCGAGGTGCCGCGCTACGCGCTGGACCCTTCGGCGCGGGTGCTCCTTGGCACGCCCGAGGCGCCGCTCATCGTCACGTGGGAGACGGAGGGCGCCCGCCGGCTGGCCGTCTGCTTCGGCCTGGACGAGGAGACGTCCGACTGGCCCCGCCGGGCGGGCTTTCCGATCTTCTGGGCGCGGGCGCTGGCGTGGCTCGTGCCGGCGGGCGAGCGGCGGCCGACGTACCGGACCTACACCCCGCTGGAACCGGTGCCGGGAACCGGCAGCCTCGCCCCCGGCCGGACGGGGTTTCATACGGTCGGCGGGAAGACGGTCGGCGTCAGTTTCATCGGCACGGACGAGGGGTTCGAGGCGGGTCCGGGGCGGGACGATTCGCAGGCGGCCGTCGCGGCACTTCGGCGGTCGATTGAGGCGCGGCGGGAGGCCGCCATCGCCCCCGCTTGGCCGGTCGCCGCGGCCCTGGCCGTGCTGGCGCTTCTGGCCCGGGCGTGGGTGGCGCGATGAGCGGCGGCGTGTACGCGGCGGTGTTCGTCCTGGCGGCGCAGCGGCGGATTCGCATCGGCCGGCTGGGCCGGTTCGACTTTCCGGCCGGCCGATACGTCTATGTGGGCAGCGCGCAGCGGAACCTGTCGGCCCGCCTCGTCCGCCATGGGCACCGGTGGAAGACGCAGCATTGGCACATCGACTACTTCAGCCGATGGACCCGGCTGGAGTCGGCCTGGGCGTGGCCCCGGCCGAAGGCGGACGAGTGCCGGCTCGCGTGGGCCATCGCGACGCTGCCCGGGACGGTGCCCGGTCCGGCGGGCTTCGGCACTTCGGACTGCCACTGTGCGACGCACCTGTACCGCCTGAACGGGCCGCTGGAGCCGAAGGCGCTGGCGACCCTGGATCTCCGTTGGGCCGGCGCCGTCCGCGTATAACGGGTCCCCGTTCGGCCGGGCCGTCCCTCGGCCGGCGGACGAGGGGCCGGGCGGCCGTGAGGGCGAGCCGTTTGCGGTGTTTGCAAGTCTTGGGTTGGCAGGAGGATAGGGGGAGTTGGACAACGTTTTTACCCCACCTCGTCGCGGCTGACGGGGCGTGGGGCGGGGTGGGGGTAGCGGCGGAGCCGAATTGACCCACGAGAAAAATGGCGATCCCGAGCCT
>Ga0180434_10002572_pt1 | contig 23968 bp, 21 predicted proteins | sample SS_ome_7_FD_132453 | JGI IMG/M metagenome (GOLD analysis project Ga0180434, IMG submission 132453) | Hypersaline lake sediment archaeal communities from the Salton Sea, California, USA - SS_1_D_2 metaG | ecosystem: Environmental > Aquatic > Non-marine Saline and Alkaline > Hypersaline >... | reverse complement strand
GACTGGGTAGAGCGATATCCGTCGCATGTCGTCGCCAAGTGGCTCGGCCACTCTCCTAAGGTGGCTGCGGAGCACTACCTCATGTCGCGGGATCACCACTTCGAGGATGTTGTGAGCGGCAGCGTGGGGAATGCCTCGCCGGGACAGCAGAGGGGGCGTGTCATGGGGCAGGGGGGCGCCGATGTGTGCGACGCGAATTGCGACGCCATTGCGACGCGAATTGCGACTCCGCACGCATCCGCATCTGACTGCACGGAGCCGCACGAAACGACAGAACCCGCTGCAACCATTGGGGTTACAGCGGGTTCTTCCGAATTTACGCCAGTTTCCGAAACTAACAAAGTGGCGGGGACAGGATTCGAACCTGCGACCTCGAGGTTATGAGCCTCGCGAGCTACCGGGCTGCTCCACCCCGCGATATGTATTGTTTGGCCGCACGGGATTGCGGCTGCCTGTTGGGTGACTAAGCAATCCCTAGAAAAATCACAGAATCGCTCTGACTGTGCCCGCTGTCCATTCGGTCGCGTCGGCTCAGCCAAACCGCCGAAGATACTCTTCGACTGGATTCAAACATAACCTTATTCCCGGCTGGAGAAAAGCCCTGTGGCGATTCTGCCGGTTTCCGGGTTTGCTTAAGGGTGTCCCGCCGCTGCTCGGCCTCCCTGTGGTCATCTGCCGACCCGCTCGTACCGCCATGAACCAGCCCAGCCAGCCACCGCCGTTGCCACCTGCGGGGCGTCCGTCATCCGGCGGGCGGTCTCTGGTTGGCGGTCTGCCCTGGCAGCAGGCCGCCGGCGATGCAGTGGCCCCGCCGGCCGGCACTGGCTGGGTGTTGGCTGAGTCGGAAAAACCGCCCGTTCGGCAGCGGCGACCTGGGCTACTCGACGAGACCGAACCGCTCGGCCCACTCGATCTGTTCACGACGGTCCCGTGGCGAAGGCTGCTGGCGGCGGCGATGCAGTCGAGTCCGCCCTGGACGGTGAGCCTAATGGTGCATCTGGTCATCGTGCTGGTGCTCGTACTGGTCTCGGTCCAAGTCACAAGCCAGCCGCGGCTGTCGCTGACTCTTGAGTTCGCCCCGCAGGCCGGCCCGCCCGGTCCACCCGCGGTCGACCTGCCGTTGGCCCCTCCCGATGAGGTCGATGCCACCGCGGTTGAGAACGAACTGGCCCTCAGCGAAAAGCCACCGGTTAAGGATGCCATCGCCGCGCCGGCCGTGGAGCGGCTGGTCCCCGATTTCCAGCCAGCAACTGCCGCTCGTCCGACGGTGGCAATCGGGACGCTGCTCGATGGCCGGCAGGAGGGCAGCCGCAAGAAATTGGTCGCCGCCGGCGGCGGCAGCGACCAGACCGAGCGGGCGGTTGAGCTGGCCCTGCGGTGGCTCGTGCAGCAGCAGGAAAACCGCGGCACGTATGCCGGCCTCTGGAGCCTGGTCGGACCGTACCCCGATGGCGGCTCGGAAGAAAACCGGGTGGCGGCGACGGCGATGGCATTGCTGGCGTTGCAAGGGGCGGGCAACACGCCGCAGAGCGGTGAGCATGCCCAGGCGGTCGCCGCCGGCTGGCAGGCGATCGTGAAGACCCAGACCGAGGCAGGCAACTTCTCGCCGGCCTCGGACCGCCATACCTCAGCCGCCGGCAGCATGTACGGCCATGGACAGCTCACGATGGCCCTCTGCGAAGCGTTCGCCCTGACCAGTTCGGCCCGACTGGAAGAGCCGGCCAGGCGAGCCGTCCGCTATTGCCTGGCCGCCCAGTTGCCCGATGGCGGCTGGCGGTATCACCTTCCAGATGCCGATGAGACCGGCCTGCGGAACAGCTGGAAAAACCGTGGCGATCTGTCAGTGACGGGTTGGTTTCTGCTGGCGCTGAAGACCGCCGAGATCGCCGGTCTGCATGAGCCGGGCATCGAAAAGGCGTATGCCCGGGCGGGCGTGTTCATCGAGCAGCTGCGGATTGTGCCACGAGAACCGAACGGTCAACCGCAGACAGTCGCAGACGAGCCGGCCGACGTTGAACTGGGCTACGACTATCAGTTGAACCCCTTGGCTCCGTTTCGGAAGTTCCAGTCGGCCATTTCGGCCGAGGCGATCCTCGGCAGGCTTTTTCTGGGGACACCGCCCGATGACCCGCACGTGGTCGCCGTGGTTGATCGCCTGATGAATGAGTCACCGATCTGGTTTCCGCCGCTGCCCGATGACCGCCGGGGTGAGGTCGAGTTTGCCGCCCTGCCGCAGCGGACCGTCCGCGGCGGGGAAAAGAACATCTATGCCTGGTATTACATCACGCAGGTCTGCCATCACGTCGGCGGCCGAGCCTGGCAGCGGTGGAACCGCCAACTGCGGACCCTGCTGCCGCGGCATCAGGAGCAGGCCGGCCGCAACAAGGGCAGCTGGTCGCCCGCACTCGATCTGTACGGCGTCAAGGGAGGCCGGCTGTTCACCACGGCCCTGTCAGCCTGCATGCTCGAAAGCTACTACCGTCACCTACCCCTATTCGGGCAGGAAGGTGCTGCGAACCGCACGGCGACACCGCCAAAGAAGGAAATCCAGCTAAAAAGCGAGCGATAACCTTATCGGCTCATTGAGAGTAGCGGTTACAGTCTGCTGAATGATCCCTCGTGACGCTCAGAACACGCTCGCAGAGCTCGCCGCCGGATACCAGTATTGGCAGTGACCGCCCTGCGGCAGTCAGGCAAAACGACGCTCGTGCGGGTCGCGTTTCCCGATCACGAATACGCCAATTTGGAAAACCCGGCCGAGCGTGAATTTGCCGAAACCGATCCGGCCGGATTTCTGCGGCGGTTTCAAAGTGGCGTCATCCTTGATGAAGCCCAGCGCTGCCCCCACCTCTTTGAATGGCTGCAGGGGATTGTCGATGACAGTCAGCAGCCTGGACAGTTCATTCTGACCGGTTCGCGGCAGTTCGGGCTCCTCTCGGGCATCACGCAAAGCCTTGCCGGCCGCGTTGCCCTGGTGAACCTGCTGCCGCTGGCTGCAACGGAACTGCGGGCGGTATCGCAGCTTCCAGCCACGGCAGACGAGGCGGTGGTTCGGGGCGGCTATCCGCCGCTCTTCGACCGGTCGCTCGACCCCGGTATCTGGTTTGCGAATTATGTGCAGACCTATCTCGAGCGGGATGTGCGGCAACTGCTCAACGTTCGTGATCTGTCACAGTTTCAACGGTTCCTGCGGCTCTGTGCGGGGCGGTCTGGCCAGCTCCTTAATCTGAGCAGCCTTGGTGACGATGCCGGGCTGACCCACAGCACGATCCGTGAGTGGATTTCCGTTCTTGAAGCCAGCTTTGTGGTTCATCGGCTGCCTCCACATCACCAGAATTTCAACAAACGGCTGGTGAAGACACCCAAGCTCTACTTCCATGACACCGGGCTGGCTGCATGGCTGCTGGGAATCGAATCGGCCCAGCAACTGGCAACCCATCCCCTGCGTGGGCCGCTGTTCGAGACCTGGTGTGTCAGCGAACTACTCAAGCGGCGGTTCAATACCGCGCGGCCAAGCAACCTCAGCTTCTGGCGGGATCGGTTGGGGCATGAGGTCGATCTGTTGCTTGAAACGCCCGAGGGCATCCAAGCGGTCGAGATCAAGGCCACCGCTACCCCGGCATCAGCTGCCCTTCGCGGTCTGCAGCGCTGGCGTGCTATGGTCGGCCAAGCTGGTCCACGTCTGCGGCTGATCTACGCGGGCCAGAGCTTCCAGCAGCGGGCCGATGCTGAGTTCGTGCCCCGGAACATGGTGTGAAGCGGCTAGCCTGAACTGGCCGTAGCCGGTCGCTAGCTCGATTCAGCCGGCAGCCAGTCCGCCCCACTGCCGCACCGCCTCATAGGCGACGATCGCGGCGGTGTTGGAAAGATTCAGGCTGCGAACCTGGGGCCGCGATGGAATCGTCAGCAGTTGGTCGGCGTGGGCCTGCTTGATCGACTGCGGCAGGCCGCTTGACTCACTGCCGAAGACCAGCACGTCGCCCCGCTGATAGGTCACATCGGTGTAGGGCCGGCTGGCATGGGCCGACAGAAACCAGCCCAGTCGACCGCCTGCGGCGGCGACCCCGGCGACCAGGGCATCCCAGTTGGGCACCACCTCCCACTCCAGTTCATCCCAATAGTCGAGGCCCGCCCGGCGCAGGTGATAGTCGTTGACCGTGAAGCCGAGCGGCTCGACCAGCCACATCTTGGCCCCGATGGCCACGCAGGTTCGGCCGATATTGCCGGCATTGGGTGGAATCTCGGGCTCGTACAGGACGATGTGCAGACAGGGCTCGTACCGCATGGATGGATCGCCGGAGGGCGGTGTTCCTGCTATTTTGAATGGACCTGCCGCCGCCGATAGCGCCGGATGTGAGTACTCGTCGCCTCAAGATTCAGAAGGATAAGCAGTGGTCAGCATCGAGCGAAACCCAACGCGGCCGGTTGCGATCGGCAGCGTCACGATCGGGGCTGGGCATCCTATTGCCCCGCAGAGCATGACCGCCACCCAGACCCAGGACGTGGAGGCGACCCTCAAGCAGGTCAACGCCCTGTATGCCGCCGGGGCGGGCGTGGTGCGGATTGCTGTCGACAGCAAGAAAGACGCCGCAGCCCTGCCGGCCATCCGGGCAGGGACGCAGGCTAACCTCGCCATCGACCTGCAGGAAAACTACCGGCTGGCCGCCGAGGTGGCCGCCCACGTGGACAAACTGCGGTACAACCCCGGCCACCTCTACCACCACGAAACCGAAAAGCCCTGGCAGGAGAAGGTGAAGTTCATTGCCGGGGTGGCGGCTGACCACGGCTGCGCCTTGCGGGTCGGCGTCAACTGCGGCAGCGTCGACCCCGCCAAGAAGGAACAGTTTGCCGAGGATGACTCGATCGGTCCGATGCTCGCCAGTGCCCTCGAGCACTGCGAACTGCTCGACTCGATCGGCTTCACCCGCTATGTCGTGTCGCTGAAGGACTCAGATCCCCAGAAGGTGATCGACGTCAACCGCCGGTTTGCCGAGCAGCGGCCCGACGTGCCGCTGCATCTGGGCGTGACCGAAGCCGGCATGCCACCCGACGGCATCATCAAGACCCGGATCGCCTTCGAGCAGCTCATCAGTCGTGGCATCGGAGACACGGTGCGGGTCTCCCTGACGGTGTCGAACGACCGCAAGCCTGAGGAAATCGAGGCCGCCCGCCAGATTCTGGCCGACATCGCCGCCGGCCGGGTCCGCAGCGTGGTCGATTTTGGCCTCGACTCGCTCAACATCATCAGCTGCCCCAGCTGCTCGCGGGTGGAGAACGAGGCCTTTATCGAACTGGCCGAAGAGGTCAAGCGGATGACGGCCTATGCCAAGGACCATGCCATCACCATCGCCGTGATGGGCTGCCGGGTGAATGGGCCGGGCGAGACCGATGATGCCGACCTCGGCCTCTGGTGCGGTCCCACGCACGTCAACCTGAAGAAGGGAAGCGAACCGCTGGGGGCGTTTGCCTATGACGCCATCCTGCCACGGCTGCGGGAGGAACTCGATTTGCTGATTACCGGCCGGGCCGCCGCGGCTGGCAGTTCGGCGGGAGCATAGCATGAGGCAGCAGCTTCCAATTCTTGACCCGCCGGCTGCGGCCTGCGGTACTGATGGGCCAGCCACTGGGGCCAACGTCGGGCTCAGCATCGAGCCGATCGACCCGGCCCGCCGCCGTGGAACCTTTTCGCTGGTCAGCCTCGGCTGCCCCAAAAATCTGGTCGATAGCGAGCGGATGCTCGGCCTGCTGCGGGATGACGGCTGGCAGTTCGTGCCGGAGCCAGAGGGCTCCGATCTGGTCATCATCAATACCTGTGCCTTCATCGAATCATCGCGGGCAGAGTCCTACGGCGTGATTGATGAGATGGTCGGGCTAAAGGCTGCCGGGGGCACCCGTGGGGTGATCGTGGCGGGCTGCCTGGCCGAGCGACAGAAAGAGACGCTGCTGGATGAGCGGCCCGGCGTCGATGCGGTGATCGGGGTCTTTTCGCGGGACGAGGTGGCCCGAGCGGCGGATCGGCTGATCGGGAGCCTCGGTGAGCAACGAAGCGTTTTTAAGCCGGCCCCGGCCACGGCCCTCGATGACGGCAACCGGATGCGGGTGACACCGCGGCATATGGCCTATCTGAAAATCTCGGAAGGCTGTGACCGCACCTGTACTTTTTGCGCGATCCCGAAGATGCGGGGCAAGCACGCCACCAAGCCGCTGGAGCAGGTGGTGGCCGAGGCAACTGAGTTGGCGGCCGATGGGCTGAAAGAGTTGGTGATCGTCGCCCAGGACACCACCTACTACGGCCTCGATCTGTACGGCGAACCTCGGCTGGTCGAGTTGCTCGAGGCTCTTGAGCGGGTCGATGGCATCGAGTGGATTCGGCTGATGTACCTTTACCCGATGTATTTCAGCGACCGGCTTGTCGACACCATTGCCGGCAGTGACAAAATCCTGCCCTACCTCGACATGCCGCTGCAGCACGCCAGCGATCCGGTGCTCAAACGGATGCAGCGGCGGGTGGCCCGAGGACCGACGGAAGAACTGCTCGCCAAGCTCCGGGATCGCATGCCCGCGGTAGTCCTGCGGACAACGATGATCACCGGTTTTCCGGGCGAAACCGATGAGCAGTTCGCCGAAATGGTCGAGTTCGTGCAGCGGTGGCGGTTTGAGCGACTGGGCGTGTTCACCTATTCCCTTGAGCCCGACACGCCGGCGGCCCGGCTCGACGGCCATCTGCCGGAGGCAGTCAAAGCAGCCCGCCGCGATGAACTGATGGCCGTGCAGCAGCAGATCGCCCATGCCTTCACCCAAGACCAGGTCGGGAAGACCCTCGACTGCATCGTCGATAGCCATAGTGGCCAGCGGGAGGACGTCTGGATTGGCCGCACCCGGGCCGATGCCCCCGACATCGACTGCGTGGTCTACATCACGGCGCCAGGCACCACCGCCCAGACTCCGCTGGCGGGTCGCATCATCCCGGTCGAAATGGTCGCCGCCGCCGGGTATGATCTGGCCGGTGCGGCCGTGGGGTGAATGGCCCTGCCCGCGGGGTGACAGGCCGCTGACAACCGGTGCAATGACGACGGATGAGTGGAGCTGAATCGCTTGCTTTTCCGTGACTCAACGGAGGCAAATCGTGAAGATTCAGCCTGGGGCTTTCGCTGGCAGCCGCTGGCGGCGGTTGCGTAGGGCACTCCTGGTGGCCTTCCCCGCTCTGGTGCTGCCGGCCGCCGTGGCGGCTGCGGCCGGCCAGGACTTTACGGCGATCGATGCCCACGTTGCCGGCATTGAGCGACCGACACAGGGCGACAGCACGGAGTTTGTGAAGCGGCTGATCAAACCGGCGCGGACTCCGCTCGAGCGGGTACGGGCGATTGCCTGGTGGATGGCGAGCCACATTGCCTATGACCATGACATGTTCCGCAACCAGTTCCCCAAGCAGCAGGCGGGGCAGGCACCCCTCAAGGCGATTGCGGCCAACAAGCCTGCTGCGGTGATGCGCCGCGGGAAGGCGGTCTGCTCGGGGTATGCGGCGCTGTTCGTTGCGCTCTGCCGCACCATCGGAATTGAGGCGGCCGAGGTGAGTGGCAACGTCCGCTACAACGACGTCGGCCACAAGTGGAACGCCGTCCGCATCGGCGGCAGGTGGCAGCTGCTCGATATCACCTATATGGCTGCTGGGGCCGGCAATACCCGACAGGGGGTGGGCCAGCCGGTGGCCTTTTATTTTCTGCCCCCACCCGAGCTGTTCATCTTCAGCCACTATCCGAAGCAGCCGAAGTGGCAGCTGCTGCCGCAGCCCATTTCACAGCGGGAGTTCGCAGCCGTTCCGCCGGTGCTGCCCCCGCTGCTCTCGATGGTTGCCCAGCCAGCCATGCTCCGGCAGGCGGCAGGTGATGGGGTGCGTGAATTCGTGCCGGCAGTTCTGCCGGAGGCTGTGAAGGTCAAGCTGCTTGACGCACCGCTGGCCCGCGAACTGGATGCGGGAACGGCCTACACCTTTCAGATTCGGGCGGATGACTGCGACGCTGTCTACGTCGATAATGGCGGGGCAAAGTCACCGCTTGAGCGGCGCGGGGGGCTGTTTCAGGGAAAGATGACCCCCGCCGGGTCTTTTGTGCGGATCGGCGTTCGGCCTCGAGCCGCCACTGGCGGGGTCATGGGCATTCTCGACTATCGCGTCGGCGGGCAACGGCAGTCGCCGCCGGCCGCCACCCTCGCCGATGAGATTGTCCAGCAGCTCAACAATGCCCGGCGTCGCGAGGGGGTGAACCTGCTGCGTCGCGACGAACAGCTCGATCGGTCGGCGGCAGCGCATGCCCGTGAGATGTCGCGGCAGGGCGGGACAGCTGACAAATCTGCCTGCCTGGTCGCTGCGGTCGATACCCCGGAAGGATTGTCGGTGAACGAATTTGCGGGCCAGTTCATCGGCAGCTTGATGCAGGGTGGGGGAAGGCGGTCTTGGGCCTGTGCCGCGGGGCATCGGCAGCTGGGCGTCGGCACAGCCGAGGCGGGTGGCCGCACCTATTTCTGCCTTGAGTTCCGGTAGCCGGGCGGAAGCCACAGGCTCAGACGCCGTCTTGATTCGTTGGCTCCGACTGGCGGGCTGTCGCAGTGCAGTGGGGTGAAAGCCGCGGCCGGTTCCTAAATGTCTGGAGGTTTTCAGACCGCCCGCCAGTTATCGTCGGTTGACGCGATCGGAGATCTCGGGAAGGATTCTTGATACTGTGACCAAGCCCGCGTGGGCTCAGTGGTGTGACTTGTCAGCACGGTCCGCTGCCGCGAGGAACGTCATGAGCCGTCACCGAGATTCACACCGTAAGGCCAGGCGGTCACCCGGCCTGCGGCTGGAGCCGTTAGAGCCGCGGCTGACGCTCCATGCGGCAGCGGGCGACCACGCAGTTGGCGACGCGACAGTGACGCCGACAGCCGTGGCGGCTGCTGAAGTCGCCATTTCAGGGGTCGCGATCGAAGCGGCAACGTTGCGGGCGGTTCATGATTTGACTGGATCGACCGGGGGCAGTGGCATCACCTGGCAGTGGCAGGCCGATGGAGTGCCGATCGCCGAGGCCACTGCCGAGCAGTTCACGCTCAGCGCTGCCGAGGTCGGGACGGTGATCACCGTGTCGGCCAGCTACACCGATGCCCAGGGCCTGGCGGACACGGTCACGAGCCCACCGACAGCCACGGTCGCCAGCCTGGTAAGCATGCGGGATGTGGTGACGGCGAACGGATCAGCACCCACCGATGTCGAAATGCGGGCAGGCTTTCTGCACAGTGACAATGGCGTGATCTATGTCTCGTTCGATTCCACCATCACTGTCGAGATTGAAGCGTGGTGGCTGGAGGTATTGGCCGATGTCGATGCGGTGATTGAGCCAGAATTTGCCGTTGTCCCCGCCAGCAGCCCGCGGTCGCAGTTGACGATCTATCAGCTCAGCACGCAGTCCACGCCTGCTGGGTCGGCTGGTGTCTACATCGGTCCCTCTGCCACTGTCTGGGAGGACGGCAGGGTGGAGCGAACCTCCGAAGCCCGACTGGAACTGGCCCAGAGTGCCTTCAGCCACTCAATACGCTTCGCCGACTCGCTCGAGGCGGGCTGGAAGTCGGTTGCCTATCACGAACTCGGTCATGCTCTCGCCCTGGAACATCCGCATGAGGCTGATGATGGTGACGTCGATGCCGTCATCGACACCAACACCACCGTCATGTCGTACGTGCAGGTGGTCGATGCTGACGGCTCCCCGGCCTTTACCTGGCTCGACGAGCAGGCACTCGTGCATCTTCACGGCGCTGAGACGGGCACAACCGCCGCTGCCGGCGAGGGGCAGCTGGTTCTCGATCTGGGCCCCTACGATCTCAGCCAGACCTGGAAGACGCCCTCGTTGGCCGTCAGCTTTGAGAACGGCGATGCTGTCAGTGAGCCCAGTGCGGGCACCGTCATCAAGCGGCTCGCCCTCACCCGATATGCTGGCTACGTCGGCAGCGAAGCGCTGGTTTTGCTTGATTGGGAATTTGGCCCGGAACTGTATTGGGCCTCTCAGACTGACAGTCCTGAGTGGTACCGGGACGTCATGCTGAGTGAACCTTTTCCCTCAGAGGTTGTCTTTGCGGCGGGGCAGACGACGGCTTATGTTGAGATCACCATCGTCGGCGACGACCGTGTCGAGGGCGACGAGTGGCTGGAGGTGACGCCTCGCGAGGCCCGGACACCGGGCTATTTTCAGACATTTCCTGCCGAGACCCTCCGGCTTGTTATCGCGGAGGCGGGTGAGCCACCCGCAGAGCCACCGCTTGCACTCCGCTTGCAGGCCGATGGGCTTTATGTCGGTACGACGCCGGTGCAGATCAATGGCCAGCATGCCCAAGCGAGTATCGCCGGCTGGCAGGCCGTCGGTGTTGAGCAGAGCGGTGGCCACAACTATTTGCTGGTCAGTCGCGGTGGCAACGCCCGACTGCTTGCCGACGAAACCTGGACCGTGAGCAGCCTGTTTCATTCACTCACCAGCCTCAGGCCGGCCGAGCTTCCTCGGCTCAGCCGGGGCAGCAGCCATGCTGTGGCGGTGACCTTTGCCGACAATGCCTATGCCGTGGCCGGCTTCGCTGCCCCCAACCCCACCCTGACTGTCCACCGGGGCACGACGTTCAGTTTCCTTGTCGATGCGGCTGGCCACCCGCTTCACCTCCAGACGGCCGGTGGGGGCTATGACCCGGCGGCGGCCTATACCGACGGGGTGAGTGCCGTCGGCACTGAGGCGGCAACGATTCTCTGGCAGATCGCCGCCGATGCGCCGGCTGAACTTTTCTATCAGAGCGAGTCCGACCCATTTGTCTGGGGCCGAATCATCGTGGCCGACCTGCCGGTGGGCTGAGATCGACTTTTGCAATTTTTGCAGCCGTGAACGAACACGCCGTCCCGCTCCTTGAGAAAGCTGGCAGTCACTACTCTGGCAACGCGGCCGTCTGGGCTTTTTTGACTCTCACAGAGGCACGGAGTCACGGAGAGGGAACCGCCAGCCTGTCGGGGTTTGCCTGCCGCCGCGAACCTGCGTGATAGCCAGCCGGGATGGCACTCGGGTATTGTTAATGGCAGTTCTTTTCAGACTCCTTTCATCAGTGCCCATGCAACCGTCATCAGTTCTCGATCGCGTCTGGACTGTCCCGAACATCATTTCGCTGACGCGATTGGTGTTGGCGATCATCCTGTTCGCGGTGATCGAGGGCGTGGCTGGCCCGCAGCCGCTGGCGGCGCTGATCCTCTTTGTGGTGGCAGCCGCCACCGACTGGGTCGATGGCTGGTATGCCCGCCGGTTCAAGCAGGTCAGCCGGCTGGGTCGAATCTTCGACCCGCTGGTCGACAAGGTGATTGTCTGCGGCACCTTCGTGCTGCTGGCCGACCGCACCGGTTCGGCATTGCTGCCCTGGATGGCGGTGGTGATCGTCGTTCGTGAATTGGTGGTCACCGCCATCCGGGCCGAGATGGAACGGTCCGGCCGCGACTTTTCCGCTGGCTGGTCGGGCAAAATCAAGATGGTCCTTCAATGCGCGGCCATTGGGCTGGAGTTGGGTAGCCGGGTCTGGCCCGAATTGGCCGCCGGCGGGGTCACCGTGCATCAGGCGGCGGCGATGGTTGCCTGGCTGGCGGTGCTGACAACGATCTGGTCCGGGGTCGAATACATTCTTGCCGCCCGCCCACTCCTGAGGCCCCAACAGTGACCTGGCTGTTCGGTCCGCTGGCAGTCGCGGCCTGCCTGGCCAGCGGCCTGGGGGTCATTCGGTTGATTGGCCGGGCCCGGGCAGGCCAACCGCTGGTGCCGGCCCTGCCGGCGAATCCGGTACCCTGGCAGGGACTCGACGTGGCGGGGCTCTTTCTGCTGTTTCTGCTCTGCCAAGGAGCGGCTGGTGAAGTGCTTGGCGTTGGAGCGACCGCCGACGCGATCGACCCAACGCCCGATCTCGGTCCCCGACTGCTCGCTAATGCCGTTGCCATGCTCGTTTTCACCGTGCTGGCTGCACTGCTGCTGCGGCTGCGGGGGGCGACACCGGTGAGCCTCGGCCTGCGGGATCCCCGGCCGGTCGAGGGGCTGGGCCTGGCGGTCGCCACCTGGGTGATCATCGTGCCGCCCTTGCTGGCGGTCGCCGCCTTTCTCGATCAGTTCGTCGTCTCCTACCGGCACCCCGTGATCGACTTTCTGGCAGCCGATCCCAGCGGGGTGGCGGTCAGCCTGGTGCTACTCTCTGCGGTTGTTGCGGCGCCGATCGCTGAGGAGTTCTTTTTCCGCCGGGTGCTGCAGGGCTGGCTGGAAAGCCGGCTTGGCGATCGGGCCGTGGGCGTCTCGGCGGTCGCCTTCGGCCTGGCCCACGTCGGCCACGGGCTGGGTTGGGTGCCGCTGATCGGTTTTGGCCTGGCAACCGGCTACCTCGCCCGCCAGCGGGGCACCATCGTTCCCTGCATTATCGTCCACGCCCTGTTCAACTCGGTCAGCGTCGGTCTGCTGCTGCTTGCCCGGCCAGAACCGCTGCCGCCGGGCTGAATGAAAGCCGGTGAAAAACCGATCTGGTGAAAATGCCGGGCGTGCGGGACACTCCGGCAGCAAGCGGCCCCGCGGCCGTCTCCGGCGGAGGCACTACGAACATCGATGGCAGACCGCTCCTTGGCCACCAATGCGATTGATTGGCTCGCGTACATCGCCGTCCGGGTGGCGATCTGCATTGTTCAGGCCCTGCCGCGGCCCTTTCTCGAGCGGCAGGCCCACGGCTGGTCCGATTTTCTGGCCAACCGGGTCAAGATCCGCCGGACTGTTGTCCGAGACAACCTCAGGCAGGCCTTTCCCGATTGGACCGACGAGCAGTGCCGCGACACCGCCCGCGCGATGTGGGAGCATCTTCTTTTGATGGTGGTCGAGATCGCCCATGCCCCGCGGGTCATCCGCAAGACGACCTGGCGACGGCACCTGCAGGTTACCGGCATGGAGCAGTTTGTCCGCACCATGTGGCTCGACCGGCCCAAGGTGGTGCTCTCGGGCCACTATGGCAACTTCGAACTGGCCGCCTACCTTTTCGGCGTGTTTGGCTTTCAACTGTTCTCGGTCGCCCGGGAACTTGACAATCCGCTGCTGGACCGATTCGTCACCGATTTCCGGGAGTCTCGGGGCCAGACGATTCTGCCGAAGCGGGGCAGCGCCCCGGATGTGGCCGCTGTGCTGGAAGAGCAGGGGGCGATCGGCCTGCTCGGCGATCAGGCGGCCGGGCCGAAGGGGTGCCGGGTCGATTTTTTCGGCCGGCCCGCAAGTGTCCACAAGGCTATCGGTGTGTTTGCGCTTTCCTCAGAGGCACCGGTAATCGTCTGTACGGCAACCCGCCGGGCCGGCCTGTTCAGCTTCGAACTGCGGGTTGAAGGGGTGAGTGATCCCCACAACGATGGCCCCGAGGCGGCGGGACCGGCCGCCCTTTCGCAGTGGTACACGACCCTCCTTGAGGGTGCCATTCGTCGTCGCCCGGGTCAGTACTGGTGGGTGCACAGGCGATGGCGATGTTTCGCCGGAGCAGCTAAGGTGGCCCGCGACAGGCCCAAAGCGGTGGCCTGAGACGGTGGTTCGTGAGCCGTCTGTCCCCAGGGATCCGACGCGATCGACAGCATGGCGGAGTGGTTCGACATCGCGGCAGAAAGCGACTGCCCGCCGGGCAGCAGCATCGAACGGGTTGCCGGTGATCGAATGGTTGCGCTGGCAAATGTTGACGGCGTGTACCATGCCATCGACGGGCTTTGCCCTCACCAGGGCGGACCGCTCGGCACGGGAACTCTCTGTGGGGCAATCCTGACCTGTCCTTGGCATGGCTGGCAGTTCGATGTCACCAGCGGCCGCCATCGGTATTCCCAGACTGTTCGTCAGCAGGTTTTCGAGGTTCGCTGTGAGGCCGGCCGGGTTCTGGTGCGGCCCCTGCAACTGCCAACCAACGCCATGGGAGTCCCGCCAGCGTGATCGAGTATCGCTGCTTCCGGAACGAAGATCCGCCGCGGCTGGCCGATGCCTGGCGAGCCGCCCGGCTTGGTCCCTCGGCGATGCAGCCGATGACAACCGCGATTCTCGAAGCGGGGGTGTTCTCCAAGCCCTACTTCGATCGGGAGGGGCTGCTGGTGGCGGTCGCTGACGGCCGGGTGGTCGGCTTCGCCCATTCTGGCTTCGGGGCCGCGGCCGACCGCCGGTCGATCGACACGAGCGTCGGCTCGACCCTGCTGGTGGTCGTCGTGCCGCACCCGGCGGAGCGGGAGATCGGAGACGAGCTGCTCTACCGTAGCGAACAGTACCTGCTCGCCCGTGGAGCGACGCAGCTGCGGGGGGGTGGCAGTGGCCGGTTCCGGGGATTTTATCTCGGACTTTACGGTGGCTCTGATCTGCCTGGCATCCTCGACTCATCCCCAACGATGCAGCAGGTCTTTGTCCGAGCCGGCTACCGCAGCCTTGAGCGGATCGCCGTCCACCGCCGGTCGCTCGATGGTTTTCGAGTGCCGGTCAATCGCCTGCACATCGCCGTCCGTCGGACGACCGTGATGCACGTCATCGATGAGCCGGAGCGACGCAACTGGTGGGAGGCAGCCACCACCACCGGGGTGGCACTGCGGCGGTACGAGCTGCGGACCAAGGCCCGCGAACTGCTCGGCAGTGCCACCTTTTGGGACATGCAGCCGCTCTCACAGGCCTGGGGGCTGGTTGCCGCCGGCCTGCTGCATGTCGACATTGAAGGCCCCCGGCGGCGACAGGGATTGGCCCAGTATCTGGTTGCCGAGGCGATGCACGACCTGGCCCAGGAGGGTGTTGCGCTTGTCGAGGCCCACACCAGCGATGCCAACCGGCCGGCCGCCGGCCTGTTTGACAAGCTTGGCTTCGGCATTGCCGAACACGGCAGCATTTTTGAAAAGCCCTCGGGCTGATCGCCTCTGGCTACTCGCCGATCTGTTCAACATGTGATCGGACGGCTGCCGTGGTGACAGTCGGTGGGCCCTCGGCTTCCCGCAGCCGGACCGACAGTGGGGCCGTGGCAGGGTCATGCCGGAGGTCACTTAGATACCGCTCCAGCAGCCGCCGGCGTTCTGGTGTCGTCTGCAACAGCCAGTGGACCCAGCACCAGGCTTCGGCGTAGTGGTCCTGCGACATCGCCGCCGCGTCCTCGAGTGACTCCAGCCGCTCCAGTTGCGGCTGCCAGGTGCCCTCAAGCAGCCGGCCGGCCAGCTGGGCGGCATGGCGGTCGTGCAGGCCGGCAGCCGCTTCCGGTAGCTCGAAGAACTCGGCCAGACCCTCATCCAGCCAGAGCGGCAGGCCGGGGACAACAGCATGCAGGTAGCCATGGGTTGTCTCGTGCCGCAGGTCCTCGGCAATCCGTTCCTGCCAAGCGGCGAAGACAGCCAGTGTGGTGTCGGTCTCGACGAAGCAGGCCCGTCGCGTTGGGAACTGCGGGAAGTGCCGCTGCACGAAACGCTGGTAATCCTTCAGGTCGGCGAACAGATAGAGATGGATCGGTTCGTCCGAGACTGGCAGGTCGAGCTGTTGGCTGATGGTCACCCGCAGATTGTCGAGTTCGCGGATCAGCCGATGCTGTCCGGCCAGGGGAAAATCAGCGTGAATCTGTAACTGCCCCACCCGCCGTTCGGTTCGCTTGGGTAGATCGGCCGCTGCAAAAACACCGGACAGTCCCACGGCATCGGCGACCAGGTTTGGCTGGTCAAATCGTTGCCACAACGTCGGCCGACCGGCAGCGTCCAGGGCGACCATGGTGTGAGCGCAGCCGGCGACCGCCACCATAAGCGGCAGACAGGCGAAGCGAGCCAAGGCGGGAGCTGAAGCAATCACGCAGGAAAATCTCAGGGAACTCTGGAACTGCAGGGAGACTAGCGATGAATTCATACGGCTGACAGGGCGATTCGGGCCCGCAGCAATATGCCGGTGAGGGCTTCGCGATCGGCTGGTCGGCCCAGCACCGCAGTGGCGCCCGCCGCCCTCGCTGCGGCGACGGCGTCACCCCGCGGAAATGAACAGAGCAGAACGATCAGCCGCCCCGGACGCTGGCCGGCCAGCAATTCCAGCCAGCCGAGATCGCCATCGATCCGGTCGCCGCGATCCCAGACGATGCAGGCCGACTCGTCGGCAATGGGCGGTCGTCCGGTTGCCTGATGGATCACCTCGCCGCCAGCCACCCTGACCAGATCGGCCGCCGCCTCGGCAGTGGCCGCCGAATCACCGGCCACCGTCACTTGCGGCCGCCAACGCACGCCGGCGACAGCGGCCGCACGAGCCGGATGCTGCCAGCGTTCATCCCGACGCGCCGTCGCTGGCAGGCCGAGGCTTCCCGGCCGTCCGGCGGCCAGTTCGACCAGCCAGCACTGCAAGCGGGCCGGGAAGTCATGCCAGGCGACGCAGGTCACGCCCGGCAGTGCCGGTCCACTTCGTCGGCAGCCATCGGCAAGGCAGGAGGAAATGCTGATGATTTGTGCCAGCGGCCAGCGGCGGGACAGAGCAAGGACATCGGCAAAGCCGATTAGGCCCGGCCGCGGTTCGGCAAGGCAGATAAATGTCGGTGGCAGCGAATTTTCGTCAGCCGCCGGTAGGCGACTCGCCGCGGCGATATCCGGAATCTGCCGCATGGGGATGATCCCAGCTGTTTCTTCAGCGGCCAGTTGGAACTCAAGCGTAGCGTGGCTGTCGCCAATCCAGAGCAGACGGTAGGCGGGTGGCATCAGTGGGCCTCGCGTTGAGACGAGGGGAAACAACAGTCGGTGTGTTGAAGAGCCGACTTCAAAATCCTGCCAGGAAAGGCCTGCCTGGGGCAACTGCAAAAGCATGGCGGCAAGAGGGGTCTGGGAAGTTTGGCCTGCTCTGCGGGCGAGCAATAAAACTCGTCTTGACGGTCTTCACACGCTCCCGACAATTCCGCCCTGTCGCTCGGTGCCGGGAACGGCACGATTGGTGAGCGACTGCCGGATGGCCCGGATTGGTTCGCTGCAAGGAGGTAGCGGACGGGGTCAGCCGAGCTCCACGCTGGCAGGAGGCCGCTGGAATGATTGATCGTGTTGATGATGCCGAAGGCCGTGGGCACCGCTCTGCTGCCGCCACCCGCCGGAGGCTGCTTTCAGAACTCTTTTCCAACGCCCGATTCTACGCCTGCGACGACATCGGCTTTGTCCGATTCACCGATCGCTCCGAGGCCTGTGGGCCGGGCGATCTTTTCGTGGCCCGCTGTGGTGATGACGACGATGGGCATGAGCAGATCGCCGTGGCCATCGCCCGCGGAGCCGGTGGTATCGTGGCGGAGCGGATGGTGCCGACCGCCGGTGTGCCACTATGCGTGGTCCCCGACACGGCCTCGGCCTGGGCCCGGCTGGCACACGCCGTCGAGGGGCTGCAGGGCTCACGGCTGCGGGTGATTGCCATCACCGGCACCAGCGGCAAGACCTCGACCGCCTGGTTGACCGCCTCGATGCTGTCAGAGGCTGGCCTGCGGGTCGGTGTGATTTCGGACCTGGGATGTGTCGATGCGACCACCAGCGAGCCACGGGCGGTGCCGATCAGCGATGCCCGGCAGCTGGCGGCCTGGCTGCGGCGGATTGAGCAGAGTGGCTGCAGCCATGCCGTGGTCGAAGTCTCGAGTCGGCTGCTCGCCGCCCACGCGTTGGCCGGTGTCAATTGCGACACGGTGGCGGTCACCAACCTCGGTCGGGCCCATCTCGATCTGCACGGGACTGCTGCGGCCTACCATGCGGTCAAAACTCGGATTCTCGATACGGTGGCCACTGAGGGCTGCCTCGTCGCCAATACCGATGATCCGCTCGTCGGTCGAATGATCGCCCGTTATCAGCAGCAAACTCCTGACGGCCGCCTGCTGACTGCCGGCCTGCGGACCGCGGCGACCGTCAGCGCCACGCCGGTCGAGCGGAGTCTGCATGGCCAGACATTGTTGCTGCGATGCGCTGGCGTGGTCATGCCCGTCAGCCTTGATGTGCCGGTCACTTCCACCGCCCGCAATGCCGTCCTAGCCGCGGCGATCGCCACCCGCTACGGGGTGCCGGCTGAACGGATTGCCCGCGGCCTTGAAGCGACCGGCAGCATTGTCGGCAGGATCGGCCGGCTCGATCGCGGCCAGGAATTTGCCACCTTTGTCGATCGACCCACCAGCGGACACAGCCTGGCGTGCACCCTGGCAAGCCTGCGGCAGCTCACCCCAGGCCGGCTGGTCGTTCTCGTGGAAGAGTCACTGGCTGAGCGGCTGGGGGGGCGAGATCGCTTTCCCACTCGGGCGGCCCGCTGGTGTGACGCCAGTCAGGTTGTTCCCCGTGGCATTGCAGCTGAACAGGCGACCAGCCGTGATCTGGCGGCCTACGCCCGACTCGATCGGCAGCTGGCACGGCTGCGGGCGGGCGACTGCCTGCTGGTGCTGGGCCGCGTACCCCGGCTGACCCCCCAGCCGATTGATCCCGATGACGGTCACATGCCGCTCGAGGCGGTTGTCAATGGCTGGCTGGAACTAGCGCAGGATTCGGCTACCAACTGGGCTGGTCGCCGGGTGGCGTAGCTGCGTGGGTAACGCTTTTTAGCCACCGGTTGGACGCGTAAACCCTCTGTGCGGCACAATCAAGCCTGGCGTTTGGGCTGAAGCCCAAATGGCCGAGAGTCCTCCCGATCTGTTTGAGCCTGTGACCATGACAGCCCCGTCCGATACACCCGCTGCCGGTAGTCCGTTCGATGACCTCGTGGTCACGGTCCAGGTTGCCGAACCGCTCGCCAGCCACACCTGGCTGGGGATCGGCGGCCCCGCCCGTTATTTCTGCGAGCCGGTCAGTGTGGCGGCCTTGGCTACGGTGGTGGCCCGCTGCCACGAACGCGGTATCGCCATGCGGGTGGTTGGGGGTGGGTCAAATATTCTGGCGCCGACCGAGGGTCTGGACGCGATGGTGATCCGCCTGTCAGCACCGGCTTTTTGCAGCATCGAGGTCGACGGCCAGAGCGTGCGGGCCGGGGCGGGTGCCAAGCTCGTGCACCTGGTCTCAGCGACGGTGCAGGCCGGATTGTCGGGCCTCGAGGACCTGGTCGGCATTCCCGGCACTGTTGGCGGCGGCTTGGTCGGTAACGCCGCGGCCCACGGCAGCAATCTCGGCCAGCGGATTCGGAGTGTCACGGTAATGCAGCCCGATGGCGGTACCGAGGAGCGGCCGCGGGAAGACATCGCCTTTTCATCCGGCTGGAGCAGCCTTGACGGTAGCACTGTGCTGGCCGCCCGCTTCGATCTTGATGCCGATGACCCCGAGCGGCTCACCAAGCGAATGCAGAAACAGTGGATCGTCGAGCGGGCCGAACAGCCCAGCGGTACCCGGACGGTCGCCGTGATGTTCAAAGACCCGGTCGGCACCACGGCTGAATCACTGATTGCGCAGGCCGGCTGCCGTGATCTCTGTGTCGGGGGAGCCTCGGTGTACAAGCCGCATGCTAATTACCTTGTGGCTGAGGCAGGTTGTTCAAGTGGTGATGTCCGTGGCCTGATTGAGCGGGTGCGAACAATCGTGCGGGACCAGCTTGGTGTTGAGCTCTCTCCCCGCATCCAGGTCTGGTGAGGCCCTTTGTGGACGCTTCCTCCTCTGGTCAGTCGCCGGGCGGCATGGTGGGACTGCTCTGGCGGTGGCGATCACTGCTTGGGGCGGTGGCGATTCTGGCCGGGGCCTGCGGAGCCGGTTGGCTGGCCTGGCGGGAATTGCACGACTCGCCGGAACGCAGTCCCGATTCCTTGTTGACCGGCGACGCAATCGAGGTGGTGGGAATTCCAGACTGGATCACGACCGATCTGAAATGGCAGGCGTTGCGGAATGCCAGCCTCGACACGCCCCTGCCGCTGGATGACCCCAGTTTGGAGCGACGGCTGGCGCGGGCCTTTGACATGCACCCTTGGGTGGCCCATGTCGAGGGGGTGGAAACCCGCCATCCTGCCGCCGCGACGGTGACCCTCCGCTGCCGGGTGCCGGTGGCGATGGTCCGGGTTGAGGGCGGCCTCTTGGCCATCGATGCCGAGGCGACAGTACTGCCAAGCATCGACTTCACGCCGGAGGCAGCGGCCGAATATCCGCTGATTACAGGCATTACTACCAGTCCGCGGGGGCCTGAGGGTTCGGCCTGGGGGGACCGGACGGTGGCCGCGGGAGCGGCATTGACCGCCGCAATCGGACCGGAGTGGCGGAACCTGGGCCTGACCGAATGCCGGGCAGTACCCGCCCGAGACGTCGAAGAAACCGGCGTCTGGTGGGAACTGCTGGGGGCGGACGATCTGCTGATCGTCTTTGGCCGGGCTCCGGGCAGGGAGCGACCCGGAGAGCCGTCCGCTGCCGCCAAGATCGCCCGGCTTGCTGCCTTGGCCGACCGCCATCAGGCCGGCCTGCCGCTGGCCGACACCGACCTCTCCAAGCCTGCCGGCTGATGGCATGGCCTGCGTTCCGGCTCCTCATGACTTGGTTATCGGATGGCACCGCGAAGGCTTCGTCAGGCAAGCAAGTTTCGCATCTCCCGGAAGGCGGGATGGTCGGCCGAGCGGCACCACTCAAAGAGAATCGCCTCGGTGGTTGACAGTATCACCCCGGCCGACTCGAGCCGCCGTAGGGCGATCTCATGGTCGAGTTGCCGCCGGCTGGCCACTGCGTCGACGGCGATGCAGACGCCGATGCCCTCAGCCAACAGGTCGAGGGCGGTCTGGGCGATGCAGACATGGGTCTCGAGGCCACAGAGCACGGCTGTCTCGACAACCTCCTCCAACTGCTGGGTGAAAGCCGCGCTGCCACAGCAGCTGAATGACAGCTTTTCGGCAATCCCCGCAAGCCGCCCCGCGAGCGGCTCGACCGTCGCGCCGAGGCCCTTGGGGTATTGCTCGGTGGCCAGCACCGGCAGGCCAAAGAGGCGGGCTGCATCGACCAGTCGGCAGCTCTCGGAGACAACGGTGTTACCGTGGGGAAGCGTCGGCAGCAGCCGTTCCTGAATGTCGACGACACAGAGGGCGGAAGTGGCGGGAGTCAGTCGCATGAATGCCGGGGGGTGGAGTGGGAGGGAGTCTCAGGTCGCGGGGCGAGAACGGACAGGATCGTAGCGTATTCGGCACCATAGCCGGTGATGGTCAGCTGCCGCGCCGTCTCGCCGGTGATGCTGATATCGATCGCCAGCCTCCTGTCCGGCAGGGCAGCAGCGATCCGTTGCGGCCATTCGACGAAGACCCAACTGCGGCCGCCGTCGGCCGGCTCAAGCAGCTCCTCCCAGCCGAGTTCCCGGAGTTCAGTGGCATCCCCCAGCCGGTACATATCGGCATGGACCAGTTGTAGTCCGCCATTCCGGGCTTGATGGAGGTGGATCAGGCCAAAGGTCGGACTTGTCACCTCGACCGGGTCGATGCCAGCCGCGGCGGCAATCGCCTTGACGAGTGTTGTTTTGCCGGCCCCGAGGTCACCTTCCAGGGTAACGACCGCCGTGCTGGGCAGGCAGGCAACAAGGCGGCCGGCAAAGCGGTCCAGGCCGGCAAGGTCGGCAATTTTCACTCTGATCGGAGGCTGGGGGACGGAGGGTTCAGTCGAAGGCATGGTCGAAGCCCTTCACCGCCAGGGGCTGCTCGCTGCCATCGGCGGCGCGGCCCCGCAGACCTGCAGTTGCCACAACCTGGCCGATGATGGTCGGCCGCATCGACGTCCCGGCCACCAGGGCATCGGGAGCAGTGGCGACGAGTCGGGCAGCCTCGGCGGCCGGCATGGCGAGCAGCAGTTCAAAGTCTTCGCCGTCTCCGAGCGCGTGGTCGAGCGGGGTTTTTCCGGCGTTGGGCTGGAGGGCTGCCAGTCGCTCGGCGTCGGGATGCACCGGCACTGCCGCCAAGTCGATCAGTCCGCCGGCACCACTGGCGGTTGTCAGCCGCGTGAGATCGAGTGACAGACCGTCACTGATGTCGATGGCGGCATGGACCACAAATCGGCGGGCGATCGCCAGCGCTTCCTGGCAACGGGGTTGGACGGCCAGGTGCCGGCCCAGCAGGCTGCCCCCGACTGGCCCGGTGACCACGATCAGATCACCGACCCGGGCGGTGTCCCGCCGCCAGGCCCGGCCAGCCGCCACGCTGCCCAGGGCCGTGACACTAATGACCAGGGGGCCGTCCCAGGCATTGGTGTCGCCACCGGCCAGGGTCACGCCCTGAGCTGCTGTGATCGCGGTCACGCCGGCGGTGAGTTCCTCGGCGATGGCCCGGCCGCCGCGGCCGGGCAGGGCGACGGCGACAACCACAGCCTCGGGCAGAGCCGCCATTGCGGCAAGATCACTCAGGCTGACAGCAACCGCCTTGTGGCCGACCTGTCGCGGGGTCGCCAACGGCGGGAACGCCCCCGGCTGCCCCCGGCCGGCCAGCAAAAAATCGACCCCTTCGGTCAGCAGATCGACCGTGATCACCGGTCGGCTGTTCGGAGCGGGGCGGAGCACCGCCGCGTCGTCCCCCGGGGGCACCTCGAGCCGCCGATCTCGGGGAAGCTGACCGATCAGCCGGCTGACGAATTCCGATTCCACGCTCGCACTCCACAACCTGCCGGGGTCAACAGGGAGACCCTCACCGCAGGATTGTATCGGAGGCAATGTGGCCGAAGAGGGTGTCACGACCCCGGAGAATGTAGAACTTCACTGCGTCTAGCTGTTTCGATTCAATCTGGTCGAGAATATAGCTGACGTTGTCTGGGGTGATGGTCTCCCAGACATGCAGGCCGACAAGGATGTCGCCCGGCCGGATGCCCTTGTCACTAGCTGCGCTGCCGAAGCGGACTTCCTGGACCAGCAGCCCGCCGCGGTACCGTGGCTGCAACTGCCTGACCGCGTCGGTCACCGCCGGCGCGAGCCGCAACCCCAGTTGCTCCCAGGCTCGTTCACCCGCAGTGGCCACCTGCTGCCGGGCTTCGGCGAGAGCCAGCTGCAGCTGTTCTTCGCCACCTTCCCGGGTGACGGTGACAGCAACGATCTCGCCCGCCTTGCGGCCGAGCAGTGCCCGCTCGATGTCGAGCTGGCTGGCAACTGACTGGTCGCCGACCCGGAGGATGATGTCACCGGCACGCATGCCGACCGTCTCGGCCGGGCTTTCCCGGTGGATGGTCTCGACGACAGCGCCGGTGGAGCAACTGCGGCAGACGATGCCGTGCCAGGTGTGGTCGACCCGCTCGACCGACAGCAGGTTGGTCACCACCCGCAGCACGCTGTCGACGGGAATGGCAAAGCCGATGCCCTGCGCGCCTGCCCGGACCGCAACGTTAATGCCGATCATCTCGCCGTTGATGTTGAGCAGTGGCCCTCCCGAGTTGCCCGGGTTGATACTGGCGTCGGTCTGGATGAGATCCTCATACCGCTGGGTGGGGCTGACGTCGACGTTGCGGTGCAGGGCCGAGACGATTCCCCGGGTGACTGTGTGCTCGTAACCGTAGGCGTTCCCGAGGGCAAGCACTGTCTCACCGATCAGCAGATCACTGGATGTGCCCAGTCGGATGACCGGCAGAGGGGTGAGTGAGTCAATTTTTATGACTGCCAGATCGGTGCGGCGGTCGTGGGTGATCAGCCGGGCGGCCACGGTGCGGCCCGAGGCGAGCGTCACTTCGATCTCCTGCACGCCATCGACCACATGGAAGTTTGTGACGGCGTAGCCGCGGGCATCGATGACAACACCTGTTCCCATCCCATTAACCCGGCGACCATCATCTTTAGTGTTCTCCGCGATGACTTTCTCACCATGGATGTTCACGACGCTGTCACGGCACGACTCGATCGCCCGCACAATCGCCGTCCGCCGAAGGTCTTCGGCCTGCGCGGGGCAGAAAAGGCCCAACAACGCCAGCGACAGCGTGAACAGCAGGCAAACCCGCAGTGAGGGCATCGAGGGATTCCAGACAGTTGGCAGCCAGTGGCGGCAAGCAAACCGCCCACAAGGCTACGTTCGGCCTGAG
>Ga0180434_10002571_pt1 | contig 23969 bp, 38 predicted proteins | sample SS_ome_7_FD_132453 | JGI IMG/M metagenome (GOLD analysis project Ga0180434, IMG submission 132453) | Hypersaline lake sediment archaeal communities from the Salton Sea, California, USA - SS_1_D_2 metaG | ecosystem: Environmental > Aquatic > Non-marine Saline and Alkaline > Hypersaline >... | reverse complement strand
ACTCATCCTTCTGCCAAGAGGAATAATCCGAGTATATCCACCTGGTCGGTCTACATAACGTGGCGCAATCTCTTTAAATAGCTTTATTACAGCTTCTTCCTTATATGGCAAAAGAGATTTAGCCCGTCTACGTGCATTAAATGTGTTTCCATCACGCGCAATGGTTACGACTTTTTCAGCTAACTTCTTAACTTCTTTAAGAGTTACTTTTGTTGACTCCACACGACCATAAGTAATTAAATGTATAACCTGATTACGCAGTAATGATCGTCGATGAGAAGACTTAAGATTAAGCTTTTTTCTTCCTTTTTGGTGTCTCATAATTTGTTACCTTCTAGCTGCCCGGCTCTTGCTTAGATTTAAGTATTTTCTCAATATCAGCTTCTTTTAAATCCATACCAAATGATAATCCAAAACCCTTAAGATTATCCTTGACTTCGTTTAATGATTTGCGTCCAAAATTCTTAATCTTAAGAACATCATCTTCATTGATATTAACTAAATCAATAATTTTTTTGATGCCTGCATGCACCAAACAATTATGTGCGCGAACCGATAGTTCAAGTTCATCAATTGGCTTAAGTAATAGCTCAACAGGAACGCCCTTTAAGCCCAATTCTTCTAGATTGACTTCTTTTTCTTCAAATTCAACCTGTGGCAATGCGGAAATTTCATTAAATGGAATCTCTGTCATTGAAAGAAAATGCTCAAGCTGTGTTCGAAGAACTGAAGTTGCATAATGAAGCATATCTAATGGATTTTCAGATCCATTAGTATAAATGCGCAATATCAATTTATCATAATCAATTTCACCACCAACACGGGTCTTTTCAACATCATATGCAATTTTTTGAACTGGAGAAAACATAGCATCAACAAAGATTTGTCCATCTTCTTGACGACCACCTTCTGCAGGCCATTGCGCCTCTCTATAACCACGTCCGGATTCAACAAAAAAAGTGATATCTAATTCTCCATCAGCAGCAATATGTCCAAGAACATGTTCAGGATTAATTAATTCGAGATGCTCATCAGCTTTTATGTCTGCAACGGTTGCTGTCGCATCTCCTTTAATATGCAAATGCATTTTTCCAGGTTTGCCTTCATTATTGCGAATAACAACACCCTTAATATTTAATAACAACTGCATCGTATCTTCTACCACTCCGGGAATAGTAGAAAATTCATTATTCACACCCTTAATTATAACTGATGTTACAGCTGATCCTTCTATGCCCCCCAAAAGGACCCTTCGTAAAGCATTCCCTAAAGTAATGCCAAAACCAGGTTCTAACGGCTGCGCAACAAGCTCTCCAAATGTATCCGTTAACGATTTCTTATTCCAATTCAACCGCGGAATAATCAATGGTTGATATTCCCTTGTATCCATGCAAACTCCCAAATAAAATAAATAACAGCCGTAAAAAGCAATTATTTGGAGAACAACTCAACAATCAAATGTTCCTCAATTGGTACTTGAATGTCGGTTCGTACAGGATAACGCAATACACGTCCCTTGCGATCCTTCTTATCCAACTCTAACCATTCTGGCACTTTAATGCCAATTTTAAGTCTTTTTTCTACAACTTGTTCTAAAAATGCCTTTTTTTCCAGAACGTTTGGTTTCAATGAAATTTCATCCCCTATGGAAACGAGATATGAAGGAGAATGTACCTTCTTACCATTAACCATAATGTGACCATGTACAACAATCTGACGCGCCTGATCACGAGACGCTGACATTTTCAAGCGATAAACAACGTTGTCCAAACGACGTTCCAATAAAGTTAAAAGATTTTCACCGGGACCACCCGAAACACTTTTAACCGCCATTCCAAAAAAACGTTTAAATTGTTTTTCACGCACACCATACATATGCTTCACACGCTGTTTTTCCTGAAGCTGTTTACCATACTCTGATAATTTTCTTGAAGGTTTCCTTTTTTGAGCCGAACCTTCAGTCGATCGTTTTTCCATATCCCTGAATACCTAACTTGCCAAGTATTATCCACACTAAAATATAACTTTATACTCTACGCTTCTTCGGAGGGCGACATCCATTATGAGGCAATGGAGTAACATCTCGTAAAATTGTAACGTTCATCCCTGCAGACTGCAACGCACGAACAACAGAATCACGTCCGGATCCTGGTCCTTGCAAGTTGACTTCTACATTTTTAACACCCATGCCACTCATTTCTTTCGCCAAATTAGCTCCAATTTGAGACGCCGCAAACGGAGTTCCCTTACGAGAGCCTTTAAATCCTAATTGGCCAGCACTACCTCTTAGTAAAACGTCACCATCCAATGTTGCAATAGATACTAATGTATTATTAAATGTTGAGCGCACATTCGCAACAACTGAATCAACATAACGTTTAACTTTTTTAGACTTTGATTTCTTTTTATAAGCCATTCTCGTTTAACCACCTAAAACAATCTGTACATATTTACTTCTTCGTAACTTTACGCTTTAATGCCACAGCACATCCAGCCCTACGAGGTCCTTTACGGGTGCGTGCATTAGTTTTTGTGCGCTGACCGCGTGCAGGCAATCCTCTTTTATGTCTCAAGCCCCGATAACTTCCAATTTCCTGCAAACGCTTGATGTTCAATGTTATTTCTTTTCGCAGCTCACCCTCAGCTCGAAAATTACTCGAAATTTCTCTTCGAATAGACGCAACTTCTTCATCGGTTAACTCTTTCACTCGCTTATCAAAATTGATCTTGAGCTTCTCTAAAATATCCCGCGAAGTTTTTAGCCCTATCCCAAAGACATAGGTTAAACCAAACTCTACTCGCTTATTGTGTGGAATCAAAACACCTTCTATTCTTGCCATACTTATCCTTATGTCCTATTAACCTTGACGCTGCTTATGACGCGCATTTCTTTTACAAATAACGCGAACCACACCCTTGCGTTTTATAATACGACAATAATTACATATTTTTTTTACTGATGTTCTAACTTTCATATAAATCCCTAATAATCAACTCATTCTAACTTTTATAACGTAATACTATACGCCCCCGCGATAAATCGTAAGGAGAGAGCTCTAATGCAACACGATCACCGGGCAAAATCTTTATATAGTGCATTCTCATTTTGCCTGATACATGGCCCAAAACCACATGACCACCTTCAATTTCAACTTTAAACATCGCATTTGGAAGCGTTTCTTTAATTACTCCGTCCACGCGAATAACATCTTCTTTTTGCTTATGCTCTTTTTTCTTCATCAGTTATGAACACCTTTATTCGATTCACCTGTTCGTGTTAACACACATGGACCACTTTCCGTAACAGCAACTGTATCTTCTATATGTGCAGCGAGGCTGTTATCTGATGTGCGAACAGTCCATCCATCATCCGCAACATAAACATTATGTCGCCCCATAGCAAGCATTGGCTCAAGAGCAAATGTCATTCCTGGCCGAAGCAAGGGGCCTTTCCCTGGTTTTCCATAATTAAGGATCTCAGGATCTTCATGCATTGTACGCCCAATACCATGCCCCGCAAAATCACGAACAATACTATAGCCATGTCGTTCAACTTCTTGTTGTATTGCAGCAGAAACATCTGAAAGATGATTTCCAACTTTTGCGGCCTCAATTCCTTTATCTAGCGACTTCTTGGCAACGCTAATAAAATTTGAAACTTCTTCCGACGGTTGCCCCAAGAAAAACATACGTGTCATATCAGCACAATACCCATCACGCTTGGCACAAATATCAATCTTAACTAAATCGCCATCTTTAAGAATACAATTCGATGATGGCACTCCATGAACAACGACACTGTTAAGAGAAATACAACTTGCATGTCGATAGCCCATATACCCTTTTGTCTGAGAAACAAATCCTCGCTCAATAAGCATTTCTTCAATTAATTTATCAAGTTTTAATGTACTGACTCCAGGTTTGACACTATCAGCTAAAGACAAAAACAAACGAGCCAAAGCACGACCAGTTCGTTTCATAATCTGAAGCTCTTTTTTGTCTTTTATAATAACCATACCGCTCAATCAATACCTGCTAAATTCTTAAAATTTTTATATACCTCTAATAACGGCATTTCAACATCAAGAGTAATGATACTGTGCCCACCATCCCGATAGAACCGCAATAAGTCTTCTTCATGACGATGATAAACTTCTAGCCGCTTACGAATCGCCTCCGGTTTATCATCCTTTCTCCGATATAAACTTTCATTGCAGACTTCGCAAACAAAATCGTTACCATCCAATTCCATACAAGATGGATCCAGAGAATAAATGGCCTGACACTCTTCATTTTGACAAATAAAACGATTCGCCAACCGGTCTACTACTAAGGCATCATCAATTTTTAAGTTAACGATTTTTAATTTCCATACTTTGACTCTATCGAGAACAGAATCTAAGTATTCTGCTTGCTCTTTTGTGCGAGGAAATCCATCAAGAATCATCGTTGTTGGATCACCCACTTGCTTTTCAAGCCAATCAGCAACCATAGAAGACACTAAACTATCAGGTACTAGTCTACCAGATTTAATTAAAAAATCTATTTCTTCGCCTATTTTTGTGCCCTCACTTATATGCTGCCTGCAGAGATTCCCGGTCGAAAGCTGCCTCCAACCAAACTTATCTATGCACATTTGAGCCAATGATCCCTTTCCTGAACCTGGTGGCCCTATAAAAATGTAACAATTTGGGGGAGTGTTCATCTAGCCCCCCTGCCCCGCATACGTCCTGTAGACAAAAACCCTTCATAACGGTGTTCTATAAGATATGATTCAACCTGTGAGGCTAACTCAAGAGCAACACCAACAGTAATTAATAATCCGGTTCCACTAAAAATACCTGGTGGAACATTCGTTCCTAATACCATTTGGAGAATATTAGGTAATATAGCAAGGATTGCCAAATATACTGCACCCACAAGTCCTATGCGAGTCAAAATAAAATTGAAAAACTCAGCCGTTTTTCTTCCGGGACGAATACCAGGGATAAACCCTCCACCCTTCTTTATATTATCTGCTAACTCTTCTGGATTAAATACAAGAGCAGTGTAAAAGAAGGTAAAGAAAATAATAAGTACAAATTCAATTATATTGTAAACAAAACTCGTAGGAGTAATAAACTGGGCAAACCATGTGAAAAATGCATATTTCCCCGCAAAAGCTCCAACAAGAAAACGTGGTATGTTCAGTACAGCTCCTGCAAAAATAACTGGCATAACTCCGGCTGTATTTATTTTGAAAGGAATATATGTACTTTGACCACCGTAAACTCTTTGTCCAACTATTCGACGGGCATATTGTACCGGTATTTTTCGTTCACCCTTTTCAAGAAATACAATACTTCCAATTATTAAAATGAATGCCGCCAATAAAATTAAAGCTACAAGTGGATCCATTAAGTGCTGTCTAACCTGTTCAATAATCCATACAACATCAAACGGAAAACGGGCAACAATTCCTGCAAAAATAATAACAGAACTTCCATTGCCTAAACCAAATAGCGATATTTGTTCACCCATCCACATCACAAACATAGAACCAACGGTTAATGACAAGACAAACAAAAATCTAAAAGCCCATCCAGGGGCTATAACTAATCCACTGCGCTCAAAATAAAAAGCTAATGTTATCCCTTGAAAAACCGAGACACCAAGAGCAAGATACCGCGTATACTGATTAATTATTTTTCTTCCGTATTCGCCTTCTTTTGAGAGTTGTTCCAAACTTGGTATAGTCATACTCAACATTTGCATCATTATAGAGGCTGTAATATACGGCATAATGCCAAGCGCAAAAACTGTACATTCCTTTAAACTACCGCCTGAAAACAAATCCAAATAACTAAATAGCCCTCCCATGCCAGTAGCTTGATCCATCCATTGCCTAAGCGCATCAACATTAATTCCAACTACTGGAATGTGTCTACCAAGTCGAAATATTATAAGAATAGCGAAAGTAAAAAATAATTTCTTTCGCAAGTCTTGGATAAAAAATATGTTTCTCAGATTTTTAAATAATACCACGGCTTCAAATCTCCTTTATCGTTTTTGCCTCACCGCCACTCTTTTGTATTGCATCCAAAGCAGATCGACTAAACGCATCCGCATAAATGATCAACTTTTTTACCGGCATGTCATCACTCAATACCTTGACAAGTGGAAGCTTTCCAGCCTTTAAACTTTTTTGACGCTTTATTAGACCTTTTTGAATTAAAAGCTCGGTAGTCACCTGAGTATTCTCATCAAAAATTTCTGAAAGTCTTCCCAACTTAACAATCACGTACTCTTTTTTGAATGGAGCGTTAGTAAATCCACGCTTTGGTAACCGTCGAAACAAAGGCATTTGACCACCTTCAAAGCCAACACGAATTTTACTGCCAGCTCTAGCTTTTTGCCCTTTGTGCCCCTTGCCAGAAGTTCCACCTCTTTCTCCACCACGACCAATTCTTTTTTTCTTTTTCAATAAAGGCGTTAACTTATCAAGCTGTAACATTATTGCCCCTTAATCATCTCTTTTATGGTTTGATTTCTTAACCTTGCCAAGTGCGCTGCTGATCGCAATTGTGCTAGAGCATTCAATGTTGCTTTCACAACATTTTGACGATTAGGAGATCCGACAGACTTCGCTAAGACGTCTTCTATTCCCAACGCTTCCATAACTGCTCGCACTGCCCCACCAGCAATAACACCGGTTCCTTTAGATGCGGCCCTTACAATAACCTTGCTCGATCCATGCCGACCAGTAACATCATAAGGTATCGTTGTCTGACGTAACGGCACACCAAACATCGTTTTTCGAGCCTTAGTTGTAGCCTTTGCAATAGCTTGTGCAACCTCCCTACTTTTACCCAAGGCGATTCCAACATTACCTTGCTTATCACCAGAAACCACTAATGCCGAAAACGAAAAACGCTTTCCACCTTTAGTAACTTTCGTAATTCGATTTACGTCTACAACCACATCTACGAATTCTGTTGTCTTTTCATTTTTTGTCGCCATTTTTCTACATCAAACCTTATGTAAATAAATCCTTAACATTGACTAAATGCCTAGGCTGCCTTCGCGCAGACCATCAGCAAGCGCCTTAACTCTTCCATGATAAAGGTACTGCCCTCGGTCGAATACAGCCTTTTCAATTCCAAGCTTCTTTGCCTTCTCAGCTAATTTTAAACCTATTGCATGAGCCTTGGCCTTCTTATCTCCCTTTAAACCTTTTAATTCAATGGTAGAACAGCTAGCCAGCGTTGTATGCTTACTATCATCAATTAACTGTGCATAAATATTGCTCAAACTTCGAAACACCGTTACTCGCGGTAAACTAGAACTACCTAGTCCCTTGCGAGACCTCAATGCACGTCTTTTTTTTCGTTGAATTATTTTTCGTTTAATACTCACAGTTCTCGTCCTTCATGCATTATGCGCCCTTAGTCTTTCCTGCCTTACGAGCAACCTCTTCGTTCATATAACGAACGCCTGTTCCCTTATAGGGCTCAGGAGGTCTTAATGAGCGAACATTATCACAAATTTTACCCAAAGACTCTTTATCGCTTGACTTAAAGGTTAAGACTTGACCACTTTTATCTATCTCAAGAGCAACGTCCTTAGGCAATTGAACTTCTATTTTATGACTAAAACCTAATGTTAATATAACCTTGCTACCTGAAATCGTCGCCTTATACCCCAAACCAATAATTTTTAATTGTTTTTCAAATCCTTCGCCAACACCTTTTATCGCATTTGCAAGCAATGCCCTATGCATTCCCCACACCTCATTTTCTCGTCTGCCTAATTTAGCTTCCGGTACGTTCAACGTTAATTTGTTATCATTAACACTGACTTCAAAAAATTGCGGTAATTCGTAAACTCCAGATCCTTTGGCACCTTTATAGTGTACAGCTTGTCCCTGAACATCCACGGTGATTTTGCTAACATCTATCGGTTTTCGACCTATCTTTGACATCGTGTTATCCTCATTTTACCAAACCGTACAAACAACCTCGCCACCAATCCCTAATTCTTTTGCCTTCTTGTGAGACACCAAACCACGGCTGGTTGTCAATATTGAAAGTCCCAATCCACCAATCACAGGCTTAAGACGCTTGATTCCCCTCGCCTTAGCTATTTTTACATAGCGACGACGACCGGGCGTACTAATTCGTTGAATTTCGTGAATGACCGACTCCCCATCAACATATTTCAAAATAACCTTGATAGATTTCTCAGAGGGAACACCATCAACAACGATATAATCCCTAATAAAACCTTCATCTTTCAATATGCGAGCAATCGCCTCTCTCATTCGAGAATAAGGAGCAACAACAGATTGCTTAGACCTTGACAGACCATTACGAATGATTGTTAAAAAATCTCCAATTACATCTAATGACATTGTAATCCTCTTAATTATCCCCAACTAGTTTTCTTTACACCCGGAAGGACACCCTGCAGAGCCAGCTTTCTAAAGCATATTCTACAAGTCATAAACATGCGCATATATCCTCGTGGTCGACCACATATTTTACAGCGATTATGTACACGAACCTTAAATTTTGGCTCTCTTTGTGACTTTTCTTGTAAAGCTTTTCTTGTCATCAACGTCCTCTATTAATTACGCTTTCTTAAATGGCATACCTAACTTTTTCAACAAAAGTACTGTATGTTCGTTGTTATCAGCAGTTGTATCTATAGTTATATTCATGCCATAAATCTTATCCCCTACATCATATTCGATCTCAGGGAAAATTATCCATTCCTTGATGCCAAGATTGTAATTTCCTCGCCCATCGGTCTTAGCAGCAACACCCTGGAAATCACGAACGGTTGGCAATGCAAGATTTATAAGCTTATCTAAAAACTCCCACATAATCTTTCGTCGAAGAGTAACCTTTACACCTATTGGCATACCTTCTCGCAACTTAAAACCTGCAATGGACTTTCTTGCTAATGTCCTTACGGGCAACTGTCCCGCAATCTTTTCAAGACCACCGATAACAGTCTTAATAGCCTTGCTGTCACTTACAGCGTCCCTTACTCCAACATTAAGAACAATCTTGGATATAGTCGGAACAGCCATCTCATTATCTATTGCTAACTCGCTTTTAAGTTCTGGCTTAATTTTTGTTTTATAAATTTCTTCTAATCGTGATTTACTCATAGCCCTACCAAAGTATCAAAAAACTTCTTTGCATCGATTACACACACGTACATGCCGCCCCTCAGCCAACCGCTTAGTGTTTACTCGACACGGCTTGTCACAAGCCCCACAAATCGGGGTCAAACATGAAAGCCTTATCGCACTTTCATTTTTTTTAATTCCACCAGGATCTCCCTGCCTGCGAGGCTTAGCATGTTTTGTAACCATGGCAACACCCTTGACAAAGGCCTTGTTTTTTTTAGGTATAATTTCGATAACCTTACCCGTCTTGCCTTTGTCGCGACCCGATATAACCATCACAGAATCGTCTCTTTTAATTCGCGCAATCATTGTTATTATCCTTACTAAAGCACTTCTGGGGCCAGCGATGCAATTTTAGTGTAACCTTTCGCACGCACTTCACGTGCAATTGGCCCAAAAATACGCGTACCGACTGGCTCTGAATCTTTTATAATGACAGCTGCATTATCACCAAATCTGATATAACTGCCATCCTCTCGTCGCAATTCTTTCCTGGTTCGAACGATGACAGCCGTAACCTTGTCACCCTTTTTAACCATCCCCCCAGGAATTGCCCTTTTCACAGAACACGTTACACGATCGCCTAAATAAGCAAACTGCTTTCCCGTGCTTCCAATAATATGAAAAATCTGTAATTCTCGAGCTCCTGAATTATCTGCAACATCTAAATATGTTTGTTTTTGGACCATCGTTGTTCACCTCACTCGTCGACAGCATCAATAGCATCTGACCTTAGAACCTTATCAAGACACATATACTTTGTCTTTGAATATGGCCGCCCCTCAAAAAATGAAACAAAATCGCCAATCTTTGCGAGCTGATTTTCATCATGAACTTTATACTTTTTAGCCTTTTTGATAATTTTGTGGAATCGTGGATGCCGGTATATCCTCTCAGATTTCACTACAATAGTTTTGTCCATTTTATCGGAGATAACCGTCCCTACTAATAATTTTTTTTGATCTTTTACCATTTCCATAATATCCACTATTCTTTACTTTGTTTTAGCATTTTGCTTTTGCTGTAAAAAGGTCATGACCAGAGCAATGTTTTTTCGCAATTTTTTAAACTGGGAATAATCCTTAACATGTGCTGTTGCAGAATTAATCACCAAGTTCAATCGCTCGCGCCGCAATTCTTGCAATTTTGATCGCAACCCACTCTCATTCATAGACCGTAATTCTTCGCGCATTTTTGTTTTTTTCATCACAAAACCATAATTAAAAATTCAACTCATGCCCTTTTTTGACAAACCTTGTCTTCATGGGCAATTTATAAGCCGCTAACTTAAGAATTGACCGAGCATCATGCTCTTCAATTCCTACTATTTCACACAAAACACGTCCTCTTTTCACAACAGATACCCACCTGTCGACGCCACCCTTTCCTTTTCCCATTCGAGTTTCGGCAGGCTTTTTTGTAACAGGCTTATCCGGAAACATTCGCAAATAGAACTTACCAACTTTTCTTAACTTTCTTGACATTGTAACACGAACAGCCTCGATTTGCTGCGCAGTCACTCTCGCTGGTTCTATCGCCTGCAATCCATATTCACCGAAAGCAATGGTGCGAGCCCCCTTTGAACGCCCCTTTAACTTTCCTGTTTGCACTTTTCGATATTTTGTTTTCTTCGGCATTAACATAAGTATTCTCTCTTTAAGCTGTTAATTATCATGATGCACGCTGAAATTCACCTTTGCAAATCCACACCTTGACACCTATTACACCGTAAGTTGTATGCGCCTCAGCAAATCCATAGTCTATATCTGAGCGCAACGTATGTAACGGCAACGCACCCATGCGGATTGTCTCTCTTCGTGCAATTTCAGCACCCTGCAAACGGCCTGCACATTGAATCTTAACACCTTTTGCACCGGCCCTCATGGCGGATGCCGACGCGCGCCGCGTTACCTTCTTGTAGCTCATTCTTCTCTCAAGCTGCAAAGCAATTGTTTTTGCAACAATTTGAGCATCCAATTCTGGTCGCTTTACCTCTTGCACTGATATTTCAATGTTGGGCTTTTTGAGATGCTTGGCCAATCTTGTTTTGATTGCTTCGATCTCTTGGCCCTTTTTCCCGATTACGACCCCCGGTCGCGCCGTGAAAATTATAACTCGAACACTATCACCAGCTTTTTCTATTTCAATTTTTGAAAGCTCAGCGTTTTCAAGTGAAGACTTCAAGTATTTTCTAATTTGCACGTCTTCAATTAACTGTTTTCCATAAGAATCTCGCGCAAACCATCGCGAATCCCAGTTTCGATATACACCAACACGAAATCCTATTGGATTAACCTTCTGTCCCACACTAGTCCTCTTTACCGTCAATAGGTTCCAAAACAACACTAATATGACTGAAACGCCTTCGCTGCACTTCAGCTCTTCCCATCGCTCCCGGTTTGAAATAACGGAACATAGGTCCCTCATCAACTCGAATATCTTTAATTATAAGATCCAGGGGCTCAAAGTTTTTTAAATTTTTTGCATTCGCCGCAGCCGAATCAATTAATTTTTTAATTGGCTGAACTTTTTTAAGTGGAGTTGTCACGAGAACGTTTAGAGCATATCCAACATTCTTGCCTCTAATCGCATCGACAATGGGTCGCAGCTTACATGGCGAACAGTGAATATTCCTCGCTTTAGCGCTAAATTGCATATCCAAAAACCTCAATTATTCTCTTAAATAAGTCTTTATATAATTAATAGTCTATCAAAATACTGGTTCTTAGCAACCTTTACTTAGCAACAGCACCAGCTTTTCGCTGTCCACTATGCAACCTAAATGCTCGCGTCGGAGAAAATTCACCAAGATAATGGCCTACCATATTTTCTGTGATAAAAACCGAAACAAACTTCTTGCCATTATGTACAGCTATCGTAAGCCCAACAAACTCAGGAATCACCATACTTCTTCGAGACCACGTCTTAATTGCGTCTTTTTTTCCACCTTCTTTGGCCTTCTTAACTTTTTCAAGCAATGAAGGCTGTACATAGGGGCCCTTTTTAGTTGATCTTGCCATTTTGCTACCTTATTTTGATTTTTTCTTACGTCTCTTTAAAATTAAAGGATTTTTCCTTCTGCGTGTCTTCGTTCCCTTGCATCCCTTGCCCCACGGTGTCCTTGGATGAGAGCCAGACTTAGATCTACCTTCACCTCCTCCATGAGGATGATCCACAGGATTCATTGCCATACCTCGCACCGTTGGACGAATTCCACAATGACGAATTCTGCCAGCTTTTCCCCACGAAATATTTTTATGATCAGGATTTCCTAAAACTCCAACGGTTGCCCAACACGCAACGGGAACCATTCGCATTTCACCTGAAGGCAATCTCAATGTTGCGTATTTTTCATCTTTTGAAAGCAACTGAGCGGAAGTTCCTGCACTTCGAGCAAACGTTCCACCCTTTCCAGGGTTTAACTCAATATTGTGAACGACAAAACCAATCGGAATTTTTTTTAATGGTAATGCATTACCAACCTTAGCCTCAACATCTTCACCAGCAATAACAAGACTGCCTACAGCTAGATTTTCGGGTAAAAGTATATATCCTTTAGCTCCATCTTTATATGAAATGAGGCCTATACGAACGTTTCGATTTGGATCATACTCCACAGCAACAACCTTGCCAGGAACATCCCTCTTACTTCTTTTGAAGTCTATTATTCGATATTTTCGCAAAGCGCCACCACCGCGATGCCGAACAGTTATACGACCATATGCGTTGCGCCCACCGCGCTTTTTTAGGAGTCCCGTTACAAGTCCCCTTTCAGGTTTATTTTTCGTTATATCACCTGAATGAACATATGTTTGAAATCGCAATGAAGCATTTCGCGGCTTTCTAGTCTTTATTGCCATTATTTATCCCACACTTTCTGCTTTTCCCGGTTCTGCCTTGACAATTGATTTTTCAGCCTGATCAAATAAATCAAGTGAATACCCCTCAGCCAATGTAATAATAGCCTTCTTTATTCTGGGCCCAACAACCGCTCGTCTATTAACCATTCGCGTCTTACCAGAACGACAAATAATATTTACCTTATCAACCTTGACATTAAAAAGTTTCCTAAGAGCCTCTTTAATCTGCGACTTATTTGCGTGAGGATGAACTTTTAATACCAACTTTTTTAAATTCCTGTTTTGTTTTAAAGCCTTATCCGTAACAACAGGACCCTGTATTATATCATAAATTGTTAAGTCCATCGCGATACCATCTCTTTAAATTGATCAAGATCTCTCTTAAAAAACAACCAAACATCACTTTTTGCCAAACTAAATGCATCAGATTGATCAAAGAAAACCAACTGAACATTTGGAAGATTTCTAAATGAAGCATATGAAACAACATCTTCCATTGGCAAAAAAACCAAAACTTTTTTATCGACCAAGCTCGCTTGCTTCAAGACTGAATGCACCTGCGAAGTGCTTGGTTTCTCATCGCCGAGCAACCAATCTACCAAAAACACTTTTTCCCGGGAAAGATAATCATTTAATAGCGCTTTTAAAGCTGTTTTACGAATACCACGAGAAACCTTGATGCGTCTTATTCTAGCCTGTGGGCCAAAAATAACACCACCGCCTCTCCACAAAGGAGATCTCGCCGTTCCGGCTCGAGCCCTTCCGGTTCCTTTTTGTTTAAACGGCTTTTTTCCGCTTTTCGAAACATCTGAACGTCCTTTTACAGCAACCGTTCCTTGTCTCCAATTCTGCATTAAAGACCGTACCCATTGAGAAAAAGCTATCGCCGAACCCCTCTTAGGCGCCTCAACCTGAATGCCCAAATCCTGAGCGGAGACGGTCATAATCTTTTCTTGCTTTGTTTTTGCCTTAACCATTGTCCTGTTTCACCTTAATTACGCTTTTTTAACAAAAAGCAACGATCCTGGTTTGCCCGGAACCGAACCCTTAATCAGTAACACCTTTTTATCGGGCTCTACTCGAACAACCTTCAGTCCTCGAACAACACGTTGTTTTACACCCATGTGCCCCGGCAAACGCTTGCCTTTAATAACCTTACCTTGAGAACACATGTGACCAATTGATCCAGGCTTTCTTCCCATTTTTGAACCATGGCTTCCTGGAGGCCCACTAAACCCATGACGTTTAACAACACCAGCAAATCCTCGACCTATTGTCACACCTGTCACGTCAACAGCATCTCCGGATTTCAAGCTTGAATACTGATCAAGAGAACTACCTATCTTATAATTAGCAACGTCGGAAACTTTTATCTCACGAATATGAACAAAATACTTCTTGAGATTTTTCAACCATTCCCCTGAAAAAGGCTCAGACGTGTACCTTTTCCTCAACCTTCCAAGCTGAATTGCATTGTGCCCATCCTGATTCTCGTTCCGAATATTCGTAATAATCCAGTTGTCAACATCAAGAACCGTAACTGGAATTACTTTATTTTCATCGAAAACCTGGGTCATTCCTATTTTTTTGCCCCACAGTCCTGTTACCATCGAACGACCTTTCTACTTTATCTCAACATCTACGCCTGACGATATATTCAACTTCATCAATGCGTCCATTGTCTGGTCTGATGGTGAAATAATATCCAAGATACGCCGATGCGTTGTTAATTCAAACTGTTCACGCGACTTCTTATCAACGTGAGGTGAACGCAAAACCGTAAAACAACGTCGCTTATTGGGAAGAGGCACAGGCCCCATCAAATGGGAGCCCGTTCTTCGCACAGCTGAAACTATTTGTTTTACTGCCTTGTCTAATAATTGATGATCATATGATCTTAGAGTAAGACGAATTCGCTGTTTAGCCATCGATCATCACCTTTTATTCAATAATATCGGTAACAACACCAGATCCAACAGTTCTACCGCCCTCACGGATAGCAAAACGAAGTTCCTTATCCATAGCAATCGGAGCAATCAAATCTACGGACAAATCAACGTTATCACCCGGCATAACCATTTCACGCCCTTCGGGCAATGTTACAACCCCTGTAACATCTGTCGTTCGGAAATAAAACTGTGGTCTATAACCATTGAAAAATGGACTATGACGACCGCCTTCTTCCTTAGTCAAAATATAAGCTTTTGCCTTGAACTTCTTATGAGGAGTAATTGAACCTGGTTTTGCAACAACCATACCACGTTCAATGTCTTCCTTTTTAACTCCACGCAACAAAAGCCCGACATTATCACCAGCCATACCTTCATTCAAAGTCTTCTTGAACATTTCTACGCCGGTAACAACAGTCTTAATGTTCTTACCAAAACCAATTACGTCAACTTCTTCGCCGACAACAACTTTTCCCTGCTCAATTCTTCCTGTCGCCACAGTACCACGACCTGAAATAGAGAACACACTTTCAATTGGCATCAAAAACGGCTTATCGACTTCGCGAAGAGGTTCAGGAATATAGGAGTCTAAAGCATCCACAAGCTTCTGAATTGACTCACCACCAAGCTCACCAGTTTCACCTTCTAAGGATTTAAGAGCTGATCCCCTTATAATAGGAATATCATCACCAGGGAAATCGTACTTTTTCAACAAATCTCTGAGCTCTTCTTCAACCATATCAAGCATTTCAGGATCATCGACCATATCAGCCTTGTTGAGGTAAACAACTAACGCAGGAACGTTAACATTTTTTGCCAAAACAATGTGCTCACGCGTTTGAGGCATAGCTCCATCGGCAGCCGAAACAACTAATATAGCACCATCCATCTGAGCCGCACCCGTAATCATGTTCTTAACATAATCAGCATGGCCAGGACAGTCAACATGCGCATAATGACGCTTTGGCGACTCATACTCAACATGTGCTGTTGCAATTGTAATACCTCGAGCCTTTTCTTCGGGCGCCGCATCAATTTCATCAAAAGCTTTAAAATTTGCCATACCCTTATCGGCCAAATATTTTGTAATAGCAGCCGTCAATGTGGTTTTGCCATGATCAACGTGACCAATAGTTCCCACGTTAACGTGTGGCTTCTTTCTCTCAAATACTTCTCTTGCCATCGTAAATTCTCCCAGTACTTAACTATCGTTACAAATTAAAAACCTATTTCTTCTCAACAATTGAAGCCTGAACATTCTTTGGAACTTCCCTGTAACATTCAAACTCCATCGAATAACTTGCGCGCCCTTTGGTCATCGAACGAAGATCTGTCGCATATCCAAACATTCCACCCAGAGGAACTTCTGCTCGTATAATCTGCTTGACTGCTTTGGAATCCATACCCAATATTCTTCCTCTTCGCGAGTTCAAGTCTCCCATAACATCGCCCATGTACTCTTCAGGAGTTTCGACTTCAACCTTCATAATCGGCTCGAGCAACACCGGAGCAGCTTGCGCCATTCCAGACCGAAAGGCCATAGACGACGCAACCTTAAATGCAAGCTCGGACGAGTCAACATCGTGATAAGAGCCATCTACAAGCGTAGCCTTGAAATCAACAACCGGATATCCCCCAAGGACACCCGTATTTAAAGACTCTTCTATTCCCTTTTGAGCACCAGGAATAAACTCACGCGGAATGGTTCCACCAACAATCTTATTTACAAACTCAAACCCTTTTCCTCGGTCTAACGGCTCAAACTCAAACCAAACATGCCCATACTGACCATGTCCACCGGACTGACGAATAAATTTTCCTTCAACCTTTATCGGCTTGGTAATCGTCTCTTTATATGCAACCTGGAGACGACCTTGCTTTACATCAACTTTGTGTTCTCTTCTAAGCCTATCAACGATAATATCTAAGTGTAACTCGCCCATACCTGAAATTACGGTTTGACCAGTTTCTTCGTCATAACTAAACCTAAAAGATGGATCTTCCTGCATAATTTTTCGCAACGCAAGACCCATTTTTTCATAATCAGCCTTATTTTCAGGCTCAACAGAGGTGTGTATAACTGGCGCAGGAATATCGATGGACTCAAGACTAACCAGATCGCCCACACACAAAGTATCACCAGTATTTGAATCTTTAACGCCAACAATCGCAGCAATATCACCGGCATGAACTTCCTGAATCTCTTCACGCTTGTTTGCATGCAGTTTAATCAACCGACTAATACGCTCTTTTTTACCGGTCCTTGAATTAAAGACATACGAACCCGCCTTCAAAGTTCCAGAATAAACACGCATAAAATTAAGAACGCCAACAAATGGATCTGTCATTATTTTAAAGATCAAGGCACAAAACGGCGCTTTGATATCAGGTCGACGCTCAACTTCATCGCCAGTTTTTAAATCAGTACCATAAACAGGAGGGACATCCAGAGGTGACGGCAAATATTGAATGACAGCATCCAATAAAGGTTGAACACCCTTATTTTTAAATGCGGTCCCACAAAAAGCTAAAGCAACCTTTCTTTCCAGAACGCCCTTTCGCAATGCCTTTTTCACAACCTCAAGAGAACATTCCTTTCCGTCAAGATAATCCTCTGCCAATTGATCATCAAAATCACAAGCGGCCTCAACGGCCTTTAATCGCAACTCTTCAACCTTGTCAGCATACTCAGCAGGCACATCTTCTTCCTTGACAACCTCGCCCATTTCGCCGTCAAAAGTTAACATCTTCTTGGTTAAAACATCAATAATGCCGCGAAAATCCTCAGAGGCGCCAACAGGAAGCTGCATAGCTACAGCATTTGCACCAAGCTTTTCATTGACATCATTAACACACATAAAATAATCCGCCCCTATACGGTCCATTTTATTCATAAAAATGATTCGTGGAACTTTGTATCGATCTGCTTGTCGCCAAACAGTCTCAGACTGAGGCTGAACTCCATCAACGGCACTGAAAACAGCAATCATTCCATCCAACACACGTAAAGAACGACCGACCTCTATAGTAAAGTCAACATGTCCAGGAGTATCAATTATATTAATTTGAAAATCACGCCAAAAACAGGTTGTTGCTGCTGACGTTATAGTAATTCCGCGCTCACGCTCTTGCTCCATCCAGTCCATGGTTGCTTCGCCCTCATGAACCTCACCAATCTTATGCGAAACACCGGTATAAAAAAGCATGCGCTCCGTTACCGTTGTCTTGCCCGCATCAATGTGAGCCGCGATTCCTATATTTCGATATTGATCTAATGTGTACTTCATAACCCACCATTACCAAGCATAATGCGAAAAGGCTCTATTCGCCTCCGCCATTCTATGAACATCTAATTTTTTCTTAATAGCATTACCACGCCCCTCATGCGCATCAATAAGCTCTTTAGCAAGCCGCTCTCCCATAGTCTTATCAGAACGAGTCGAGGCCGAATTTATAAGCCAACGCATAGCTAGAGAACGAGCCCTTTTTGGCGCAACCTCTCGAGGAATCTGATAAACACTTCCACCAACCCTGCGAGATCGAACCTCAACTGCTGGCACTATTTGCCGAAAAGCCTCCTTAAAATAAGCAAGCGCCTTATCCTTATCGCCATTAACTTTTTTGCCTAAAACCTCAAGCGCATCATAAACGATCTTGCATGCTGCATTTTTTTTGCCACGCCACATAACTACATTAATAAACTTTTGAATAAGCTCAGAACCATAAATAGGGTCTGGTCCTATATCTCTTGAAAATTCAGATTTCTTTCGCCTTGGCATACACTATATCCTTGCATTCTGTTATTGGAATTAAATTAAGATTTAGGCTTCTTTGCACCATAAAGAGACCGCGACTGTTTCCTGTTTTCAACACCCGCACAGTCAAGAGCACCACGAACTATATGATACTTGACACCGGGCAAATCAGGAACCCTGCCACCACGAACGAGCACAACAGAGTGTTCCTGCAAATTGTGACCCTCTCCTGGAATATAAGCCGTTACCTCTATACCTGTTGAAAGTTTTACACGAGCAACCTTACGCAAAGCAGAGTTAGGCTTTTTAGGTGTTGTTGTGAACACACGAGTACAAACTCCACGCGCTTGTGGGCCTTTTTTAAGAGCAGGACTCTTTGACTTTTCTTGAACCGGCTTTCTTCCTCGCCGACAAAGTTGATTAATCGTAGGCATATGAAACGTCCTAATTAATTATTAAAGATTCCATTTATATCTATAATTTGTAATAATACAACTATAAAAAATCGCTAAAACAAGAGCCAAATTTATAACTAAAAAGTCAAAATTTAGCATTGAAGCTATTTATATTTTACCCTTTTTGCGATTTTTTTCAAGAAAAATATTGTTTACAAAAAATAATAAATTTTAAGATAGTTTTCATTGTCGTTGAGTATCGCATAGACGAATATTTCATTTTATTGTTATACTGAAATATACAATAAAAATTGCTGTTATCACAACTTCCAAATCTTAGGAGTTACATTTAATGGATATTTTGAGCTATATTACACTGTCTTCGCATAAAATTATAATTATACTTGCAGGAATTCTTGGTTTAGGTTTCCTAATCGGAATTCATGAACTTGGACATTTTTTATTTTGCAAGCTCTTTCGAGTAAGCACCCCATCATTTTCAATTGGATTTGGCCCTCGCCTTTTTAGCAAACAAATTGGTGCAACAAAATTTTCAATTTCAGCTATTCCCCTCGGTGGATACGTAGAAATTGCAGGGGTAGCAGAAGTTGGTCAAGGAGAACAAAAAGAAGCTGGCCGCCAAGACCAATTTTCATTTGCAAAAAAACGATACTATCAAAAAGTATTGATTATGAGCGGCGGAATTCTATTTAACCTATTATTTGCCTATTTGTCCCTGTGTTTTTTGTTTGCATTGGGACTACCAAAGTCAAATATTTTATACCCACTTAATGCAAAACCCGTGATTGAAACAGTATCACAAAATTCAGCTGCAGAGAAAGCGGGAATTCAAAAGGGCGACAAGATTTTAGCATTCGGACAAACTCAAATTAAAAGTGTTGACGTTTTGGTTCAAACAATTCAAAAAAAACCGGACCAAAAAATTGATATCCTTATTGAAAGAAATGGTGAAAAACAAACCATACCGATCACAGTTGGAAAAAGAGATGTACAAGGTAAAAACATTGGTAGCTTAGGGGTAACTTTTGAAATTGCTGAACAACCAGGATTTCCTTTCTTCGTGGCAATCAAAAAAGGAATCTACTTAACGAATAGAATAATTTATGGAACAATACAAGCATTTAAGCAGCTTTTTGTTAAACGAGATGTTTCAAATTTGTCCGGTCCATTGAGCATAATTTCGGCAACCGCTCAAGGCGCATCCCAAGGATTTAAAGTATTTCTTCTGCTCCTTGCATTTATCAGCATAAACTTAGCAATATTAAATCTTCTACCTCTTCCTATTTTTGATGGCGGACAAATTCTTTATTACACCATTGAGGCAATTGCTGGACGCTCTTTGCCGCTGAAAATTCGAGAGACAATTCATGTCGTCAGTTGGCTATTTATTCTAGGCTTAATTCTTTACCTTACGGGAAAAGATATTCTTTCTATGCTTCCATGGTTCAATAAATAATTGAATAAAGTATTTTGCAAACAACAAAAAAGGCCGCTATTTTTAGCGGCCTTAAATATTTTATAAAAACAGCTTAAGCTAGCTGCGCTTTATGCGGATGCTCAGACCCTGCATATACTTTTAGCTTTTTTATAACCTGACGACTTAATTTATTCTTTGGTAACATACCTTTAACGGCATGCTCAACCAAATGTGTTGGATGCTTTTCAAGCATTTCCTTAGCAGTTCTTACCTTATAACCACCCATCCAGCCAGAGTAACGATCATACTCTTTTTGTTCAAGCTTATCACCTGTAAGCTTGACCTTTTCAGCATTGATAACAACTATATAATCACCGCCATCAGTATGGGGCGTATAAACAGCCTTATCTTTTCCTCGAAGCGCATCTGCAATATCTGTTGCTAAACGACCAAGGATTTGCCCCTCAGCATCAATGAGCTTCCATGTTGGAGCTACGTCTTCTTTTCGCAAGAAAAATGTTTTATTCATATCCATGTAGGTCAACCTTACAAAGTTAATGCTATAATTAAAGTTTTATCATGAAAAGTATCTACTAATATATTTTTTATTTAAGATAATACAAAATGAATGGCTCGTCAAGAATCAACGACATTTCTCCCTGAAAGAATTGACAGTTTTTGCAACCCTTTTGACATTTTTATTTATAACCTGTAAATTAATAATTAATCAAATTGCAAAAGATATTAAAATATGCTTTAGTCATAAGTGTTTGGAGGTTATCAACATGATAGCACGCATAATAAAAAAATTCCGCTTACTATGTGGCTTGTTTGTATTTTTTTCCTCAATTACAGCTTCAGCCGTAGACGTAACCCTCAAAGGAGGGTCTGAAATCAAAGAAGGCGCTGAAATATTAAAGCAAGCAACAGAAATCGTATTAATGCTCATTACAATTGATTCAATCAAGTTATTAATGCTCATTCTTCTTGGTTTTGCCATTGCTTTACAAGGCATATGGATGCTCACAAAGGGAATTATAGAATTTATTGAAGGCAAATATGTATTTAAAAAAGGAGGCCTGCTTTGCCTTATTGGTTTGTTCTTCATCAGTGTAGGAATCAGTATTATTTTTAAAGACGATTTGCTCAATTGTTTTCAAAAACAGACTCCCTGTATCATCCATACAACGAAATCACAACCTCAAGCGATGCCAAATCAAGAACCTCTTGAAAAATAAATATTTTCTGATAGAATTTTAACAAATAGGTTTCTATAATTATATAAAATTGAGGTTATCATGAACACACGAAAAAAAATCGTAGCAACAATAGTTATATCACTATCAATAACACATTTTACAACTCATACCATGGCAGTTAATTTTGATCCTAATGCGGTCAGACCCGTAATAGAACATATACGCACACAACTACAAGGCACCGTAAAATCAGCGTGTAAAAGCCTTCTTTATCTTGGATGTGGAATTTCAGGCCTCACTATTTTGGCTAAAACAATTGTTTCTAAACTTAAAGCACCTTCAGAACCCTCCCAAGAAGGAAAAGTCAGCTTTAGAAGAAGATTCTTGCCATATGCTATTGGAATTGGATCAGGCTTTGCATTACTTACTGCAGGTTATTTAGGCTTAAAATAAGACTTTTCATCGAACATTCTTTTAACAAAGTCACCTAACCTTGATGACTAATCATCATGTATTTACAGTGTTAATAACCAGACAATCAATCGATAGCTTGAAACCACCGCCCCAAATATTTCAATTATGACATTATTTTTATTGACAAACGAGTGTAGCATAAAATAATTTATATAAAAATAGGGGAAACTAAACATAAAGAATAAGTTCTTGTGCTTAACATTGATACTGTTTTTTTGTTCTACAACTCAACAAAGCCGGGCAACAAAGGTTTGGGTCACAAACAAGACAAAATAGCCTATAGAATTTAAATGGAAAAGTTGGCTGGCAGGAATTCCTGGAGCCCGAGGCCAAGTTCCCGGAAAAATTAAACCGGAAAATACAAATTGGGGTGATGACCTTGGTGGCGTTTACATACGTTTATTCAAAAAATAATTCACACCGATGGTAAAGAAAAAATGTATGAATCAAATAAATATGGACTTGCTGACAAGGGAAAAGATGGTCGCTATTGGGCTTTCTCTATCTATCCATCTACGAAGGCCGGAAAATTATACCATTTCAAAGCTTATAAAGTAAATTATGACAAAGTCTTACAGGCAGGGTTTTCCTCGGCCGGGAAAATATTATTATTTATCGCAACCATTGGAACAGGAATGGCATTTGTTGATCCTAATTTAGGAACTGCGAAAACATCGATCAAGTGGCAAGACTATACCACACTCACACTGGAAGGTGATATTTAGAAAAATTATTATCTACCATAAGTTAAAAAGGGTGAATTAAATTCACCCTTTTTTAATACAAAATTATGCATCTGTTTCATCTTCAAGAAACCCATAATCAACCTGTCTACACATCTCTTCATCTTCTGAAAAGTTTTGGCGAACTAATAGCTGTACTTCATCAGGCTTTTTAGGTAATCCGTCAGAAATACATATAGCTCCATCTTTTGCGATCCAATAATCATCTTCAATTCGAATACCAATACCTTCCTCAGGAATATAAATTCCTGGTTCAATTGTAATAACATCATTTTCTTGAAGAGGCTTATTGACATCTCCAACATCATGTACATCAAGACCTAGAAAATGCCCAATTCCATGAACTATATTATCACCAAAACCTTTATCTTGTATAAACTCTTTTGCTAAATGATTAAGAGACTTTTCAGGACATTCATTATTACAAAGCCAATATCCAGGCTTTGCTATTGCAGCAATATAATCCTGTGTATCAAGGACAATCTCATAAATCTTGCGTTGCCTGTCCGTAAAGCAACCCGATACTGGATATGTGCGTGTAATATCTGCACAATAATGATTAAACTCTGCACCGGCATCGACAACAACCAATCCTCCGCTCTTCATCAATAAATTATTTTCAGAGTAATGCAGAACGGTAGAATTTTTCCCACTGGCAACAATTGTTGGAAAAGCTTTTTCTGAAAAAGACCCCGTAATAATATATTCAAGAGATGCTCGAACCTCGCGCTCATTAACGTCTGGGGCAATCGCTTGCGCTGCAGCTTCGTGAGCAAGAATCGTAACTTCTGCCGCCTTATAAATCTGTTCAATTTCAAAAAGATCTTTTCTTCGTCGCATCTGCTCAACAATTGATGAAACATCAAACAACACATTACCAAGTTCAGACTTTAATGTTTTTATTCGTTCGAGTACCAACCGCTGCCAACAATAGGAATTACTGTTTCTAGGGCAAAGCGTAAAGATAAAGCCATCCTTTTT
>Ga0180434_10002570_pt1 | contig 23969 bp, 12 predicted proteins | sample SS_ome_7_FD_132453 | JGI IMG/M metagenome (GOLD analysis project Ga0180434, IMG submission 132453) | Hypersaline lake sediment archaeal communities from the Salton Sea, California, USA - SS_1_D_2 metaG | ecosystem: Environmental > Aquatic > Non-marine Saline and Alkaline > Hypersaline >... | reverse complement strand
TCATCGCTATGTGGCCGGAGTGGCCGCTGGTTTCGTCTTCCTTCTGGCCGCGTCGACCGTTGCATTGTCCGTCATGTACCGAAATCAGAGTCTTGCTCGACTGGAAGAAAAAACTGCTCGAACCGAAGCGCAAAAACGCGCCGCCGAGTTGCAGATCGTCACCGAGTTCCAGCAATCGATGCTCGCTGACATCGACGTGGAGGAGATGGGGCGAGACTTGTACGCCGATCTGCGGGCCGGTGTTCTCAAATCTCTGGAAACAGAGGGTATCCCATCTGAAGAAAGCGTAGCCGTCGCCCTCGGTTTCGATCAGGCGCTCGGCCGAACCAACGCCACTGACACGGCGTTGAACCTGGTGGACGAGCACGTGCTCGACCGAGCAGTCGCGGCGATCGAGTCTGATTTCGCCGATCAACCGCTCGTCCGCGCGGCCCTCCAACAAACAGTCGCGAACACGTACTACGAAATCGGCCGCTATCCTCCAGCGCTGCCCTTGCAACAAAACGCACTGCAGATCCGTCGGGCCGAATTGGGCGACGACCACACTGACACCCTGGTCTCAATCAACAACATGGCGAGCTTGCTCGAATCGATGGGCAAGTTTGACGAAGCTCACGCTTATTACCTGGAAGCGTTGGAGAGCCGTCGCCGCATCCAGGGCAACGACCACCGCGGTACGCTTACGGCGATCAGCAATCTGGGCCTCCTGGTCTTCAGAATGGGCAACTTTGAAGAAGCTTACGTTTATCACCAGGGCGCCCTGGAGGGCCGTCGCCGCGTCCTGGGCGACGACCACCCGGAGACGCTGACCTCGATGAACAACATGGGCTGCCTCCTGGAGTCGATGGACAAGCTGGAAGAGGCCCTCGCCATCTTTCGCGAGGCGTTGGAGAGGCACCGCCGGGTGTTGGGCAATGACGACCCGCTGACGCTTACCGTGATCAGTAATTTGGGCAATCTGCTTCAGCATATGGGCAGACTGGAAGAGGCCTTGGTGCATCACCGTGAAGCGACAGAGGCTAAACGCCGCGTGCTGGGGGATCACCACCCGGACACGCTGATCTCGCTCACTAACACGGGCAGCCTGCTCATGGCGATGGACAAGTTTGAAGATGCTCTGGGATACTTCCAAAAGGCCCTGGAAGGCAATCGAAGCGTGTTGGGCGAAGACCACCGCAATACGCTGGTTACGATCGCCTATACAGGCGTTTTGCTCAAGCGGATGGGCAGAATTGAAGAAGCCGAACCGTATTTTCGCGAGTCATTGGAAAGCAACCGCCGCGTCCTGGGCGACGACCACCCGGACACGATCACTGCAATCCACAACATGGGTAAGTTGCTGTGCGATCTCGGGAAGCTGGAAGAGGCTGAACTCCACGGCGCCCAGGCGGTCAACTGGGCAAAGGAGGCGCTGCCCGAAGGTCATACTAGCATTGCTGCGTTTCTGCAGGGCTATGGAACAACGCTGTCCAGACTCGAACGGTACGCTGAAGCGGAGACCACGCTATTCGAAGCGTATGAGATTGTCGAAGCAGCGCTTGGGGATAATCACCGATTCACAATCAAGACAGTACAGACGCTCGTCGATCTCTACGAAGCCTGGCACGCCGCCGAGCCGGATGGAGGCTACGACGCCAAAGCCGCCGCTTGGGGGTTGAAACTGGGAGAGCCGGCCGGAAAATCAGCTCCGCGACAGGAAACATCGTCGCCAGAGGCGTCCAAGCCATGAATCCGACTCGCGCCAGTCTGTTGATCCGCATCAAGGATCCCAACGCCAATGAGGCCTGGTCGGAATTTCATGATCTTTACGCGCCGCTCATCTACCGATACGCCCGGAGGCGGGGGCTGAATCGAGAAGACGCCGACGATATACGATCAGAGTGCTACAAGTCGATCGTGCAGCAGATCGGCGCCTTTGACTACGACAAAGCCAAGGGCGGATTCAAGGCCTGGCTGCGGACGATCGTCGATCGCCGGGTGGTCGACCTGTTCCGTAAGAAGCGTGAGCAGCAAGCCAAATCCGGCGAGCTGCAACAAATCGAGGCCGTCCATACGTCCGCCGAGGAAGTCTGGGATACTGAGTGGAAGAGCCAGCACCTCAAGCACTGCGTGGAGCAGCTTCGCGGCGAGGTATCTCGAACGACTTTCGCGGCCTTCTCCATGGTGGTCATAGAAGGACGACCGGTTGTGGAAGTGTGCGACGAACTCGGCATGAACTCCAACCAAGTCTACAAAGCCAAGGCCAGGATGCTGCGCCGTGTGCGCGAGAAAATGGCGGAGATCGGGGACGAGTGATTCTCAGACTCCGACGTCCTGTTCGGTCGGCAGGTCAATCCTCCCGGGACATTCTCCTCAAGCCGCGAATACGCCTGTGCAGCGAGCCTTGCGACCGCCGCCAAGCGAAGTCAAACCCGCCGGTCGCCAATCCTGAAGAAATAATCTGAATTTTACGGCTGATTGCGGCGTCTCGTTCGAATCCTCATTTGGAGGCGGGGGCGGAGCCCTGCCTCAGGCCTTGCGAGTGCAATACTGATGGTCTTTGACGCCGATCAAGCAGAAAAGGAAGAAGGAAATGGAAAAGAAAACCACTGATAGAAAGAACGTGATGCGGCCGCTCTGTCTGGCGGGCGCGGCGCTTTTCGCCTGCCTGCAGCCGGCGCAGGCCACGGACTATTCATGGCATACCGCGTCAGACGGCAGTTTTCTGGCGTCGGAGAACTGGTCGCCGACCGGGGCGCCGGACAGCGCCGCCGACAAGGCGATTTTCGGAGTGCCGGGCGAGTATCTCGTGGAGTTCTCCGCCTTCCCGACGGATCCCCTGGTCGTCAACAAGAGCTTCGAGGTCAGCGCCGGCACGGTCGCATTTGACCTGGTGTTCGATATCCTCATGAGCGAGATCGGGGTTACTTACCGGCTCGAACCGCCGTCGAGCATGTTCACGACGGCGGCGCGCGTCGGCACTGTCGCGGGCGCGCCGGCCCGATTGATTGTCGCCGGCGGGGAAGACGGCACGCGGGGTACGGTCGAGGCCGAAGGCATGCTGGCCATCGGAGTCGTACCGGGCAGTGAAGGGCAAGTGGACATCGGCGATCCCGATCCGTGGGTTCTCGGAGGCCAGGCCGACTGGACTTCCACCTATCCGACCTGGATCGGCATGGGCGGCGACGGAACGCTGATCATCAACTCCGGCACGCTGACCGACGGCGGCGCGATCATCGGCTTGTTCGAGGACTCGCAGGGGGCGGTTACCGTGGACCATGGCGCAGACTGGACGAATCACGGAAGCTTGACTGTCGGACATAGCGGATCTGGAGTTCTGAACATTCATAACCCGACTGCCACCGACGGCGACGCCTATATCGGTCGACTCGAGGGTTCGGACGGCTCGGTCACGGTGGATTGGTCCGACTGGGACATCGGCGGGCACCTCTACGTGGGCGGCGACGACCAGGAAGCCGGCGGCGCCGGCGAGATACTCATAAGCGGATCAGCGATGTCAGCCGGCGACGTCAACGTCGCGGGCTCGGCGATCATCTGGCCGACCGGCGAAGTGTCGATCGAAGAGGGCGGCACGTTCTCCGTGGGCGACCTGCTGTTCGTACATCCCGGCAGCCAGATCAGTCTGTCGGAAGGCGCCCTTGAGATGGGCGGCCTGGTCGGATTCGACGCATCCGTGCTGAGCTGGACCGGCGGCGAAGTGAATATCACGCACGGCGGTCTGAACATCGACGTCGATGAACCGTTCGGCGCATATATGTCGCTGTTCGGCGACAAGTCGCTTTCGGTCGGGGGCTGCCTGAGCGTGGGGCCGGCGTCGAACGGCGCCATGCAAGTAACCGCCGGCGGCACTGTGACGAGCGGCAGCGCCGTGATCGGCAGCCTTTCCGAAGACATGCAGCAAGGCTGCGTCGTCGTCGCCGGCGCCGACTCGAGTTGGACGATCGCCGGCAATCTCAATATTCGCGGTTATCAGGATGCTCTTTTAGCAGTCAGCAATGGGGCGACCGTGTCCAGCGGCGACGTATACCTGTCCGCCCAGTCGAACACGCACGCGGCGGTTGTGCTGGACGGCGTCTCCGGCGATGCACTGTGGGATTGCACCGGCGACCTGTATGTAGGCGGTAATGAATCGGGCGCCCAGGGCGCGGGAACGGTTGAGGTCAGGACCGGGGCCGAGCTTAACGTCGCCGGCGCCGCGAGAATCTGGGACGGCTCGGTCGTCGAAATCGACGGCGGCCGCGCGGCAGCTCGTGATCTCGACATCGCCGGCGAGGTTGTTCTGCTCAATTCAGGCGTACTGGACGTCAGCGACGGCAGGCTCGGCGTTGAGGGCGGAGGGAGCTTAAGCGGCGCCGTCACCGGCGATTCCTTGACGGGAGCAGGTCTGCGAGATGGCGGCACAAGCTGGTCGATGCCCGGTTCGCTGCTTGTCGGCGCGCCCGATGCGGGCGTGGGCCATGTCGGCGCGCTGACGGTCGAGACCGGCGCCGTAGTTGATGTGGATGAGAACGTCGCTGTTACCGACGGCAGCAGATTGGTCATGGCCGGCGGCACGGTTAACGCCGCCGCCATCGACATGCTCGACCAGGACTTCAACGGTTTCGGCGCACTGAACGGCGAGTTCTCGACGACCGGATCGGTCACGGCCGCCGGGACGCTGACTATCGGCGACATCGACAGTTACGACGGGGTGCTGATCGGCGGCGCGCTCGACGTCGGCCCCCATCATGTGACTGTCAAGAAGAGCGGTCTGTTCACGATCAGCAATTCGACGAGCATCGCCGGCGGCGTGCTGACGGCGCCGAACGGCGTCGCCCTGCCGGTCGGGAACAACCTTACGGCGCGCGGAACGATCGCCGCACGCGTCGTGACGCAGGCCGGATCCACGCTCGAAGCCAGCGGCGATCTTATGATGGGTGATCCCGCATCCCCGATCGGCTTCGCCGCCGACGGCGACCTCGTGGTAAACGACCACGTCGTAACGCTCGAGGACTCCAATGAAGCCGTGCTTGGACCGATCACATCACTCGGTGCGAACAACAATCCTGGTACGCTGACAGCGGCCAACGGCCTCGTAGTGTCGGACTCCGGCAACATCGTCGGCTTCGGCGAAGTCGATACGCCCGACGATCCGGCGAAGCCGCTGGTCAACGACGGCGCAATCTTCGGCGACACCGCCAATGAGAAAATCGAGTTGACCGGATACGTCAAGGGATTCGGCATGCTTGACTACGTAACCATCACCGGCGTCGACGACCTCGGCTCGGTCGGTCCCGCGGCCGTCGATCGCGGGAGCGTCGATTACGCCGGCAAGGTCGTGATTGAGATCGGCGGCCTGTTCGCCGGGACCGAACATGACCAGATCAATCACAGCGGCGCCGCCGGTTTGGGCGGCGAACTGACCGTCGAATTGATCGGCGGTTTCGAACCCGACTTGGGCGACAGCTTCACTGTCATGACTTATGCCGGTCGCACCGGCCAGTTCGACGCGTTTTCCCTGCCGGCTTTAGCGGCAGGTCTTGAATGGAGCGTAGCATACGGAACGACCAGTCTCACTCTGACGGTCGTGGAGCAATTCGGCTGTCCGAATCCCGGCTTCGCAGGCGTATACTGCATGGCCGACATCGAGGACGGCAATTGTCTGGTTAATCTGAACGACTTGGCAAGGCTGCTGGGCAACTACGGGATAGCCGAAGGCGCCGTGCATAGCGACGGCGACCTCGACGACGACGGCGACGTCGATCTGTCGGACCTGGCCTCGATGCTGGGGCAGTACGGCGACGACTGCAACTAGGCGTACATTTCCGGGGGGCATACGGTAATGACACGACGAGTCCGCGAACGATTTTGTTCGCGGGCTTTTTTTATATCATTGCATAAGCCCAATATGTCGCGCGGCCCGGGCTTGTTATGGATTCTTCATGTGAAACGCGCCCTGATCTGGTCAGCCGATTCACAGATCCGGCACGCTGCCAGTCATCCCGCACCGCTCGAACGCTGTTTTCATTAGGCAGGTCCGTCGCAAACTGGTAGAATAAGTTTTAGGAACAGCGCCGAATGCAAATATAAGCAAGCTGTTTAATGGGATTGTCGCGTGGATTCCTGCCTGAAAACCGATGAGGTCGAAGCCTATATAGCTGGAACACTGTCGGCCGATGACCAGGCGCGCTTCGAGGCGCACGTTGCTTCTTGTGCAAGTTGCCGCAAAGCCGTCAAAGCTTGCGGGCAAGATATCGAGTTGGCACATGACATTCAGCAGGCCTACGGGGAGGTCGCTGTATCCGACTCGAGCCAGACGATGCTTAGCCAAGGTCCTGGCGAGACGCAGGAAGACGTTGAATCCATAGAAGGTTACGAGATCCTCCACGAAATCCATCGCGGCGGCCAGGGCGTCGTGTACAAGGCGGTGCAACTGGCGACAAAACGGACGGTCGCCCTGAAAGTGTTGTTGCATGGGCCATACGCCTCGGCAAAGCAGCAGCATCGCTTCGAGCGTGAGATCGACCTGATCGCCAGTCTCCAGCATCCCAACATCGTCACGGTTTACGACAGCGGCGTGGCGCAGGGGCATTATTACTTCGCGATGGAGTACATCCATGGCTTGCCGTTAGATACATATATGTCGGCTAAGAATTGGGACGTCGACGAGACGCTGCAACTGTTCCAGAAGATCTGCTCCGCGGTGAACTCCGCGCACCAGCGCGGCGTGATCCACCGCGATCTCAAGCCGGCCAACATCCGCGTCGATATGGACGGCGAACCGCACGTTCTGGACTTCGGCTTGGCGAAAGCGGCCGGCCCGGATTTACAGGGCGGCGTTCCCGTGACGGCGACGGGCGAGTTCATGGGTACGCTGGCATATGCGTCGCCCGAACAGACCATGGGCGATCCAAACATGGTCGATATCCGTACGGACGTATATTCGCTGGGCGTAATCCTGTTCGAGATGCTGACGGGCGAGTATCCGTATAAGGTTACCGGCAGCATGGCCGATGTTCTCAACAACATCGCCGAGGCCGAGCCGAAAAGACCGTCCACATTTCGACGGCAAATCAACAACGAGATCGAGACGATAGTCCTCCAGGCCCTGGCAAAGGAGAAACACCGCCGCTACCAGTCGGCCGAGGCTCTCGCCCGCGATGTCAGCCGCTATCTGGCGGGTGAGGCGATCGAAGCTAAGCGCAATTCGGCATTCTACATACTCCGCAAGACAGTAGTACGCCATCGAAGATGGGTCTTTGCCGGCGTATTGCTCTTCATGCTCTTAGCCGTATTTGGCGTCGTCTCGTTTAATCAGGCGCATAAGAATCACAGATTGGCGATGAGCGAGGGCGCCGCCCGCGCTCGGGCGGATGCGACCGCGAACGCATTGGAAACGGAACTGATCGCCAACAGGATCAAACGCGGGCGTCTATTCACACGCACCGGGAATCTATCGGCGGCCGAGGATCTTATTTGGCGCGAGCATCTAAAAAACCCGCAGTCGCCCCATTCGTACTGGGCGCTGTGGGAACTCTACTCTCAGAATCCCAACCTGACGACGTTCGTCGGCCACGACAAGGGCATGCGCGACATAGTTTTCGCACCGAACGGACAAGTCTTCGCCACCGCCAGCGGTGACAGCACTATAAAGATTTGGAACACCCAGACCTTTGAGCCGGCTGGGCGACTTGTCGGCCATAGTGCGGCGGTCTATTCCGCGGCTTACAGCCCCGACGGTCGCTGGATCGCTTCCGCAAGTTATGACGGTACGGTCAAGATCTGGGACGCCGCCACACACAAACTCGTACATGACCTACACGGCCACGAAGGCAAGCTCTGGACGGTCGATTTCGCCGCCGATGGCAAGTATGTGATCTCGGGCGGCGGCGACACCGAAGTGCGGATCTGGGAGGCGGACACCGGCGCCTGTATCCGCGTAATTCAAGACCATCAGGCGCCCATCTCCGCGGTGTGCTACAACCGTAACACCCAGATTCTGGCAACCTGCTCCGCTGATGGGACGATCAAGCTCTGGAAGGATCTCGCCGGTCCTTCGATCACCACCCTGACGGCGGATGAAACCGCGATGCCGGTACTGGCGTTCTCGCCAGACGGCCGAATGCTGGCATGGGGCGGCCGCGAAAGCCGGAGAGTCAACCTGTGGCATCTTACTGAACCGCCGACCATGGAGAGCTTCGGCAAACCCGACAACGGCAACGTGCTGTCCATCGTATTTGGGATCGACGGCCGAACGCTAATCGTCGGAGGCTGGTTTCGTGTCGACGAATGGAATCTCGCGGCGCATAGTCGTCGGACGCTGATCGAACTTGGGACCGTTTCCGGCGCGGTTAGTCCGGACGGCCATTGGATCGCAACAGCGTCGACGGGAGGATCGATTCGCGTCACGGATCTCCGGGTGAATGCCGGGGAGATTCGTTTAGGCGGCCGGTCAAATGTCGGGGCAGCGTCGATCAGTCCCGATGGTCGCATCATCGCCTGCGGCGAGGATACGGATCATATTCGACTGTGGGAAATCGCCGCCGGTAAGCTGCTGGCAAAACTGCCGTGTACGACCGGTCGCTGGTCGTCGGCCTACTTTCATCCTTCCGGCAATATAATCGCAACGTGCGGCGTCGACGGCGTCGTGGAACTCTGGGATCTCGAAAGCGGCAGTTCGATCTACACGATCGAGGGAGTTCACGTAACCAGCGGCCAATCGCTTGCGTTCAGCCCCGATGGACTCACGCTGGCCGTGACGCGACCGGATAAGACCGTTCAAATCCTTGACGCAATGACCGGCGATGTATCGGCGACATTGCCTTCGCTCGGCAGCGAAGCGCTCGCCGTCCGATTCAGTCCGGACGGCCGGACCATTGCGACTACTCACCGAGGCAGGAAAGTTGCCCTCTGGACAGCGACCGGGTCACCCTTGGGCTCGCTGGATATCGGCTCTGCGCCTTGGACCGTCGGCTTCAGCCCCGATTCTCGGAAGCTTGCGGTCGGCTGCTGGGGGCGCCAGTTCCAGATTTGGAGTCTCGATACCCGGATGCTCGAACAGCAAATCGGCGGAACAAAGGCGGTGTTCTGGGGCGCCTCCTACATGCCGACCGATACGAGCATCATCGCCACGTGTTCCGGATGCGGCGCCGTGCAGCTTTGGGATCTACGCGAGCAACGAAACCTGCTGACTATCGAGCCGTTCGGGGGTTCAGACGCGCTGTCCGCTACCTTCACTCCGGACGGCAAGACGCTGGTCGCCTCGGGCTTTGACGGCTCGCTTTGCATTTGGGATCTCGAATACTACGACCGCCACATCGCCGGCAATCTTGAGTACCAGATCGACCTTTTGCGAGACGAGTTGGGCGACGCTGTTCAAACCGAACATCTCCGTGCCTGGGCCAAGGACGTCCTGCGTCGGCCCTGGCCGCGAATCGGACCTGGGGCCCAACGCCGAGCGGATCCGCCAGAAGCCGCTGCCAAGTCGCAGGGGTCGCACGGCACGTCTCCTGAGGTCATCGCCGCCTGGGGCGCCAAGCAGGCGGATTCAAACCACAAGCCGTAAACGCTCCGGCGCTTCCCTCCCGGGCTGATTTCGGCCCGATGATCACGACGAAAATATTTTCCTTTTCTCACGGCTGATTTTGCCGTCTCGCTCGAACCCTCTTGTGAGACCTGGGAAGAGTTTTCCAGATGAATGCCGCTTTGGCTCTGATTGACGCTTAATCACACAAGGAAGAAGGAAATGACAATGATGACAAGCCTGAGAAAGAATGTAATGCCGGTGCTGTGTCTGGTTGGCGTGGTCTTGACGCCGCTTGTTTGTCCGCCAATCGCGTACGCCGACGAATACTACTACCGCGGCCCGATTTCATCGGAGGGCCAGGGCCTGTTCAGCATTCCTGAATACTGGACTCCCACCGGCGGGCCACCGGGCAGCGCCGACGTAGCCGTATTCGATCAGGATGACGAGTTCGATATCTATCTGTCCGAGCCCGTAACAACCAACCAATTGCTGAGAGTAACGGACGGCCTCGTCAGTCTCATGTTGGAACGGCCCGGCGACGATCCGCCTACGTACGAGTTGCTCGGCTCGGGCACGTTCGTACAGACCGCGGCGATAATCGGGACTGCGGCCGGGCAGGAGGCTCACTTGCGCGTCCATGGCGAGGTCGGGGCGGATACGGCCCCGCCAGCATACGTGAACGTCGACGGATTGACGATCATCGGCCAGACCGCGGGCAGCAGCGGCCGCCTGAGCTTCGGGCGATTGGCGATTGCCACGGGGCCGGTCGTCTGGAACAGTGCGTACCCGATTTGGGTGGGTTCGGCCGGCGACGGAGATCTGTATATTCCCGAGATCCATCGGATGATCAGCGGCGACGCGGTGCTGGGCGTGCAATCCGGCGCGAGCGGCACGTCGGAAATCAGGGGGCAGTGGGAGACCGTGGGCTCGCTGTCTGTCGGTCAATACGGAATCGGCGATATTGACCTGTGGGGAGACCTCTACACTTTCGGCGACGGCTACATAGCGGCGAAGCCCGGCTCTGAAGGCCGGGTCGAGATACACGCGGGGCCTAGCCAGCGGGGAGAGTGGCGGTGCTTTGGCTCGCTCCATGTCGGCGGGGACGACGAAGGCGTGGGAGGCGCCGGCGAACTGATCGACTTTGGAGGCGACGTTTCCGTCAGCGGCGACGTAACGATCTGGCCGAACAGCTCAATCAGCTTGTATACGACGGGCGCCATGGATGCGAACGACGTGTACATCAGAAACGACTCGATATTGAGAGTCGGCGATGCGGAGCTGGATTGCGATACGCTGAACGTCTACCACGGAGGCATTCTTAGTCCGATTGAAGGCGTAACGAATTGCGAGACGTTGAATTGTGCCGGAAGGATTCATGCGACCGGTGGAACGCTGAATGTAGCCGGCGAGCTTTATCAGGGCGTAACTTGCGACGTCCGACTTTATAGCGGCGGCACGATCAGCGTCGGCTCGTTGACCGGATACGAGACTGACTGGGATTGGACTAACGGCAGCCTGTACATCAACAACGGCAGTCTGACCATAGGAGACGGCGAACCGCTCGGCGCAAACCTGAACATAGGCGAAAACCAGACATTGTCCGTTTCCGACTCTCTGTACGTGGGGCCGAACTCGGACGGCGTGTTGACAGTGGATGCCGGCGGCTTTGTCTTTACCGACCACCTCGCCATCACCGGCGAAGTGAACGTGCTGGACGGCGGCGTTCTGAACGCGGCCGGCGGACCGATCGACATTTTCCACGAAGGCGCGCTAAACGGGACGATCCTCGGCGATGACTCCACCAGCGTGGCGTTGTACTACGACGGCGCCAGCTGGTCCGTGCCGGGATCGCTTCTGATTGGTCCCGGTACCGTCGGGTACGGCCATATTCACGCGCTGTCGCTCCAGACCGGCACGACGTTAAACGTGGATGAAGAGGTCACGGTTCACAGCGTTCTCGGCCTGGCTATCAGCGGCGGAACGATCAACGCCGACGTCTTCAACCTGCAGGATGCAAACCTCCACGACTACGGCGTCATCAACGCCCAGTTTCTGACGAGCGGCTCGGTTACCGCCACCGGCGATCTTGTGCTCGGCGATATCGACAGCAGCAGCGGCGTACAGATCAGCGGATCACTCGACGTCGGGTCTCATCACGTAACGCTCAACAACCAAGACGTGGTTTTCGTCTACGGCCCCACGAGCATCGACGGCGGCACGTTGTCGGCGCCCAACGGTTTCGGCATAACGTCCAGCCTGCAAGTCTCCGGCTTCGGCGTCATCGATACGCCCGACGATCCGGCGAAATACCTGCTCAACGACGGCGCGATTCTTGGAGAACCCGACAGCGAGCGGATCGAGTTGACCGGCTACGTCAAGGGATTCGGCACGTTGGATTATGTGACCATCTCAGGCGTCGATGCTCCCGGCTACGACGGTCCGGCCGCCGTGAATCGCGGCAGCGTAGACTACGCCGGCCAGCTCGTGATCGAGATCGGCGGCCTCTTAGCCGACGATGAACACGACCAGATCAACCACAGCGCAACGGCCGGCCTCGGCGGCGAACTGATAGTAGAATTGATCAACGGTTTCATGCCCGGTCCGGGCGACAGTTTTACGATCATGACCTACGCCGATCACACCGGTCAATTCGACGCGCTCAGCCTGCCGGCTTTGGGCGAGGGGCTTGAGTGGGATGTCGACCAAGGCGCCTCCAGTCTCACACTGACGGTCGCGGGCCAGTTCGACTGTCCCAATCCCGGCTTCGCCGGCGTGTATTGCCTGGCCGACATCGAAAACGGCGATTGCCTGGTTAACCTGAGCGACCTGGCCAGACTGCTGGGCAACTACGGGATGGTCGAAGGCGCCGTGCATGACGACGGCGACCTCGACGACGACGGCGACGTCGATCTGTCCGATCTGGCCTCGATGCTGGGACAGTACGGCGACGACTGCAACTAGTGGAAAGCCGCTCCGGCGGACGGATTTTTGTTGAGGCGATGTTCGCCTGTTTGCGGTAATGCTGGTTTTTCCTTCACCCTTGTTCTTCGTTTGAACCAGGGCAGTGTCTCACGAATTCCGCCGCGGCTTTGCAACGGGTAATGCCGGCATTGTCACGGCGGATTTCGCAGTATTTCGCCTCGATGACAAGTCTCTCCGGTCCGTACTCTCAAAAGCAACGTATTAACGGGCGCCCATCTGACGGGTAGCGGGTGCGGCACGGGCATGGCCGGCAGATATGAACGATCAAACCTATAGATTCACGGTGAGAGGGATTCGTTCTCGCATGGATCGAGCGACGTCGTAACGGTAAAATGACCGCGTCAAGTTGGGTGAATGGGAAACGCCGGGTAAAAAGGCGCCTAATCGATGAAGCCTCCGGCAATATGACCGGATTCTCGTTCCGGACACGTGGGCAAGGCGCCGGTCGCCGCGCGTGGTTCGGCAACGCGACGAAACGGGCGTGATCTTGCCGCGGAGCAGGTGATGAGGATAGCCATTACGGGCTCATCCGGGCTGGTGGGGACCGCGCTCGTTGAAACGCTGAGCCGACGAGGCGATCAAGTAAGGCGGTTGGTGCGCCGAGCCGCCGACGCGGACCGTCAGGAGATCGAGTGGGATCCGCAGGGCGGGCAAGTCGATGCCGAGTCGCTCGAAAACCTCGACGCCTTAATTCACCTCGGCGGCGCGGGCATCGCTGAGCGGCGCTGGACCGAGCGACAGAAGGCGCTAATTCGAGACAGCCGCGTTGACAGCACGCGATTGCTCAGCACAACACTGGCGCGGCTCTCCAATCCGCCGGCGACCTTCATATGCGCCTCGGCGGTCGGTTACTACGGGGATCGCGGCGACGAGCTCCTGACCGAATCGTCCCCTCCCGGCGTCGGCTTTCTGCCGGACGTGTGCCAGCAATGGGAACAGGCCACGGAACCAGCCCGAGGCGCCGGTATTCGCGTAGTAAATCTGCGGACCGGAATCGTGTTTAGCTCCGCAGGCGGCCCGCTCTCCAAGATGGTCACGCCTTTCAAGTTCGGCGTGGGCGGCGTGCTAGGCGACGGGCGCCAATATCTGAGTTGGATAACGCTGAACGATCTGATTCGCGTAATTCTCTTCGTGCTTGATCAATCCAGCCTTACCGGCCCGGTCAACGCCGCGGCCCCCAATGCCGTTACCAATCGCGACCTCACCCGCACACTTGGGCAGGTGCTCAAGCGACCGACGATCATGCGCTCGCCTGCGTTTGCGATCCGCGCGATCTTCGGAGAGATGGGCCGGCGCCTATTGCTCGAAGGTTGCCGAGTCCGCCCTGAGAAACTGCTCGCCGCTGGTTTCGACTTCGAGCAAGCGAGCCTCGAGGCCGCGCTCCGCTCCCTCCTTGGCTAGAGCTGCACGCGCCCGTCTGTCGTGGTCAAGGGCGTCGCTTGTCGAGCAGCGAGGCCGAGGTCCGGTCGGCAATCAGTCTATTGAGAATCAACCGTGAGGCTTCGAGGTTGTGCAGCGGTCCGGCTTGTCGGAGCGCCGTAAGCAACCGTTCCCCCTCGGCGTCAACCTGTTCCCCGGCTTCCGCCAGCAATCGCGCGACCTCCACCTCCCACGATGCCAGCATGCCCTCGAAGCGTTCCTCCTCGTCGTCGTGACAATCCATGCACTTGGCGTTAATGGTCTCGATGTTGGTCGGTTCGGTCAGATCGTGACACGATTCGCAATCGACGTCCTCGGCCATCGAGTCCGCCTCGATCTCGAAGGATGAAAAGACCTCCGAGGCGCCCAGACGGAACGCCGCCGGCTCAACGTGGCAGCCCTCACAGTCGGGCGCCGGGGCCGCGCCGCCGGTATGGCATCGGTCACATCGCAGCTTGGCGTGCGATCCCTGGAGTTCATAGGAATGAACGAAATCGCCCGTGCGGACGGCGCCGGTGTCGCTGCTCTGATCGAGCCGGTAGAGGAAGGAATGGCAGATCTTGCAATCGTTGCTGAGCCGTTCTCCATGCTGGTTGACATGGGCGCCGTCGTGGCAACGGAAGCAGCCGGGTGAAATCATGTGGCCGATGTTGTCGGGATAAGTTCGCCAATCGACGTTCATTTTCGGGAAGGAGTTATACGCGTAGATCTCTCGCACCCGGTCGATGGCGTGGTTGACCGACGCCTTTTCCGCCGCCCAGAGTTCGGGATGGTTCGTGCGATAAAACTCCTCGAGCGCGCCGGCGATCCGCTTTTCGGCGGTTTCCAGGTCGGGGTATCGGCGCGCGAGGACCTTCGTCGCTTCGCGTTTGATGAACGGGAGCGTGTCGTCGATCTTGCCGACGTCGAGATAAATATCGACAGCCTCCTGAGGCGAGCGGAATTTGTGCGCCGGACGGTTATGGCAGTCCATGCAATCGAGGATCCGCTCCTGCCCCGCCGGTTTGGGATTCGAACTCGGCCGGCCGTCGGAGCGGTAAACCAGTCGTTCACCTTGGCGCGTGGTGTACTCAATCCAGGGAATGATCTGCAACAAATCGTCCTTGGCGATGTACTTGATCCGCCCCTGGAGCACCATGTGCAGGTGGATGCCCTCCGCTCGTCCAGTTACCTCGTCTCCGCCTCCGGTTTTGATCAGCATGTTGATTTCCCGGCGGGTGTTCTCCTCGTCCGAGGCGTAGGTAACGATCTCTCGCAGTTGAGCACCAAAGAACTTCTGGGGCCAATGGCATTGCTCGCAGGTGTCGCGGGCCGGCCGCAGTTCGCTGATTGCCGGCGGGATGGGGCGCGAGTAGCTGTCGCGCCACATTGCGAAAACCTGCCGCGTGCCCGACAGCTTAGACTTGACGAACCAGCCGGCGCCGGATCCGATGTGGCAGTCGGCGCACGGCACGCGCGCGTGAGCGGAGTGCTCGTATGTCGTGGCCTGAGGATGCATGGCTGCGTGGCACGCCTTGGCACAGAACGACGATGAGTCGGTGTAGTGATATCCGTGATACGAACTCACGCCGACCACCGGCAACAGAATGAACGCGCCGAACAGCCCGATTTTCGCGACACGTAGCTGAGCGGGATCATTTAAGTCTATGCGAGGGAAACCGAAGACCAAGCGTTCATCGGGGCGTCGCCGGCGAACGCGCCAGCTCTTGATCAGGATGCCAAGCGGGACAGTGAACAGACCAACGATCAGGATGCCGGGAAGCACAAGCAGGCCGACAATGTCGACGTACTGGTTATGAGCCGGCGAGACCAGATTGAACAGGGCGAAGCTAAGCAGCAGCAGCAGCGCCATGGCCGTGAGGAACATCCCCAGAATAGTGACGGTGTTTTGCCAAAGAGGCGTGTACTTGGACCGGTCAGGAACCGGCTCCCCAGGCGTCTCGTGACCGTTTGTGAGCGAGGTCGTCTTCTTGCCGGGTTTCTTTTGAGACATTTCCTATCCCATGAAGTGCGAGCCGCCAATACGCGCGGCCTAAACATGTCCAGACCGCTCTCGATCGAAACTCAACGCCGCCGTCCAATCATACCGACGCCAGCATAGCATTCTGACTACTGCTATCAAGTAGTCGGCTTGGATAGCGAGCGTCAAGACCCTGGCGCAAAATGGATGTTGCGTGTACTTGTGCAGCGGCTGAATCCCTTGCCGGTAGTTGAGTACGTAGAAACCCTCGCCATCCACGGCCGGTACGGGGTCCGTCCGGGACTTTTAGGCGCATCTATTTTAATTGGGATTCGAACAGTGTCGATTATAGTAAATGTGCGCATAAACTACTGAGAGCCCGCACCTTTATTGGCATATTCGCACACGTTCTTTACAAACTGAGGCGGACTCTCAGTAATCTTGAATTGTTCTACCACTCGGTGCTTTGCACCCTACACAAACAGTATACCACATGTTTCGCGTAAGTGAAAAAGAACTTTGTATTTTGCCGAGTTTTTATATTGCTCAACCGACGTCGAGCACTAGCCGTGGTCGCTAATCAAACAAGCCCGGCTGGCGCGGGTCATCCGCCGTGCCGCGAAATTCCCCGTCCGCCAATTCGGTGGAGATGCGCATCCCGTCCTTGATGTCCTCGATCGACGTGAGTATCCGCCGCGTGCGCGTCGCGCGTGTAATGCTATATCCGCGTTCCAATACGCGTCTGGGATCGCATGCGCGGACGGCATCCAGGCGTGCGCGCAATATATTCTGGTGATGGCTGATCGACTGGTGCACTGAATTCGCCGCTCGAAGCCGCAATTGCCGAAGGTGCTCCCCGAAACGCGCGATACGGTCGCTCGGATGCCTTTGTCTCAAGCGTGTGAATATAATGTGGAGGCTCCGTTCTTCCGAAAGCAAGCGGCGATGCAGCAAGTCGCTCATCCGATAGCCGCGGCGCTCCAAATCTCGCGACGCCTGGGCACAGCGTGCACTCGGGCCGTATCTCAACAACGCGACCTCCCCGACGCTAAGCCGCTCGCGAGTCTGGCGATATAGATTGCGAAAAGATTCGAGCAAGCGTCGCTCGCGTTCATCCACCAGCTGGCCCCACTCCCGTAACCGATTCAGAGGCCGCGCGAGTCGTTCGTGCGCATGTACGGCGTCGAGTCTATGTCTTGCCAGCTCGGTCGCATGCCCGACGGCGCGCATTGCGCGCGAAATATTTCTGTCGAGCTGATCGGTCAGGTCAAGGAGGCGCGGCGCGATCAACTCGGCGGCGGCTGTGGGGGTTGCGGCGCGTACATCGGCGACCATGTCGCTGATGCTCATGTCGATTTCATGGCCCACGGCGCTGATAACAGGAATTACGCTCGCCGCAATGGCGCGTGCGACAACTTCCTCATTAAACGCCCATAGGTCTTCCAGTGAACCTCCGCCGCGGCCAACGATCATGGCGTCGATCCCTTGCAGGGCGGTCGCATGTTGATTTAGCAGTCGAACCGCCTCAGCGATCTCCGCCGCCGCGCCAGTGCCCTGCACCCGTACGGGGTATACGAGGATCTCGACCAGCGGGAAGCGACGCGCCAATGTCCGCAATATGTCACGAATGGCGGCCCCGGTCGGGCTGGTCACGACGGCGATGCGCCTCGGGATCTTCGGCAGTTGTTTTTTGCGGGCCTGGTCGAAAAGCCCTTCTCGTTCAAGCCGCTCCTTCAGCTGGCGAAACGCGATTTCCAGGCCTCCGACGCCGCGCGGCTCAAGCTTCCGCACGATGAGTTGGTATGTACCGCGCGGCGTGTAAACGTCCAGCCCGCCTGTCGCAACCACTTCCATGCCGGGTTCGGGCGAGAATTTGAGCTTGGCGGCGGCGCTGCGCCACATGACGCAACTCAATTCGCTGGAATTATCCTTGAGCGAGAGGTACAGATGGCCGCTGCGCGGTTGCGTGATGTCTCCTATTTCCCCCAAAACTCGCAACGTTGGCGGAATTTGCCGCGCCAGGGCGCCGCGCACCAACTCATTCACGGAACGCGGCGAAAGCAGCGCGGCGCCGCCGCCGCCCGCCGAATGCGCCGACTCGGGCGGTGCGATACGCGACGGATCAAAGGGTCGGCGTTCAGGCAACTGGGCTCCTCTCAGTCGAGACGTCTACCCCAGTACATTATCGTGATATGCGGCGATCCGCGACAAGGAATGGCGCCCAGAACATCACGCGGACTGTTCCAGGCGGATTCTTGAAAATGTCTACGGGCGGCCACAAACACACAGTCCGCCCGAGCACTCGTTGTGCTCGGAATCGCCGCCCGTCTCGATACAGCTTTCGCCCGTAGCTGATTCCGCCAGACGCCCGACCGTACTGAACCTATCCGGCGGTTAAACGCGCCGAGCGTCCGCCGTCGAGTTGCGTCCATTCAAGCCAGCAGCCCGAAAGAGCGTAGGGAATTGCAAATAGCACACACGGCGCCTGAAACCCAGACCTGTAAGGGCGGCGGTAAACGTCGACCGGCGGTCGAGTTTTCAATAGCCATAAACGTTAATACGACGGGTTTTGGACGGCGCCCGAAGACTACCGTCGCCCCGCTGGGGCTCATTTACTCCGCGGCACAATAACCGGGGGTTACACACCCGGCTACTAACCCAAACCTCTCCGGGGTTACACGCTTCGGGTCGATACGTCCCGGGCTACACGCTTTGGTACTACGCGTCTAATGAAATATGCGTTAGTTCAAGGCAGTGTGGCAGACCTTGCACTGCCAGAGCCCTTCATCGTCCGTGTCGTCGTGACAGGCGCGACACCCGGAGTCCGGATTGTGCATTACGTCTTTCAGCCTGGGCACGAATGCGTTGAACTTCTTGCTAAAGCGTCCCTCCAGCCGGCTGTGGCACATGTGGCAGGCCTGGTTGGCCGAGTCCGGCTCCGGGTGATGGCAGCTTGTGCATTCGCCGTCCACGGCGGCTTCGTGCAATTTGTGGTCGAACGCCACCATTTTGTAGACGGACTCGCCGGCCACGACGGCGGATTGGTCGCCGATCTCTCTGTGGTCCTCGACCTGCCCGCCGCCGGACGGGGTTTGACAGGCGACGCCGGTTAACATCAGACTGACCACGGTCGCGCCGCCCAAAAGCAGCATCACGGCCAATCCGGCAGAACGGTATGTTTTATTCATCGTATGAATCTCCGAGAAAATCAGGAACAGACCTCCAGGGGTCTCAAATTCTTATCCTGGGCTATCGTGTCCAGGTGCGCCGAGGCGAGCAACTCCAACCCGGCGTGAATCGGGGCGGTAATCTTGTCGGTGTCGATCACCTTGATGTAATGGTTGCAGCTTTTGCAAAAATCTATGCGCAACTCGGGCTCTTCTTCGGTAAAGAAGTACTTGGCGTCGCCGGGCTTGGTCGAATCGCAAGCCGGGCACTTGAGCGCCGGCGCCGTCCAGCTTGAGCCGCAGAACGGGCAGTGCATCGAATGCCTGGCAGCCGCGACAATGTTTTCGCCGCCGCCGCCCTCCCTACTGCTTTCCGCCAGTGCCGGCAGACCGCCGCAAGTCGGGCATCGGGACCGCTTCCATTCATCGAGACGGTCATCCTGCAGCCAGCTATGGGCTACCATTTGCCAGTGCGGCAAGGTTACGGCCCGGGCGAGGCTTGCCAGTATCGGCTCATCGACGCCGATTTGCCGGCTGGTGTCGGCGACCAACTCATGCCGATCGGGACGTTGTTCGAGCAGCCAGGCGGCCGGCACAAATTGATCCGTCTTTTCGGCTTCGCTGATTTTTTCCACGGCTTTTTGGAGAACTTCGTTTCCGCGGGCAAACACCGTTTTCATTTCGGTCCAGAGATCCAGCAATGACTCCGAATCAAGGCCCGGATCGTAGCGTTCGATTAGCGGATCGCCCTTCCCCAGACATTGCCGCCGCTGCCGGTCATCCACTGTTTCGGGATGCACGACCAGCCTGCCGCGCCACTCAATCTGGCGACGGAAGACGGTCAGATAGAAATCGACCATCTCGCGGTAGGCCGAGCGAGCCTTCAGGATTTCTTGAGCCCGTTGCTCAAGAGCCTGGAGGTCCTTCTCGATCTGTCTATCTGAGGAATCGGATCCGCTCATCGAGCACCTTAGCCGCGCCGCGGCGCCGGAGGCTCGGCGCCGCGTGCATTTCAGCTTTCTCAGGCAGTCTGCAACTCGTACATGCTTTGGCGATCGCCCAAGAGGATTAACAAACGAACATCTTGTCGGTCCAGAACGGTCGCGTCCGGGTGCTTGCCCCGAATCGCTTTCAGCCGCGCCTCGGCTACGGCCAGCATTTCATCGCGGTCGCCGAATTCGATGGCTCCGCTGGGGCAGGCCTTTGCGCAAGCCGGCAACTCGCCGTTGTGGACTCGGTCCACGCACATGACGCACTTGTACAGCCGGCCGTCGGGGCCCTGGCGCGGGATGTTATAGGGACAGGCCTCGAGGATCTTCTTGTAGGATTCCCTCTTAGTCTTTTCCGTGAACAGTACCGCGCCAGTTTTTTCGTCGATAATTATCGAATCCGGGTGTTCCGCGGCTTGCTTGCACGGCGCGTCGATGCAATGCCGACAGGAATTTCGCACGAAATTCCAGACCAACGCGCCGTCGTCTCGCTCGGACTCCTTGAAAGTTATCCGTAGCCACTGAGAGTAGGACAGATCGGGCGGGTTCTCGTACGTTCCGCGATTGTCCGGCACCATTTTTTCGGGGGCCAGGCCGTTCCACTGCTTACAAGCGACTTGGCATGACCGGCAAGCAAAACACTTGGTAGTGTCGATCAACAATGATTTTCCGTTCGCTGTCATGGCTTAGGCCTCCTTCACTACGTCGACCATAAAGGCCTTGCTCTCGGGGATTCGCGTGTTCGGATCACCCACGTTCGGCGTCAGGAGATTGGCGTTGGACATCCGGGACGGGTCCGGCTCGGGCGCCAGCCAGCCGAAGCACCAAGGCACGCCGACTTGGTGGACGGTCTTGCCTTGGATCTCGAAGGGCTTGAATCGCTTGGTAACGATGGCGACGGCCTTCACTTCGCCTCGGGCGCTGCGCACCCTGACACGCTGGCCGTTCTTGATGCGTTTCTCCTTGGCCAGCTTCTCGGACATTTCGACGAACATCTCGGGCTGCAGCTCATTAAGCCACGGCACCCAGCGGGTCATTACTCCGGTCTGCCAGTGTTCGACCACCCGGTAAGTGGAACAGACGAGCGGGAACTTCGAGCCGCCCGGGCGCGCCACGCGGTTCATCTCGTCGACCGGGGGCAGGAAGGCGGCCGGATTCATGCGCTGCGAATGCCCCATAGGATTCTTTTCCAGCGGCGACTCGAGCGGCTCGTAATGCTCTGGAATCGGGCCGTCCGCCATTTTACTGATGCCGAAGACTCGTCCGACGCCCTCGGGTTCCATGATGAAGGGCAGTTTGGCCTTGGGATTGTCGGCGCCGTCGGGATTTTTCAGCGGCGGCCAGCCGCCGTCGGGCACGTCGCCCACCCATTTACCGTCTTTCCAGGCGATCACGGGGTGCTTAGCGTCGTACGGGGCGCCTTTCAGATCCACTCCGGCGCGGTTGTAGATGATCCTGCGGTTGACCGGCCAGCACCACGACCATTCAAGGTTCAGCCCGATTCCGCCGGTCTCACGTTTCGTGCGGGCCATCTTGTTGCCCTTGGCGAAATCGTGATTGGTGTACGAGTTGCAGTACAGCCAATTGCCCGAGGAGGTCGCCCCGTCGTCTTTCAGGGCCGCGAAACTCGGAACCAGATCGCCCTTCTTGTATTTCTTGCCCTTGAACTCGGAGTCGGCCAGGTAGTAGCCGTTGATCTCCTTGGCGAGCATTCGGGCAGGCCCTTCGGGGCCGTTGAAGTAATCCCACTTGAGATTCATGATCGGATCGGGGAAGACGCCTCCGCCGCCGTACAGGTTCTTCACGGCGGTGAACAGCTCGTTCAAGATCTCCGCGTCGGGCTTGGCCTCTCCGGGCGGATTGACCGCCTGGTAGCGCCACTGGGCCCAACGGCCGGAGTTAGTGATGCTGCCTTCCTTCTCCACCGACGCCGCCGCTGGCAACTGGAAGACTTCGGTTTGGACCTTCTTGGGATCCATGCCGGGTCCATGCCAGAATTCGGCGGTTTCGGTCGGGTAGATGTTTACCGCTACAAGCCAGTCTAATTTGGCGAGCGCCTGGCGAATCTTATTGGTATTGGCGCTGCTGTTGCTCGGATTCTGGCCCCAGGCGAAGAAGCCCTTGATGGCGCCGCGGAACATTGCGTCGAACATCGGTTGCCAGGCGTAATTGCTGGCCTTGTCCCGCTTGGGCAGCCATTCGTAGCCGAAGTCATTCCCGGCGGCAGCCGCGTCTCCGTACATGCTGGTCAAAAAGCTGACGATGTACTTCGGATAATTTGCCCACCAGTTGGCGCTGCGCGGCTCCTTGGTTTTGGGAGTCCACTTCTCGATGTATTCGGCCAGCGTGGTTTGCGTTTCCTGCGGGGTTTTGAGGTATCCCGGCAGGATATGGAACAGCAAGCAGTGGTCGGTCGAGCCCTGGACGTTCGATTCGCCTCGAAGGGCGTTGACCCCGCCGCCCGCCACGCCGATATTCCCCAGCAAGAGCTGGATCATCGACATAGCGCGGATATTCTGGGCGCCGACGGTGTGCTGCGTCCAGCCCATGGCGTACATGATCGTACCGGCCGTGCCGGGCTTGTACGAAGCCTTCACGTAAGCCTCGTACACCTCCTTGAGCTTGTCCTTGGGGGTTCCGGTGATGCTGGAAACCTTGCTCAAGGTGTAGCGTGAATAGTGCTTCTTGAGCAGTTGGTACACGCAGCGAGGATCCTTCAAGCTCTTGTCCTTGAGGATTACCCCGTCGGCGTCCGTCTGGAAGTTCCAGGAGGATTTGTTGTAGCTGCCCGCGTCCTGGTCGTATCCGCTGAACAAGCCGGTCTTGGGATCGAACTCGTAGTCATCCTTGACCAGATAGCCGGCGTTGGTGTACTCCCTGACGTACTCATCGTGGATCATGTCGTGGTCGAGGATGTACTTGAGCATTCCGCCCAGGAAGGCGATGTCGGTTCCGCTGCGAAGCGGGGCGTAGATGTCGGCCTTGCTGGAGGTGCGCGTGAAGCGCGGATCCACGTTGATGAGCTTGGCGCCGTTGACGCGCGCCTTGGTTACCCAGCGAAATGAGACCGGGTGATTTTCGGCCGCGTTGGAACCCATAATGAGGATGACGTCGCTGTTGCCGATGTCGATCCAATGGTTGGTCATGGCGCCTCTGCCGAACGAAGTCGCCAAACTGGCGACGGTGGCAGAATGTCAGTTCCGGGCCTGATGTTCTATGTAAACTAATCCCAGGGCCCTCAAGAACTTTTGGTACAGCCAGCACTCTTCGTTATCGAGCGCCGCGCTGCCCAGCGAGCCGATGCCCAGGGTTCGGTTGACAGTTTTGCCGTTGGCGTTCGTAGTCTCGAATGTCGCGTCGCGCACCGCCTTGATCTTCTTGGCAATGCGTCCGATCGCCCATTCCCAGCTTTTTTCCTGCCACTTGGTCGCTCCTGGGGCGCGGTAGAGCACTTTCCGCAGACGATTCTTATTGTTGGCCATCTGGTAGAGGGCGGAACCCTTGGAGCAAGCCGTCCCTTCGTTGATCGGGTGCTCCGAGTTTCCCTCGATGTTGATGACTTTGCCGCCGGCCGAATGCACCACGAATCCGCAGCCTACGCCGCAGTATGGGCAAATGGTCGTGGTGCGCGTGGCCTCCTTGAGATTCTTGCGGAGCTGCACCGCGTGGGCTTCGACGGGTTTCATGAAGAAACCCATCCCGGCGACGGCTACTCCGGCAGTAACCGCAGAGGCTCTGAGGAAATCCCTACGTGACAATATCATCGGTACCTCCTGTCTAAAAAGTACACCGATTGACTGATGTTAGGACGTTGGTATCTAGAGACCACCCGTGTCATTTGTGCCAGCATAAAAACTTACCCGTTAAAACGCTTAGCGATCCAGAATACAGCTATGATTTTTAAGATTGTCGCATTGCTTTACCAGCGTGCCTGGAGATGATCGGTG
>Ga0180434_10002565_pt1 | contig 24025 bp, 20 predicted proteins | sample SS_ome_7_FD_132453 | JGI IMG/M metagenome (GOLD analysis project Ga0180434, IMG submission 132453) | Hypersaline lake sediment archaeal communities from the Salton Sea, California, USA - SS_1_D_2 metaG | ecosystem: Environmental > Aquatic > Non-marine Saline and Alkaline > Hypersaline >... | reverse complement strand
GACGCATGTTGCCGAAAAACAAATTGGGAACAAAAATGCTCTCCAAGCTGAAGGTCTACGTCGGCGACCAACACCCACATCAGGCGCAAAACCCTGAACTATTGGAAATCAATAGAGCAAAACGGAAAGTTTCATAACTTTAAAGATTACAAAACGTTAACCCAGTTGCCGACGACCCAATGCTGGGCCGGCAACACCAAGATCGAGACAGGATAGCCATGGCTGAAGCCGTTGTAATTCCAGGCAAGGGAACTAATGACTCATTGGGAACTGGGCGTCGAAAGTCGGCGGTCGCGCGTGCTCGTGTCCGTGCCGGTAACGGAAAGATCATGATCAACAACCGGTCGCTGGAAGACTACTTCCCGAAACTTCAAGATCAGAACGCCGTTCTCGCCCCACTCGTACACACAGAAAAGCGAGACTCAGTTGATATCATTATCCGCGTCAGCGGTGGCGGAAACACCGGCCAAGCGGATGCTTGTAAGCTGGGAATCGCTCGGGCACTGAAAAACTTTGATGAGTCTCTTGAGGAGCCTCTCCGAGACTCCGGACTTATGACCCGCGACAGCCGAATGAAGGAACGAAAAAAGCCGGGACTCCGAAGCGCGAGACGCGCATCCCAGTTCTCAAAGCGTTAATTGCCTTAATAGACCAAAACGCGGAAATCCAAAACACGAGAGGCCCACCCGGTGAGGGTGGGCCTTTTTTTGTGACTAACACTTGGCTCGGCAATGTCGATCGGCGTACCAACTCTACTGAGCAACTTCCGATCGAAAAAGCTCCCCATTCTCGCACTCTAACGACAGCATCAACGTTTTCTCCGCTAAACCAAAAATCCTGCAATTTATCGGGGGGTGGGAACTAATAAATGCTTGTAATCACCACGATCTTTGGTATCACTGTGTGGTGTATCATTTGTGTTTTGGTTCCCTTTTGCGTCCGGGCCCCGCGAGTCTGGTGTCGTTTTGTGTTTACGCGTCACGCTTCACAAATATCACTTAAGACTTTGACTAATGACAAATTAGGGCAAGAAGGGAGTTGATTGAAAATCAGAGGGTTCACTGGCACGCCAGGCATTAGGTGACTGCGACCGGCTTGTCGCGGAACCGAATGTTTTCTGCCTCGTCAGTACCAAGTTTTCTCATGGCGTTCTGTCGATTGGTAATTTCACGATTTGTACGAGGAGAGCCAATAATGAAAATTGTGATGACCGGGCTAGTTCTGCTTGCTTTTACGGCGATCACTGTCAAACCGGCCACAGGCCAAGTCGTTCTGAATTTCTCGACGGACCTGGGCAGTGACTTGGATCGAAGCGATCCGAACGCCCAAGGAAATGAGCTCATGGACTGTGGCGACTTGTACGTGGAAAACCTACCTACTCGAATCAAAGACGATAGCGCATCGCCCTATCCCACCGATGGCGACGCCGATGGTGACGGCCCGAACCTGGGTTATCCATACCAAAGTGCGCTGCAACCATCACCCGGAATGATAGGCGCCGGTAGCGGTGGAGCCGGTTCAGTGGAAGTCGAAGGAGAGTATCAGAACTACTTCGACCTTGATGCGGATGACCAACTAGACTGGAGCATCTACGAAAGTTATCAGCACCACAGCGACAAAGTAGTCGTCGTTCCAAAAGGAACACCGGGCGTGAATTACGAGCCAAATGGAATCTTGATCTCTTTCGAGGACGATGGTGCCCCTGGCTGGTACAACACGCCGGATGTCCCAACAATGGTTCCCCAAGACAACGCAACCGAGGTTTACGGTGACCAGGGTGCTTTCTGGAGCGGGCCCGGAGGCTCTTGGAGCCCGGCATCACTGGCCAGCGTCAGAGACGAGGTCGCACTTGGCCTGGGACCTAATCCGCCAGATACTGTAAACGACGACGACGTTGACGCGCTCGACTGCGGCGAACATCGGTCGTGGTACTGGTCAGCAGACCACGAGGCTAACATGGGCGACGATCCCGGCAGCATATACGAAACTGACAAGCTGGCTGGAGCAGTCAATAAAACGCTGGTAATAGATGATTCGACGGCAGCGTTGGCCACCGGGTTATGGCTCGGTGTCAATAAGGACACCGACATTGATGCATGGGAGTTTGTGGCAATCGGCTACAATACCTACTCGGACATATTCGGTAAGCCGCCCGTTGGTGCCAGCGCCACAGATTGGATTCTCTGTGGGCTATTCAGCCCTGATGCAGATGACATCGACACCGCTGGGGTGAGCGACTTATATGGCAATGAGTCGGGAGGGCTGCTCGATAACAGCATATATATTTCTGATCTGCTTGGAACTTATGTGCTTATGGCCACTTACGACGGCGGCGTCGACGCATTGACAACCTGCGTTCCCGAGCCAAACATGGGAATCATGCTTATCGGCACAGGCCTCGGATTGCTAGCCGTCTTTGCAGCCCGGCGGAGGAAGTAATCCCTGAAGAAACCCGCAAACCGGTGACAAACGTTCGATAACGTCAGAGTCGAAAGATCGCTCATTAAGAGCGCAAGCAGTACGCAAAGGAGGAAACCCTATACGCAAGGGCCCGGTTTTTTCGCGATCCTAGATCAAAAGGCGGATTAGCAGCAACAAAGATCCTGGCCGATTCTGACTGACCGAAACGAGTTGTCAAATTTCACGCGACCTGGGATGGCCTATCAATGAAGTAGATCGTCGATCTACTTTTCCTTCCCATATCGCTCAACGACGTCGTTTAGAATGAAATCTTTTGGTAATTTCTGGTCTACCTGGAAAAGGATGGTTCGGTAGCGATTAACAACCTCCATCAAATCCTCGCCGGTGCGCTGGTCATCCAATAAGAAAGGAAACTTATCAAGCACCCTTCGCCACATCCTCAGCCCTCTTTTGTACCCCTGAATCGCGGCCATTAGATCACCACCGGCAAAAGCCATTTCCCCCTTGTAGATCGATTTCCTGGCAGCGAGGGTCTCCCCACTTTGTTCGATCTCGGTTCGAAATTCCCAGTAGCCGTAGTTTATAATCTCACGAGATCGCTCGATGTCGTCTTTTTCGCGCTCGGCATCGGTTAGCTCCTTGGCCAGCGCGATCGCTTTCTGGTGCATTGCACCCTTAATCTCTCTGGCAAGTATTTTGTTTGTGATATTGATTTTGGCCTGCGCCTCGGAAGCCAACTCATGCTGCTTTGCGGTACGGTCAGATACCGATGTGTCGAGAGCGACTCGCTCATCCTGCGACAGGGCAGCGAGTCGCTCCTCCCTGAGTTTCTCCCTTAACCCTGGCTGTAGAGCATCCAGCTTTTTGGTCAGCTTTTTCATTCTCTGCTCAACCGCTTCTAAATCACCGAGTCGAATCAACCTTCCTGACGGCGTTGGCAAACTGAGCTGTCCATAATCGGCCCACTCTCGGCCTCCCTTCATCCAGGCTCTCTTTGCGGCTTCCCCAAACGTCCCATCAACCTCCAACGCATTTGCATAATTCATCTGGCACATCGGCGATTCTGAACGAAACAGCAAAGGACTCGTACCCTTGATCGGGACACCCTTCGAATCGACGAGATCTTCAGCCTCTCGGAACCAGTTTTTACCAACTAGCCAATTATCTCGCGATGGATCACGCACCTGAGGTGGCAGTGACTCATGAAATTCATCATCCTCTTTGAACAATTTTCGGAACTGTTTTCTCTCGTCCGCGCGGCCAATCTTCTGTCCGGTGAACCACCCAAGATCCCACAACAAAATCGCCTCACGATCGTTGTACCTAACCCCTTCCCTCAAAAAGTCGATGCCGCGAATTATCCATTGGTACCTTTCTCGGTAATCATCAAACTCGACAGAAACGTTGTATGAAAGATTCCAGGCCTGAAATCTCCATACGCCGATGAAATGTGGCTCCAACTTCGCGATCTGATTAAGTGTGGCGGAAAGATTCGTCCAATCTTTTTTCTTTTTGTACTCGTTGGCCTTACCCCATAGCAAATTCGCTGCAACTCCCCTCATTCCAAGGGTTGCCAACTTTATAGTCTCGGTGGTCGGATCAATTTCAACAAATTACGTTTGCGACAAATTATTCTTGGCACGCATTTGCGCCAGATATCCGCCAGGCGAACCCTTCGCATCGCCGGTACCGCGCGTAGCCGGCTGCCCAAGCCAAAACAATGGAAGGATCAGGATCGCAATGATCACTAGATAGATAACTTTGCGAATAAACGAACGTCTTGGTGTCACTTCGCCACCTCGCGCGTTTTAAAGAAAAAGTGCGCCGCAACAAAAATCGCAATAAAGAATCCTATTGCCGTAAATGTCCGGCTCAAGACCCAATCACCCGGTATATTGAAACCATAGGCAACATAGTCATCGTTTGCAAACCAACTGACATCGGGTAGCAAATTCGACATTACCAATAGCCCAGACTCCAAAACCTGGTCCATCATTTTTATTACAGTCGTACGCAGCCCCGGCTGCATTTCGGTAATCATGTTGTCTTGTGTCAGAAGTCTGTAAAGCGATTCGGCCGGGCCTCCCCCGTAGGTTACCCCCCTGGCCAATTCAACCATAAACCCGTGAAAGAGCCCCGCGATCATGGCGCCGACAGTCGCAACCATTGCGACCGGCCCACTCAGAAATGTGCTGAACATAACGCCAAACGAAACAAACAAAACCATCTGCAACCAAATGGCCAAGTATCCCTTAGCAAAATTGAGCACGAAAGACGCATTTCTCGCCCTTAAATAAAGATCTGACTGCGAAACGCCAAAGTACTGAGCCGGTGCCAGACATCGCAAAGAAATTTCGACCTTTCCATCAGCAACCAGGTCATCGAACAGATCCAATTCTGGCTCGCTTGGATTGCCGCTCTTAAGTTTTCTAGGAATGAACTGTATATCGGTTACAAACTCCTTGGCAGCAAAGATCCTGGCCTCAACCCTCTTGCCGGTTTTTGGATTCCTAATTTGAATGCTTCCCGGCACACCACTCTCTATGTCCCCCTTATGCGTCCGAAACACTCCCATGTTCATCTCGATAGTGAGACCATTGGGAAACATCTCCGGCTGAATCCCCTCGAACGTCCAGATAGCCGACGCGAGCGTACCCCCCTCGATAAAACTTCTATAAGTCCACTCATCCCCAATATTCACACCTTCACTAACCGGACGTCCGGCGCGATTAGTAAAACTGATCTTTCCGTAGATCGGCACACGAGCTACCAAATCTCCAACCGGCGATCCAACCTTGTATGTCGTTTTGTTGGCCAAGGTCTCGGACGTCAAATCATGTTCGTGATCCTTTGTCCGTCTAAGTAGCCCCTCACCTGAAGGCTTGACGCTGACGACGTGTGAGTGCATGTTTGTTCGGCTACTAGTACCGGTAAGAGATTTTTGGCCTCCCTTAAACGGCTTCGAATCGACAGGCCGCAAATCTGACGCAGCCACAAGGTGAGTGTGGGCAAGCCCCCTTGTAACAAAGAGGTAGCTAACCACTCCCATTATAACCAACAGTAGCGTACCGATTGCAACAAAGCCGAACATCCGGCCCAAGACGATCTCGCTCGTTCGAACCGGTTTTGTAACGATCGTATAAATAACCCGGTTTTTGATGTCGTTTGGAATACTGAAAGCGCTAAGAAAGAGTGCAAGTAGTAAAACCAAGTAGGTCGTCGCCGTGAGCACGAAGCTTATGTACAAACGGGCCGGATTGGCACTAGCCGGATCCAAAAACCATCCGGCAAACAGCAGCAAAACCACGAAGGTCCCAAACACGATTACAACACGACATCGTATCGATTCCTTCATTGCCAACCAGGTCAACGCAAAGAGACGTCGCGGTGAAATCCGGAACAGATCGGCCACTCCCGACGAAACGACACCGATCGTCATGCCGAACCCAACTTTTGGCCCGTGTCGAAACGCGGTAACGATGTAACCGCCTATAACCGCAACGGCAACAACCGTACCTAGGACCAGAACCCAATGCGTAAAAGCAACGGGAAACCACTGCAAAAATGGAAGTAGCTCAGTTTCGACGACCATAACTCACGATCCCTGGGATCCTTGCGATTCTTGATTTCCCCGCACACGCCGCCCCGGATGAGCCTCGCTTTCGCGGATTATCCTCAGGAACAGTTCTTCCAAAGTCGTAGTCGGATTCCCGATATACTGCAATTCGGCTCCATCTCGTTTAATAACGTCCTCGATCTCTTTCTGGGCGTCCAGACTCAATCCATTTGAACGGATTTCGGTCACGTCCTGTACCTTCAATAGGTCATCAACTCGCCCCAACTCCTTCAACTCACCTTGGTACAAAATTGCAATCCGATCGCAAACGTCCTGCACGTCGGCCAGCAGATGACTACACATAAGAACAGTTTTCCCCTCATCTCGCAATCTGAGAATCAGGTCCTTCATCTCTCTTGTCCCTATCGGATCGAGACCGGTCGTTGGCTCATCGAGAATGATCAACTCAGGATCGTTTATTAGCGCCTGAGCAAGTCCTATACGACGCACCATGCCCTTTGAGTACTCTTTGAGCTGTCTACGTTTGGCCCATCCTAAACCAACCGTATCGATAAGATCAGCCGCCCGCTGACGCCGTACGGCCCTGGACATATTGAACAAACGGCCATAAAAATCGAGCGTTTCTTCGGCGTTGAGAAACCTGTAGAGATACGACTCTTCTGGCAAATAGCCGATCCGCTCGTTCTTGGTCACCTCGGCCGCATCCCGACCGAAGACCAGCGGTTGGCCGCTAGTGGGAAACAGAAGCCCCAACAGTAGTTTTACTGTTGTCGTCTTACCAGACCCATTCGGGCCAAGTAGTCCGAAGATCTCGCCACGTCGAATTTCCAAATCCAGGGCCTTCAAGGCCATGACTTTCCGGCGACCCCAGAAGTCCCGATAGACCTTAGTGAGATTTCTGGTTTCTATAACAACTTCTGACTGCATGAATTGCCTCGTGATTGCCAGACGTGTGAACCACATCGCCACTTCTTCGCCACACAAACGGCCGCGGCCGGCCTCACCCATTTTACAAAGGTACGGTGGCGAACTGTGTCAGTGTAAACGATGAAGTATAAAACACTAAACATTGCGTTTCAAGACTTTTCGACGTTATATAAGCCACCAATCAATGCAGTTATCAAACGCGTAGTCACAATGTCCCAATTCCCCCCCCAAGACATTTCACAGCTTTGGCGTTAAACTGGGCGATTTACGACCGGTTGAACTTTTGATTCGGATAGTCATTCCCCAACGCACTAAACGCTAATTATCAGAACTCCACAAATGTCGCCTAACCATCAATCCGACGAACACGAATTGAAGCGAGACGAGGCCCTTGAATTTCTGTTCGGTCGAATCGACTACGAACGGACGCTGGCCACACCCTACGGCAAACGTATTTTCAAATTGGATCGAATGCGTCGGCTGCTAGAAAAGCTTGGTAACCCGGAACGTAAATTGTCGATCGTCCACGTTGCTGGCACAAAAGGAAAGGGTTCCACAGTGACCATGATCGCGTCGGTCCTTTTTCATGCCGGATTTCGAACCGGAACTTTCACATCACCTCACCTAGATCGGATTGAGCAACGGATGTCGATCGATGGTCGACCATGTCCGTCAGACGAACTCGTGGATATGATCGGCCAACTCAAACCCATCGTCGAAGGTATGGACCAAGAATCGCTCGACTCTGATCCGCTGGAAAATAGCCCAACTTATTTCGAAATTATAACTGCGATGGCATTTTTACATTTTGTCCGACACAATGTTGATGCAGTTTTGCTGGAAGTTGGACTCGGCGGAAGACTTGACTCGACTAATGTGTGCCACCCAATTGTGTCAGTTATAACCAACATTAGCTTCGACCACACAAAACAATTGGGCGAAAGCCTGGAGCTGATTGCCAAAGAAAAGGCCGGAATAATAAAACCCGGCGTTCCGGTTGTAAGTGGAGTAACCAACGCCGAAGCACGTAGCGCTATTCGACAAGCTGCAAACCAAAATGGGTGTTCAATTTTCGAACTTGGCGCCGACTTCGACTTTGATTATCACACGCCGGACAAATCAAAAAAAATGTGCGCCCAAGGATCCATCGATTATCGAGAAACCATGGACGGCGGGAACCGATTCGAGAAGCTACCGCTTGGCCCGCTGGGATATCACCAAGCCTGCAACGCAGCAGTTGCATTGGCAACGCTATCCCAGCTAAGACGGCTCGGCTGGAAGATCCCCGATAAAGCCGTTCGAAAAGGGCTGGCCACCGTTAGCCTGCCCGCGAGAATCGAGCTCCTAGCCGAGCACCCAACGATAGTCATCGATTCTGCACACAACCCCGCGTCCATCGAGGCGCTGGTTCGCGTATTGGCCGAAAGCTTCGGCGGACGCCGTAGGCTGCTAATTTTCGCCACGACAAAAGAAAAAGACGTCCCTGAAATGTTGCGAAAACTGCTCCTGCCTGAGAATACAAGACTTAAATTCGACGAGATAGTGTTCACCCGATATGAAGAAAATCCACGAGCGATACCGCCAGACGAACTGAAGTCGATCGCGAAAAAATTCGTCAAACAGGAGTACAAAATCTGCCAGAGCCCCAAAGACGCTTGGAACCACGTGCAAGAGAGGGCCACCGATGACGACCTAATTTGCGTGACCGGATCATTCTTCATCGCTGCAGAAATGCGAAAACTAATCAGTGAACGCCTCAAAGCAAAAAACGGGCAACCGTCCTCAACTTTTATTGAAACAGCAGAGAGTAACACCGATAGATAGAAGATCGAAGCCAAAACCTAAAGACAACCCCTGAACCGCTTTCACCCAACTCGAGTACATTCCCGGCGCCCTGGAAGCTTGCCTTAATCTGAATCGACTTTTGGTGATAGCCGACGACATTGATGACGGTTCACTTGGAGCTGGTCTTCTCTTTGATGTAATCGGTCGCCCTTTTTAGCTGTGGATCATCTATCGGCCCGAGTCTCTTACCGTTTTTTTCTGCGAGCGGTCCCGCGAGGTCTCGATTGCGTCGCTGTTTCAATAGTTTGGCCAGTTTTTCTCCTTCCACAATCACTTCGTATCCCGAGTCCGGCGACACACCCCAGTCGGCATCCTCTTTTGCATTTTTATGTCTATGAATGTTTTTGCCACTGGGCCTCCAATAGCTGGCCGTAGTTAATTTTAATTTACCGTTATCGCCACCGAGGTCGATGACTTCTTGCACGGTACCTTTTCCATAGGTACGTTGACCAACGACTATCGCTCGTTTGTGGTCTTGCAAACAGGCGGCAACAATCTCGCTAGCACTGGCACTATACTGATTGACAATTATCGCAATTGGAAAATCTAGATAAGTGCCCTCGACATTAGCCTCAATCGGAACGTCGATCTTCTGGTCACGTCCTCGAGTTGTTACAATCAGACCAGAGTCAATAAACGCGTCGCAGATGGCAATCGAAGCGTCAAGCAATCCGCCTGGATCGTTACGTAGATCGAGGATCAGGCCTCGCATCTTGTGGTCAACGAGCCACTCAATCGCATGTTGAAACTCTTCGATCGTCTTTTCACCAAACGAATTAATCCGAATGTAGCCGATTTTATCGTGTCCCGAAAGAAAATAATTCCACGACCCGTCGGCGTTTCGTGCGTCCCCCAAAATAGTATCTACTCGGACGATCCCTCGAACCACTTCAACATCGATCGGATCTGTCGCATCCTGATGCTTAATTGTCAGGTTAACTGACTCGCCTGGCTTGCCTAGCAGCATGCTAACCAACTCGTCAAACGAAAAGTTTTTTGTACTCTTTCCGTCTATGCGTAAGATCTCATCCCCTGCACGAACTCCAGCTTTGTAGGCTGGTGATCCCACAAGGGGACTCAAGACGGTCACACTGTTCGTCTTCCGATCGAATCCAACCTCTACTCCAATGCCAGCAAATTCTTGATCCAACGCAAGCTCAAATTCGTGTAGTCGGTCCTGACTTACGTACGTCGAGTTCTCGTCGCCAAGCCGATTGATCATGCCCTCAACCGCACCCTCAAAGAGATCCTTTCGATCAACCTCTTCGAGAAACTTGCTGTCGACCTTGTTCATTGCATAGACCAAGATCCGACCATAGCGATCGGCCCTCAGATAACAGACCGTGGATATCGCCACAACTATCAGTAGGACACACAGATTTCGACGAGGCATGGAGCAGGGCTCAAAAAAGGGTGGCTAAACTACACCAAGCCTCAATCGTACCGTTTATTAGCCTTTCACCGCAAGAGGCTGCAAACCCACCAAATAGCGGCTGCGATGAAACACTGGTTGACAAATTTGAACGATCAGGCCACGGTCGACTCTCACAGGCCCTACGGTGCATCAAGGCCTTAACGATTACTTATTAATACTTATTAAAGCTTTGGACATTACGAGGACGCATAAAGCGGCTTGACCAACTGACTTGTATTCCGTCACCGTCCCAGATGTCCTGGTCTACGGGCCACAACTTCGAAAACCGCCACTTTGTCGTTTACGTAAGCGGAAGTGAACGCGCATCTTCTGCCAGTGGCTCCGGCATTGTTCGACATGTGAGTCGTAACACGGCCATCGATCATGTTGCACCAGGGGGCCGGGTAAATCCGAGTATACGAGCGTGGGCCGGTATCTTCACATTTTTCAGTATCCGGGTTGCCTAGATGGTAGAACATGTTCCAAAAATCGCCCAACTCCTCATTTTCATTTTCGCCTCGGTGTCAATCAGCACTGGAGGACAAGTCGCGATTGCCATGAGCTCAAGCCCAGTGGCCTCACGGCCTGCCGTACATCCTGCGGTGGTCCGTGTGATCGTTCCGGGACTTGATGGCACATCGTTCGGATCGGGCGCGTTGGTGGCCGTAGCGGGCGACCACGGGCTTGTCGTTACAAACTGGCACGTAGTTCGTGAGGCAACAGGCCAAATAATCGTCGCGTTCCCGAACGGATTTCGCACAAACGCGACAGTGCTTCAAAAAGATGAAGATTGGGACCTGGCGGCACTGGCGATCTGGCGCCCAAACGTCCAACCGATCCCACTTGCGCCAAGGGCCGCAAGACCGGGCGAAGAATTAACCATTGTCGGCTACGGAAGCGGCAAATATCGCGCCGTTACGGGACGGTGCACTCAGTACGTATCACCCGGTGGAAATCACCCATACGAAATGGTCGAACTATCGGCATCAGCACGAAACGGCGATTCCGGTGGGCCAATCCTGAACAGCAATTGGGAACTGTCTGGCATACTTTTCGGTGCGGCATTTGGTCGAACAACCGGTAGCTACTGCGGTCGCGTCGGGCGGTTTTTAAACTCCGTTGCCACAGACTTCCGGAGCCTGCCCCCATACTCACCAAAACAATCGCCGCCACAGCTGGCTCAGACGCCACGCCCACAGCAATATGCTATCGAACAGCCCGAATACTCTTCTCCAAGTCCTAAAATCGCCGCTGGGCAGCCTCGCTTCCCAAATTCAATTCCCGCCAACTCTGATCCCACTCAATCTCCAACGAGTTCAGCCGATCGGATTTTGCCAATAGTCTCGGTCAAAGCGCCACCCGAGACCGAATTTGAACCCATCAATTGGGACGACCTTGTCGGAACGACTCACTGGGACAAGCTCAAATCTCTCCTCGCCGTTTTGGGTTTGGTGGCAATGGTCCTCCACGGCATGCGACTTTCCGGAGCGACCAAAGATCCTTAAATCCAACCCCACCCGAACGAGCTAGCCAGCTCAATCCGAAGCCTCCAAATTTGAGCCGCCCCGTTTTCCGCCACCTGACTTTGAACCTTCTATATGGCCCCTTGTCTTAACGTTCTATGGGGGGTACGATAGTGGTTTCGTATTGAAATTGGAGGTCTATTATGCGCCACGTCCTTTCCGCGTTGGTCCAGAACGTACCCGGGGTCCTATCCCATATTTCGGGAATGCTGGCCTCGAGGGGTTACAACATCGATAGTCTTGCTGTCGGCGAGACCGAAGACCCCCGGCTGTCAAGGATGACGTTCGTCGTATTCGGCGACGACAGCGTCTTGGAACAGGTCCGCAAGCAACTAGAAAAGGTCGTCACGGTTGTTCGGGTTGAAGACATCAGTTCACAGGACTACGTTGAACGCGACCTCATGCTGGTCAAGGTCAGTACCGGCAACGGGCGACGGAGCGAAATATTTGAGCTGGTCGACATATTCCGAGGCAAAGTCGTCGACGTAGCCCCCGAACTAGTAATGATCGAGCTGTCGGGCCAGGAAAAGAAACTCGAAGCATTCATCGACTTGATTCGCCCATTCGGCATTGTCGAATTGGTCAGAACAGGTCGGATCGCCATGATTCGAGGAAGTTCAGCCTCTGACAATGAAAGAAGCGAGACCGAAACGAAGTAAAAACACGCTCGCTTGCCAGGCGCCAAGTCGGCCGCAAAGGCAAGTCGCGATTTACATTAAAAATTAAGTTTGCCACACAAAAATTCTACAGTACACAAGCTCTAGGAGTAGCAATCATGCCTGCAAAAATGTTCTACGACAAAGACGCCGATCTATCGCTGCTAAAAAACAAGACCATCGCCGTCTTGGGCTACGGATCTCAGGGTCATGCCCAGGCCCAAAACCTTCGTGAAAGCGGCTGCAACGTCATCATAGCTGAGCTGTCTGGCACACCAAACTACGATCTGGCGGTCAAAGATGGTTTCAAACCAATGTCAGCCGCAGACGCAACAAAGAAGGCCGACATCATCGCGGTCTTGCTGCCAGACGAAATTCAGGCCGACGTCTTCCGAAATCACATTCGCGAGAATCTTTCGCCGGGCAATATCATTCTGTGCTCACACGGATTCAACGTCCACTTTGGACAATTCGACATCCCGGAGGGCGTGGCCACGTTGCTCATCGCACCTAAAGGCCCCGGCCACCTAGTTCGATCCGAGTTCGAGCGTGGCGGCGGCGTCCCGTGCCTGATCGGTTTGGGAGAAGGCGCCGACGATGAGACTCGTAAAATCGGACTGGCCTACGCTAAGGGCATCGGCGGAACTCGAGCCGGTGTCATCGAAACCACCTTCGCCGAAGAAACTGAGACCGACCTGTTCGGGGAGCAGGTTATTCTCTGTGGCGGAGTCAGTGAATTGGTAAAAGCTGGCTACGACACCCTTGTAGAGGCCGGCTATCAGCCGGAAATGGCGTTCTTCGAATGTCTTCACGAACTAAAGTTAATCGTCGACCTGTTTTATGAGGGCGGGCTGAACTATATGCGATACAGTGTTTCGAACACTGCCGAGTATGGCGACTACACACGCGGACCACGCATCATAACCGAGGAAACAAGAGCTGAAATGAAGCGAATCCTCGAGGAAATACAGAACGGTCAATTCGCCCGAGAATGGATCCTTGAAAACAAAGCGAATGCGCCCGCCTTCAAATCACTCAGAAGGAAAGCCCGAGAGCACGGACTCGAAGAGGTAGGTCGCCAACTGCGTAGCCTAATGCCATGGATCGATTCCAAGGAGGCCTAACGGCAGTTTTAAATACCAAAATTTGGCTTGGGCGTGCCTACCAAAAGGGTGGACACGCCCAATTTTTATGGACAAAAACACTTTCCGGCCTGAAAATGAAAGTTATTTGTCAAAGCCACTCCACTTAACCTCAAAAACTTATGACCGACGACGCAAAGAAAAAAACAACCAACCAGCTTTTTCACTCACACCCCCGAAGCTTCGAAGCCAGCCGGTTCATATATCCGGTCTTGAGTCGTCGTTCAAAAGGAATATCGATTGGCGTCAACATTAGCCAAGACAAGACATGCAACTTAAATTGCGTCTATTGTCAGGTGAATCGTTCGAATTGTCTCGATAAGCAGCTCGTGGAAATCGACGTCCTAAAAAGCGAGCTAAGTAAAACCTTGCGGTCTGTGATCTCCGGAGAGCTTTTCGAAAAGCCTAAGTTCAGCGGCGTACCCAAATCTTTGCAAAGGCTAAACGATCTCGCCTTAAGCGGCGATGGTGAGCCAACAATCAGTAAAAACTTCGAACGCGTCTTGCAGGTTTGTGCTGATGTTCGACAAGCTAACAAATTGTCCGACGTAAAACTTGTCCTGATAACAAACGCCAGTCTGCTCCATCTGGACCGGGTCCAGCGGGGCCTGAAAATCCTTTATGAAAACAACGGTGAAATTTGGGCAAAACTCGACACAGGTACAGAAAACTACTACAGGGCGGTCGCTCGCTCAGCCATCCCGTTCGAGCAGATCCTCAAAAACATCACTATGGCGGCCCAGACACATCCTCTCGTGATCCAAACGCTGTTTATGAATTTGCGTAACCAACCACCATCGCCAGCGGAAATTCAAGCTTACTGTGATCGAATCAATGAGATCTCGTCTGCCGGCGGTAAGATAAAACTAATTCAAATCCATACCGTCGCGCGTACGCCTGCCGAGGATTGGGTGTCCGCGATCCCAGATGCCAAGCTTGATAGGTTCACAAACGCCATCAGCCAGGCCACTGGGATCGAGGTCGAAACATTTTACGGTCAGTTCGCATCATAGCTTCAAAGTATCGAAAAGCTTCCTGCGTCCGAAGAGTTGAACGCGGTCATCAAACTCAACGTTCGCGTCAGATGCACCGGTCCTGCCAGGGGGCGGTACTTGTCATCTAACGTACAGAGGATTAGCATGAACCGCTCTGAAACATACCTGAAACATAACCCCAACGCACATAGGCTCAAGTAATGAACGATCCATACTTTCAAAAGCTGTTTGCCGAACGAATCGGCGGCATCAAATACGGCAAAGACAACACGATATACAAGTTCGAGAAGATTAAGCGGGCGAAGCGTGACGCGTTGGCCAATCATCCCGAACGAAAGTTGATCGACTTCGGCATTGGGGAAAACGATGGAATGGCGCCCCCGATAGTTCGAAACACGATGGCAGCGGAGATCAACAAACCAGAAAACCGGGGCTACGCCGACAACGGTATACACGAATTCAAAGAGGCCGTCGCTCGATTTATGGAACGTGAGTTCGATGTCCGGCTAGATCCAAATACCCAGATCAATCACTGCATTGGCTCGAAAGCCGCTCTGGCCATGCTACCGGCCGCCTTTATAAATCCGGGCGACGTAACGCTCATGACAGTGCCAGGCTATCCGGTCGCAGGTACCCATACAAAATACTACGGAGGCGAAGTCTATCCGCTCAAATTGCTACCAAAAAACAACTTTCTGCCCGACTTAACGAGCGTTCCCGATGACATCCGTCGCCGGGCAAAGCTTCTGGTTATTAACTATCCGAACAGCCCAACCGGTAAGACGGCAACCCGCGAGTTCTTCGAGCGAGTGATAAGGTTTGCACGAGATAACGAAGTTGTGGTTGTCCAAGATGCCGCGCACATCATGTTCAGTTTTGACGGCAAACCTTTCAGCTTCCTACAGGTGCCAGGCGCCGACGAGGTCGGCGTTGAAGTTCATTCCTTATCAAAAGGCTTTGACATGATCGGGTGGCGACTCGGCTGGGTTTGCGGAAACGATCGGCTGGTGCAAGCGTTTGCCGACGTGAAAGACAACTGCGACTCCGGACAGTTTATCGCAATACAAAAGGCCGCCATTGCAGGACTAGACGACGCAACCATTCCAAAGGCCATTCGAGAAAAATACCTTCGACGTCTAAAAAAATTGGTTAACGTACTATCGAATTGTGGATTCAACTGCAAGATGCCCGGCGGATCGTACTTTCTTTACACTCCGTCGCCAAATGGGCTTGCAAACGGAACCACTTTCGAGTCGGCAGAAGCAGCCAGCCAATACCTGATAACCAAGCAGTCAATCTGCACAGTTCCGTGGGACGATGCAGGCGCGCACTTGCGATTTTCGGTGACATATGAAGCGGCTGATGAGGTCGCCGAAGACGCTCTAATGCGGGAAACCGAGGCTCGATTGAGCGACATAGGGCCCACTTTCGCTTGACGTTCCGACGTCAAGCGAAAGCATCTTTACCCACGATGCGCTGAGAGCTGGCCTCCACTGAAGATGCTAGACCACACAATGCAAAACCTGAATATGACTTGCGTTGTATGAACCAAAATATCTCAGAAGCGAGATCCTCTGCCATACTGATGCGCATTTGGTCTAACCGTTTCGGTTTGCAAAGCTTTTGTTGATCGCCCCGTTGCCCGATAGGCAATTCAAAGGTCCGGTTGCAAAAATCCCAGCTTGCCAACTCCCACCCAGACGCCAGATACCACCACAACTGCCCAGGCTGTCTTGCTCATCTGGCAAAACGAGGTACACTTGCCGACTAAATCGTATCTACGTTCTGGTTCGAAATAAAATACAAATGCCACTCCTTTTTATAGCATTGCTGACCGCTCTGCCGGAGGCGACTCCGGATGCGGTCGTTGTTTGTTCGCCTCAGTTTGAACAGGCCCTACATCCACTGATCGAGTATCGCAAGAAGCAGGGACACTCCTTCGCGATGATATCGAATACTCTAAACGGCGAACAAATACGCAATGAAATCCGCAGCTTGGCTCGATCGGGCAAACTGAAATATATCCTAATCGTCGGCGATGCGACCGTGTCCCCCAAATCAGCCAACGCAAACGACCCGACCTGTGTTCCCGTACACAGAGCAAAAGCAAAAGTAAATGTTTCTTGGGGATCCGAGCCACACATTGCAACCGACAATTACTACGCCGACCTCGACGACGACCATATTCCCGATGTTGCTATCGGCCGCCTTACCGCAGACACGCCGAAAGAGCTTCGAGAGATGGTCAATAAGATATTAACGTACGAACGATCCGACGACGTTGGCCTTTGGCGCCAACGCCTAAACTTCGTCGCCGGCACAGGCGGCTTCGGCCAAATGATCGACTCCGTACTCGAAGCTTCATCACAGTATATGCTGTCGCAAGACATACCGGCGAGTTACACAGTCAACATGACCTATGGAAACTGGCAAAGTGCCTATTGCCCAGACCCACGTCGATTTCAAGAAACGACAATTGAACGGCTAAACGAAGGATGCTGGTTTTGGGTGTATATAGGCCACGGCTTTCCGTACGGTCTTGATCGACTTTGTGTACCGAAGGCAAGATATCAGATACTTACAAACGCTAATATTCCTCAGCTGCAATGTCGACATGGTTTGCCGATTGCCGTGTTTTTGGCCTGCTACACTGGCGCTTTTGATGCAACACAAGATTGCCTGGCCGAACAAATGCTCCGGACTCCCGGCGCTCCGGTAGCCATCATAGCCGCCTCTCGTATTGCTATGCCATACGCGATGAGCGTTTTCGGCACCGGCCTATTGGAAGAGTGCTTTTGTGCACGACGCAAAACAATCGGAGAGGCAATCTTACATGCCAAAAAGAAGATGTTGCAATCTGGCAAAAAAACCAAACGACGAGACATGCTCGACGCAATCGCATCGGTGGTCAGTCCTACTCCATCAAAAATGGCGGAGGAACTCGCTGAACATCTCCTACTCTTCAACCTACTGGGCGATCCGATGTTACGCCTTAGACATCCCCACCAGGTCAAAGTTAAGGTAGCGTCAAAAGCTGTGCCAGGACAATCACTGAAAATTTCGGCCGAAAGTCCAATAGACGGTCGCGCAACGGTCGAACTGGCAAGGTCGCGTAGCCAGCAAGCGACTGTTTCCACAGCTCGATCCAAATACCCGACTAACCCAGAAAAGCTAAGTAACTTTCAGAACGACTATCTCATGGCAAATGATCATCGACTGGAATCCACTGAGTGTACAGTTGAGAATGGGCAACTAAACGCCACTCTGAAAGTACCAGATCGAGCAAACGGCGATTGCCACATCCGCGTGTTCGTCGAGGGTTCTAATGATATGGCACTGGGCTCGGCAGACGTGGAAATAACGGATCCGAAATGACCGCCCTGAAGACGGTATCCGAAATCGATCCAGGTCGAACCTACGTCTGAAGATGGTTAGCTCGACGGACTTCAGTGGAGGAAACGTCGCATCGAAACTCTTCCTCCGAAACTCCTTCGCAAATAGCGAGAAGTGACCCTGGGAGATCTGTCTCGTCGAGGCCGATAAATCGACCATTCTCATTGCGTCCAAACACGAGGAATCGACAGCGTCTGTCCGCAATCAACTTAATAGCAGATTCACATGCCACCAGATCTCCGCCATAGTATCGTAGATCGGCTATTCGGCGAATCGTATCAACTCCAACAACAAAAGTCACGCCGGGAAACAGAGCGGCTTTTTCTTTGAATGTTGGTGCCCCTGTCAGCCAAACTCGATCGCTCACCCCAAATTGGCTCAGCCGAGACTCGATCTCGCGGTAGTCCAACGTTGGTTTGTCAGTGTTTGCGATGGAAATCTCCATTTCGATCGGACAGCCCAACTTTCGCTCCGCGGTCTCGATTATCTGTCGATGTCCAATATGGATCGGATTGAAAGATCCTGGAAAAATCGCCTTTGAGCTGTCTGTTTCTTCAACCAGCTTGCTGCCGCATGGAACTTTCCTAATGTTGCCCAAAAAAAGCTCTCTCCACTCAGGCTTTGCCTTTACATGAACCTGCTCTAGGAGTTCACCTTCGAAGAGTTCTAAGTCGAGCCTGTCCTCAATGCCACAACCGTCTGCCACCACATTAAGGAGCGACCTAAACGTTAACGACTCCTCGAGCATCCGTGTTCGATGCCCCTTTTGAAGCGTCAGCGACCATGTGCTCGTCCGATCATCAGTCTGCAGTGCGATGTGAAAGCGGTTGGGGCCTCGTTTCGGCCGATCGCTCGCTAAGCTAGCGGTGCACGCGATTCCCACAACCCCAGCACTAACCCCACTATACTCCATTGCCCGTAAGATGGCGACAACCGCCATTTGCCTGGCGGCCAAGTCAGAGCAAAGGTGCTCTGGAAGCCCCCCTAACAGATTCTTCATTGCCGACTCAGAGTAAGGTACGATCGCCTCCAAGAGGGTCCTCGATGCCCCGGGCATTTCTGTAATTGCGGAAATCGCTCGCTGACCTCCCCCAGAAATTACGAGAACCAGCTGGGTTGGGGACTTGTGGACTGCGTAGATAAGCTTTTCGATTTCTTCTGACATCTGATCCCATATAATCAAGGTGCCCTACAACGCTGGACCGAATTGTAGTCTTGGTACGTAACTGCTTCAACCACACAGGCAGAATCAGCAGGCAAAGCCAACCAACCTCGGAAGGCCCAATAAGCCCCGCACAGTATGCAGCACTTTTTTCGCCAACCGCATTTCGGAGATCCAAAGGCCGCCGAAAAATTTAACATTCCCGACAGTGGCTTGCTATTTTTTAGCAGGGGTCTCAGACTGGGCAAAGATTTCAGTGGCTGCCAGAAGACCTGCCTTTACAAAGCTCGTGACTCGCAGACCGTAATTGAAACGCTCAATCGTATCCGCCATCCCAAAATAATAAGAAGAACGACACGGCAGTAACTGCAAACGCCCCATGAAAGTTCGCTACAAAACTGAAAACCGCTCACGAAATAGAAATATCCGGCAGCTATTTTTCGCTGCCGTCGTCAAGCTTTACGGTTCCGAGCATCAACTGCGACAGTTCAGACGCCTGCACCTGAAGCTCAATTTTTCTGGGAACCCTCCAGGCAATCATGACAAGGCCCTTGCCTATCTGCTTTGCATACAAATCAAAAGCAGCTTCGACTTTATCGTAGGATTGTCGTCCATCAGCCGCAACTGTGTAAAAAGGCTGTAGGCCGGTTGTCTCAACTTGCTGCCAGGATACAGTCCCGCCGTCCATGCCCTTTGCTTGGTAGTCTTTCCACTTACTCACCGATCCCGATTCAAGCGCACGAGAAATGTCCTGATACAGCTTGCCGCTTTCGCTCATCAAATTAGGATTGGCCGGCTTCCTCACCTTCTCGTCAAATCGCAACGCCTTTGCATCTTCACCGGAAACCACTGCGAGGTAAACGTAATACGATATTTCACCCCCTTTGCCATCCTCGAAAAAAGCTTCATATGTAGCCAACAATCCCGGTAGGTCTAAGTCAGATGGCATGACTCGCCGTTTGTCTTCCTCCGAATCTTTGTTATAAGCAACTGTGAAACATGCAGGAACCCTGACAGAGACCGAAGTTCCGTCCAAAGTCATCGGCGCGTAAAGGTTGTTGTACGCTGCCTTCTCTTGGAGTTGATCGAGTCCGACCTCCAACCGTCTCTCATACTCGCCTGTTCCACAGCCCTGGAAAACGAATGCCGCCGCGCAAAACACCACGGCGGGATACCTAATTCTAAAAAATATATTCATTTAACCCGTGAATCCTTTAACGCAACCGAGACAAACAAAAAATCTCAACCCGACAATTGTCGCAGCGGCAGCACCTGCCTGTCAAGCGTGTGATAGGCTACACCGATCAATCGAAACCCAAAAGCCCAAACCCCTCCGGCCTGACAGATATCGATGCGGGATTGCTAATCGACTGAAACCCTAACCCTGGCACAACCCGTTGAACCCCGAGTGCCCAGAAATCGCCCGGCCGTGGAAATCTTCCGGTTAGCTGGTTCAACGGAATGACGGCCTCAACACTCCACGAATCGTCTTTGGACGTTGATGCTACAAACCACTTCGGGTTCCAGGCAGAATCTGTCCAACACTCGTCGCGGGTCCAGCCACAATGGTCGACCGAAAATCTATAATACGAAACGTAATCGCGATCCAAGTCAAAAAGGAACTCTATACGGTCGTTCTCCGAAAGATCGGCGTCTCTCGATCTCGGCCCATTACTCCTAGCCACATAATTTACACCGGGAGCTTTACGACAACTGGCCGCCAAGTAGAGGAATTGATCGTCGTAGGCCAACATAACCACCGCTGGCCAGCCACCATCATCACCCTGTACGCTTTCCAGTTGAGCAGGCTTTGCCTTTGACCATATTGGCTCCTCCAAAAGACCGTCGATTATTGGTTTTGCATCCGTCTTAACACATCTCACCAAAGGCTTCGGCGGCATGCCATTGGCCCGAACAATCCACTCCTCTGCCTGAGCACAATCGAACCAGGCATCGCGAGTCGGCCTGCGTCTTTGCGCCAAGTAAAACCGTTCCGCCTGTTTGGAAAACCCTCGCCTTTTATGAACTATAGCCATCGGGAATCCGATCATCGGTTCGGCCTTGAGATCCGGATACTCTCGCTCGAGCCTGCCGGCAATCTTCGCCGCCTGTTCCGATCTACCTTCCTGCTTCAAGGTGTCAACGGAATGGGCTGATGAAGCAAAAGCTGACAAAATATGGCTGCCGCTCAAACGCCAACCCGCCTCTCCACTAGCATAGTATTGCAATAGCCACACCATCGCTGGCTGACGAAGTGGGTGTTTCTGGTATTTTTCCACCAACAAGCTAAACGTCTCAGCCGCCATCGGCCAATTTCCGCTTACACGATACTGATCGGCCAAATGGTACAAAACGCGACCGGCACCGAGCGAATCGAGCCCCCGGGTCAGATCGTCAGTTTGCGCAATTAGCTGTTTTCCGAAAAACTGATCCTTCTCCGAACGCTTGATGATCGCCTGCATATTTCGTTTTCGCTGCGCAACACGTTTCATCAAGTCGATATTTTCAGCGACCGCTTGCTCTATATTTCTTCGAGCGCCTCCGCCAGGCTGTAAGACAATCCCACTAAAGAAATCCTTCTCGCTCGTATCCAAAAGATCACCCACTAGGATTTGAAATCCCACCGTATTCTCGGAAGCAGAAAAGCGGTCGTTTATCAAACCCCTGGCTTCTGCGGCAACATCGGCCAACGATTGCCCGAAACGACTCGCCAGTTTCGCGGTCGTTATTTCTGTGGTGCCGCGTTCACCGGCAGGAAGGACCGAGTAAATTTTCTTAACAGTCCACGGGTCTAACCCAGCGTGAGTCCCCTGTTCAATGAAAGAAGTCGGGTCTGCGGCCTGCCTCGTCGCCTCAAGAACAGTTTGATTAATCAGATGATCTAACGGTCTGTCGCCTCTAATGCTAACATTGCTGGTGACGATGACATCCGGCCGCCACATACGAATCTGCCGAACAACGTAAGCCCTCAACCTCTCAAGCCCCGCGCCGTCGTTTGCCCGATTCCAGCCATCGACGATTCTTTGCTCCCCCAGGCCCAGTCCGGGCTGGCGAAGTGGGAACTGCCAAGCAACCTTGGTCGCGCTGGCCCCAACATTGACAAGCGCCTCGTGCATTCGATCACTTGGATGTGTTCTTTGCGTGTTGGGAACTTCTACGTCGCAACGTCCCAAGACGTCAACGGCCCCAAGATACCCATCGTTTCCCGAAAGGCTTGCAAAAAGCTCAAGTGGCACGTCATCCGGCTGCCCAAACAGCCCGAGCAACGCGACTCGATTGCCACCGGCCCTCTGTCGACTCCAGCTTCGCCCACCGTCTTTGGTCGTCAAAATCAGCCCCAACTCTCCAACGGCCCAGCCGTTAAGATCATCGACAAAGGTCATTGCACGTATTGGCAGCCTCTGTCCGGTAACGAAAGCGTCCCACATCTTTCCACCATTCTCGGTGTACAAAACTCTGGTCCCCGGCGAACCCGCAACCCAACATTTTTGGCCGATCACCGCCAGCGCTTTCCAATCGAAATGGCCAACCACACCATCCGGCAAGTCTCCAGACGTGGACTGCCACGTTGTCCCCAGATCAGATGTTGTCATTACCAGGGCATCATCACCGATGAGCCAACCGCTAACTGGAGCAGCCAACCTTAGTCGAGCAAGACTCCTCAGTCCAAACGCAGGTATCCTTGCAGCCTCGATGCCACCGCGTCGAACCGCTACAGCCAAACCGTTTCGACCAGCCAGCGCACCATTGTTTTGATCCACCATGTCTCCAGCCATCCAACCGGAAGTGCGAATGCCGGTCAACGGCTTCCAGCTTCGCCCACCGTCGTCCGTCAAAAACACGCCCGCCGGATACATGGCCGATCCGTAACCTATGGCCCAACCATGTCGCCGGGTAAAAAAACGAATCTTCTTTAAACCCGGCAACGTGAGCTTACAATAGTGGTGCCACGTCTGCCCTCCATTATCGGTTATCAGGACAACACCGGTGCTTGTGTGTGTATAAGGGCGAACAAAACCACCAGCAACCCATCCGTGTTCTACATCAATAAAATGGACTGACTCAAGTCGCCATGGAACGCCAAAACGCTGTTGTTTCCAAATTTCTCCCCCATCAGACGTGTGCCAAATTATTCCACGATCGCCGACGGCCCAACCGTTGTTTTGGTCAACAAAGCAGACGTCCGACAATCGAGCATCACTCCGCATGGCCGGTGAACATAACGGATCTTTCGCTGCTCCAGCGTGTGTCAGTGGGGCTGAAATCGCAGCAGCAGAGCTAACCAAGCAGATCAGTACAACGCAAATAAAGAGTACGTAGCGATTGGCCATATGGATCCGCTTCAGGCTATGGTTGCCTGTTCACTTAAGCTTTGTCTAGAAACTTCACATAGTATGGCATGGCGTAATTTGCGTTTCGGCGGCGCCCAAACCGGCGGAGCAACAGAAGTCACACGTTTTGCGATCCCACAATCAACCCGTCCACAGCGGAGACACCCCGAACACGTTTTTCCGAACAAGAGGCCATATTCAGGATTTTACAAGATTCAGTACTTCGTGCTGCGCCCTTCGAACGTCAACCGAACCAAAAAACCAGTACACAAACGAACACCGCACACCCTCCGAGGAAAGCAAAGTGGCCATCGCCCGATTTTTCCGTAATCGGCTACCACTTGAGGCCGAATTTTTCGCCACCCGTCGCCCCACCAGTCCCACCTTTAAGCGGCTTGCTTGAACTTTTTCTCGCCTCTTTCGGTGCCGGCGCGGCCTCAACAGTCCCCTCGGCCTTTTCACTATCCGACTCGGACAAAGGATGCACGTCTTTCATTGAGAGGCTAATTTTTTGAGCCTTCACGTCGACTGACAGCACAACAACGTCGACCTCGTCTTCCTCATTGACAACCTCGTTGACTCTACCAACTCGACGGTGAGCCAACTCCGAGATGTGGACCAACCCTTCAATGCCCGGTT
>Ga0180434_10002564_pt1 | contig 24028 bp, 21 predicted proteins | sample SS_ome_7_FD_132453 | JGI IMG/M metagenome (GOLD analysis project Ga0180434, IMG submission 132453) | Hypersaline lake sediment archaeal communities from the Salton Sea, California, USA - SS_1_D_2 metaG | ecosystem: Environmental > Aquatic > Non-marine Saline and Alkaline > Hypersaline >... | reverse complement strand
CTAGCTCCGGCTCCTAGCGTCTAGCGAACGACCCTCTCCCTTCCCTACGATAAGTCGACATCCGCTCGTTCCTCGTGGTGTCTCCTTTATCTCAGTGCGGGAGAGTCTCCCGTTCGTACGACGTTGGGCAGTCGCCTCCGCTTTTCTATCAGCCTCCTCGACTCGCCAGCTCGTCTGTGGGGTCTTCGGCTCGTGCTGTTCCCTAAAGGATAGCCGCCACCTTCACTTTAATCAACCAATCATCCTTACAGATCCTGTAAGTATGCTGCTTTTTGGACAGCCCCATACTTTTTTAGATTTTAGGACGCAAATATCACTTTACGGACAATCCACTCTTTTTAAGAACCTAATAGTTTTTTAATCTCCTCTTTATGATCTGTTAGTTTCCCTTTTGAAAAGTCAATCATTTTTTTATAAATTTTTAAAATCAATTGTCCATAGTTGTCTCCTGGTACAGCCCATTTTCCATTTAATTCTTTCCATGTTTTTGCACTTCCTCGTGGAACTAAATTAAATCTTGGATCTACTAAAGGATAGACGTTAGGAAGTGGATTGGTCGAAGCATATGCATATAAATGCTGTAGATGAGCTAGCACACCATCTTTTTCAGTTTTGAAGCTTGCTCCTGGCTCATTTGGTCCAGTCGCACCAATTCCTGCGTAGTTGTTTTGTTCTTGTTTTACAATCCCAGTAAATCGGAAATAATCTGTTTCATGGATGGCTTGCGCAAAAGCGATATCACCACGAATTTGATACGCTTTTGCTAAATCCGTATAATAGTCTCCAAGCTTTGGTGCATTTGGATTTACTGTTTGAACGAAATGGTCTAATAAATAGCCCGATAGAATGGAGTGGCCTTGAATTGTTATATCTTTTGTTGGGTGACCCGATTTTGGAGGAGAAGGTTCTTGATCATTTTCTTCATTTTGAGTAGAAGGTAAAAGAATAAAGGCATCATTGATTCCAATTTGTTTTAATTGTTCGATTCGTTTTTCTGCAGATTCTCGACTTTGGAAGGCTCCAGCTTGAACACGATAAAAAACTTCATCATTAATAACCGTTGAAACGATAAAAGCATCGATAAGGTTAGACTTTAATAAGTTGACTTGGTCTTCAGCGTTCGAGCGCTCTTTAAAGGAACCTGCGATAACTTTCCATAATTCACTTTCTTCAAAAGGAGATAGAATAAAGGCATTGATTCCAATTTGTTTTAATTGTTCAACCCGTTTTTCAGCAGCTTCACGATTTTGGAAAGCACCAGCTTGAACCCGGTAAAAAACATCCCCATTCATCATAGTGGAGTTAATAAATGCGTCAATTTGCTTTAATTTTAATTCATTTACTCTTTGTTCAGCATTGGAACGTTCCTTAAATGATCCTGCAATCACTTTGAACAATCCATCTGGATCTTGAGAAGGACTTTTTCTTGGTAATTGTAGAGCTTTTGCTAACCCTTCTGCTACAGCAACTGAAAAATCTTCAATAAAATTAGGGTTTAATAGTAGCTTTAGATCTGATTCGTTATCGATAAAAAGTGTTTCAATAAGGATAGCAGGCATTTTTGTTTCACGAAGTACGTGAAAATTCGCTCGTTTCATTCCTCTATCATTTACATTATATTTCTGACCGATTACATTCATAATGTTTTCATGTATAATTGCACGTATATCGATTGTATCCTTTGTCACAGGGCCATTATAGATAAAACTTTCAAATCCAGAACCACCGGCTGCATTAATGTGTATTGAGCAAAAGTAATCAACATTTTGACTATTGGCCAAGTTACTCCGAGTTGATAGGCTAACGGTTTTATCAGAAGTTCGAGTCATCAATAAATCTACCACATAATTTTGTAGAAGATAACTTCTAACTTTAAAAGAAATATTTAGATTAAAATCCTTTTCCTTATATCCATTATATTCTGCTCCAGGGTCCAGTCCGCCATGTCCAGGGTCAATCATAATCGTTTTCATTGTAACAGCCCCTTAGAAATCAATAAGACTTTATAATAGTTTATTCCTCGTTTTTCGATAGATGTCTAAATTAATTAGGTAATAATCGCTAGAAATGCCTTCTACCTGTAAAAAATGAAGAATTCCGTTGCTGTGTTACAAATCTTGATAAAATACGAGGTGCTGTCAAGTATAATAGACCATTTCCTTCTAATGTTTTTGCATTTCCTAATGGTATCGTTCGACGAATCAGCTGTGCATATAACTCAGGTTCTGATAATTTTCGCTGAAATTGTTCTTTTGATTGTTGTTTAATTAACGCGAGTGCTCCAGATACATGAGGGGTTGCCATTGAAGTTCCGCTGAGGGATGCATATTTTCCACCTGGAAAGGTCGAAATAATTTTTTCACCAGGTGCTACTAAATCTACTTCATTATTTGAGTTTGTAAAACGGGAAGATTGCTGACTTAAATTAATGGCACCGACAGAAATGACTTCATTATAAGCTCCTGGATACGTCCATTCACTTGTTTTACCATCTCCATCCCCTTCATTTCCTGCTGCGCAAACGACTAAAATGTTTTGGTTTACTGCATTTTGAATGGCTTTGTGAAGAATGGGATGATTAGTTGGACCGCCTAAGGACATTGAAATAATATCCACTTTTTGTTTGATTGCATAGTTGATTGCTTTAATAATCCATTCATATTTTCCTGTTGCCGATTTGGGGTTTTTCGGATCACTTGCTAGCACCTTTAAAATAAGAAGTTTAGCGCTAGGGGCTACTCCTACAAGCCCACGATTATTTTCTTTACCAGCGATTATACCTGAAACATGAGTACCATGACCATTATAATCAGTCACGTTATTTGGATTTTGATTGTCATCAGAAGTAAAATTTCGAGCACCGATAATTTGTCCCTTTAAGTCAGGATGATTCGTATCACACCCTGTATCTAAAACAGCTATAACCGTATCCTTCCCTTTAATTCCTTCCTTCCATAATTCAGGGGCTTGAATGATTCGTACACCTTCTGGAACTTCTGAAACAGCTTCTAAATTATACTCAATGGAATATGGCATAAGCTTCATTTTATTTTCGATCATAAAAAAACCTCCAAAATTGGAATTTTCATTTCGATAAATGATATATATGTATGTTGGATTGGAAAAATGTTTAAGGTTGTTTTTATGAAGATAACAAGGATTTTCCACAAAATTGTCGAAAAAGGTAAACATTATCGTTTCGTATAAGGAGAGAAAAATGGATCAACCAATCACCTCTTTTTGGAGTATACAAAAAGTTGAAAATGGCATCTTTGAACAGCAAAAGGATGAAATCGTTGTAGAATTTCCACTTACAATCGTTGTGAATCAAGAAGAATTTGCCACAATTGTTTGTTCCCCCTCATCACTAGAAGAGCTAGCTATTGGATTTTTAGCCTCTGAAGGAATCATACGCTCAATTCGTGACATAAAGTCCTTTTCCATTGATGAAACAAGAGGATTTATATATGTAGAATTACATCAAAAATTACAAAACCTAAAAGAAAATGTATCGAAACGGTTTATTGGGTCCTGCTGTGGGAAAAGCAGACAATTTTATTTTTATAACGATGTGAAAACAGCGAAAACGGTTATGAAAAAAGTAATCATTTCATTTGAGCAATGTTTTCAATTAATGGAGCAATTAAAAAACGAATCGACTATATTTCATAGAACAGGTGGAATTCATAATGGTGCTTTATGTTCAAATGAAAAATTGATTAAGTCATTTACTGATATAGGAAGACATAATGTTTTAGATAAGATTTATGGTTTTTGTTTAAAAAATAATATCTATATGGGGGATAAAGTCATTGCTTTTAGTGGTCGAATTTCATCAGAAGTGCTCCTAAAGGTGTCAAAAATGGGGTGTGGAATTTTACTTTCAAAGTCTGCTCCAACCGATTTAGCACTTCAATTAGCAAATGATTTAAATATCACAACAGTCGGCTTTATTAGAGGAAACAAACTAAATATCTATACCCATGATGAGCGAATCGAAAAATCTTAAAGGGGATGGGGGAAATGGGTAACATATCGATAACGATTAATGGAACGAAAGTATCAGTGAATCCAAACAAAAAGCTATTACAAGCTTTAATAGAAAACGGAATTGAAGTGCCTCACGTTTGCTATCATGAAAGTCTAGGACCTATTGAAACATGTGACACTTGTATTGTTGAAGTAAATGGTGAGCTCATTCGGTCATGCAGTGCTGAAATAAATGAAGGAATGATAATCGAAACGGAGACGGAAAATGTTAAATGCGCCCAAAAGCTTGCTATGGATGAAATTTTAAAAAATCATGAATTGTATTGTACCGTTTGTGATAAAAACAACGGGGATTGTGTCATTCATAATACAGTTCAATCGTTAGGGATTGAACACCAAGGGATTCCTTTTTCAACAAAACCTTATGAAGTGGATTATACTGGTTCCTTTTATCGATATGATCCGAATCAATGTATTTTATGCGGGCGTTGTGTAGAGGTTTGTCAGGACGTACAAGTGAATGAAACGTTATCCATTGATTGGACAAGAAAATACCCTCGAGTCATCTGGGACAACGATGTTCCGATTGATCAATCCTCTTGTGTCAATTGCGGACAGTGCGTGACGGTATGTCCTTGTAATGCTTTAATGGAAAAATCAATGCTAAAAGAAGCAGGCTTTTTAACGAATATTGAACCTGGTACGTTACGATCGATGATTCAACTAACAAAAGAAGTAGAATCAGGCTATGGATCTTTAATGGCCATTTCAGATACAGAAGCCGAGCTTAGAAAAGAGCGGATTCAAAAAACGAAAACCGTTTGTACGTATTGTGGAGTAGGGTGTTCTTTTAACGTTTGGACAAAAGGAAGGCACATTTTAAAAATTGAAGCGGAACCAGAAGCTCCTGCAAACGGAATTTCTACTTGTGTGAAAGGAAAATTTGGCTGGGATTATGTGAATAGTGAGGAGCGATTGACGAAACCACTTATTCGAAAAGGAGATTATTTTGAGGAAGTCGAATGGGATGAAGCCATTCAATATGTAGCAAAACGTTTTATTGAAATGAAAGAAAAATATGGTCCAGACTCACTCGGCTTTATTGCGTCATCTAAAGCAACGAATGAAGAATCATACTTACTTCAAAAATTAGCACGTCAGGTGATTGGAACGAATAATGTTGATAACTGCTCTCGCTACTGTCAATCACCTGCTACGATGGGGTTATTTCGAACGGTTGGTTTTGGGGGAGATTCTGGTTCTATATCAGATATTGAAAAAGCCGATCTTGTCATCATCATTGGTGCTAATACAGGGGAATCTCATCCAGTACTTGCTTCCAAAATTAAGCGCTCTCAAAAGCTGTATGGTCAAAAATTACTTGTTTTTGATTTACGCCAACATGAAATGGCAGAAAGAGCTGACCTGTTTATTAGACCAAAACCAGGGACTGATCTTGTCTGGCTTTCCGCTGTAACCAAATATATGATTGACCAAAACTGGCATGATTCATCCTTTATTCATGAACGAGTAAACGGGTTTGAACAATATAAAGAAAGCCTTGAGTCTTTTACACTGGAATATGCTGAAAAAATAACCGGAATTTCGAAAAATACACTTATTCAAGTTGCGGATATGATTGCAAGGTCCAAAACGATGGCAATTTGTTGGGCGATGGGTGTTACGCAGCATCAGAGAGGAAGTGACACAAGTACAGCGATTTCCAATCTACTTTTAGTAACCGGTAATTACGGTAAGCCGGGTACTGGAGCTTATCCATTGAGAGGGCATAACAATGTTCAAGGCTGTAGTGACTTTGGAAGCATGCCAAACTTTTTCCCAGGCTATGAAAAGGTAACAGATGAAGAGGTTCGCTCGCGGTATGAGCAAGCATGGGGAGTGACACTGCCTAACAGTCCGGGAAAAGATAATCATCAAATGATTAAGGCAATTCATGAAGGAAGCTTAAAATCACTTTATGTAACAGGAGAAGATATGGGAATCGTCGATGCCAACATTCATTATGTATCTGAAGCATTAGAGAAAATAGAATTTTTAGTTGTACAAGATTTATTTTTAACGAAAACAGCTGAGTATGCGGATGTTGTGCTGCCAGCATGTCCAAGTCTTGAAAAAGAGGGAACCTTTACGAATACGGAACGACGAATTCAGCGTTTATATCAAGCTTTAACACCTCTTGGAGATTCGAAGCCAGATTGGAAGATTTATTGTTTAATAGCAAAAGGACTTGGCTTTAACTGGGACTATCAACATCCGAAAGAAATCATGGATGAAGCAGCAAAGCTTTCTCCAATGTTTGCAGGCGTTTCTTATGACAGGTTAGAGGGCTATAATAGCCTGCAATGGCCTGTTGCAAAGGATGGAACAGATTCACCACTTCTTTATACAGAACGTTTTCCATTTGAAGACGGGAAAGCAAGACTTTATCCCTTACAATACGAACATTTATATGATGTCAATGAAGAATATGATTTACATGTCAATAATGGTCGTTTGTTAGAGCATTTTCATGAAGGTAATATGACATACAAATCGGAAGGAATTGTTCGGAAAACCCCAACTGCTTTTATTGAAGTTTCAGAAGAATTAGCGAAAGAGAGAGGAATATATGAGGGGGCACTTATTAAACTTATTTCGCCATATGGGGCTGTGAAAGGAAGAGTTCATATTACAAACCGTGTACAAAAAAACGAACTGTTTATTCCGTTAAATGACAATGGACTAATGGCGATAAATCGATTAACTGGTAATCAAACAGATCGGGATACGAATACCCCTGCTTATAAAGAGGTTGCGGTTAAAATGGTTGTTTTAAAAGAAAAAGGTGAATCACCATTATTGCCAAATAATCATCGTCGTGGAAAAAGAAATCCACAAGTTGGTGTTCAAGTCGAGGCGAAATGGGAAAGAAATGATTATACATTTCCAGGAAGCAAGGTGAAAAAGAATGGCTAAGCCAATCACAACCATTAGGAAAAAGGAATTATCAAATGAAGAAAAGCGAAAACAAAACTTAAGCGAAATTGAACAGGCACTTGCTGATAATAAGGAAGCAATTCTAGAAGGGATAGAATGTATGAAAAAACTTCATGAATCTGGAGCTCTTGAATTATTTAATGCACTTATATCTCGAAAAGAGCAAGTGTTAGAAAATATCGTGAAAGAAGCAAAAAAAGAACCCAATCTCAAGACATTAAAAAATCTGTCAGGCCTTATTATGTTATTTGGCTCATTTGATATAGAAAAAGTTCAAATGATGTCAGCCAAGGTCAATAACGGAATAACGGAAGCTATGGATCATCGTAATACTAATGAATCAACTTCCTTATTTCAGCTTCTCACTGCATTAAAAGACCCAGACATTAACCGTGCTGTTACGATGTTACTGAAATTTTTAAAGGGGATGGGAAGAGAATAAAGTGCTTTAGAACCCTTGTCACTATTGGACAAGGGGTATTTTTTGGATACGGCACTTTTCAAAGTATGCAATAATGAATAAAATATTCACAAATGAATAAAAATTAAGAAAATTTGGAGGTCTTGTGGTGAGTCAACATTTTAAAGAAACAGAAGCCATTTTAAAAGCCATTAAAGATGATTTTATGGTAACGAATACGGAAGGTGTCATATTAAGGGCAACAAAAGTGACAGCAGAAATATATGGATTAAAAGAGGAAGAGCTTATCGGAAAATCCGTGTTTGATTTAGAGGAAAAAGGAGTTTTTACACCTCTGGTTACTCCTTTGGTTTTGAAGAAAAGAGATAAGGTAACAGTTGTACAACAAACATTAACAGGAAAGAAATTACTTGTAACTGGAGTACCGGTTTTGGATGAGAAAGGGAAAATTGATAAAATTGTTAGCTTTTCTTATGATTTAACGGAATTGTTTAACATGAAGAAATATATTGAGAAAATGGAAGACGAAATAAATCGTGTAAAAAATGAGTTGCATAATTTAAAAAAACACCATGAATTATCACAAGAGTTTATTGCAAATGATCCGACAATGAAACAAAGTCTTCAAATTGCCAAACAAGTATCAGAAGTTGATGCTAATGTTTTACTGTTAGGGGAATCAGGTGTGGGAAAAACACTAATTGCAAAATATATACATAAACAAAGTCCAAGAAAAAACGGCCCTTTTATTGAAGTAAATTGTGGTGCTATACCTCATTCTTTGTTTGAGGCAGAATTTTTTGGTTATGAGGGTGGTTCTTTTACTGGAGCCAATAAAAAAGGAAAACAAGGGCTAGCTGAGCTTTCTGACGGGGGTACTTTATTCTTAGATGAAATTGGTGAACTACCAATGGAATTGCAGGTTAAAATTTTGAAATTTATTCAAGAAAAGCAGTTTTATAGAGTAGGTGGCACAAAACCTCGAAAAGTAGATTTTCGGCTAATAGCAGCTACGAATCAAAACTTATTAAAGCTGGTAGAAGAAGGACGTTTCAGGGAAGATTTATATTTTCGTTTGAATGTCGTTCCTATTACAATACCTCCACTTAGAGAGAGAAAAGCTGATATTGTTCCACTCATACAATACTTTCTGCAGTACTTTTGCAAAAAATATAAACGTGAACGTACGTTTGATGAAGCAGTGTTCCAACAATTAATTAATAACAAATGGAAAGGAAATGTACGAGAGTTAATGAATGTCATAGAAAGACTAGTGGTGACCTCACCATCTTATTTAATTTCATTGGATAATTTACCAGACCCTTATAGCTATGAAAACCAACCATCGACAACAGTTGATTTTCAAGAAAAAACATTGAAAGAAATCCTAAATGAGGTAGAAAAGAAAGTCCTAAAAAAAGCAAAGGAAAAATATAAAACAACAACTAAGATTGCAGAAGTTTTAGACTTAAGTCAACCAACTGTTGTAAGAAAATTAAAGAAATACAATATATAAATTATAAATTGGCATAAAGTTTGCATGAATAGTAAGTAAAAAAGTTTTAGATAAGGGGGTAATGAGGTGGAGCTAAAAAAACAATCTGATTATTCAAGTAAGACAGCAATGAGTATGAAATCATATGTAAAATTTATTTTACCATCTTTAATGGGAGTTCTCCTTTTTTTAATTCCGATCTCTTATCAAGGGAAATGGACCATTGGTGTAGGAATATTTGCTGAATACACTCAAGGATTAGTAAAAGATTCGTTACCTTTAGTTATGACAATTGTTTTATTTTTATCTGTATTACTTACTTTTTTAACGAAAATAAGTAAACCAACATGGATTTTAAATTCCACCTTTTTAAAAGGGTTATTTGATGTTCACATGTTTTGGTTAATCATGAGAATTATTGGATTCTTTTTTGCTATTATGACATTAAATCAATGGGGACCAGAGATAATATGGTCGGAATTCACTGGTGGAACAGTGTTATATTCCTTAATTCCAGTGTTAACTACTTGGTTTTTATTTGCAGGATTATTAATGCCACTTCTACTGGAATTTGGATTAATGGATTTCATTGGAACTATAGTGCGGGGAATTATGAGACCACTTTTTAAATTGCCTGGGCGGTCCTCCATAGATGCATTAGCTTCCTGGATGGGAAGTGGTACAGTCGGAGTTCTTATAACAACTAAACAATTTGAAGAAGGATACTATACAAAACGAGAAGCAGCCGTGATTGCAACTAACTTTTCAGTTGCTTCCATTGCATTTAGTGTTGTAATCATAACATTTATTGGTTTAGATCATATGTTTGTACCTCTTTATTTAACCGTTGTCGTATCAGGATTAATCGCAGCTATAATATGCCCTCGTATACCACCATTATCAAGAAAAACAGACGAATATTATGAGCTTGCTGGTCAAAAAATTTCCGAAAATGTTCCTCAAGGTACATCAAAATTTAAGTGGGCAATTGAAAAGGCCATTGAAAAAGCTGAAGATGTGAAAAATACAAAAAGCATTGTGAAAAAAGGTTTTGAGAATGTATTGGATATATATTTTACCTTAATTCCATTGGTTATGTCACTTGGAACAATTGCTCTTATTCTTGCGGAATATACACAACTCTTTAATATTTTAGCCTTTCCTTTTATTCCAATATTAGAATGGCTACAATTGCCTGAGGCAAAAGAAGCTGCTCCTGCTATGCTTGTTGGATTTGCGGATATGTTTTTACCAGCAGTAATTGGAATGTCGATTGAAAGTGAAATTACTAGATTTGTCATAGCTGGAATTTCATTAACACAATTAATTTATATGTCTGAAATTGGTGTACTGTTATTAAAATCGAAAATTCCGATTAATTTATGGGAGCTTTTTATCATCTTTTTGCAAAGAACGATTATTACATTACCAATTATCGCTTTAATGGCACATCTATTCTACTATTAAAATTTAGTAATGAATCATTTGCATTAAAGGGAGATGAAATAAATGGTTAAAGAAGTTTCAGAATTAACTGAAAAATGGGATGGGCTTCTGAAAAAACTATCTAAGCGGTTAGCTCCGGGAATGGCTAAAGATCATCCTAATTTACCGGTTGTTAAGGAAGAAGGCTGTTATTATTATGGTTTAGATGGAAAAAAATATTTGGATTTTTCTTCTGGAATAGCTGTTACAAATGTTGGACATCGTCATCCAAAGGTAGTAAAAGCAATTAAAGAGGGAGCAGATAAGCTTTTACATGGTCCATCAGGAGTCATTATGTATGAATCCATTTTAAGATTGGCAGATGAATTGGCAAATATAATGCCTGGTGATATTGATTGTTTTTTCTTTGGAAATAGCGGGACAGAAGCCATTGAAGGAGCATTAAAACTTGCTAAACACGTAACGAAAAGACCCTATATTATTTCCTTTACGGGTTGTTTTCATGGACGATCACTAGGAGCACTTAGTGTCAGTACATCCAAAAGTAAATATAGAAAATTTTTACAGCCTAATGGTCTCACTTATCAAATTCCATATTTTGACCCGAAAAAGAAATCATATGCTATTGAAAAATTAGAAGAAGATTTTCAAACATTATTTAACCATTATGTTACCCCTGAGGAAGTGGCGGCTGTAATTTTAGAACCAGTATTAGGTGAAGGGGGATATATTGTTCCAACTCAAGATTGGATTAAAAAAGTACGCGAAATTTGTGATCGTCATCAAATTTTATTAATATTCGATGAAGTACAAACAGGATTTGGTCGAACAGGGAATTGGTTTGCAGCCCAAACATTTGATGTTGTCCCCGATATTATAGCATTGGCTAAAGGAATTGCATCTGGACTTCCTTTAGGAGTTACAGCAGCATCAGAAAAATTAATGAGACAATGGCCACTCGGTAGTCATGCAACGACATTCGGAGGAAACCCTTTAGCGTGTGAAGCAGCACTTGCTGTTATTGAAATTATTCAAGAAGAAGGATTGTTAGAAAATGCAAAATTAATGGGGAAATATGCAAAAGAGCAATTAATAATGCTTAAGGAAAAACATTTATGTATTGAAGATGTGAGACAAGTTGGCTTAATGATTGGAATAGAAATCAAAAACCCTGTATTCAATATTTCTGATGGAACTGGGGTTTTAAAAATTCTCAACTTTGCGTTAGAAGAAGGTGTACTTTTCTATTTATGTGGTAACCATGGTGAAGTAATACGGATGATTCCTCCTTTAACTGTGTCAAAAAGTGAAATAGATCAAGGAATTAAGATGTTAGATCGAGCTTTAACAAAGTATGAAAAAGAGTTAAGAGAGGGGGAGAGGTGAATGTACCAACCAAAAGATTCATCTAAAAGTCCCCGATACACAGGAATCAGAACATTTATGAGACTTGAAAATATTGCAACAACTGAAAATGTTGATTTTGTTATTGTTGGAATACCGTTTGACACAGCAGCATCAAATCGGGTAGGAGCCAGGTACGGACCCCAGCATATTCGAAACTTTTCTGTTTTACTTCGTCCTTACAATCCAGATCAAGAAATAAATATCTTTGAATATTGTTCCGGTGTGGACTACGGAGATTTGGATGTAATCCCGGGAAATATACACCGAACTTACGAAAACATAGTTGAGGGTTTAAGCCCTATCATAAAAAAAAGAATTGTACCAATTATTTTAGGCGGAGATCATTCTATTACATTAGGAAATCTACGTGCATTCTATAAAGAGTATGGTCCTGTAGCATTAATTCACTTTGATTCTCATAGTGATACATGGGATCATTATTATGGAGAAAAATATATGCACGGTACACCTTTCAGAAGAGCTGTTGAAGAAGGGTTATTAGATGTAAAGCATTCAATTCAAATAGGTATGAGAGGTCCGTTGTATAGTCCGGATGATATAAATGATGCTCGAAAGCTTGGGTTTGAAGTATTAACGATGAAAGATATTCGAAAATTGGGAGAAAATCAAATTATCCATTGTATTCAACAAAGAGTCGGAAAGAATCGACCTGTATTTGTTTCCTTTGATATTGATTTTGTAGACCCATCGTATGCACCCGGAACGGGAACACCTGAAGTAGGAGGACCAACAAGCTATGAAGCTTTAGAATTTATTCGTAGTTTAAAAGGTTTAAATATCGTTGGTTTTGACTTAGTTGAGGTTTTACCAGATTATGACTTTGGAGATATTACGGCAGCTGTTGCGTCTTCAGTGGTATTTGAAATGATTAGCCTAATAGCTTTAAAGAAAAAAGAATTAATAGAATTAAATTAATATGTAATTTCATTAAAACCTTCTTAGGAAGGTGTTTTTTGTATATTTTTAGATTTATTAATTTACAAAAATTTTTTGATGATACTTTAAATTTTTTACAGGTGTTTTAAAATATAAAATGTATTTTAGTATATTACGAACATTAATTTTTTCTTTTTTATCTACCCGAATATTTTGATTTATTGTATAATTACTTCAACGACAATTACATACATAAAAAAACAGGTGTTGACAGTTTTTTCTGTCACTTAAAAGGGAAGTTGGTGAGAATCCAACGCGGTCCCGCCACTGTAATTGGGAGCGACTCAGAGAATGCCACTGTTGTTTTTACGGGAAGGCCTGAGGAGCGATGACCATAAGCCAGGAGACCTGCCTGTTTTTTGCACCAAAAAACCCTACGAGGATAGGGAGGTGTGGAAGCGGCTTAACATATACCCTAGTTGTATCAACATTTGGGCTAAAATCGTTTTCAAAACATCTCCTATTCTTTAGGAGATGTTTTTTATTTATCTATCATTTTAAGGAGGCTACATAATGAAAAAGCTACACATTCTATTCTTTTCACTGCTTTTATTGTTAGGTATTTTAGCTGGTTGTAATGCAACAAATGAAACAAAAGAGCAAAATGAACAACAAACAGCACAGACAGAGGAGAGTGCAGCATTTCCGATAACGGCTACCGATGCAGTAGGTAATGAAATAACGATTGAAGAGGAGCCTGAGCGAATTGTTTCGATGATACCAAGTAATACAGAAATTGTTTTTGCTTTAGGTTTAGGAGAAAAGATTGTGGGTGTGTCTGATTTTGACAACTATCCAGAAGAAGTGCAAAATATAGAAAAAATTGGTGGTCAAGAATTTAATGTTGAAAAAATTATTTCATTACAACCAAACCTTGTATTAGCACATGAATCTGGTCTCAATATTTCAGAGGAAGGGTTAAACCAATTACGTGATGTCGGTATTCAAGTATTTGTTGTTGAAGATGCAAAATCTTTCGAACAAGTTTATAAAACAATTGAAACAATTGGTTCTTTAACGGGTGCTTCTGAAAAAGCGGAAGAAATTGTTTCGAACATGAAAAAGAAAATAGCTGAAATTGAAGAAAAAGTTGCAAATATAAAAGAGGAAGATCAAGCTCGTGTGTTTATGGAAGTATCTGGAGAACCAACAATCTACACGGCAGGAAAAGGTACATTTATGGATGAAATGTTAAATATTATCCGTGCGGATAACGTAATTGAGGAAGAAGGCTGGCCGCAAGTAACAGAAGAGGCGATTATTGAAGCAAATCCTGATGTCATTATTACAACGTATGGATATTATGTTCCAGATGCAGCTGACAAAATATTAAATCGCAAAGGCTGGGAGACGGTTTCAGCTATTCAAAATAAACGTGTCTATGATGTAAACTCTGACCTTGTAGTTCGTCCAGGACCTAGATTGGTTGAAGGAGTCGAAGAACTTGCGAAATATATCTATCCAGAGATCTTCAAGAATTAATCGAACAATTGCATATCTTTTTGTTACTACTTTTTTTGTCCTTTCATTGTTAGTGGGGGTTTCCATTGGAACCCTCCACATTCCAATATCATCCATTTTGGATGTTTTTTCACATGCATTATTTCAAACGGAATTGAGTGAAAAAACAGAACCTATGATGATGAATATTGTCCTTGACATTCGTTTGCCGAGAGTACTATTAGCAGGTCTTGTTGGTGCTTCATTAGCATTAGCCGGAGCTGCTTTTCAAGGTTTATTACAAAATCCATTGGCTGACCCTTATACATTGGGCATTTCTTCAGGTGCATCACTTGGGGCTGTGTTTGTTTTATTTTTTGGAATTCGGCTTCCCATTTTCGGTTTCATGACACTTCCTCTTATTAGTATTCTAACTGGCTTTTTAACCATTCTTTCTGTCATTATCTTTTCACGTTTTGTTGAAAGATCGATGAAAATGGAAACGATTATTTTAACTGGTATTATTATGAGCTCTTTTTTAGGTTCTATTATTTCGTTAATGATAGCTTTAACAGGTGAAGAATTAAGACAAATTATTAACTGGCTTTTAGGTAGTGTATCAATGCGTGGATGGGAATACATATCCTTATTTCTTCCTTTCTTTATAGTCGGAACTCTTATGCTTTTACTGCAAGGAAATGAATTAAATGCGTTATCGTTTGGGGAAGAAAAGGCTCATTATTTAGGGGTTGATGTCAGAAGAAAGAAGCTATCGATTCTCATAGCGGCTTCCATCTTAACAGGTGCTGCTGTAGCCGTATCAGGAACGATTGGTTTTGTTGGACTTGTCATTCCACATTTAAACCGACTTATATGGGGACCAGATCATCGCGACTTACTTCCATTATCCTTAATATTTGGTGCTGGCTTTCTCATATTAGCCGATCTTGTCGCCCGAACGATTATATCTCCTACTGAATTACCGATTGGTGTTATTACGGCATTGATAGGTGCACCGATATTTGCATTCATTTTAGTTAGACAACGTATAGAAAGAAGAGGATAGCATGTTAAAAGTCGAAAATGTATCAGCTGGATATCAAGATGTTTCCATTATTGAAAACATCTCCTTTCAAGTAAAAGAAGGAGAGCTTTTCGGTATTTTAGGACCAAATGGAAGTGGAAAAACAACGTTATTGAAAGTCATTAGCGGGGTCATACCTAGAAGTGAGGGCACTATTATTCTAGATAATAAGCCGCTTTCTTCTTATTCACCGAAAAGATTAGCTCAAAAAGTGGCGGTGTTACCTCAAATGACAACTCATGCATTTGATTATACGGTGAAAGAAACCGTTTCACTTGGCCGTTACCCATTTCAAAAGGGGCTGTTTAAACAATGGACAAATCAAGATGAAGAAATTGTTCAGGAAATTATGAAGCAAACAAGCATATCCCATTTGGCCAATAAATCGCTCCATGAAATTAGTGGAGGAGAAAAACAGAGAGTTTTTTTAGCTCAAGCGTTAGCCCAGCAACCTAAGCTACTATTACTAGATGAGCCAACCAATCATCTCGATATATCCCATCAAAAAAATTTACTTGATACATTAAAATGGTGGTCGAAAAGCTGTGGATTAACGGTTGTTAGTATTTTCCACGATCTAAATTTAGCCAGCTTGTATTGTGATCGAATTTTATTACTATCAAATGGAAAAGTAAAAGCACTTGATCAGCCAAACCATGTAGTAGAAGAAGAGGTCATTAAACAGGTTTATGAGGCAACTATTAAAAAGCAGCCTCATCCAGAGCTACCTCGCCCACAGGTGATGTTATCACCATCCGAACAAAAAGAAGAATTTTTGATACGAAAAGAAGATATCAACGTGACAAAAGAAATGATATCTCTATCTACAAATGTTCCGCTTAAAACATTGTCATCAGCCGTAATCGGAGCTGGCTTTGGTTGGTATAAGACTTTTGTCAATCGTCATGTGTCAAAAGATTATCATTGTGACGATGTGGAAAAAGAAATGACACAATTTCTAATCGATCATCAATTTCATCCAAAAGAAACGGTTGGGATGATGACAGCAGCTAAATTAGAGGATGTCGCCATAGAAGAAATCAAAGAAGACAAGTTATCCATTGTTGTTGTCGTAACAGCTGGTGTAAGTAATGCTGTCGATGCATCAAAAAGTTATGCACATGAGCTCCATTTTCATGCTGGAACGATCAATACATGGATTTTTATTAATGGTTCATTAACAGATGAAGCTTATATTCAAGCGATTATGACAGCAACGGAAGCAAAAACGAAAGCCATGCATGATGAAAAAATTATGGACAAAGTGACAAAAACCATTGCTACTGGAACATCAACAGACAGTATACTCGTTGCAGCTACTCAGCATGGTGAAAATATTCCATATGCAGGGACCATTACAAAGCTCGGTAAAATGATTGCAAAAGGTGTATACGAATGTACAATTGAAGCTATTCAAACTTATAAGAAAAGATGGGATATACATGATTAGTCATCTATTTGCTATTGTCATTGCCTACTTATTGGATAAATGGATAGGAGATCCGAAAAATTTTCCTCATCCAGTCAGGTGGATGGGAAGAGTCATTTCCTTGTTTGAACGAAAATGGAATAATGGACAAAGAAAAAAAATAAAAGGATTTTTTATGATTTTGACAACCGTTTTTATTTTTGTATTCATAACGTTTATTATTGTGCGTTTTGCCTATCAGATTCATTTACTTGTAGGAATTATGGTTGAATCTGTTATCATCACCTTTATGATAGCGGAAAAAAGCTTAAAAGAAGCAGCGATGGAAGTTTACAACCCTTTAAAAAAGGGAGATCTAAAAGAGGCGCGGTTAAAGCTTTCTTATATTGTTGGTCGTGATACAAACGATTTGTCAGAAAGTGAAATTGTTCGTGGCACAGTGGAAACCGTTGCCGAAAACACGAGTGATTCGGTAACAGCACCTCTATTTTGGGCACTGATTGGAGGAGCTCCGTTTGCCGTTCTATATCGCGTCGTCAACACTTCGGATGCAATGGTTGGATATAAACTTGAAAAATATAAGGAGTTTGGTTTTTTCTCTGCAAAGCTAGATGATTTATTAAATTGGATTCCTAGTCGATTAACAGCTTTTTTCATGATCTTGGCAAATGCTCATTACCTAAATGTTTCCCTTCGTTCATGTTTTCACATTGTATTAAGAGATGCCAAAAAGCATCCTAGTCCAAATAGTGGATTTCCGGAATCAGCAATGGCTGCCTTATTAAAGGTTCAACTTGGTGGTATGAACAGATATAAAGGGATGATTTCCAATCGGGCAAAGCTCGGAGATCCAATTGTCTCGCTTAAAGCTGAGCATATTGAACAATCTAATTTTATTATGGTCCGAACGAATCTATTATTTATTTTAATGCTCATCAATGGAGGTGTTTTTGTTGAAGCTACCCTTGCACGGCTCTAATCCTTCTTATTTATATCAATCTCTTAAGTTATCAATGCCAGAAAAAACAATTGATTTTAGTGTCAACATTAATCCATATGGTCCACCTCCAATTATTCAAGAAAAATGGTCATCGTTTTTTCAAAGTATGATAGACTACCCAGACCCACATTGTTTGAAATTAAAAGAGTTAATTTCTAATAGGGAAGGTGTCAATCAAAATCAAATTTTCATTGGAAACGGAGCTAGTGAATTAATTTATATAATAGCCAATGCCCTCTTAAGAGAGAAAAAAGTCCTCATTGTAGAACCTACTTTTTCTGAATATAAAAAGGCTTGTGAAACGTTTAGCTGTCACGTTTCTTCTTTTTTATTGTCGAGTGAAAAAAACTGGGAGTTACATGCAGAAGATTTGATTTCATTGATAGAAAAAGTGGATGCTATTTTTATTTGTAACCCGAATAATCCAACGGGAGTTTTCTATCCAAAAGAAGAGCTTGAACGAATTATTGAGGAAGCAAAACAACAAAATACATATGTCGTAATTGATGAAGCATTCTATGATTTTTCAACACAGCCGATTTCAATGGCTCGATATGTTAAAGACTACAATAATTTAATTATTTTGCGCTCAATGACGAAAATGTTTGCTATAGCTGGTATTCGACTTGGATATGCTCTTTGTCATGAATCGTTAATTGAAAAATTAAAAGTCTTTCAACCAGAATGGAGTGTTAATGCTGTTGCTCAACAAATAGGTGTTTTATGTCTTCAGGATAAAAAGCATGTTCAAAAAACTCAAAGCTTAGTCGCTGAAGAAAGAAAACGTGTTTTTTCTTATTTAGATTCGTTACACTTTCATGTTACTAGTAGTCAAATTAATTTTTATTTATTAAGTGAAAGAAATAACCAGCATTTATTAGAACTAATGAAATTTTTACTACAACATGGGATTGTGCCGAGACATACGTATAATTTTGATCCGCTGAATGGTCGATATTTACGTCTAGCGATCAAGACGAAAGATGAAAACAATCGTTTAATTGAAGTGTTAGAGAAATGGAGGAAAACATGCTCGTATTCGTAACAGGTGGTGTAAGAAGTGGCAAAAGCTCATGGGCAGAAAAATACGTTATTGAGAAAAGTCAGTATGTAAAAACGATTCATTATATAGCAACAGCAAAAAAAACTGATGAGGAAATGGAAAAAAGAATCGAAAGTCACAAGCTTAGAAGAGAGAAAAGCTTTGCGAAATGGGAGACTTGGGAGAGATCTAGTAATATTGAATGGTTAGCGGATCATTTCTCAGAGACTGATATTGTGTTACTTGATTGTTTAACGAATTTAATTAACAATGAGCTTTTTATTGGTGTTGAAGAAGGGGATAATCGGTGGAAAGATCCTAATCATCAGCAATTTGTTTATGAAAAAATTCAACATGGGATTGAACAAATAGAGAAAAAATCCTCTCTTTTCGTCATTGTCTCCAATGAAGTTGTTTATGATGTTATCCATGATGAAGTATTACTTTTTTATATGAAACTTTTAGGAAAGTGTCATCAATGGATTGTGAAAAAATCGGATATTGCTGTCAGAATGGAATTTGGCTTACCGCTATTTATGAAAGGAACGTGAAGTCAATGAAGGGGATTATGCTTCAAGGAACCTCCTCTGATGTTGGAAAAAGCTTCATTGCTACAGCCTTTTGTGCACTTTTTCGCGAATTAGGCTACAAGGTAGCTCCTTTTAAATCACAAAATATGTCAAACAACTCTTATGTGACGATGGATGGAAAAGAAATAGGAAGAGCACAAGGGATCCAAGCAGAAGCAGCCGGAGTCCGTGCAAATGTATGGATGAATCCCATTTTATTAAAACCAAGAAATGATCGATGTGCAGAAGTCGTTCTTTTCGGAAAAAGCTATGAAACGTATGAAGGAAGAGAGTACCGAGAAAAATTTTATGAAATCGGAAAAAAAGCTATTAAGACCGCTCTTCAAAAACTAAAGGAAGATTCTGACTTGATCGTGATTGAAGGAGCTGGAAGCCCAGTTGAAATTAATTTAAATGATCGGGAATTAGTGAATATGAAGGTCGCTGAAATGGCCGATGTTCCTGTCATTTTAGTTGCAGATATCGAGCGTGGTGGTGTATTTGCAAGCATTGTTGGTACACTCGAACTTCTCTCAAAAGAAGAACGAAAACGTGTGAAAGGAATCTTAATTAATAAATTTAGAGGAGATATTTCTTTATTTGAAAATGGAATCAAATGGATTGAAGAAAAAACGGGTGTGAAAGTGTTAGGAGTCATCCCGTATTTTCATGAGCACATGATTGATAGTGAGGATTCTTTATCGATTCGTTCTCGGTTTAAACAAGGTGAAGAAAGAGAATTGGACATTGCGGTTATTCGGCTACCATATATTTCGAACTACACTGATGTCGAGCCTTTTTTATTTGAAGAGGATGTTTCGATTCGCTTTGTGGATCATCCTAGTCAATTTGGAAAGCCAGATGCCCTCATTATACCCGGTACGAAAAGTACGATATCCGATTTACGATGGCTAAAAGAGAAAAAGCTTAACCAAGTCGTTCAACAATATGTGAATAGTGGTGGAACAGTTGTCGGAATTTGTGGAGGGTATCAGATGATGTCTGAAACATTAATTGATGAAGCGGGTTCCGATACAGGTCATAAGGGATATGAAATAACCGGTCTTCAATTACTACCTTCGATTACAACCTTTCTTCCTAACAAAAAAACAGTTCGTAGTCACGGGTTTTTACATCCGAAAACCGGATTTTCAAACCCTTATGTAGAAGGATATGAAATTCATCTTGGAACAACGAAAACTCATTTTAATGACTTCGTATCTCCATTTATTTTGACAGACGTTGGAATAGACGGAGCCTCCTTAGATAACGGACGTGTTATTGGTACTTATTTTCATCATATTTTTGAAAACGATATATTTCGATCCGAGTGGTTAAATCGTTTAAGAGAGAAAAAAGGACTTTGTATAAAAGACGTGGTAGAAGTGAAAAAAGAAAAGGCGAATGATTATAAACGAATCGCTCTACATGTAAAAAAACATATCGATTTTGACTATTTAATTAAACTTATTGAAACATAGGAGAAGAAAAAAGATGAAAAACGTTATGGATGGTTTCTTTCTATCAATGCAATTTTTTTCGGTTATCCCAATACGAAAAGAAATTCCGATAGATGAAAAACGGTTAAAGTATGCCATTTTAACCCTTCCTATATTAGGGGCAATCATTGGCTTTTTCGCTAGTTTACTATTATGGTTGTTAAATAGCTTTACACCTTTATCCCCGTTTGCCTTATCTGTTATGTTATTGTTTTATTTTATTTTTATAACAGGGGGAATTCATTTAGATGGCTGGTGTGATACGAGCGATGCTTATTTTTCCTACCGGGAACAAGCGAAAAGACTTGAAATTATGAAAGATCCGCGTATCGGAACGTTTGGTGTTTTATCATTGTTATGTTTACTTATGTTTCGCTTTTTATTTATTTTTGAAACATTACTAGAATGGTCGATATTCGACTACTTTCTTCTTATTATGATTCCTATTTTTTCAAGGATGACCATGGGAACATTACTAATAGCTGGGCCACGTATGGCCAAAAATGATGGCTTAGGCTTTTTATTTTCAAGAGCGTTGTCAAAAAAGAACTTATGGACTTTTATCGTATATTTCATCCTTTTACTTTTCCTTTCTATTTTTATATCAAGGACTGTTTCTCTCGTGTTGATTTTATTTTTTACTCTTCTCATAACAGTTTATAGGGCTGCTTCTAAAATGTTTCAAAGAGCATTTGGTGGACTAACTGGTGATACGTTAGGAGCTACGATTGAAGGGACTGAAACGATTTTATGGATGATCGTGTGGTTATTACATTTATACGCCATGGTTTAACTAAAGAAAATTTAGAAAAGCGCTATATTGGATGGTCTAACCCTTCCTTATGTCGGAAAGGGATTCTCGAATTAAAGGAAAAAACATATCCAAAAACACCAGATATCGTATTTTCTAGTGATTTAAATCGCTCGGTTGAAACAGCAAAGCTGATTTACCCAAATGCAAAGCCAAAGTTATTAAAGGAATTAAGGGAAATGAATTTTGGTCAATTTGAAGGGAAGACATATGAAGAATTAAAACATAATGAACATTATCAAAAGTGGGTGAATCATCCATTTCAAATAACCCCACCAGAAGGAGAAAGCTATATAACCTTTCAAAAAAGAGTCCAACAGGCTTGGGAAAAGATGGTTCGTACTTTAGAAAATCTAGCTGTGAAACAGATCGTTTGTATAAGTCATGGTGGAACCATTCGTGAGTTATTAACACAACACGGGCCAAACAATCTTACATTTTGGGATTATTCTATGAAACATGGTGATATTTTATCGTTAGTTGGTAAACGTGATGAAGTAAGGAGGAAAAAACGTTGCATTTTATTACAGGAGGGGCCTTTAACGGAAAGCGAAATTGGGTAAAAGAATTTTACAAATTAAGTGATCTAAATGAATATTTGTGGATTTCGGCTTACGAAAATAATAGAGAAAAATTAGATTGGACCGATACGAATCATTTTTGTAAATTAACCATTATTGAAGGAATTGAACAATATTTTTACGAATGGACAAAGAATTCTAATTGGAAGAAAAAATGGGATGAGCTGCTAGAAAAGTGGCAAATCTGGGAATCCTTGAACACGGCTCATACTCTTATTGTTATTGGAACAGATATAACGAAAGGAGTTGTTCCAATAGATAAGAAACATCGAGAGTGGCGTGACATTACAGGATGGTGTTATCAAGAGCTTGTCAATATGTCCAATCGAGTAGATGTTATATGGTATGGAATCAATGAGCGTATCAAGTAAAGGGGGAAGAAACGTTGAAAAAATATACGTACATGGTTATGTTTATTGCTTTATCGGTTGTTGGAGGAATGATCAAAATTCCAGCCATTATTGGCAGTGTAGCTCTTGACTTATCTCCAGCATTAATAGCTGCCATTCTATTAGGACCAATTAAGGGAGGAGTTGTAGCATTTTTAGGGCATTTAGCGTCTTCATTTGTCGCTGGATTTCCGTTAGGGGCGTTTCATTTTCTTATTGCCTTGGAAATGTTTGTCATCGTTTGGGGCTTTGGTCTTTTATATGATAGACTTCATAACTTTTTATCCTTTAGTTTTGTCGTTATTTTGAATTCGATTGTAGCTCCACTTCCTTTTTATTTTCTAATGGGAAAAGCTTTTTATGTATCGATCATCCCATCTTTATTCATTGGATCTGTAATAAATGGATTAGTAGCTATATTAGTATCTTCAAAGCTTTTTAACATGATTACAAAACTAAAAGGTGAAACATGATCATGAGAGATGTATTAATGTTACCGTTTTCCAATGATGAAATGCTAGTAATCGCTTCAGACAATTCAGGAGGTATTGGTGAAAAAGAACAGGATGTTGTCAAGGTAGACTACGAAACACTTGCTTATTTTTCTTTACGAGTAGCGATGATGGAATGTATGGCTGTTGGAGCCAATCCGATTGCAATTGTAATGCAAAATTTTATCGGGGATAAAGAGTGGAAACGATTAGAAAAGGGGATCAACCGTTTATTTCAAGATCTTCAAATTCCGCCATTACCGATAACAGGAAGTACGGAAAGTAATTTTCATATGATTCAATCTGCAGTAGGTATGATCGTCATTGGAAGGCTTCATGTATCAAAAAGGAAATACGGAATAACACCAGATGATGCCCGATATGCCGTTATAGGTGAGCCTTTAGTTGGAAACGAAGTGTTAGATAGACAAGAGAAAATAGCGCCATTATCATTATTTAAACAGTTTGTTTCTAATCCGAACGTCTATGAAGTCGTCCCCATCGGTTCAAAAGGTGTATTATACGAATTGAAACAGCTAGTTAATGATCCTAATGTGCATGTCTCATCTTTAGTTGATTTGAATAAATCAGCTGGGCCATCGACGTGTTTTTTGATTTCTTACAACCAAAAGTTAGAAAACGAAATGAAAGAGATAGCGAAAGGATATTTTCATTTAATAAATGTAAAAGGTGCTGTCCGATAAGTTATTAAAATAAAGAGCGAGGAGAAAGGACCTGTAATGGAAATCGATTGGTTGAAGTGAAGGTGGCGGCTATCCTTTAGGGAACAGCACGAGCCGAAGACCCCACAGACGAGCTGGCGAGTCAAGGAGGCTGATAGAAAATCGGAGGCGACAGCCCAGCGTCGTACGAACGGGAGACTCTCCCGCACTGAGATAAAGGAGACACCACGAGGAACGAGCGGATGTCGACTTATCGTAGGGAAGGGAGAGGGTCGTTCGCTAGACGCTAGGAGCCGG
>Ga0180434_10002559_pt1 | contig 24057 bp, 22 predicted proteins | sample SS_ome_7_FD_132453 | JGI IMG/M metagenome (GOLD analysis project Ga0180434, IMG submission 132453) | Hypersaline lake sediment archaeal communities from the Salton Sea, California, USA - SS_1_D_2 metaG | ecosystem: Environmental > Aquatic > Non-marine Saline and Alkaline > Hypersaline >... | reverse complement strand
TCCAACGCTGCGATTTTCTTTTCCAACGACTTTATATATGCGTCCTTGTCCATACCAGAGTTATCGGACATAGGCACGCTTTTACATAAAATAAGGTGTTTTCAGTGAACGCTTACAAATTATCTTGAAGATGATTTGCCAAATATGTTAGTCAATATAAATCCTTACACTGTCTGGTAGGTTGAGTACTGATTATTTAACCTTAAAGCAAACCAACTTCTTTTTCAATGTCAACCCAAGCTCGCTTTTGTCGATACAGTTCGCTAACTTTTTTAAGAGAGAGTTTTTTAACTTTGTTCTGTATTTCATGAAAAGTTCCACTTAAAAGTGTATCAGCTCTCTCTAAATCTTCTTCACCAGCCACAAGAAAAATATTGCTATTCCAAAGGTCGAATGCGTGTTTCAATTTTGCGAGCGCACGGTAGACATCTCCGCGATCCAAGGCTTTCCATCTAACCACTCTTTTTCATGTTTTTGGCACAAATGAAAATTATCATCATAGGTCGGCTTAATATCACAACCATTAAATCTTTTGTCCGACTCGTAACTCCCACCTTTTTTTATTTTATACCTTACCCAAACTTTTTGATAATTTACAATGGCTTCCTCATTACAATGATCGCATTTCATATTTTGTCCTTTTCAATATGAAGACCATCAAGTATTATAACTTAGCTGTCATCTAAATAATTTCTTTGATTAGCGTATTCTATACTTAATGATGTCCAGTAATTCATATAATACTCCTGCAAATTACCCCAGAGATAATAAACAAAACCATTGATTCGGTCAAAATAAAAATGGTGTTCATTCTGCTTATTGCCGGTTCTAAAGGCAAATGCGTCCTGTAAAATTCTTGACAGTGAGCTGTGGCTTGGTTATTTTGATAGCAAATTTTCACATTCTGGCTGTTGGAAGTGTATTTAAGTGTGTTTTTGTGATTTGATATAAAGGAGTTTTCTTTGCGAGTACTATCGGGTATCCAGCCGTCCGGCCGGCTTCATATAGGCAATTTCTTCGGGGCGATGCGTCAGCACCTTCAGCTGCAGGGCGAACACGATTGCTTTTATTTCATTGCCGACTACCATGCTCTTACCAGCAACCCATCTCCGGCTGATGTCTCCCATTATGCGCTTGATGTTACGCTGGATTATCTGGCCTTGGGGCTTGATACAGAAAAAACGGTGTTCTGGCGTCAGTCCGACGTGCCGGAGGTTACCGAACTAACCTGGCTGCTGTCGTGTGTAACACCGATGGGGCTTCTTCAGCGGTGCACAAGCTACAAGGAAAAAATCGCCCAGGGTATAAGTGCCAATCACGGCCTTTTCGCATATCCTGTACTGCAGGCAGCAGACATTCTTATCTACGACAGCAATCTTGTTCCGGTCGGGGCCGACCAGAAGCAGCACATCGAGGTTACCCGCGACATTGCCATCCGATTCAATAACAACTACAGCGAAACCTTCGTCGTGCCGGAGGCATATATTATCGAATCGGTGGCTGTCGTTCCCGGTATAGATGGACAGAAAATGAGCAAGAGCTACGGCAACACCATTGAGATATTCGAGCCGGAAAAGAGTGTCAGGAAAAAAATTATGCGTATCGTTACCGATTCGACACCCGTTGAAGAGCCTAAAGAGCCGGAGAACTGCAATGTTTTTGCGCTTTTGAAGCTGGTTGCCTCGGAGAAAGAGCTGGCCGAGTGGGAAAACAGATACCGCAGCGGCGGACTGGGCTACGGGCAAGTAAAAGAACGGCTTGCCGAGTTGATGGTAGATTATTTCAGGCCTTTCCGAGAAAAAAGGGCAGAGCTTGAGAAGAGGCACGACTATGCCAAAGCGGTCCTTGCTGACGGCGCTAAACGAGCAAAAGCGGTGGCATCGAAGACGCTCGCCCGTGCCCGAAAGGCGGTGGGGCTGGGAGCTTAACTATGGCAGAGAGGCTGGTTACAATTAAAAAATTTGGAAGTTACATCGAAGCCGAACTTGCGAAACAACACCTTGATGACTGCGGGATAAGAGCGGTTGTTACCGGCCAAAATGCTGCAAATGCATACGCGGGATTGGCTGCGGTGGCAAGTTCGTCATTACAAGTTTTCGAAAGCCAGGCCCAAAAGGCACTGGAAATACTGGAACCGGAAAAGCAGCAGGAGGATTGATTGAGCGCGTATCGGGTAAATCTTGACATATTTGCAGGTCCGCTGGATTTGCTTTTGTATCTGGTTCGCAAGGACGAGATGGACATCTACGACATCCGGATTTCACAGATAACCGAGCAGTATATTCGCCATATTGAAATGCTCAAGAGTCTGGATATTGATTTGGCGGGTGATTTTTTAGTAATGGCCGCCACTTTGATGCAGATAAAATCGGCGATGCTGCTGCCAAGGACGGAGGCCACTGAACTGGATGCTGAAGATTTAGCGGATCCGCGTGCAGAGCTGATTTGCCAATTGCTTGAGTACAAGAAGTTCAAAGATGCGGCCAATTTACTCAGTGCAGCGGCCGAAGAGCAGAAACAACGTTTTGCTCGGCCAGGGAGCCTCGTTGAGCAGCTCAAGCCGAACCCCGAACCGGCCATCGATATAGAAGAGATAAGCGTCTGGGACCTGCTGGAGGCATTTGACTCGATTATGACCGCCACAGGTGGTGTGAGTCTTGATATAAGTCATATCACCGACGATACGCCTATTGACTTGTATCAGATAGAGATTTTGCACCGTCTGCAGAGTGAAGGCTCGATGCGTTTTGAACAAATCTTCGAGTCCAGGAACAACCGTGCGGTAATGATTGGATTGTTTCTGGCCCTTTTGGAATTGATACGTGAGAAACTGGTTCGTGTTGAGCAGCGGTCATCATCGGGGCTACTTCACTTATACGCTCAGACCGACGAGTCGCCGGAGGAGGCAGTACAAAAGGCCATAATTGCAGGGGGCCCAAAAAGCGATAGTTCGCGTTTGGGCAACCCCGCTGCCACAGAGGCGGAAAAGGGGCAATTATCACAAAGACAACCTCGGCAAAAGGCGGCAATTCCAATTGCTGAACTGTCGCCAAAAGACAAGTCGATGGCTTCGCAGAGGGAAGAAAAAACAGAATCAGTCGAAGATAAATAGCGTATAGCGTTTAGCGTGTAGACGGCATCAATGAACAACGAACTACGAACTATGAACAACGAACTACGAACTACGCAATAAACTTCAAATTAGTATTTGACAAGTTTGTTGCTCGCCATTAAAATGACTGGCGTATTTTTGCAGAAAGGACAAAATAATGGCTGGTAATGCAGTTGACTTAAATGATGCTTCTCTGGACGAGACTATTCATAATTCACAGGAACCTGTGCTGGTTGATTTCTGGGCGCCGTGGTGCGGGCCCTGTAAGATGATGAGTCCTATGATAGACGAGCTGGCAGATGAATACGCAGAGAAGGCCAAGATTTGCAGGCTCAATACAGATGATGCGCACGATAGTGCTATAGAGTTTGGTATAAGCGCAATACCGACCACTATTCTATTCAAGGACGGTAAGGTCCAGAAGAAGTGGGTCGGGCTGACGAGCAAGAGAGACATTGCCGCTGCGATCGACGAGCTGCTTTGAGGGCTTCGACTGATTTACGATTTTCGATTTTCGATTTCAATTCGGCAATCGACAATCACCCCGAATGTCCTGCCGGCAGAGGTTCAGTTATAGACTGGTGATGTTAAGGCTCCTTGCGGCGGCGGTTTCATCAGGGCGAGATACACAGGTGGTTATGGGGGCGGTTTTGAGTCTTTGGGGAGCGTTTTCGGCCAGTTCGGCAATCTCTATCATTGCATCTATAAAAGCATCAAGCGTTTCTTTGCTCTCGGTTTCCGTCGGCTCAATCATCATTGCTTCTTTGACAATTATGGGGAAATAGACGGTGGGAGGATGGAAGCCTCTGTCTATAAGTGCCTTTGCAATGTCGAAGGCGTGGATGTCGTTTTCGGCCATCTGCTTTGTGGTGCTGAAGACGCATTCATGCATACAAAGCCGGTCAAAGACAAGGTCGTAATGGTTTTTGAGTTTTTCTTTTATATAGTTTGCGTTGAGCACAGCATTTTCAGCCACTCTGCTGAGTCCTTCTTTGCCGAGCATAAGGATATATGCGTAGGCCTTTAATATGACGCCGAAGTTTCCGTAGAAAGGAGCGATATAGCCGATGGATTTCGGCCTGTCGTATTCGAGTGCATAAGTACCATCGTCTTTTTTGACGACAATTGAGACCGGCAAAAATTCGAGCAGCTTTTCGTTTACGCCGACAGGTCCTGCGCCGGGTCCGCCGCCGCCGTGCGGTGCAGCAAAGGTTTTGTGGAGATTCAAATGCACAATATCGAAGCCAAAATCCCCCGGCCTGGCCTTGCCGACTATTGCATTGAGATTGGCGCCATCGTAATAAGTCAGACCGTCAACACTGTGAATAAGGTCGCAAATCTCCTTGATTTGAGGGTTAAAGAGCCCAAGAGTATTAGGGCAGGTGAGCATCAATCCTGCAACTTCGTCATTGAGCGACTTCTTAAAAGCATCGAAGTCCATAACTCCATTTTTGCCGGTTGGAATCGAGACAACTTTATAGCCGGCTACTGCGGCACTGGCAGGATTGGTGCCGTGACCGCTGTCGGGAATAAGGATAGTGGTTTTCTTATTGTTCCTGTCTCTGTGGTAAGCAGCCGTTATCACCATCCCTGTCGATTCACCATTGGCTCCGGCCATAGGCTGCATTGTAAAACCGGCCATTCCGGTTATTTGGCGCAGGAGAACGTCTGTTTCGTAAATAACCCGCAGCGCACCCTGTGTCAGCATTCGCTGCGATTTTAACTGAGGCAGCAGAGGATGCAGGTCGGCAAAGGCAGGACAGGCGGCAATGCGCTCGGTAACTTTGGGATTATATTTCATTGTGCAGGAGCCGAGCGGATAGAAGTTGTTGTCGATGCCGAAATTTCTGCGAGAAAGCTCGGTGAAATGCCTTACCACATCAAGCTCACTAAGTTCGGGCAGTCGGGCGGGCCTCTCACGAAGCAGGCTCTTTTTTATATTTGCTGTTGTGGTAACATCAGTTGGTCCTGTCCGGAGTGCTCTTCGTCCGGGAACACTTTTTTCAAAAATCAGTTTCATAAGACCCTCTCGAGTGCTTCGGTGAGGTCATTGATTTGCCGGCTGGTTCTTTTTTCGGTAACGCAAATCAGCATCGAGTTTTCCATTCCTCGGTAATATCTGCTCAAGGGGAAACCTGCTGCGAAGCCCTTTTCGATAAGTTTTGCGGTCACGTCTGCCGCTTCAGACGGTAAATCAATCACAAACTCATTGAAGAACGGCCTGTCCTTAAAACGAGGTTCTACTTTCGGTATGGCGGTGAGTCGTTCATAGGCATATTGAGCCTTGTCGGCGCAGAGCTGTGCCGTTTCTCTAAGGCCTTCTTTGCCGAGCAGTGACATATAGACAAGAGCGGCCAAAGCACACAGGCCCTCATTCGTACAGATATTGGAGGTGGCTTTGTCCCTTCGGATGTGCTGTTCGCGTGCCTGAAGTGTAAGAACGAAGCTGCGTCGGCCAAATCTGTCTTTCGTTTCACCGACGATTCGGCCTGGCATTTTTCGGACATATTTTTTTCTTGTGGCCATAAAACCCAGATAAGGCCCTCCGAAAAATAGAGGCATACCGAGGCTTTGTCCTTCTCCTGTTACAATATCAGCGCCCATTGCCGCCGGTGTCTTTAATATTCCAAGAGAGAGCGGATAACACGATACGATTAATAATGCGCCTTTTTTATGTGCGGCATCTGCAATGTCGGTAAAATCATCGATGCAGCCGAAGAAGTTTGGATTCTGGAGTATGACGGCGGCTGTTGACTCATCGATGTCATTGAGTATTTGTTGGTGGCCGGCCAGGCCGTCGCTGCTGAGCGTGTGCTCAAAGTCTATTTGCAGATTGAGCGTATAAGAGCGGAGCATAACGCGATAGATGGGATTTACACTGTCGTCGATAATGATTTTGTTTCGGCCGGTAATTCTCATCGCCATCATTATTGCTTCATAGATGGCGGTTCCGCCGTCATAAAGCGAGGCATTGGCTGCTTCTGTGCCTGTCAGACGGCAAATGGCCGACTGGTATTCGTAAATCGCCTGAAGAGTTCCCTGGGAAAGCTCAGGCTGATATGGCGTGTAAGCGGTATAAAATTCACTGCGTGAAATAATTGAGTAAACGGCGGCGGGGATAAAATGGTCGTAGAAACCGCCTCCTAAGAAGCAGAGCAAACTGACAGAATCTTTGTCTGCAATTTCCGTCAGGGCATTGTGCACCTGCTGCTCACTCAAGCCGGCAGGCAAATCAAGAGACCTGCACCTGTTCTCGGGGCCGATATCGGCAAAAAGCTCGTCCATCGTCAGCCCGATTTCAGCAAGCATCTGCTTTTGCTCCTGAGGCGTATTCGATATAAAAGGCATTTTTTACAGTTCCTTTAAGTATTGCTGGTACTGCCGGGCATCGAGCAGGGTCTCAAATTCCTTTTCGTCGGCGGGCTTGACCTTGAGCATCCAGGCCGCCCCGTAAGGGTCGCTCTTAAAAAGCTCCGGTTCGTCGAGCAATTGTTGGTTGACACCGATAACCTGACCGCTGAGAGGTGAGTATAAATCGGAAGCTGCTTTGACAGACTCAATTGTGCCAAAGGCTCGCCCTTTTTGGACCTCGTCGCCTTCGGCGGGCAATTCCAGAAAGACTATATCGCCAAGCTGTTCAACGGCAAATTCACTCAGGCCGATTGTTGCAGCGCCGGTATCCGGCCCTAAAATGACCCATTCGTGACTCTCAAGATACCTGGCTTCACCTGGAATCATATCTCTAACTCCATAATAATTATCAGCAATTTTGTAAGAAAAAGCTATATAAGCTTGTGTAGTTTTTCAATAATATGAGCAAAATCCTTTTTTGTGAAACAGTATTTCATATCAACGAACCGACCTCTTAAAGACATAACCTTCTCTTTGACGGTTCTTTCTGCGATGACGTCATAAATAAGCTGTGCAAGAGTCTTAAAATCCTCTTTTTTCATTGCGAATCGGGTCATTTCTGCAACACCCATTCTTAAAGCGCCGGAGGCGGTGAAGCCCTCTTCTTGCGGGGCGGCCTGGTAATTAACAATGATATTATTTTCCTCGAGCCGTCGGGCAATCTCAGGTCCCTTACTATAACCGACGTTGACAATTACCTGGTGTGTCTCTGTAAAAGAGACTTCTTTGTCGCCGGCCACGTCCAGACCGCAATCGTGCAGTGCCATTGCAAATGCTTTTGCGTTATCAATAACATTTTTCTGGTATTCGTCTTTGAAGTAATTCATTTCGTAGGCCGCCATCAGCAGACCCAGTAACGTTCCCAGATGATGGTTGCTTACGCTGCCGGGGAAAGCCCTTCGGTTGACGGCCTCCCACAACTGGTAACGAAGGTCTTCTCTGGAATAATTCGCTGCGACGATGCCTCTTTGTGTGCCAAAAAAAGTTTTATGGGTCGAGCCGGTAACGATGTCGGCTCCTTCTTCGAAGGGCTGCTGGAAATATGAGCCTAAAAGCCCGAGGACATGTGCCATATCATACATAATGACAGAGTTCAAATCGAGCTGCCTGACAAATGAGCGTAACTGTGCGACGGGTTCCGGATGGAGTGTTACGCTCTTGCCCAGGATAATCAACTCCGGTCTGTAGCGGGCTAAAACATCCTGAGTGGCAGCTGTATCTATTTTGTAAGGATTGTCGCCCACGACGGGGAAATTAACAACGGCCGGTTTTTCAGTTTTGGGGTCTCGGGCGACAAAATCACGCAGAGCACCCATCGGCTGAGCGCTGAGGTGTCCGCCTTTGATGATATGATTGTTCATAACGCGGCGGATTCTTCTCTGCTCGGCTTTTCTGTCCGCCCTGTTAAGGTAATCAACCAGGGCACTGAAAACAGCCGTATTGGCCATTTGCCCGCTAATCAGCCGAGTTTCAACCTCACAACAGCCCAGATATCTGAGCAGCTCATCCTTGAGCAGCTCCTCCACTTCGAGGATAAAATCGGTTCCCTGATAGAAGAAAACTTCCATTTCGAGAAAGGCTTTCATTGGCTTGTGTTCTGCGTACCTTCCAACGGGGTCGAGGACCGACAGCATACGCGTCATAGCAGAGGGTGTCTGTTCGGATGGAATCAGGTTGATACATTCCCTTTGTCGCCAGGTATGGTTCTGGATTGCCTTATCAAGCAGCCTCCGGACTTTTTTAGTTGTGACTTTCTCGGCGGTGGGTGCGGAAATGTCTTTGAAGAGGTCCTGCTCTAATATCGCCCTGGCGCAAGGAGGAGCTTCGCTTCTTAAATGATACGGGACGATAACAGCCGGTATCTTCCTTCCCCTGACTTCGATTTCGACCGTGTCAGCTTCGCAAAGATCGCTGTCCAGTAATGCCAGCCCAATTGCCCGCATTGCGTGCTCATCGAGAAAACGAGTAGATAGTCCCTCTCCTTCGGTTTCCCAGTAAGGTATCATCGTGCCGCTGGTTATATACCCTGCGAGTTTGTCGCCGACGAAAACCTTATTGCCGGGGCGGGCAATCCCTTTTCCCATCAGGGCCACCGGCATAATCCTTCGAGGCAGGTCCTTTATAAGTGAATAATCTCTGTCTGTGATTTTCTCCAGCGCCTTAAACTGCCTGCTCAGGGCGTTTTTGCCGACGAAATCACCTTTTAAGCCTGAGAAACTGACGGCATATTTTGCCAGAGGCTCTGCAAAAACAGGTATCTCATTGCCCTCGGCATCGAGTCCCAGTTCGCAGCCAAAAAGAGGCATAGCAGCCTCAAGGCGGAGTGTGTCCCTCGCCCCCAGGCCGATGGGGGTTGCTCCGGCGTCTATTAGCAAATCCCATATCATTAAGGCGTCTTTGCTGTTTATAAAAAGTTCAAAACAGAGCGGCTCGCCCGTATAGCCTGTCCTGCCGACCAGAACACCGACGCCGTTTATGGTAACTGTACTGAGCTGGTTTCTGATTGGCTCGGGGAGCAGGCCGGAATCAACGACACCGGTTAAGAACTTTCTCGAAAGCGGGCCCTGCAGACTGAGCATAACCAGCTCATCGCTGCGGTCGATGATGTCGAGCTGCTTAAAATCCTTTCGAATCTGCTGGAAATGATTCCAATCTTTTTGTCTGTTCGCCGCATTTACCACCAGCAGATACTCATCCTCATAAAAGCGATAAAGATAAGCATCATCAATTGCCCCTCCGCTGCTGTTTGGGATAATGGTATATTGACTTTCTTCGACATCGAGAGCGGCTGCATTGTTGGAAAGTACGTGCTGGAGAAAAGGCACTGCCCTTTCGCCACTGAAGGCAAATCTTCCCATATGAGAGATATCGAAGAGGCCGGCGTGTTTTCTGGTGGCAAGGTGCTCCTGAACAGTACCTGTTTTATAGTGCAGCGGCATCTGCCAGCCGGCGAAATCCACCATTTTCGCCCCAAGGGACAAATGCCTTTCATACAATGTTGTCTTGTTAACTTCAGACATATTAAAAATCCGTATTAACTTATTAACTCCAGAGTTTTTCTCCGGCCGCCCTCTATTGTTTGGGTTCCAATTTTGCGACTTATTGCAAAATGGGGGTCCTTTTAACAATAAGAAATCGCTGAAGATAAACACAATTTCCCAAAAGGTCAAGATGAAATGGCCATAAAATAAGTGAAAATACTTTGCATCATTTTTATAAATCCTGCTAACATATCAAGTCGATAGAACTTTAGCTTCTGGGAAAAAACATTTTTAAGCTTAAAAAAGGTGGTTGAAAGTGGCCAAACTGAAGAAACAGCTCGGTTTGCTCGATGTATTTGCCGTGGCAGCCGGTGCGATGATAAGCTCAGGCTTGTTTGTCCTGCCGGCTATCGCATTTGCAAAAGCAGGGCCAGCGGTCATACTGTCCTATTTTTTTGCATCGGTTCTGATAGTTCCCAGCGTTCTCAGTCAAGCGGAATTAGTTACGGCGATGCCCCGTGCAGGAGGAGCATATCTCTACATTGAGCGAAGTTTAGGCTCGATTTGTGGATTGTTCGGCGGATTGGCAGATTGGTTCTCGTTAGCGCTGAAAAGCGCCTTTGCTGTCGTGGGGATGGCGGCTTTCATCAAGGTACTAATAGAAATGCTGTTTGATGCGCAAGTCAGCGATTGGCAACTAAAAACAATAGCCGTCCTCTGCTGCCTCGGTTTTACGGCACTGAATATCGTAAGCGTAAAACACACAAGCAGATTTCAGGTTTTGTTAGTGGGGATACTGCTGGCGATACTCGCCTTATTTGTAATTTTGGGAGCCGGAGCTGCTGAGTCCTTCAGATATAAGGGCTTTCTCGAAAAGGGCTGGCTGAGCGTGCTGGCGACTGCCGGGCTGGTATTTGTAAGCTTCGGCGGCATAAACAAAGTTGCGAACATTGCAGAAGAAATAAAACACCCGGGCAAAAACCTGCCTTTGGGAATGATTCTGGCCTGGTTTGTCGTAACCCTGTTTTACATTGGTGTAATCATAATTACAGTAGGTGTTGTCGATGGCCAACAGCTCATCGGCAACTATACGCCTATTTCACTGGCAGCGGGTAAATTTATGGGCCCATGGGGATTTGCAATTCTCGGTTTGGCTGCCATCGCTGCTTTTGTAACCACGGCAAATGGAGGAATACTCGCCGCATCCCGGACCCCTATGGCTATGAGCAGAGACCAATCACTGCCACCGCTTCTGGCTCGAGTAAACAGTCGCTTCCAAACGCCTCACGTCAGCATACTGTTCACAAGCGGGTTTATGGTTACGGCAATCGTTTTCCTTGATATTGAAATGCTGGCGAAAACAGCTTCGACTTTACTAATAATACTTTACACTTTAGCCAATACCAGTGTGATTATGATGCGCGAGAGCAGGATACAGAGCTATCGTCCGAAATTCAAATCCCCTTTATACCCTTATGTCCACATACTTGCCATTGTCTTTTACGGTGCCCTGATAGTCGATATGGGAAAAGTTCCGCTTCTGATTTCGGCTGGTTTTATCGGCTTAAGCGCAGCCTGGTTTGGGTTGTATGTTTCGAGAAGGGTTGGGCGGACCTCGGCTGCGATGCACATCGTGGAAAGAGTTACCGACAAGGAGCTAAAAACCGTAACACTTGAGAATGAACTTCGGGATATTCTGCTGGAGCGGGATGATATAATCGAGGACAGATTCGATAAGCTTATAAGGCAGTGTAAAATCCTGGATATAAAGGGCACCAAATCCGCTGATGAGGTCTTTCGCAGGGTCTCCGCAATACTTGAGAGGAGTCTGGACATCAATGAATATGTGCTTCTTGAGAAATTTCTCCAGCGTGAAGCCGAAGGCGGCACGGTGATTCAGCCCGGCCTTGCAATACCTCATATAGTAGTGGAGGGCGAAAAGAAATTCGATATACTTTTGGTCCGAGCCGCTGACGGGATTGATTTTCCGCACGCCCCGGACCCTGTCAGGATAATGTTTGTCCTCGCAGGTACAAAGGATGAGCGCAATTATCACCTTCGCGCACTGATGGCGATAGCACAGATTGCCCAGGAAAAGCAGTTCGAGCAGCGATGGTTCGCCGCAAGAGATGCCGGGGCCATAAGGAACCTGCTTCTTCTATCGGCGAGAAAAAGAGATATAGAGACCAAATAACGAATTAAAAAGTCCCGAATTGTTCTATGAAATATTCATTGTCCGGGAATTTTTCGGGGGAAACTCATCTTTGACTCTTGACAACCTGATTTTTTGGTGATATTATGCCCGCCCTGTACTATGAGTTCATTGTTCATCGTCCATGAACTACGAACTACGCCTGTCCGCCGTAGCCCTGGCGAAGGCGGAAACTACGAACAACGAACTACGAACTACAAACTACGAACTTTAATTATGGAAATTAGGCCGTTCAAAGCATTCAGGTTCGACAAAACGGTAGTGGGCAATGTGGGTGACTGTATTTCTCCGCCTTATGACGTTATCAGTGGCAAATTGCAGCAGCAGCTTTATGAAAAAAACGAATATAACATAGTGCGGATAATCAAAGGGAAAACAACCCCTTCTGATAATGACAGCGACAATCAGTACACAAGGGCCGCTGATTACCTTAAAGCGTGGCTCGAAAAAGGGGTGTTGAAACAGGATTCGCAGGAAGCAATTTATGCTTATGTTCAGAATTTTGAAGCGGCCGGAGGGAATTTCCAGCGAGGCAGTTTCATTAGTCTGACGAGATTAACAGAGCTCGGCGAAACGGTCAAGCCTCACGAACAGACGCTCAGCGGTCCAAAAGCCGACCGTCTGAACTTACTGAAGGCGACCAATGCAAAGTTCGGCCTGATTTTTATGTTCTACAGCGACCCGGAAAAAATAGCGGACAAAATCATAGAAAAGGCCGCCGCTGCTGCTCCGCTTATCGATTTTACCGACGAACAAAACATAAGGCACCGCCTTTATGCCATAACCGATAAAGCCGAAATCGAAGCGATTGTGAATATGCTCGCTGACAAAATCGCCGTTATAGCCGACGGTCATCATCGCTATGAAACAGCGCTGAACTATTTGAAAGAGACAGGCAATACCAATGCCCTCTACCAGATGATTGCCTTTGCCAACGTTCACAACGAGGGAATGATAGTGCTGGCCACGCATCGTCTTATCAAAAATATCGAAAATTTCGACAGTAAAAAGATGCTCAGAGATTTGGAGAAGAATTTTGATATTACAGAATACAAATTTGATTCTCCTCAGGCCGAAACCGATGCAAAGCAACAGATGCTCAACCAAATGAGAAAAGAATACGAAAATGATAACAATGCCTTCGGAGTATACAGCGGTGGCGATGCTTTTTACGTGGCCGTTCTCAAAGACAAAAAGGCAATGGATACGGCTGCACAGGGTATGAGCGACTCGTTCAAATCGCTTGATGTTGCAGTGCTTCACAAACTTATTATCGACGATGTGCTCGGCCTTGATGAGGCAAAGGTAACCGCAGGCGGAAATTTAGAGTACGTAAAAGACACCCCGACAGCCATCAACGATTCAATTGCCGGGGTCAATGCCGGGCAAATACAGGCGGCATTCCTGACCAACCCGCCGAAAATTGAGCATATTGAGCAGGTTGCCGGGGCAGGTGAAAAAATGCCTCAAAAGACGACTTACTTTTTTCCCAAGATGTATTCAGGTTTGATAATTCAAAAATTATAGACTTTTGTTATAAAGGAGTAAATTAAATGGCAGATTGGAAGAACCCGCCAAGATTGTTCATTCCCGGGCCGGTAAAGGTTGATGAAGACGTTCTTGCCCAGCTTGCCCGGCCCACACTTGGACACCGTCTTAAAGAGTATGCCCAACTGCACGCTGAGACGGTCGATATGCTAAAAAAGATTCTTTTTACTAAGCAGAATATTTTTCTTTCGACATCATCGGCTTCGGGAATCTGGGAGGCGGCCATTCGCAACTGTGTCGGTATGGATGAAACCGTTCTGGCCGGCTGCTGCGGTGCATTCAGCGATAAGTGGGCCGACGTGGTCAAAAGCTGCGGCAGAAAGGTTGATGAGCTGAAGGTTGACTGGGGCCAGCCCACAACGACGGAAATGATTGACGAAAAGCTTGCGACTGGGCAATATGCGGCTGTTACTCTTGTCTATAACGAAACAAGCACGGGCCTGACAAACCCTGTTTACCAAATCAGCGAGATGATGAAAGAGAAATATCCCGACGTTCTGGTGCTCGTCGATGCAGTCAGCGCTATGGTTGGTCTTCCGCTGCATTTCGACCGGCTTGGCTGGGATGTAGCGTTTGCTTCTGTGCAGAAGGCCTTTGCAATTCCGCCGGGACTGGCAGTTGCGGCCGTAAGCAATCGTGCGCTGGAAAGAAGTAAAGACATTCCCGACAGGGGCTATTATTTTAACTTTGAGCTCTGGGCAAAGTCCGCAGAGAAAAATCAGACCCTTTCAACGCCAAATATCCCTCATATTATGGCGGTGAACTACCAGTGCGAAAAGCTGCTCGCTGAAGGTGTGGAAAACGTCTGGGAAAGACACAAACAAATGGGCGAGTTTGTAAGAGAATGGGCAAAGGAGAAATTTGCCTTGTTCTGCGAAGAAAAATATGCCTCCAATACCCTCACAGCGATTAAAAATACCCGAGGGATAAACGTTGCAGAAACAATCAACGCCATACAGCAAAAGCATAACACGGTTTTCGGAAACGGCTACGGCAAGCTTAAGGAAGAGACATTCCGCATTGCTCATATGGGTGATATTACTCTTGATGATTTAAAAGAACTGCTCGGCTGGATTGACGACGAAATCGGCTAAAACGGTTTCTAACGAATGGGTATTATTTTGTCAGACGCTATTTTAGTTTAAGGAGTTGTAAAATGAAAGTTCTTATCGCAGACAGGCTCTCGGAAAAGGCAGCAGCCGGCCTCAAAGCCCTCGGCGCTGATATTACCTTAAGTCCTGAACTGACCGCCGATGATTTGCCCGGTGCAATAGCTGACGCTGAGATTCTTATAGTGCGTTCGACAAGGGTTACAGCGGCGACTATAGAAGCGGCACAATCTCTTTCACTGTTAATACGTGCTGGAGCGGGCGTTAATACGATAGACCTCGAAGAAGCAAGCAGCCGGGGTATATATGTCGCAAACTGTCCGGGAAAAAACACCGACGCCGTTGCAGAGCTTGCCATAGGTCACCTGATTGCGGCGGACAGAAGAATAGCCGCTGCCGCTGAGGATATGCGCGGAGGAAAGTGGAGAAAAAAAGAGTATGGCAAATCACGGGGGCTCAAAGGAAGGACCTTAGGGATAATCGGTCTTGGTGCTATCGGCAGAGCCGTTGCAAAACGTGCCAGGGGGCTTGAAATGAATGTAATAGCGTGGTCGCGAAGCCTGACGAAAGAGGCTGCTGAGCAACTTGGCGTAGGGTACTGTGAAAGTCCTGAACAGCTTGTCGCACAGGCCGACGCTGTCAGCGTACATCTGGCGGCGAATTCTCAAACAGAGCACTTTATCGGAAAAAAACTGTTGAGCAAAATGAAAGACGGGGCGATTCTGATTAACACATCGCGGGGCGAGATTGTTGATACAGTCGCTTTGAAAAAAGCTATAAAAGAAAAAAATCTGCGAGTGGGGCTCGATGTTTACCAGAACGAGCCGGCTGCTGCCGCACCGGATTTCCAGGACAAAGAGCTTGCCCGAATGGTCTCGTGCACACCTCATATCGGCGCTTCCACAGACCAGGCGATTGAGGCGGTCGCAGATGAAGTTGTCAGGATTGTTCAAACTTACAAAGATACCGGCAAGCCGCTGAATACGGTCAACATAAGAGAAAAATCGTCGGCAAAAATCAATCTGGTGGTTCGCCATTATAATCGTGTCGGGGTTCTGGCGGGCGTCCTTGATGAATTGAAAAACGCCGACATAAATATTGAAGAGATGGAAAACACGATATTTGAAGGCGGAAAAGCCGCTTCCTGCACTCTTAAACTTGACAGCGAACCTTCTGCTGCTGTGATAACAAAAATTAAGAGCAGCAAAGATGTAATCCAGGCAATGCTCAAGTAGAAAAACGCTGTTTGCTGTGTATTTGATTTTTGCCGTAAGGCATCCTGCGGAAAGTGCCGGGGCTTTTTTATCCTCCATATCAAAAAACCTTTGTCCGGCGAACTTTTCGGTGATAAAATCGTATTAAAATTTAAGCAAGTTTTCTCGTGTCAAATGCCGGTTTTTCGTGGGCGTTTTGATTGTTTTAAGTAATTGGGAGTAAAAAAATGCAGACCTTAAGTTTCAAAAAGAGCAAAATCCCCCCTCGCTGTTTCGTAATTTCAACCCTTTTTTCCCTTTTGTTTTTCACTTCCTTGCCTTCCGCTTTTGCCGATGATACCAGCAGTATCGACACGCTTCGGCAGATGGGCAGGACCTTTGCCGAAATCGCTGAAAAGGCGTCACCGGCTGTAGTGGGTATAAAGGTCGAAAAGACTGTCGAGCGGTACTATTCACCGATGGACGAAGACCGGTTTTACAAGTTTTTCGACCCCTTTGAAGATGACATCTTTGATTATTTCTTTCGGCGTCAACGTCCCCGCAGTCAGCGCCCCTCTCAGCCGAAACCACGTCAGGTCGCACAGGGTTCCGGCTTTATTATCTCGTCCGACGGCCATATCCTTACCAACAATCATCTCGTCAGCGAAGCCGACAAAGTTATTGTCCAGCTCGCAAACGAGAGCCAGATGGAAGCAAAAATCATCGGCTCCGACCCCGACTCGGAGGTTGCGGTGATAAAAATCAATGCCAACAACCTTACCTTTCTTGAGCTGGCGGACTCCGACACTACCAAGGTCGGTGAATGGGTTCTTGCCATCGGCAATCCGTTCGGACTAAGTCATACCGTTACCGCCGGCATAGTAAGCGCCACGGGCAGAAGCGGCCTTGGTTTGACGGCGCTGGAGAATTTCATTCAGACCGACGCCGCTATAAACTTCGGCAATTCCGGCGGACCGCTGCTGAATCTCGACGGCAAAGTGGTAGGAATCAACACCGCTATCGTCGGCGCAAGCGGAAATATAGGCATCGGTTTTGCAGTTCCTTCGAATATGGCAAAAGGGGTCTATGAGCAGCTTATCGAAAGCGGAACGGTTACTCGCGGCTTCCTGGGCGTTATTATTGACGACCTTAAACCGGAAGTGGCTGTTTCTTTAGGACTGAAAAAAGATACCAAAGGCGTTCTTATCCCGGAGGTTACCGAGGATTCAGCCGCCGACAAAGCCGGAATTAAACCGTACGATGTCATAGTTGAATTCGAGGGACAACCAGTCGAAAGGGCTAATGAGCTGCTCAGTCGTGTCGCTGTGTTAAAACCAGGAACGAAGGTAACAATAGTTATCCTGCGCGACGGAAGGCGAAAGACACTTACCGCAAAGCTCGGCGAACGTCCCTCAGCCGACCAGCTTGCCGGCAGCCGGTCGGAGACAGCCGAACGATTAGGACTTACCGTCCAGAACCTTACGGACGATTTGGCACGCCGTTTGGGCTATGAAGGACTGAACGGTGTTTTGGTAAAAAGTGTTGAGCCCGGCTCGCTCGCCGCCTACGCCGGTATCACGCAAGGTACGCTGATTATGGAGGTGAACCGAAAGCCCGTCAGCAACACCGAAGAGTTTGACGAAGCGATAAAACAGGTTGCAAAAGGAGAAATCGTACTGCTGCGAATCAGGGTGAAAGACTACACTCGCATCGTTGGTCTAACACTGCCAAAATAATCGCACGAAAAATAACATCCTTTTCAATCAATATTCGGCCCCGGATTCTGCCGGGGCTTTTTCTTATAGCATTTATGCAAAAGCTTTTTGACAGTGTTCAACTGAACAAGCTTTCGCAGACAAATAAAACATTGTGAACTTTGTCGGTTGGGTTTATACTCTCCGGTTATGTTTGAAAAGGTGTTGTCTTTTTATACAAAGTATTTTGCAGTATGGGTGGTGGTTTTGGGGGTTTTGGCGTATTTTGCACCGGCGCCTTTCGTGGCACTGAGAGGTTGTAATGAATCGTTCTTTGGTTTGACAATGTTCGGAATTGGTGTGGTTCTGCGTCCGGAAGATTTTAAGAGAATAGCGAAAAAGCCGGCCATCGTTCTTATAGGTTCCTGCTCGCAGTTCAGTATAATGCCATTGGGGGCATTTGTAATTTCAAAGGTATTTTCTTTGCCGACGGAGATTGCAGTCGGTCTGATACTGACCGGCTCTGCGCCGGGAGCGATGGCAAGTAATGTGATGAGTTACATTGCCAAGGCCGATACCGCCTATTCTGTTTCGCTGACGACGGTATCGACCTTGTTGTGTCCTTTACTGACGCCGGGGCTGACTTTAATTTTAGCCGGCGCGCTGATGAAGGTTAATTTCTGGGCGATGGTACTGAGTGTACTGAAAATGGTTGTAATCCCGTTGTTTATAGGTTTTGGGGTAAGACATTACTTTAAGGAGAGGCTGGAGAAGATTCTGCCGATTTTTCCCGCCATATCCGTAACGTTCATCATATTTATCTGCTCTTTAGTAATAGCTATTAACAAAAATTATCTGGCAGAGGTAACGACTCTGATTTTAGCTGCTGTGGTCATATTGAATATTTACGGAATGTCGGCCGGTTACGGGGTGGGGACGATTTTTCGGATGGAGGCCAAAAGAAGAAGAACTTTATCAATTGAGATTGGTATGCAAAATGCCGGGCTTGGAACTGTGCTGGCACTGAAGCACTTCAGCGAGAAGACAGCGATACCGGCGGCGGTATTTGTCTTTGTGTGTATAATTACTGCATCTGTAATGGCTGAACTCTGGCAGAGGAAATCGGCTTAACAACGCTTCCGGTTGGATAATATATTAGCGAGTTTGCTGTTGCAATTGCCCGGGCAAAACGCTATAATCTTTAATTCCCTGAATAGATATACTGCGGTTCGATAGCTTTATACAGATGTATCAGAAACAGAAATAAAGATTAGGAGTTTTTAAAATGGGTTGTAATTTAGCAGTTGCAGGAGTAACCGGGGCGGTCGGTCAGGAATTTTTGGCGATTTTAGAGCGGCGTGATTTCCCGTTCGATTCTTTTAAGGCATTGGCCAGCAGCCGTTCGGCAGGCAAAAAAATCGCCTTCAAAGGCAAGGAATATACCGTCGAAGAATTAACCAAAGACAGCTTCGATGGAGTTGATATTGCACTGTTCAGTGCCGGCGGGCAGCGCAGCAGACAATTCGGCCCGGCAGCGGCAAAGGCAGGCGCAGTTGTGGTTGATAACTCCTCGGCCTTCAGGATGGATGCGGAAGTGCCGCTTGTCATTCCCGAAATAAATCCGGAGAAAATCAAAGAAAATAAAGGCATCATCGCAAATCCGAACTGCTCTACGATTATCGCCATTGTCCCGGTCTGGCCGCTGCACAAGGCAAACCCCGTCAAACGGATGGTGGTAAGCACTTACCAGGCCGCCAGCGGGGCGGGGTATCCGGCGATGCTCGAATTGGAAAATCAATCGCGCGAGGTGCTCGAGGGCAAACAAGCAAGATGTGAAGTGTTTCCATATCAAATTGCATTTAACGTCTTCTGTCATAACTCGCCTCTCAAACCCAACGGCTACAACGAGGAAGAAATGAAGCTGGTCAATGAGACGAGGAAGATTTTCGATTGTCCCGATATTGCGATTACCTGCACCTGTGTTCGCGTCCCTGTGTACAGGGCACACAGCGAAAGTATCAATCTTGAGTTTACCGACCCTATCACGCCTAAGCAGGTAAGAGACCTCTTAAGCACCGCACCCGGAGTTTCGTTGCTGGACGATAGAGAAAATAATCGTTTTCCAATGCCCGTCGATGTCTCTGGCAAAGACGACATTTTTGTCGGCAGAATTCGTCAGGATGAGTCACTGCCTGACAATCGCGGCATAAATATCTGGGTCTGCGGTGACCAGCTTCGAAAAGGTGCTGCCTTAAACGCCGTCCAGATTGCCGAAAAACTGCTCTGATTGCCCTAATGGCCGTCCGAAATATAAAATTAACGGTTGCTTACGACGGCAGTGAATATCACGGCTGGCAAATCCAGCCGGGGGAAAAAACCATTGAGGGCATACTTACCGAGGCCGTCGAGGGCCTGATTGGCGCTGAAGTCAGAATAACCGGCGCAAGCAGAACCGATGCCGGCGTAAGCGCCCTGGGCCAGGCGGCCTTTATGCAGATTGATTCGGCCATACCGACAGAGAACCTCGCTAAAGCAATTACCGACAGACTGCCTGCCGATATCGCTGTCGCCGAGGCGGCCGAAGTTGCAGCGGACTTCGATGTGATAAGCGACGTCAAAAGTAAGTTATACCGCTATACGGTTTTCACCGGTAAGCCGCGGCCTGTGCTGCGAATACGACACTGCTGGCATCTGCCTGCAAAACTTGATATTGCCGTTATGGCAAAGGGCGCGAAACTGTTCATCGGCAAAAAGGATTTCAAATCCTTTGCATCCGCCGCCGACAAACGCGAAAATTCGGTACGAACAATCTTCCGATGCGATGTTACTGCCAACGACGACTGGGTATATATTGATGTAGAAGGCGATGGCTTTTTATATAATATGGCCAGAAATATCGTCGGAACTTTAGTCGAAGTCGGCATCGGGAGACTAAAGGCCGAAAAGATAAGCCCAATTCTCAAAGCAAAAGACCGAAGAGCCGCAGGACCAATCGCACCTGCACAAGGTTTGTGTTTGATGTGGATTAAATATTGAAAGTTGTTCATATAATAACAAGATTGATACTCGGCGGGGCGCAGGAAAATACTCTTATCACCTGCAAGCTGCTGGCGCAGCGAGGCTACGATGTTACGCTGATTACCGGCCCGGCCATAGGCCCCGAAGGCGAATTATTCGAACAGACCAAAAACCAAAAATATGAAACAATCGTCATTGATAAACTAAGACGTCCCATTTGCCCTGTATACGACACCATAAGCTATTACCAAATCAAAAAACACCTGAAGCGCATAAAACCCGACATCGTTCATACCCATTCAGCCAAGGCGGGAATTCTCGGCAGATTCGCCGCTTATAGTTTAAGGAAAAAACGAGATACGAGATACGCCTGCCCTGAGCGAAGCCGAAGGGAGATACGAGATACGAAGATTGTCCACACAATACACGGCCTGGCATTTCACCCCTACCAGAGCCAATGGCTGAATAAATTCTACATCGCCGTCGAAAAAGCCGCTGCCAAAAGAACGGATTTCTTTATCAGTGTCGCCGATGCAATGACCGCTCAGGCCGCAGCCGCAGGCATCGCAAAAAAAGAAAAATTCTGCACCGCATATTCCGCTATCGAAGAAGATGATTTTCTACGGCCAACCCCTGATGAGCACAGAAAAGAATTTCGCAGCAAATACGGCATCCCGCAAGAAGCGATAGTCCTTGTTACCATTGCCCGGCTGTTTATGCTTAAAGGGCACGAATATATTATCGCCTCGGCCAAAGAGCTTTCAAAAAAATTTCAAAACGCAGTCTGGCTGTTTGTCGGAGACGGAAATCTAACAGAACATTATAAGAAACAGGTAAATGAATCAGGGCTAAACGAAAAAATTAAATTCACCGGCCTTTTACCGCCACAGCAAATCCCCCTCGCGATTGCATCTTCGGACATACTTGTTCACTGCTCACTGAGGGAAGGGCTGGCACGTAGTCTGCCGCAGGCAATGCTTTGTGCAAAGCCGGCTATCTCTTTCGATATTGACGGGGCAAGAGAGGTGGTAAATGAAACAACAGGCCGACTGATTGAACCTGAGAACGTTGAGCAGTTGACAGATGCCTGCGCCGAACTGATAGAGAGCAGGGACTTAAGGGACAAGCTTGGCAGAGCCGGCTGTGAATCGGTAAAAGAAAAATTCGCACCTGATACAATGGTCGATACCATCGAAGCAGTCTATCAAAAACTGATGGAGAAAAAGATATTATGAAAAGTTATAGAAAAGAGTTGTGGTTTAATACAAGAGGCAGGCGGGAGTTTATCAATATCACACCGCAGGTGCGGCAGTGCCTCGAAGAGAGCGGCGTTACAGAGGGTCTTGTGCTCTGCAATGCTATGCACATCACCGCCAGCGTCTTTATCAATGACGATGAGTCCGGCCTGCATAATGATTTCGAGGTCTGGCTGGAGAAATTAGCACCGGAGAAACCATATTCGCAGTACCGCCATAACGGCTATGAAGACAACGCCGATGCCCATCTGAAGCGCAGCGTAATGGGCAGGGAAGTAGTCGTGGCAGTTACCGGCGGCCAGCTCGATTTCGGGCCGTGGGAGCAAATCTTCTACGGCGAATTCGACGGCAAAAGAAAAAAAAGAGTCCTTGTCAAAATCATCGGCGAATAAAAAAGGGGCGTATTCGTGCTGAGCTTACTTTCTTTTCTTTTTAAGGTGATAGTTGTATCTCTTTCCGGCGTTATGGCGCCGGGGCCGGTAACGGCGGCAGCCATTGCAAAAGGACAGCGTCAGCGTTTTGCCGGCGCACTTATCGCAGTGGGCCACGGCATTATCGAATTTCCACTGATGGTCTTAATTATCCTGGGAATGGATAAATTACTAAAGTCACTTACAACCCAGATTATCATCGGCCTGGCCGGCGGGGCGTTTTTGCTTTTTATGGCAGTCCAGATGCTGCGTAACAGTCGCAAAACCGATTATACCCCCGAAACAAGCTATAAAGCAGGTCCTGTACTTACCGGCTTTTTACTTTCGGCAGGCAATCCATACTTTCTGCTCTGGTGGGCCAGTGTGGGATTGGCTCTTGCGACCGAGGCAACGCAGATGGGAATCTGGGCTTTTGCGTTGTTTGCGGTTGTTCACTGGCTGTGCGATTTGGTATGGCTTGAGCTTCTCTCGTGGACAAGCTTCAAGGGCTCGGCGTTACTTGGCCCGCAAACCCAGCGGATTATTTTGTTGGTCTGTTCACTGGCCCTGCTTTGCTTTGGTTTGTATTTCATCTCCAGGGCCTTAGCACATCTTCTGGCATGATATGCCCAATATATTAAGTATCAACTTTACTGGTTCTCAGAAGTGTCCGTTATTGGGCCTTGGGTATCGGCGAGGATTTGCTTTAGATTGTAGCTGCGAAAAGCTGCTCGCTGCGACTGGGTTATTTTGTTGAGGGTATGCTTCTGAGCAAAGCTGACGGCAGCGACGGCATCGACGATGTCAGAGAGCCTTATATTCTCAGGGTCCTGCGCAGGGACGAAACCGAGTTTCGGTTCGGAGGTCTTCGCTATCAGGCCGCTGCCAACAAGATGGTCGAGTACCTTATTACCGAATTCAGCAGGTATGCCGAGTTTGGTGCAGACAACTTCGGCCTGAATCGGAGCATTGTTTTTCTCGAAGGCATCGGCGATTTCTCTTACGATATTAATTGCGGTAAGGTCGTTGGCGATAAAACATTCTTCCGTCCTTTTTGCAGCGGCGATCTCAGCGGCGTCAAGACTCTTTAAGTGCTGAGTGGTAAAGGTCAACTGCAGTCCGAACATAACAATAAGCCACGTAATGTAAATCCACAAGACGGTCAGTGGTATAAGGCCAAGAACACCATAAACCTTGCCATAGGGAACAAATTCCACAACACAAAGTCCAAAGCCCCACTTGGCAAATGCCCAAACCAGTGCTGCTACCAGAGCGCCCCAGACGGCGGCTTTTACCTGAACTTTTGTATTGGGCAGGACAAAATAAAGCATGAAAAATGCTGTGGCTGATACCAGGTAAGATAACAGAGCCGGCGTAATATTCGACAGGATGGTTTTATGTATCCGCCCGAATGTCGAATATTGGGTAGTGATATAGATGCCGGCACCAATGAGCAGCGGCCCAAGTGTCAAAAGCGCCCAATAGTTAATCATTCGGTGTAGAAAATTCCTGCCCCTTGCGACGTGCCAGATATTGTTAAAAGCCCTTTCTATCGTTGAAAGCAGGGCCAGTGCAGCCCAGATAACAATTACCGTACTGATTATAGTAACCGAGCCTTTATTTAATCCTGTGAAAAAACCGCCGACAATATCATCGAGCTGTTCAGTAAGAACAATAGTCCTCTGGCTGGCATTGGGGTCGGGGTTGGGGTACTCGATATCGAGATGAAGCTCTTCATAAACCAAACCTTTAACTTTTTGGCCTATGTCGCTGAAGGCCGGGAATGACTGAAATATCATCAACATAACAATAGCCAGAGGAACCAGACCGAAAATGGTATGATATGAAAGAGCGGCGGCCTGCTGGCCCGCGCGGTTTTTCCTTAAGAGTCTGGCACAGTGAGTCCATAGTTTAATCTGAAAAACCACAAGCCGGCTTGCCCTGCCAAGCTGGGCTGTTGGCGTGGACAAAAGCTTTTTAAGCATCATAACTCCCTTCCATAAAAACACTTGTCAAATTTTTAACACCAATATTTTTTATACCCAGAAGAACCCTTTGATCATCCTTCCATCCGTGCCCAGCCTACGCCAGCACACACCATATGGGTGGGACC
>Ga0180434_10002556_pt1 | contig 24071 bp, 23 predicted proteins | sample SS_ome_7_FD_132453 | JGI IMG/M metagenome (GOLD analysis project Ga0180434, IMG submission 132453) | Hypersaline lake sediment archaeal communities from the Salton Sea, California, USA - SS_1_D_2 metaG | ecosystem: Environmental > Aquatic > Non-marine Saline and Alkaline > Hypersaline >... | reverse complement strand
CGATCTCCGAAATCCAAGCATTACAGTTGCTTAGGAGATCGGTGCCTGTCCCCGATCTCAACCATAGGCTATCTCCTTGCCTCGCTAGACTTTGCACAGGTATTTCTGAGACACAACACTAGGCCCTGACGCACCGGCTCAACGATCTCGCCATTCCGGCTTCCTCTTTTCCAGGAAGGCCTTCATTCCCTCCTGCGCATCCTCTGCCAGGGCGTTCATGGCGATCGCCTCCTTCGCATATCCATAGGCGACCGACTCTTCCAGGCCCACCTGATGGTAGAAGGCCTGCTTTCCAAAGGCCAGCGTGAACCGGCTCGCCTGGGCAAGCTCCATGGCCCAGTTCCGGGTCTCCTCGGCGAGTTTCTCGGCGGAAACGATCCGATTCACGAGCCCGAACCTCTCCGCTTCCTCCGCAGGGACGAACCGCCCGCTCATGAGCATTTCCATGGCACGCCGCCTGCCCACCACACGGACAAGGGGAACCATGGGGGTGGTGCAGAAGAGGCCGATCTTCACCCCGGGGGTAGCAAACCTTGCCCCTTCCTCCGCGATGGCCATGTCGCAGGCCGCCACGAGCTGACATCCGGCCGCCGTCGCGATTCCGTGGACCTGGGCGATCACCGGCTGAGGCAGTTTCTGCAGCCCGAGCATCATTTCCGAGCACCTGGAAAAAATCGACCGAAGGTGGTGGATGTCCGGGTCCGTCCCTACCATCTCGCTCATGTCGTGCCCTGCACAGAAGGCCGGCCCGCTGCCGCGGACTACCACGATCCGGGTTTCCTTGTCTTCGGCCACCTGTGCGAGCTTTTTCAACATATCCCCCATCAGTTCGAGAGACAGGGCATTTCGTTTTTCCGCACGATTTAACGTGAGCCAACCGATCGGCCCATCCTTTTCCAACAGCACCGGGTCCATGGGAATTCCTCCTCTCTCCGGTTCGGCATGTGGGCGGGTCCGTACATCCATGCATGATATCGACAAACAGGCTCGGGCTTCAAGGTACTGTCCCCTGTCACCGCTCTGGGCTGAAGGCTGGCAGGGCACCGTCAAATACGGTATGCTACTCACCTCATGGGCCTCCCATACCGGAAACAGGAGAACTTGATGAGAACGACGCGCAACGGGTCCCGAAAGCCAAGAAGGGGGACGCCACGGACGGCCATCTTCTGCATCCTCCTCATGGCCGCAGCATCCGCAGGGTGCAGCGAGGAGCAGACGGCACAGGAGGGGATCGCTGAGGAAGCCGAGAACCTCTCGGCGTCGACGTCGCCCGCTTCGGAAATGACCCCAGGGGCCCCGTCAGCTGCGGCCGAAGCACCTGCACCCAAACAGCCGAAAATCCGTTTCGATCAGCCGGATCACGACTTCGGCCAAGTCGAGGCCGGGGATGAGGTCGAGCACACATTCGTCTTCCATAACGCCGGAGACGGTCCCCTGTCCATAAACAAGGTGCTCACCAGTTGCGGCTGCACAGGGGCACTGGTCACGGAAGAAGAGATCCCCCCGGGAGGTACCGGAGAAATCAAGGCCACCTTTCACACCAAGGGCTTCCATGGGGATGTGAAGAAGGGCCTGACCGTGGAGAGCAACGATCCGGAGAACAGGCTCGTGCGTCTCACGATCGGCGGGAACGTGGTGTCCGAGGTCACGGTCGAGCCCCGGTACCTGGACTGGGGAATTCCTCGACCGGGCGATTCGCCCCGGCCCAAGAGGCTCAGCATCAACTTCCTCAAGGGAAGGGGCCTCCAACTCGTGAACATTCGATCCGAAAGCCCTTCGGTGGTGCTCACGAAGAAGTCGGAAGACGAGAACAGGGCAGTCTATTCGGTTGCCCTGGCGGAAAACCTTCCCACAGGCAGGTTCACCGGCAGGATCACCATCCGGTCGAACAGCGAGAGGGTACCCGAGATCCATGTTCCGTTCCAGGGCCGGGTGCAGGGAAATGTGAAGGTGATCCCTCACATTGTCTCCTTGGGCCGGATCAAGCCGGGAAAGGTGTTTACACGCCATTTGCGAGTCTCAAGGACACGCAAGCAGGGATTCACCGTTCAAGAGGTCAAGACAACCACCGAGGCGATTGCCACAGAGATCCATGAAGAGAAGGAGGGGGAGCGCTACCGGATCCAGGTCACATACACGCCGGGGAGCGAGGACCGGGGCACGATCGCCGAGCGAGTCACCATTCTCTTGAACGATGGGAAGGAGACCTTCCTCGAAGTCCCTCTGTATGGGACGGTCGAGGAAGGCGTCTCGAAGGTCGATGGACAGCTGGATGGCTGAAGGTCGTCCCCCTTCCGGGCCCCCTTCAAAGGAGACCCCCCCCCACGGACAAGGGCGGTTTCATGCCGTCTCGACGCTCCGAGACGGGTGGATCGCCCACAAGCGGCTCGTACTGAGAACCGCGGTCCTGGCCATGTCCTTTGCCGCGGTCGTGTGGCTGGGATACGAATTCTACAGACTCCTCCGGCAACCGGAAAGAATAGGCCCCTTCCCGATACACCCCGGGGCGATTGATCTCAAGATTCGCCATCAGGAAGTCCACGCCTGGTTCGCCGGCATCCCGTTGTACGAAGTGAAACCCACCACTCCATACCCGCCGGCAACGAAAACATTGCTCTGGATCTTCTTCGGCTGGCTGGAATTGACCCCTGCCATATGGCTCTGGGCCGCCACCACCGTGGCCATGCTCGGCTGGCTCGTCTATCTGACCATTCGAGAAAGCCTCGCGGACACGCCCCTCGAACGGCTCTTCGTCGCCCTCCTACCTCTGTGCATGTACGCCACAGGCGCCACCATAGGGAATGGTCAGTTCATGACGCATCTTCTCCCTCCACTCGTGGCCGGGCTGTGTCTGCTCGCTTCCGGCACCCGCGGATGGCCCGGGGACCTGCTGGTCTCATCCCTGGTGCTCTTCCCGCTTCTCAAGCCGACCGTGGCGGTCCCTTTCTTCTGGATGGTCCTCTTCATACCCGGCAGGATTCGTCCGGCCCTGCTGGTTTGCGTCGGCTACGCCGCGCTCTCCCTGTTTGCCGCATCCTTCCAAGATGCCGGTGTCATCGAGTTGTTCCTGCACTGGATGAAGAAGGCTGAATCCACATCCGTGTTCGGCAGCAGGCTTTGGAGCAGTTGGGACCTCCACGTCCTGCTGAGCTGGATCGGTTGGGAGAAGTGGATCACGCACGTCACGCTCTTGGTCCTCGGCGGCCTCGGGCTGTGGGTCTATGTGCACCGTCGAATCGATCTTTGGATCCTCATGGGCGTGACAGGGATTGTGGCCCGTCTGTGGACGTACCACGGATGGTATGATGACTTGCTGATTCTGCTGCCCATGATCGCCCTGTTTCGGTGGATCAAGCAACGGCCGGAGGTGGGTGGATACTCTCTTCTCGCCGGAGTTCTCCTTGCCATGACCCTTGTGGTGACTCTTGCCCCCGGCGGCCTGTACCTGCTGCCCCCAGCCGTCAAATCGTTGTACGTCAGTTTGCAGACCCTTGTCTGGATGGCCGACCTCGCATTCCTCCTCTCCGTCGCCCGGCACGACAGAAGGACACAGGTGCAGACTTCATAGCCGCATCGACACGAAGTCTCTGATCTCCTCCGGCCTGCCTTCGTTCTGGACACACCTTTTCCTTTTCAGTATTCTTCTGTCGTCACCTGAAACTGGATTGCCGTCTGCCATGAATCATGTTGAAGACCGCATTTCCTTAGACCCCTGCGCTGCAAAGCGAGCGGACGTCATTGTCTGCCGCCGGCAAGGTATTTCTGCGAAGCGCCTCCACCCGATCACCGACTACCTCCATACAAAGGGTTTGTCCGTGGCGGAGACCCGAGATGGTGCGCTGCCGCCATCTGTCCCTAAGGCCTTCTTGCTCTTGAATAACCCGAACTGGTATCCGAAGCTCCTCGCACAACTGAAGGCCATGCCAAGACCGGAGCGCCCGTTCGTGATGATCTGGCATACCGAACCGTTGCCACCTCCCAAGCGGTCGGGGCTCCGACGGCCGAGACTCCATCTCCGAGAGATTGCGAAGATCGTCTTGCGCGACCGCCGTGCTACCGATGTCTATACAAACTTCTTGAGATTGAAGAACCTCCACCGAAACGGATTGCCCGACTTGCTTGCGGTTTCGACCCAGGCCAGGCAGGAGTTTCTGTCTTCCCACAACATGCCTGCCCATTGGGTGCCGATGGGCTACAACCCAAGCAACCATGGGTCTCCGTTGGGTTTGAATCGGGATATCGACGTCCTCTTTCTGGGAACCCGTGATGTCCCCAGGCGCGTGAGATTACTTCGCAGACTTGCATCTGCAGGCATCCGTGTACACCAGAAGGGCAGCTGGGTTGATCCCGACTGCTGGGGCCATAAAAGAAACGAGCTCATCAATCGGGCGAAGATCTTCTTGAACCTGCAACGCTACGAGGGAGATCTATCCGGACTTCGCATGATCCTGGCAATGGCAAACCGAGCTCTTGTCGTCTCGGAACACATATACCGGCCGGCGCCGTACGTGCCGGGAAAGCACTACATAAGCGTCCCCATAGATGAAATGCACAAAGCAATCCAACATCACTTGGAACGTGACGAGGAGCGAGAAAGGATCACTGACGAGGCCTACCGCTTTATTAGCCGAGAGGTGACGTGGGAGAGTTCTGCGCGTAAGATCCTGGAACTGCTCTGCAAGCACTCTGCTATTGCCGTGTAAGGCACAGAAGATGACGATTCCGTTGTTTCGACCCCATATTCGAGAAGAAACCATCGAGGCTGCCGGAGAAGTCCTTCGGTCAGGATGGCTGGGCATGGGACCCCAAACGGTGGCCTTTGAGAAGGCATTCGCCGAGTACGTGGACGCTCCCTTCTGCGTAGGGCTTAACTCGTGCACAGCCGCGATGCATCTCGCTCTCCACACTCTCGATCTGCCACCGGGCTCAGAGGTCATTACGACGGCGCTCACCTTTGTTTCAACGAATCACGTGATTCTCTACGAGCGCTGCAAGCCGGTATTTGCAGACATACAACCCGAAACAGGCAACCTGGACGTGGATTCGGTCGCGGATCGCATCAGCGAACACACCCGTGCGATCATGCTGGTCCACTACGGGGGGTATCCGTGCGACCTCGATGATTTCTACGCCATTTCTCGCGATACAGGCATCCCGCTTATCGAAGACTGCTCTCACGCGTGCGGCGCAACGTACAGAGGGAAGAAGATCGGTGGTTGCGGCGATCTCCAGGCCTTTTCCTTCCAGGCAGTCAAGAACCTCCCTATGGGAGACGGTGGTGCTCTTGTGGTTCGTTCAGAGGATCTCGAAGATCGCTTGAAAAGGCTTCGATGGCTCGGCATTTCATCGGACACGTATCAACGATCGAACCGTCAGAAATACCGCTGGAAATATGAAGTGCCCGAGGTCGGATACAAGTACCACATGAACGACATCGAGGCGGCCATGGGGCTGGTTCAACTCCGCTATCTGGACGAGGACAACAACGCGCGCCGAAGGATTGCCGATTTCTACCGTCGGGAACTGGCAGGTGTCCCCGGGCTGCAATTCCTGCAGCACGAGGAGGATCGGGCGAGCAGCCATCATCTCTTCTGTGTTCTCGCGGAACGGCGCGACGCGCTGATCGATAAGCTTCAATCCGAGTCCATCCAAGCCGGCGTTCACTACTACCGCAATGACCGGTATCCCATGTACGAGGAACAGGACCTGCCGAATACCGAACACTTCTGTCGGCGTGCGCTTTCATTGCCCATGTACGTCACCCTGAAGGAGGAGCAGCTCCTTCATATCGTGAACACCATAAGAAGGGGTTGGTAGAGACAGGAGGGTCGATGAAGAAACTTCTGATCCTTGGCACACGGACGCTGGCCGTCGAAATCGCGGATCTGGCCTCGGAGACTCACGAATACGAGGTCGCCGGGTTCGTGGAGAACATGGACCCGAATCGATGCAAAGAACCGCTGGAGGGCCTGCCCGTCATCTGGGTGGACGAAATCGCCGGCCGCGCGCACGATCACTGCGCCGTCTGTGGACTGGCCACCACCCGCCGACACCGGTTTGTCGATCAAGTGGCTGCGATGGGCATGTCTTTCGGAACCGTGATCCATCCGTCGGCACGAATCTCATCGAACAGCAGTGTCGGAGGGGGATCGATCCTCAGCGTGGGAGTGATCATCGCAGCACACACCCGGCTCGGGAGACATATCCTAGTAAACCGGGGTTCCTTGATCGGCCATCACACCCGCATCGAGGACTATGCAACGATTCAGCCCGGTGCAAACGTCGCGGGAGAATGCCGAATCGATGAAGGGGCTTTCATCGGAATGGGGGCCATCGTACTGGAACGTGTGACCGTTGGAGCCCATTCCATAGTAGGAGCGGGAGCCGTCGTCACAAAGGATGTGCCGGACCACGTGCAGGTCGTGGGCGTCCCCGCCAGAATCGTAAAAGAGGGCGTTAAGGGAAGATAGTCTACCGGCTCCGTTCAGTGGGAAACGTCTGAGCCACCGCAACAGGCTGGTCCAGGAAACCTCTTCCCAGGAGGGCATTTACCATTTCCCAGGATAGCGTCGTAAGCTCTTGTTCGGGTTTCGCGAGCTCGCAATAGATGGGTAGAGCCTCCTCCGATGCCGTCTCGGCCTGATGGATCGCCTGAGCAACAATGTGACCCGTGGCCAGGGCGGATGAGATGCCTTCCCCCAGGCCGTTCATGAAGCCGGCTGCTTCTCCTGCGAGCAAGACACGGTCGAGCCCCAGAACGAAGTTGTCGTTGAGGCCCATATCTGTGGCAACGCATCCGGTCCTTCGGACGACTTCGTCTATCTGCATGCCAAAGGTCTTCTTCAGGTATTCCGTGAGGTTCTCGAGATAGGGGGTGACGCTTGTTCCCTTGGGGGCCCCGATCCCGTAAACCAGGTAGTCATCCTTGAAATTGAGCCAGTTGTAGAAGCCGATCAAGGAGGGGTCGAAGAACGCATAGAAGTATTCGGGCTCAAGAGGGATGGTTCCGTGACAGTAGCGTTGTACGAAGGTCACCCAGTGGATCTTCTTCTTGATGACAGGGTCGACCAATCTGCGCACGGAAGAACCGCCTCCGTCTGCACCGATCACATAGGACGCTTCTATCTCGATGGTTTCTCCGTCCCGTTTCAGGATACCCACCCGCACCTTTTCGTCGGTCTGGCTGACTCCCACCACCTGGTGTTCGTCCATCACATCGGCCCCGGACTGCTGGATGAGCCAGTGGTCGAAGTCGGAACGCCAAACGCACAATCCCTGGCTCTTCTCGGTCGGAACATCGGTGAATTTGTCACCGGCAAGGCAGAGGCGGGCACCCTTCGGGAATCTCGGTTCCGAGAAGACCTCTTCCGGAGGGTTCCCGAAGTATTCCTCGAGAAGGTCCAGGGAACGTTCCACGATGAGGCCGGAACAGATCTTGTATCGAGGGAGCCTTTTCCGTTCCACCACCAGAACCCGGTAACCGTTCTTCACCAGCTCTTTGGCTGCGGAAGACCCTGCGGGACCCGCCCCCACGATCAAGACGTCATAGGTATGATCGCTCTTCGTCTTCTTGGTCGACATGCACACGCTCTCCTGTTTTGTTGGCCGGCGTAATGATATCTATCATGATGGGGATGAAGTAGACACCACCCCTGGCACTCATAGTCCGTGCCGATCCAAAAAGGCCAGAATTGCTTCGTTGAACTCTGTGGGTTTCTCAACGGGGGAGAGATGTCCCGCGTCGAGAATGGTCACCAGGTCCGCAGAACGGAGGTTATCCTTCAAATACTGTCCGTATTTCGGCGGCGTCATCTGGTCTTGTTCCGCTACCAAAACGAGGACCGGAACCTCGATCTCGTTCAATTCCTTCATCACGTCAAAGGCATCGCAGGCCTTGAAGTTCCCGTAGACCACGTCGGGGTCGCTCTCCCTCACCTCTACCGCCATGCGTTGCAGCTTCTCCGAGTCGAGATCTTGCGAGGCGATCGTCATGGACGGCATAGACTCTGCGAAGCCGGAGAAGTTGTCCTTGATGGTATCGAAGATCATCGGCATGACCCTGAGCCGGGCCCCCGTGTTCACGAGAATCCCAGATTTGAACCGCTTCTTTGCGTGGATGAGCAGGTGTTGTACGATGGCGCCGCCGATGCTGAGACCGCACGGTATCGGATTCGGAAGGTTCGTCTGGTCGAGGAAGTCCAGGATGATCTTCGCGTATCCTTCTACGGTATCCCTTCCCGGCCCTTTACTCGCCCCGTGACCGGGCAGATCGATGGCAACGGTGTTCACTCTTCCGGACAGAGCGGCGACTTGCGCCTCCCACATCATCTTCGAGCCGACCGATCCGTGGATGAAGAGAATGGTTGACTTCTCAGAGGCCGGCGGCCATGCACCGGCGATCAAACCCAGTCCGTGCTCAAGTCTCTCTTCCATGGTCTCCTCCTTCGATGTGGTGGGCGGCACAGGCGCTATCATATCATGGATGTTGTCACCCTTTGCAAGAGCTCCTTCAAGAATGCACTAACCGGGGAGCAAGGGCTGATTCCCAACACAAAGGAGGATCCGGAATTGCTGAGCTACATGCTTTTCGGGACATTCGAATTCGTTGCCTAGCGTCTTCTCACCGATGACAAGTACTCGCTCGACGAGGTTCTCAGCATTCTGACCCGATGGGTTGGAATGGATTCGTCCAAATCAATTGTCCCTTGAAAAACCGAAGAGAACGTTCTATCTTCTCAAGCAGACACTGATTTGCGAACGTCTTCTATCTCACAAGCTCTCTTGGAGAAAACCCATGGCAGGCAGCAAGAAGGACGTGATCGTAGTGGGAGCAGGACCCGCAGGCCTGGTGGCGGCCATTTGTCTGAACCGGGAGGGCTTGAACGTGGTCCTGCACGAACGCCAGGCAAGGGTGGGCGGAGAGCCCGGATGGCATCCGTCCGTCCACGGCACACCGGTGGATGATCCCGGGTTGTGGGATTATATCGGGATCGACTGCAGCGAGGCCTTTGCGGAAATCAGCCTGAAGAACAATGTCTACGTTGAAGGAAAGCTGGCGGGGGGGATGGATCTACTGATGGGACAGAGCGCTGAGGGCGAATCGGGGTTGAGAATCTGGAATACCGAGCGGGGACACAGGGAAACGTCCCTCGACAGCTTTCTGTTCAGGATTGCGGAGAAAGAGGGGGTAAATTTCGAGTTCAACAGCCCCTTCAAGGAAGATGACATCCTAAACGCGCCGGCCGGGACGATCCTTGCCACGGGCCTTTCTCCGGGTATGTACAAATGGCTGGGTATGGACTGGACCGTCATGTCCGGGTACTGGGCCTATTCAGAGATCGAGAGCGATGAGGTGACTGCCGCAGCCTACCTTGGCAAGTTCACCAACGAATACGGATATGCTGCATCCATGAACGGCGTCTGGTATGTCCTCCTGTTTGCTAGGAAGGAGGTAGCTCCCGAGAACCTCGAGACATTCAAGAGGATCTTGGAGGAGTGCGAGGGACGCACCTTTGATAAATGGAGGACCTTTGCAGGCCAGGCACCCAAGGAGCCGAGACTGTACCACAAGCATTTGATCCTGACCGGCACCATGGGGGGCTTCGTGGAGCCGGCTTTCAGTTTCGGCATTACCGGAGCCATGCTGTCCGGCAAGATCTCGGCAATGGCAGTCACCGACCCGGAAAAGGCCGAGAGGGAATTCAAGCGGTTCACCGGCGGGATTCCCGCGCACACGGCCCGCAAGCGGAAACCGGGGTATGTACCATCGTTCAAGATGGGCGACATCTGGTTCGATATCGGGTAGGGCTGCCTCCGTGGAGGGATTCCCGGTCACTTGCAGAACTTCTGGAACCCGGCCAGAGAGAAATCGTCTTCGTCCATATCGGCGTCGTATTGCCATATGTCATCCGGGGTGGGCCCGGAAATCAACGTGGCGTGGTCGGCCCGTTCGTCGATCACCGCCTGCTCACCCGCATAGGTGAGCCTCATCTTCTTGTCGCTGTTTTCGAAGCACCCAACGGCCTGCATCACCGTCTTCCAGTACTTGCCGGCCCTGTCATTGATGATCTTGTAATGGGGAATGCAGTTCCCCTCGTATATCCAAAGCTCCTGGGGCCCATAGTTGTAATAGGGATCCTTTGCCTTCACTTCGACCACATACGCGGGCTGCTTCACCCAGACCCAATCCAGGGGTGCCCAGTGCGCCCCTTGCCATCCCTCCTTTTCGAACCCATTGGTGAACTTCTTGATGTGTTCCGATGATTCCCATTCTTCATCATCATTCCTAACGAGCAGTCCCGGGGCTTCGAAGTTATAGGGCAACAGGGCGTCCTGTTTCCTGAGCAACGTCCACTCCATGGCTGTTACCTTCCCGTCGTAGCAGGAGGCGTCATCCACAGACAAATCCGATCCGAACAACGTATCCGAGCGGTTTCCCGGGCTCATCCGTCGCACCCTCCGAATCGCCGGCAAGTAGGCAAAGGTATTGTCCTCCTTGGAGGGAGAGAGATATCGCCAAGTCATGATCGCGGAACCGGCAATATCATATGGACTTCTGGCCACGAAGATCTGGTATTTCTCAATACGATCCGGATTTCGCCTCGCCGCAGATTTCGGGTTTCCATCCATCACCATGTTTTCCATGGCTCCGATCGTCGATCGCGAATAGCCCGAACGGTTGATGTAGTGTGCTTTGAACACAGCTCGCGCATTCCCTGCGATGTATTGTATGTAATGCTTGTTGTACAACATCTTCGTGGCTGCCTTTGGGTCATCGGGATCGATTTGAGGAAAAGGAAAACCGATGATATTCCCCGGCCGGCTGCCTGTCTTCCCATCGACGATCCCGTCGTCCTCGTCAAGGGTATACTTGCCGATGTTCGTCTTCAGTGTTTCGAGTGCAAAGGTCGGGTGGTGCACATCAGGGTTATGGTTCAGTTTCCCAACGTCGAGCACAACCTTTCCATCCTTGACCCAGTTGAGTATCGGCTCAGGCAGAAGCCCCTGTACCTTCTCCCAGTTCGTCTTGTCGATCACATCCCCGGGGGAAACGTCACAGAATCCTTGAGAGATCGTCAGTGCCATCACACACGGCGCGAAGACCAGAATCGTGAGGAGTCTGGATTTCCTCATGGTACGTCCTCCCTTCGACCAGTGAGAGTTGGGCTGCATCCTGCCGTATCGTTTCCTTCATGGAGTCATAACACTGCTCCCAAGAAATACAAAGAAGTATTTTCTGCTAGGAACAGCTGATCATCCCTCCATCAACCGGTATATTGACCCCAGTCACCCACGCTCCGGCCCGTGAAGCAAGAAATATGCAAGCTCCTGCCATGTCCTCCGGTTCGCCTATACGCTGTCTGGGCACGGTCGCTACGATCTCGTCCCTGAAGTCCCTCAGCGTTGCTGCCATCATTTTGCTTTCAAAGGGGCCGGGTGAAATGGCGTTCACTGTAATATTGTCTCCTGCGAGGTGTTTTGCCATATGTCTGGTCAGTCCTATCAACCCGGCCTTGCTTGCTGTATACGCGTATATTTCCAGCATGGGCGCTCTCATGCCGTCAACAGAAGCGATATTGATGACTCGGGCAGGGTCCTCCTGCGTCCCGGCTGCCATGAGCAGAGAATGCATTCTTTGCGTCAGAAAGAATATGGATTTTAGGTTCACTGTTGTGACCTTGTCCCATCCGCTTTCAGGATACTCACGAAAGGGACAGGCCCAGTTTGCACCTGCGTTGTTGACGAGGACATGAAGCTTCTTTTCGCGCTCCTGAATGGCGCTGCAAAGGGCTTCTATCCCTTCCTTGCTGGAAAGATCGGCAGGCAACGATATGCATTCCCCGTATTGGGACAGCTTCTCTGCAGTGGCATCACAGGCTTCTGCTTTTCTCGCTGCAATATATGTGCGGACTCCGTTCTCAACGAAGCCCCTGGCGATCATTTCACCGATTCCTCTGGAACCACCCGTAACAAGCGCCACCTTTCCCTCAATGGAAAACAGGTTTTTCATCTTCTCCTCCCGAAAGGCATGATAATCCGTCCTATTTCGCCTTTTCCATGTATTCGTCGATTCCCACGCCCGTCTCTCCTGACTCTTCAATGGAAAAGCGGGAGAAATTCTCGTGAACCACGCCGCCTTTCTTCTCTTTCATGGGCAGGGAAATCTGGGAGAACATCTTGGAGGTGATGGTCCAGGTACGGCCGTCGGCAGCCTCGAGCTTATAGGTCGACCCCATCGGCAGGGACTTCGCGTCGCGGTTTGTAGAGACCTTCCGGGCGTCCAGGATCTTTGTGCTGCCGGAACCATCCGATAGGTGTCCTCGTGAGCCGGAGAAGTCCTCGGTTATCTTGGCTATGACAAAGCTGATGGTTCGATCCGGACACTGAATGGCGATCCAGTTCCAGCCTTGAATCAGGTCTTCATTCCGAAATCCCCATGAATGATCCCGTTGACCGAAGCAGGAGATGGTGCGCGTCTTCCCGTCCATGGTAACTGTGCCGGAAACGTTCATGGATTGTTCGTAATGTTCGATATTCAGGCCTTTAGGGGCGGATTCGTCTCGCTCATGTCCTTCATTGAAATCAACGATGCCGAAACGGGCTTCATATACCAGCTCAATCTTGTGCTTCGGTCCGTTGAAGACTACACGATGCTTCTTGAGCGGATCCAGGACTTCAAACGCAAGCGACCCATCCCCCACCTTTTCGAACCGCTCGTCAATATCCATTTCGTTTTCATAGATCAGCGGGACGTCATCCACCACATGCATTGCACGGAAGATGCCTCTTTGCACATCCCGTCTGAGGGAAAAATGATTGTACCCCCAAGCTTTATTCTCCAGATCGATGAAATTGAAGTACCAGTTCTCTTTCCAGATGTCCGTAATATTTCTCGGATAGTCCCCGTGGCAATAATCATCTTCGGGTTTGACGCCGCTCATGGCATGTCTCCTCTTCACGGAATATCATGGTGGTTGCCGGATGCTCTTATTGTGACTCCAGGGATTCCAGATTGAGCGTTGGGGCCTTCAAGGCAGCCCTCCTCTGAATCCATTGATTCGACAGATCCAGGATCTTCTTCTCGAGGGCGCTGAAATCTTTGATCCGGTCCCGTTTCTCATACATCAGATCCACCGCTGCGGCTGATGCGGCCTCCAGCTGAGTCAACGCTCCTTTCAGATCCGCCATGCCGGCTTCGGGCTGTGATTCTGTGTCGTCATTCGAGACGATCTCCCCGGGGATTTCGATATCATTCTCCATTAACGCGGCGCAGATCACATCGCGCATTTCCTTTGCCGCTGCGCAGTCGTCTTTCATCACATCGGATCGGTATTCCACGTGGTTTTGCAGCTGATTCAGCATATCGATGGCGAAACTCAATTGAGTCCGGGCAAAGGGAGATTCCACACTGGGCAGCACGGTCTTTATCAATACATCGATGATGCTTGACATATAGGTCTTTGCACTTACGCTCATACCGCCCCCCCATCCTGAGACATGGTTAACATGCTGAGAACAAGCAGCAGGACTTCCAGGAGAGACTCAACGGTCATGGCGTGGATCCCGTCCCGCAAATCGGTGCTTTGTCCCTCGCTGAAATTCTTTGCGCACGAGCACATGATATCCAATCCCCGAAGGACGATGATTGCACCGAAATACATGAGTTTGTAGGGATCGACGACCCTTCCCGACATCTCCTGATACTGCTGAAGGAATTCCGCCTCGGTCATCAGGTGGCTCACAAGACCTTCCTCCGCGGAGCGCCAGGCAGGGGATAGAATGAATGCCAGATCTTCATGGGGATCGCCCAGGTGGGCGAGCTCCCAGTCGATAACGGCCCGGATTCGGCCGTCTTCGGATATGAAGTTCCCGACCCTGTAATCCCCATGGACAATGCACAATTCGTCGATTTCCGGCGCATTCTGCTTGAGCCAGTTGATGCCCAGGGCAATGATGGGATGGGATCGATAACCCGCTCGTGCGATGACCTCTTCGTGCCGTTCGATCTGCCGGATGAGGGCTTCGCTCTCGTCTCCGCCAGAATCGGGAAAGACCAGGGGACTGTTGCGCCAATCGAAACTATGCGTTTTGACGATGTTGGAAACGAAATCCCGGGCCAGGGTGGGCCTTTCCTGTTCGCTAAACATCAGTTTCGACGGACGCCGGGGGTCCACGTTGCCGACCTCCCCCTCGACCTTCTCCATCGCATAGAAAGGTCTCTCAAATGCCTCTGTACTCGGTTCGTACCAGAGCACTCGCGGAACAGCGACCTCCGCTGCTTTCAAGGCACCCAGCAGGTTGAATTCCTTGGACAGATCGTAGGTTTCCAGAATGCCGCCGGACGGTTCCCGGCGAATCACGATTTCCTCTCTCACCTTCTCATTGTTCTTGGTGTAGGCCAGATCGAGAAAGAACGTATCGGCGGACATGCCCTGCTCGACCCGGCTCATTTTCAGAACCTTCAGATCCTCCGCGCCCATCTTCTCAGTCAGATAGGCCGTCAGATCGACACCTTGCGGCTCAGCCCCCATATCATCTCCTCCCATTCTTACCCGTCCTACGAGCGCCCCTGCCCAAAGCTCACTCAGAAATCGCTCATGATGGTTCGGTCATTACAGCCTGCACCCGCAGTTGACGTCAAGAGCGAAAGTCGTAGCTCCGGTGCAGGAGCTTTCTGAACAGGACCTCTATATCGTCCTTTTGCAGACCGGGGGCGACACCGCCGGCAAGCTGCCACGCCATCATGGCCCTGGTCACACGCAGAATGTCGGGGATGCGAAGACTGAAGAGTGCTTCTTTGAAGGCAGGCCGGGACCGCCCTGTCATCATCGCAGGCAGCGACCATTCCCTCGCCGTTCTTGCCCTCTCCGGCTTTACGCGTTCCCTGTATAGAGGGCCCGGGGGCGCACCCGCCTTTTCCGCAACGGCCTTGCCGGCCAGATAACCCGTGGCCAGGGCGGAGGAGATGCCCTCCCCCAACGCGTTCATGAAGCCCGCAGCCTCTCCCGCCACCAGCACCCGGTTTGTACCGAAACAAAACCTGTTCAGGATCGAAGGAAAAGCTACCATGCATCCGAAACGGGCAGACAGCCCACGGGATTTGAAGCCGAAGTCCCGGGCCAGCATGCCGTGGAACGCTTCACAGGGCGGCCCCAACTTGTTCCCTGTCCTAACGGAGGTGTCGATGACGAGGAGGTCGTCCTTGAAATACGCAGCCGGGTAAACACCGTACTCGGCGTTCATGAAGACGTTGAAGATTCCCGGCTCCAGATCCGCGTCGCAGTGGTGGTATTCGTGCTTGGCAGCAATGCAGGGCACACCCTCGAGAAAGCCCGGGTCGATCCGTTTCCTTATCTGAGACATCCCCCCGTCCGCAGCGACCAGCGCTCGGGCCCTCAATCGAACCTTCTTGCCATCTCGTGTACACACAACCTCGACGTAATCCCCCCATTCACAGAAATCGAGCATCCGGGACCTGTCCCAGACTTCGGCACCGGAAGCCTTGCACAGCCACTGGTCGAGCTTGTCCCGCCACACGCTCTGTCCCTGCTCGGCCACTTCAACGAACTTGTCCTTGTCCAAGTAGAGCCGGACCTTCCTGACGTGGCGGGGTGTGGACCGAACTTCGTCCGGGAGTTCTCCGTAGTGATCCTCCAGGAATCGACCGGCCTCCCTGAAGATATACCCGGAACAAGGCTTCGCCCTCGGGATCGTCTTCTTCTCGATGAGCAGGATGGCCAACCCCTCCTCCACAGCGGCCTTGGCCGCCGCAGCCCCTGCAGGACCTCCACCCACGACGATCAGGTCAAAATCCATCTTCTTCAAGACGTCATTCCCTCACGACTTGATTCCCATCTCCTTCATTCTTTCCATCAACCGATCCTCGAAGAAGCCCCACATCGGCCTTGTCGCTTCCAGCTGGTCGGGGGGAAAGATACGAGCGCATCCGCACGACATGATCATCGTGAGCCTGTAGAGCATCATCATGTAGTAGTAGTCCCAGTTCCGGATCTTGTGTCCGCTGATCTCCTCGTATTCGGTCAACCATTCTTCGTCCGGGGGAACGCCGTCCGGGAGCTTGTCCAAGAACGAAGAGGTCACTTGGTTTGCCAGGCACAAATAGGCAAGATCTGACTCTCGGGAAAGGAGACAACACATCTCCCAGTCGAGAACAGCTGCAACCTCTACCCCACGGAACATGTAGTTGCCGGGCTGAGAATCTCCATGGGTGAGAACCGGCTCCTCCAGAATGGGTTGGTTCCGGACCAGCCAATCCCACATCGGGCGGAATTCATCCACCCTGTCGGGCAAGCTCGACTCGAGGAGATCCCAGTACCAGCTCATATCCCTCTCGATCAGTGTCCTTCCTCGTCCCCGGTCTTGCAGGAACGCCAAGCCCCTTCCCTGCCAGTCTACTGCGTGGATCCCTGCAATCGTCTTGATCACATTGGACACCATGACCCTGCGGTCCGAGGGTTGGGCCTCGGCAAGAGGACCGTCCTGGAAATAGGCCTGTCGGGGAACATCCCCATCCACATATTCCATGATGAAGGCCGGAACCCCCAGGAATTCTCCTGTCCCATCCAACCAGCAGGGCCTTGCAATCGGGACGCCGGTCCCCTGGAGTGCACTGTGTATTTTGTACATGGAGGGCATGTCGTATTCGTGAAAGCTGCTCTTGGGAGGCGCATACCGCACCACGTAGCGACAGCTCGATGGCCCATCCCCGAGGTCGAGCTCGGCCTCGAACACGGCGTTCCCGCCTGCCGTACCTGTCCCCGGCCTCTCCAAATCCCGAACCACAACCCGTCCCTTGACCTCGGGCTGGCGTTCGATGAAGGAAGCCAGTTTCGGGCCCCATGCCTCCAGGTCCATCATTTGCTGCCCATCCCGCGCGTCTAGCATGTACTCGCTTGCGCTTCTTCCCCCTTTTCCTTTTCCACTCTCGGTCGAGGCCATGATCCCTCCCCCGGGTCATATACCGTCAGAACTCTATGGGTTCTCCCGGATTCTCGTGATATTCTTCATTCGGGTTGATCAGGTATTCATCCACGCCATCTCCCTTTTCTCCGGTTTCCAGGTCAGTAAATTCGGAGAAGTTCTCGTGGACCACCGCCCCGCCCCCCTCTTCTCCCATGGGGAGATAGAGAGTGGAGAATTTCTCTGATTTCAGCCTCCCCAGAATATTCCCGTCTTTATCATAGCCGGTGAAGTTCGACGATACGGGCATGCCGTTAACGAACTGCGTATGGACAACTTCCGTTCGAACGATTCGTGTGTTTCCTACCTTCGTCGACAGGTATCCGGACCCAAAAGCGGATTGACCAAACAGGGTACGGAATATGATCAGCGTTTTGCTCTCGAAATATGCGTGACAGCAATTCCAACCCGTAATCTTCCCTTCGTTCCGATATCCCCACGTGTGGTCACGATCACAGAAGCTTTCTATGGGTCGCGACTTGCCGTCTTTGGTGAGCGTACCTCTGGCAGTCATCGACTGTCTGTAGTGTTGAACCGAGAGCGGCGATTCCTCCATATTGTCGGGCCTCACCCCTCCGAAGAGAAACACCGGAAAACGAGCCTCGTAGTCAAGATCCATTTGATGGTTCGGCCCGTTGAAGGTCACTTTGAACTTCTTGAAGGGCTCTAGAATCCGAATCGAAAGGGTGCCGTCTGAGGTTTCCCGGAGATCTCGGATATCGACAAGGTTTGAGTAAGGGAGGACTTCGTCATCAACGATATAGAGGGCGGAGAAACGGCCTTGCTGTGTATGACGCATCAATGAGATGTGGTGAATACCCCAGGCCCGGTTCTTCCTATCAACGAAATTGAAGTAGAAATTCTCTTTCCAGGGCGTCTTCGCATCCTTGGGATAATTCTGGTGAATATATTCGTCTCTTTCCTCCATGGGTTTTCACCTCTTCACGTATCTTGAACGGGTGTATTTCTCACCAATACTCTTGTTTCTTTCCGCAGGGGTGCATAGATGAACACACGCGCGGAGAAGCTGTTCAACAATGGAGGATGCAATGGCCGCAGTCTAACGCCTGCGGTTCAATTCAGCAAATAGCTCAGAATGAAGGTGATCTGGTCACGGTCGCGGAAGACGCCGAATCCGGTCATGTTCCCCACGATACCGCTGTACTGGATCATGAACCGGAAGGGCTCGAAGTTGTAATTCACCGAAGGCTGGAACATCCAGGCCCCCCGCACGTCATAGGCCACAACCAGCTGGGGGATGATATCGCCACCGGAGAAGTCGCTGGTCATGAGAAAAGTGAAGATGCTTTCCACTTCCTTGACGGAAGAGAAATGGTTCGGATCCGGGTAATTCGCCGCGGGCAGCGCCATCCGCTCATCGTAGTCCTGATACCATGTGCCAAAGTACTGCATGGAGCACATGAACGTTCTCTTCTTGTTCAACGGCCGAATCCAGATGTTCTTGTCGAGGCCGACCACCCACCTGAAGACATCCTTCTTGGGTATGCTCCCGTTCGCAGGGAGACCCGGCACGCCCGGGATCGGAATGGGTAGAGGAACCAGGGGCACGTTGACCTCCGGGATGAAGACCGGCTCGTCCCAAAACCAGGCCAGCTCTGTCCGGACGATCACGTCTGTCTGCTTCTGCCAGAAACTCAGCGAAGCCCCGGTGACCTGTACGTCCGGGTAGCTGACCTGCATTTCCGCATCCAAAGGATTCGCCCCCACATCCAGACGGAGGCTCGGATTGTCGAGATAGCTCTTGTAGTGAGCAAGCGTGAAGTTGTAATTGTCGAACAGAAAGCCCATCAACCTGACGCCCCACCGGCTGTTCGACATCACTTTGCTCGGGGTAAGGGTGACCGCCGGTACCGGGGCCTCCGGTTGGGGCACCGCATAAGCGGTACCGGCCGGCGCCAGGGGGGCAACCCGAACATCCCAATTGCCGGGCACCCAGAAACCTTCCACCGTCAGGGCCGAGACAGGCCCTACCTTTCCGAAATTGTAGCTTCCCCGCAGCATCCACAACGGGATGCGTCGATCGTCGATATCCTCGAAGACGCCCCCAAAGGTGTTGTCCATCGGATTGATTCCGTCCAGGAGCCGGAAGACGTCCGTCTCGCCCCAGGCCAGGTTCTGCCTGCCGATACGGAAGAACACGGGCCCCCGGGACAGGTCGAGATAGGCCTCCCAGAGATCGTATGCCTGCTTGAAGTTGTCGATGTTCTCTTTGTCCTGGTCGCGAACGTCCTGGAAGGGCTGTGGGCCCACGTTGTATACCGCTTCATACATGAACCGCCCCAACAGGTGGTACTTCGCCTTTATCTTCAGGACCTTCAGGGGGTAGAGGATGTCGAGTTCCTTGGTCAGGCGTTTCAGATCATGGGTGATCTCGATCATGGCCAGGTTCCGCCACTGGACCATGTCTCCCACCTTGATGTCGGCCGGCTGTGTGAACCCGTCCGAGTCCTGGAGCCGGATCGACACCCGGGTCTGGGCCTTGCCGAGGATCTCCAGGGTCTTTCTCTTGTCTATGTCCACGGCCAGAGATCCCTGAACCGCGATGAGAAGGAACATGGTGCAACAAGACGTGGAAAGGATCCGTCTTCTCCATCCCATGGATTTCTCCTTCTTCTGCTTGTTGTGCGGCAGCCCGCTCTCTTCTCCGATTCCGTCCTACTTGCAGAACTTCTGAAACCCAGCAAGAGAGAAGTCATCCGCTTCCATCTCTGCATGAAAGGTCCAGATGTCATCCGGGGTCATCGCTCTGATGATGGTCGCATGATCCGCGCGTTCATCGATCGCCAGTTGATCCATGGTAGCCGTGAGTTGCATCTCCTCGTCTTTACTCTCGAAGCAGGCATGGGCCTGGAGAATCATCTTCCAGTATCGGCCGGCCTTGTCGTCGATGACCTTATAGGCCGGAACGAACGCCTCCGAATCGAGCCAAAGCTCCTGGGGTCCGTAGTTGTAGTACGGATCCTTTGCCTTCATTTCGATCACATACGCAGGATGCTTCACCCAAACCCAGTTCACGGGTGCCCAGGATGCCCCTTGCCATCCCTCCTTCTGATACCCGTAAGTGAATTCTTTCACCCCTTCGGTCGTTTCCCATTCGCCCTCGTCATTCCTGACGATGCGTCCCGAACCGCACTCCGCAAAGGGCAGGACTGCTTCTCGTTTCCCGACCAGGCTCCAGTCCATGGACGTCACCTTTCCATCAAAGCAACTCGTATCATCGACCGAGAAATCGGACCCGAACAAGGCATCCGACCGATTCCCGGGACTCATGCGTCGGACCCTCCGGATCGCAGGGACGTAGCCGAACGTATTGTCTTCCTTCTTTGGATTTTGGTAACGCCAGGTCATGATAGCCGTCCCCGCGATGTCATAAGGGCTTGTTACGCGTGCAATTTGGTATTTTATCATTCCATCCGGATTGGGCTCTGTCACGGACTTCGGGTTTCCATCCATAACCATCTGATACATTCTGCCCTTCTGGGTTCGAAGATAGCCCGAACGGTCCACGAACGGTGTCTGGAAGGTATTGCGGAGGTTGCCAAGAATGTAGGCGACATATTCGCGGGAGTACATGATCTTCGTGGCCGCTTCCGGATCATCCGGATCGATTTCCGGAAAGGGAAGGCCGATGATGCCCTTCGCCGGCTTGCCCGAGGCAGCCTCGATGATCCAGTCGTCCTCGTTCAGGTCATATTTGCCAACGTTCGTCACCCTTGCATCCCCGGCAAATTTGGGAAAGCATTCGCGGGACTTGTATTCCTTGTCCTTGATGTCGAGTATGAACTCACCCCGCTTCACCATCTCGAGGAATTTCTCGGGCACCATCCCCTGCACCTTCTCCCAGTTCGTCTTGTCGATCACATCGCCCGGGGCAACATCGGCAAAGGCCTGCGGGATGATGAGAAGAAGACTTGGGACGAGGAGAAGAATCGCTAGAAGCCTGGCTCTCAGCATGGCGTACTCTCCTTCTAAGAAGATAGGAAGCGTTTTTCCCCAAAGAACTCTGTGCAGTGCTTCGTTTGCTTTGTAAGAGACTCCTTTACAGAATCCCGTCATTCCTCAATCGTTGTGCCAGGCTTCTCCCAGCCTCATCCGGCGACTCCCCATCAATGAGATGACACTGCCCCTTGCGCATCTCCGGGGCAAAGAGCCTCTTCAGGACGACCCGGTTCTGTGGAGCGACCTCGAAGCCGATATCCGACGTCCCCCACGCCGTGACCGGCTTCTTCTTCGCCTGCCGGCGCTGGATCATCGTGGGGTATCGCATCTCGCCGACTTCGTTGCTCGCGATAACCACAGCCGGAAGCTTCGTCCTGACCGTCTCGTGCCCGTTGGGAATCAGCCGCTCCACGACTACATGCTCCCCTTGGACATCCACCTTCTTCGCAAGCGTCACGGCCGGATGCCCGAGGAGTCCGGCCAGGAAGATCCCCACCTGGCCCGCATTCCAGTCCGCTGCCTGCCTCCCCGCCAGGATCAGATCGTACTCACCGATCCGTCGGATCGTTGCCGCAAGGGCGGAAGCCGTTCCATAACTGTCCAGCCCTCCCGATTCGAGGGCCTCCCCCTCGACCTTCACCAGATCGTCCGCTCCCACGGCCAGGGCCTTCTGGAGCACTGCATTCGAGACCCTTCCGCCCAGGGTGACCAGGGTGATCTTCACATCCTCCCCGTGGTCATCCTTGATTTGAAGAGCCGCCTCGAGGGCATTCTCGTCGAACAGGCTCAACACGGGCGGAATTCCTCTCGGCTCGACTCTCACCGTTTCCGGGTTGATGGCAAAGCAGTCCTGGGGGCCTTCAGGGTCGGGCACCTGTTTCATGCATACGATGATTTTCATTCCACCCCCCCCTTCCCCAGAACCTCTTTCATGGCCTCGTGAAAGGCGGGCAGCACTTCCTCATGCTTGCCCACCCCCCCGTAGTCCGCGACCTTGAAGATGTTCGCCTTGGAATCCTTGTTGATCGCGACGATCGTCCTGGAGGCGCTCATGCCCGCAATGTGCTGGGTGGCTCCGGAAATCCCGACGGCGATGTACACGGACGGTCCGACCTTCTCTCCAGTCTGTCCCACCTGTGCCTTTGGCGGTGCCCAGCCCAGGTCCACCGGAGGTCGGCTCGCACCCACCGCTCCGTTCAAAAGGGCGGCGAGTTCGGCGACTTGCTCGAATCCCTCAATGCCGCCCACTCCCCTGCCCCCGGACACGATGATGTCCGAGCTCGTGAGCCTGGGGCCCTCTTCTTCCTCAAGGGTCCTTTCGATGACCACCGTCTCCAGGGCGGAAGCGTCGAGCTCCACTTCGAGGCCGATCACTTCCGCTCCTGCTTCATCTCGCCTCTCGGCAGGATCCTCCACCCTGGACCGCATCGTGACCAAGTACGGCTCGGTGGCGAAGGCATAGGTTGCCATGACGTTACTGCTGTAAACGGGCTTCACAAAATAAATATCGCCCTCATCCACCTCGAAGCCCACGCAGTCCGTGATCAATCCGGTGCTCAGGGCGAAAGCCACCCTTGGAGCCAGGTCGACCGATGTGAGGGTTTCCCCCATGAGGATTGCCCTCGGCTTCACCACCTCGCAGGCCTGCAGAAATGCCGCACAGGACGGTTCCGGGTGGTAGATATCAAGCAAGGGGTGGTCCACCACATACACACGCTCCAGCCCGAAACGGCTCAATTCCTGTGTCGCTTCACCAAACGAACTGCCCAAGACAAGGCCTTCCACCCCACACCCCAGCGCCTCCGCAAGTTTCCTGGCCGCGGTCACGCACTCGAGCGACACGGGCAGAATGCTCCCGTCCGGGCCGAGTTCGACAAAGATCAGAACCGAGTTGTCAGGGTCCATTCGCTTCCTCTATCCGTGCTTGATGATGATCCCCGCGCCTCCATTCGGATACCTGAAGTAGATCGCATCCGCCTCACACACCGCATAACAGGCAGCGCACTCCATGCAGAGTTCGCGATACTTCGGGGCGAGTCGTGCTTTCTTTCCCTTGGGGACCGTCCAAAGGCCTGGAGCGCACACCATGGCACAGTTGCCGCAGCTGTCACATTTCCCCTCGTCATAGGAGATGAAGTCGCCCGGATCCGCTCCGTCGACCCGAAAGACGAAGTCCTTGACTTTCCATTGGGTGAGATCGTTTGATTGCGTCTGTTTGCTTGGCATCGTCTGTATCCTCCTATTTTACGCCGAGGACTTTTCCGAGAAGGGCCCGAATGGGCCAGCGCGGAACGAACCCTCGCAGCTTTGCCTGAATGGACCCGGTCAGCATATCGGCAATCCTCGCCCGGTTTTCCATGGAGATACCTTTTCCCAGGGGAACCAGATTCTCTTTGGCAAAGCCGGACAGATCGGGCAGGACGTCCAGGAAATGCCCGAGGTGTTCGTTGAAGATCGTCATGTGGTCGTCACTCCAGTCGAACACGGGGCCCGGGAAGTTCAGGTACTGCAACTCCCCGATGAACAGAACGAGCTTCTTCATCAGCTCCGGATTGAAGGCGGAATTCCTCCAGAAATTGACGTATTCCTGGCCGAATTCATACTCCCTGCCCAAGGGGGGTTCCTTCCACCTCTGCTCGTACTCCCTCAGGGTTGCCTCCGAGGGGTCGCCTTCGGAGATGGCCTTCGCGGCAACCTGAGCAGCGATCTTCCCTGTCATGCAGGCGTGCCAGACCCCTTCTCCCTCGAGAGGGCAGGGAAATCCCCCTGCGTCCCCCACCAACAACACCCCGTCGGCATAGGTCTTGGGTGGGTGGGGCATCCAGGGAAGCAGGTGATTCTGGAATTCTCTGATTTCCGCATCCACCGACCTGCACATGGCCTGAAACGCCGGAATCTGCAGGATCCTCTTGATGAAGTCGGTAGGTTTTGTATCCCAGATATCCAGCCACTGTCCAAGCCCGAGATGAAACCCGTCCCGGAAGTTCACCTGGTACGCACCACAGTAGGGCCCGAACCAGACCAGGTTGGCCCCCCCGATCACATCCTCGAGCCGCGACTCGTTGCAGGAAAAATCGACTTGGGGCACCAGGGTGATCTCGTTCTTCCGGAATCGCTTCCGGATTCCGGAT
>Ga0180434_10002555_pt1 | contig 24080 bp, 18 predicted proteins | sample SS_ome_7_FD_132453 | JGI IMG/M metagenome (GOLD analysis project Ga0180434, IMG submission 132453) | Hypersaline lake sediment archaeal communities from the Salton Sea, California, USA - SS_1_D_2 metaG | ecosystem: Environmental > Aquatic > Non-marine Saline and Alkaline > Hypersaline >... | reverse complement strand
TCGAACTCGAGCAACCCACCCGTGAGGAGATGCTGGCCTTCATCGAGAAGCAGCGGCCGGACATGGGCGAGAAGCTCCGGAATTTGCTGGGCAGGCAATCCTTCCTCAAGGACAAGAACGTGTACGGCGAACTCTACGCCCAAAGCCAGATCGACATCTGCTACGACGCGATCTTTCGGGACGAGTACATTCGATGCCGCATCCTGGAGGTGATTCGGGACGAGGCGCGGTCCGTGCCTCAGATCGCGGAGGCGCTCGGGAGATCCCCGGGAGAGATCCTGTGGGAGGTTGTGGAGCTTCGTCGCAAGAACCTGGTGGATCTCGAGAAAATCGATGATCGGACGCCCCTTTACAGGGCTTCCTGATAGGAGAGAACGGCATGGCCGCAGCAGACAATGGAAAGATCGGCTCTGTCCTGGTGGTGGGGGCCGGAATCGGAGGCATGCAGGCCTCGTTGGATCTCGTGGAGTCGGGGTTCAAGGTCTATCTCGTGGACAAGGCCGGGGGCATCGGCGGCACCATGAGTCAGCTGGACAAGACCTTCCCGACCAACGACTGCGCCATGTGCATCATGTCGCCGAAGCTGGTCGAGGTGGGCCGGGAGAAGAACATCGAAATCCTCCCCTTTGCCGAGCTCGACGCGCTCGACGGTGTGGCTGGGAATTTCAGGGCCAAGATTCGGCATCATCCGAGGCGGGTCGATCCCGACAAGTGCACGGGATGCGGCCTGTGTCAGCAGTACTGCCCCCTGGAGATCTCGAGCGAGTACAACCAGACGCTCACGAAGCGGAAGGCAATCTTTATCGATTACCCCCAGGCCGTGCCGAATACGCACGTGATCGACCGGAGGAACGCCCCCTGCCAGCTCACCTGCCCGGTGCGGCTGGACGTTCGGGAGTACGTCGGGCTGATCGCCTCCGGCGATTTCGAGGGGTCCCTCTCCCTGATCCGGGAGAAGCTCCCCTTCCCCGCTACGATCGGCCGGATCTGTACGCGGCCGTGCGAGGAGGAATGCCTTCGGGGAACCAAGCTGGACGAGCCGATCGCCATCTGCCAGCTCAAGCGGTTCGTGGCGGACCAGGAAATCGAGCAGGACAAGCCCATACCCATCGAGAAGCCGGAAAAGACCTTTGAAGAACGGGTGGCGATCCTCGGTGGCGGGCCGGCAGGACTGACCGCGGCCCAAAACCTTGCCCGGAACGGTTACCCGGTCACCATCTTCGATGCCCAGCCGAAGCTGGGAGGCATGCTCAGGTACGGGATTCCGGAATACCGCTTGCCCAGGGACATCCTGGACCGTGAAATCCAGGCCGTTCTGGACCACGGCGTTGACGTGGAGCTGGGCAAGAGGATCGGAACCGATGTTCCCTTCGAGTCCCTGATGGGTGAGATGGGCTTCAAGGCCGTCTTCATCGGTGTTGGGGCCTGGGAAGGGATGAAGCTGAAGATCGAGGGTGAAGAGGCGGAAGGGGTTGTCCCCGGCGTGGAGATCCTGCGGGACATCAACGAAGGCAAGGAAGTGCCCATGAAGGGCAAGGTGGCCGTGATCGGCGGCGGGAACGTTGCCATCGATGCCGCCCGAAGCGCCCTCCGGCTCGGGGCAAAGGAAGTGAGCCTGTATTACAGGCGGACCCGTAACGAGATGCCGGCCCACCACGAGGAGGTTCAGGCGGCCCTCGACGAAGGCGTGCAGATGCACTTCCTCGTTGCGCCCCAGCGGGCCGTGGCCACCGAAGGCAAGGTGACCGGCCTCCAGTTGCTCCGCATGAAGCTCGGGGAGCCGGATGTCTCCGGCCGCCAGAGGCCGATCCCGATCGATGGGTCCGAGTTTACCGTAGCGACGGACGTGATTATCCCGGCCATCGGCCAGGGCGTGAGTGTGCCTTTTGATCCGGAGCAGACCGGGGTCAAGATGACCCGCTGGCGGACGGTCAAGGTGGATGAGGTCACCGGCGCCACCAACGTGCCCGGCGTCTTCGCCGGAGGGGATGCGGAGAAGGGCCCCTTTATCGCCATCGACGCGGTCGCAGGCGGAGCACGGGCCGCAGAGAGCATTCACCGGTACCTGCGCGGGATGGATATGCAGGAAGGGCGTGGCCTGGAAGAACGTATTCCGGTGGAGGATGCCCGGACCGGATTCCTCTTCAAGCTGCGGCAGAGGATGCCCCACAGACCGTTAGACGAGCGGACGAAAAGCTTCGACGAGGTGGAGACCGGGTTCACGCCCGAGCAGGCGGTCGAAGAGGCGAAGCGCTGCCTGAACTGCCGCAAGTGCCTGGGCTGCGGCATCTGCGAGGATGTCTGCGAGGCCAAGGCCCTGGACTACACAGAACAGGAGCGGATCGAGGAGATCGAGGTCGGCAGCGTTCTGCTGGCCCCGGGCTTCGAGGAGTACGACCCCTCGGAAAGGGGCGAGTACGGTTACGGTCGATACGACAACGTGGTTACCAGCATCGAGTTCGAGCGGATGCTTTCCGCCACCGGGCCGTTTTCGAGCATGCCGATGCGTCCCTCGGACGGCGACATTCCGAAGAAGATCGGCTGGATCCAGTGCGTCGGTTCCAGGGACTGCGATCACGACTACTGCTCCTCGGTGTGTTGCATGTACGCCACCAAGGAGGCGATCATCACGAAGGAGCACCTCCCATTCGTAGAGCCGACGATCTTTTACATGGATGTGCGGGCTCACGGAAAGGGGTTTGACGGCTATTACGAGCGCGCCAAGGAGGAGCACGGAGTCCGGTACATTCGCTCCCAGATCTCCCGGGTTCTGGAGGACCCGAAGACCCACAACCTCACGCTTCGGTACGTGGCCGAGGACGGTACCCTGCAGGACGAGGAGTTCGACATGGTCGTGCTCTCTGTGGGGCTCGGGCCGAGGCCGGAGACCCGTGCGCTCGCCGAGCGGCTGAACGTGAAGCTGGACAAGCACGGTTTCTGCGAGACCGACCCGTTCCAGCCCCTTGCCACGTCCCGTCACGGCGTCTACGTGTGCGGTGCCTTCGAGGCTCCCAAGGACATCCCGGAGACCGTGGCCCAGGCAAGCGGGGCTGCGGCCTACGCCGCTTCGGAAATCGCTGAGGCCAGGGGAACCCTGCTCTACAAGGAAGAGCTTCCCCCGGAGAAGGACGTGGAGGGCCTGGAACCCCGTGTGGGGGTCTTTGTCTGTCACTGCGGCGTGAACATCGGCGCTGTTGTCGACGTGCCCGCTGTTGTGGAATATGCGTCTTCCCTGCCGAACGTGGTCCATGCCCAGGAATTCCTGTTCAGCTGTTCATCGGACAGCCTGGTGACCGTCAAGGAGATGGTGGAAGAGCACGACCTGAACCGGGTAGTCGTAGCGAGCTGCTCCCCGAGAACCCACGAGCCCCTGTTCCGGCAGAGTATCCGGGAAGCAGGGCTGAACCCGTTTCTTTTCGAGATGGCCAACATCCGGGACCAGTGTTCCTGGGTCCACATGCACGACCATGAAAAGGCGACGGAGAAGTCCAAGGAACTGGTCCGGATGGCCATTGCCAAGGCCCGGGAGCTTCAGCCGCTGCCCACGGAATACAAGGAGATCAACAAGAAGGGCCTGGTGGTCGGTGGCGGCCTGAGCGGGATGAGCGCGGCCATACAATTGGCGGACCAGGGCTTCGGGGTCTACCTGGTGGAAAAGGAGGCGGAGCTCGGAGGAAACCTGCGGCACCTACACTACACGATCGACGGGAAGGACGTGCAGGCCTTCTATCGCGACATGGTCGAGCGGGTGCGGAACCATCCTTCCATCGAACTGTTTACAGAGGCGGAACTGGTGGATCACTCCGGCTCCAAGGGCACGTACACGACCGGAATCGAAGTGGGGCCCCAAAAGGAGTATCGAAGCCTGGAGCACGGCATCGTCATCCTGGCCACCGGTGGAGAAGAGTGGCAGCCGGACGAGTATCTTCACGGCGAGAGCCCCCGGGTGGTCACCCAGCAGGCCTTCGAGGAGAAGCTCGTTGCCGGAGAGATCGATCCCAAGCAATTGAACGACGTGGTCATGATCCAGTGCGTGGGCTCCCGGAACGAGGAGCGACCCTATTGCAGCCGGATCTGCTGCTCGATCGCAGTGAAGAACGCGCTCAAGATCAAGGAGCTCAACCCGGATGCGAGCGTGAACATCCTGTACAGGGATGTGCGGACCTACGGGATGCTCGAGGAATACTACACTAAGGCGCGACAGCAGGGCGTGCTGTTTACACGGTATGATCCGGACAACAAGCCCGAGGTGGCGGAAGAAAACGGAACGCTCAGTGTCACCACCCTGGATCCCACGATTCAGAGAAGGGTGAAGCTGAAGGCCGACCTGCTCGTGTTGAGTGCCGCCATCATACCCACGGACAACGATCATGTCGCAAATCTGTTCAAGGTGTCCCGCACACTGGACAATTTCTACCTCGAAGCGCACATGAAGCTTCGCCCCGTGGACTTTGCGAGCGACGGCATGTTCATGGCGGGCCTGGGGCACGGGCCGAAGCCGATCAACGAATCCATCTCCCAGGCCGCGGCAGCGGTTTCCCGCGCCTGCACGATCATCAGCAAGGACAAGATGCAGGTGGGCGGCGTGGTGGCCAAGGTGGACCCGGACAAGTGTGCGGTGTGCCTGATCTGCGTGCGTGCCTGTCCGTACAATGTGCCTTACATTCACGAGGACGGGTACTCGGTGATTGACCCGTCTCGTTGTCAGGGGTGTGGAAACTGCGTGGCCGAATGCCCGCAGAAGGCGATCGAGCTACAACACTACACGGATCACCAGATCCTGGAAAAGAGCCGGGCCCTCGTACTGCAAGCTGCGGGCCTCGGGAACGAACTGAAGGCGGAACAGAGTTCAGACAAAGGAGAGCAGAAGGATGGCTGAATCATTTGAGCCGGAAATCCTGGCCTACTGCTGCAATTACTGAGCATACACGGCTGCGGACCTGGCAGGTTCGATGAGAATGGATTACCCGACGAATGTGAAGATCCTGCGCATCCCGTGCACGGGCAAGGTGGATGCCCTCTACTTGCTCAAGGCCCTCGAAGACGGGGCGGACGGCGTCTATGTGGCGGGTTGCGAGGAGGGGGACTGCCATTTCCTCGTGGGCAACATAAGGGCCAAGAAGCGCGTGGGGTACGTGAAGTCGATCTTGAAGGATCTGGGCATCAACCCGGGACGGGTCGAGATGTACAACATGTCGGCCGCCGACGGGCCGAGGTTCGTTGACGTGGCGCGCGAGTACACCGCGAGGATCAAGGCCCTGGGACCGAGCCCGATCAGGACGGGCGCGGGAAGCGAGCCCACCGAGGAGGTGGCTGAGAAGGAACAGGAACCAGAGGGCGAACCGGAAGCAAAGCAGGAGAACAAGCCTGCCGGTGAGGAAACAGCGCAACCGGCAGCAGGATAAGCACAGGGAGGCTTCAAATGATCATCGGACATCGAAAGCCGCTGGAAGAGATTCTCCAAATGATCGAGCCCTTCGACAAGATCGCCCTGATCGGATGCAAGGGTTGTGTGGCCGTTTGTGCCGCGGGCGGCGAGAAGGAGGTCGGCATTCTTGCGTCCGCCATCCGGCTGGCGCGCAAGAAGGACGGAAGGGATATCGAGGTGAAGGAGGTCACCCTGGAGAGGCAGTGCGATCCGGAGTACATCGAGGAGATCGAGGGGTTTGTGCACGACTATCAGGCCGTTCTCTCCATCGCCTGTGGCGTGGGCGTCCAGTACATGGCGGAACGCTACCAGGATATCCCGGCCCTTCCCGGGTTGAACACGGATTTCATGGGTGGCTCCCAGGAGCAGGGGGTCTGGGTCGAGAGGTGCCAGGGGTGTGGAAACTGCGTCCTGCACCTGACCGGCGGGATCTGCCCGATCACGCGCTGCTCGAAAAGCCTGCTCAACGGTCCCTGCGGCGGGTCTTCGGGGGGCATGTGTGAGATCGACCCGGAGGTGCCCTGTGGATGGCAGTTGATCGTTGATCGCCTGGAGGCCCTCGGGCTTCTGGAAACACTGTACGAAGAGTTGGCGCCCTACAAAGACTGGACCACGAGTCGAGACGGCGGGCCGAGAAAGATCGTCAGGGAGGATATGAGAGAATGAAATCAGCCAGTCGCTTGGAAAAGATACTGGAAAGTGGGGCTTTTGCTGTCACCTCCGAGTGCGGGCCCCCCCGGGGATCAGACCCTCAGGTGGTCCGAGAGAAGGGCGAACTCCTCAGGGGGTTCGTGGATGCGGTCAACGTGACGGACAATCAGACCTCGGTCGTGAGGATGTCCTCCATCGCCGCTTCCGTCATCTTGAAGGAGATCGGGCTCGAGCCGATCTGCCAGATGACGACGCGGGACCGGAATCGTATCGCCATCCAGAGCGATCTTCTGGGCGCCGCGGCCCTGGGGATGAACAACCTCCTCTGCCTCTCCGGCGACCATCAGCGATTCGGTGACCATCCGACCGCCAAGAACGTGTACGATATAGACTCCATTCAGCTCATCTACACGGTCCACCAGATGCGGGAAGAGGGGAAATTCATCAACGGGGAAGAGATCAAGACACCGCCGAAGTTCTTCATCGGTGCGGCGGCCAACCCCTTTGCGGATCCCTTTGCCATCCGTGTCCCGAGGCTTGCCAAGAAGGCGGCTGCAGGGGTGGACTTCATCCAGACGCAGTGCATCTACAACATGGACAAGTTCCGGGAATGGATGAAGGGCGTCGTGGACCGCGGCCTTCACGAGAAGGTCAAGATCCTCGCCGGGGTCACCCCGATGAAGAGCGTCGGTATGGCGCGGTACATGAAGAAATCGGTGCCCGGCATGGACGTGCCCGATGAGGTCATCAAGCGCCTGCAAGGTGCGGGCAAGGGAAACGCCGCCACGGAAGGGATCAAGTTCTGTGTGGAGCAGATCCAGGAACTCAAGGAAATGGAGGGCATAGCCGGCGTGCACATCATGGCCATCGAGTGGGAGGAAAAGGTTCCCGAGATGGTGAAGGCGGCCGGTCTTCACCCCAGACCCGAGGTGTAGTTCCCCATCCCGGAAGCGAAGGTGTCGCAGAGAGGTGTCAGGACAAGAGGGTCCTGACACCTCTTTTTGCGAGTGGCCGGTGGCGGCCAAACGGGGCTTCGGGCCGGGCCCGATCCCTGGCCCTGATCCCCGATCCCTCTTTTCTCGTCTCCCAAACCCTGACGGAGTGCATCCAAGGATATAGATGGTTATTTGATCGGCGACGTGCCCACGTAGTATGTTGAGTTCCCTTTTCGCGATAGGACAGTGGGGAGATCTCCTTGATCCTGGGTTACAGCAGTAACGCTTTCAAGAAACACTCGATCTACGAGGCGGTGGAGGAGATCGGCCGGCTGGGCTTTCGCGGCATCGAGATCATGTGCAAGCGGCCCCACGTCCACGCCTCGGACTTCGGCGAGAAGGAATGGCCCCGGCTCAGGTCGCGCATCGAGGCGGAGAGCCTGAAGGTGATCAACCTGAACTGCTCGACCCTCTTTGCCCTGGAGAACGGTCATCCCTCCCTCCAGGCCGACTTGCCGGAGGAGGACCTGGAAGACCGTATTTCCCATACGTTGCAGTCCCTGCGGCTGGCGTCCTATCTGGGATGCAGGAATATCTCGATTCCGACGGGGACACCTCCGCAGAACCTGACGAGGAAAGCGTTCAAGGCCCTGTTTCGTGAAAGACTGGAAAAGGTTCTCCCCCTGGCCGAAGAGCTGGATGTGGACGTGCTCGTCGAGCCGGAACCCGGGCTCCTGGGGGACAACCTGGGCCATTTCAAGGCCTTCATCGAGGAAGTGCGATCTCCTGCTCTGGGCGTGAATTTCGATATCGGTCATTTCTACTGCCTGGGAGAAGACCCGAGTGCGGCTTTCGAGCAAATGTCCCCGCGGGTCGGCCACGTGCACCTCGACGACATCGCGCAGACCAGGATTCACAACCACCTGATCCCGGGACGAGGGGCGATCGATTTCCTGGAGGTCTTCAAGACGATGGCGCGGTTGGGCTACGATCGGGACATCTGCCTGGAACTCTACACCTACCTCGACACACCTGTTGAGGCCGGCGAGGAAGCCCTGGACTACATACTTCCCGTGTTTGACGCGGCGGGCCTGAAACTTGAAGGCCAGAGTGCGAGAGCGATAGGCCGGGAAGATGCGATTGAGGGATCAGGGATCGGGGGTCAGGGGTCAGGCCCCGACGCCTAGCCCGAGCACTGTGCACATTCCTGTCATTCCCGCGGAGGCGGGAATCCAGGGGTTTCAGTGGAGAACGAGATTGGCAGAACAGAACCATAGCGGGAACCATGATGAGAGCCCGGAGGGGGACAATCCTTCCTCGCAGGGCTCAACAGCCGGTTTCGGCTATTCGACGGTAGACGCCGAAGAGAAGCCGAAGCTGGTGCAGGATCACTTCGATTCCTCTGCACGCCGGTACGACCTGATGAACACCGTCATGAGCCTGGGGGTCCATCACTTCTGGAGGCGCACTGCCGTCCGGATGATGGGCCTCAAGCCGGGCGATCGCGTTCTCGACGTGTGCGGAGGGACGGCTGACCTTTCCCTTCTCGCCGCCAGGGCGATCGGCCCGAAGGGAAGGGTGACCCTGTATGATTTCACCCGGTCCATGATCGAAGCCGGGAAGCCCAAGGTGGTTCGCGCCTCCCTTTCGGACCGCATCCGGTACGTCCAGGGAGACGCCCAGGAGATTGCTCTCGCGAGCGGGCAATTCGACGCGGCCATGGTGGGCTTCGGCATTCGGAACCTGACCGAACCGGAGCGGGGCTTCGAGGAGATGCACAGGGTCCTGAAGCCCGGCGGCAGACTGATGTGCCTGGAGTTTTCCCGGCCGACGTCGGCCTGGTTCCGCCGGCTGTACGATTTGCACTCCTTCCTGTATATGCCCCTCGTCATGCGCACGCTCGGCCGTTCGATGCCCTCCTACACCTACCTCCCGGAATCGATCCGGACCTTTCCGCTCCCGGATGAACTGACAGCCACGCTCGAGCGGATCGGCTTTGCCCATGTAACCTACCGCAGGCTCACGAACGGGATCTCGGTGGTGCACATCGGAACCAAGATGTAAAGAAGAGATCCCAGCCGAAACATGTTTCCGGCCTTCTCCCGACTACTTGGTGTATTTCTGCAGCCCGCCCAGGGAGAAATCGTCCAGATTCAGACTGGCGAAATAGGCCCACACGTTCCTTGGGCTGAAGTCCTCGACGATGGTCGCATGTTCCCTGCGGTCGTCGACCATCTGCTGAAAGCCCACCGTGAGGAACTTTGTCCTGTCGTTGGAGCTCGCGCAGGACACGTCCCCCTTCAGGAAGGTCTTCCAGTAGGCTCCGCTGCGGTCATGAATCACCTTGTAGTTGGAGGCATACGTCTCGGCATCGACCCACGCATAGTGAGTTCCATAGTTGTAGTACTTGTCCTTCGGTTTCATCTCGATGAGATAGACGGGCCGCTTTACCCACGCCAGGTTCGTAGGCGCCCACGGCGCCCCCTGCCACCCCTCGTCTTCATAGCCATAGGAGAGTTCCTTTACCTTGGTAGTCGTTACCCATTCTCCCTCATCGTTCTGCACGACACGCACAGGGTCCGTGTCGTACCAGGGCACGATCGCCTCCTGTATCCCGAGAAGTCTCCATTCCATGGCGGCTACTTTGCCGTCGTAACCATTCGCGTCGTCCACAGAGAGGTCGGACCCGACAAAGGCATCCGAACGGTTGCCCGGACTCATGCGGCGGACCCGACGGATGGCCGGGAAATAGCCGAAGGAACTGTCCGGTTTCCTGGAACTCAGGTAGCGCCAGGTCATGATGGCCGTACCCTTGATATCGAAGGGACTGTCCACGAGAGCGAGGGCATACTTCTCGATTCGGTCCGGGTTTCCCCTGTCTCGGGCTCCGGGCCACCCGTCCATGCTCGCCTGCCTCCACGTGGCGCCGATCTCTCGTTCCCATCCCGAGGGGGAGACCCATGTCAAGCTGAACGGAAATCGCAGGTCCCCGAGGATGTACTGCATATAGTGATTGTTGTGCATGATCTTTGCGGCAGCCTTCGGGTCCTCCGGGTCGATCTCCGGGAAGGGGATCCCCACGATAGATGCCGGGGGCTTGCCCGTGTCCAGGTCGACAATCCCGTCGTGTTGATCAAGGCCATATTTTCCGGCGTTCGTCTTGAACGATTCCAGGGCGAACCCGGGATGATATGCGTTGACATCGTAGTTCAGTTGCTGGATCTGAATCTTCCAGTCTCCTTTCTTGATCCAACCGAGCAGCGAATCGGGCACCTGCCCTTCGATCGCCTCCCAGTTCGTCTTGTCGATAATCTCTCCGGGCGAACCGCCGGCAAAGGCCGTGACGGCCAGGCCCAGAAGAAGCCACGCAGTCGCCAGGCAACCGGTCGTATATTTTCGTCTTGCCATAGCCTCACCTCATTCGTATACGTACTCCGCAATATCCCTGTTACAAAGGGTCTGTCCGATGCCCCTTTGATGTGAAAGGGGAGGCAGGGGATCCAGGGAATGGGCGGAAATCGACCGGAACCCGAAAGGTGTACAGCCAGGGGTTTCCAGGGAATTTGCGTTGTGAATGCGGCTAGTTAGCAGCTTCCCGGGCCCCTGCCGCCATGGCCGTCACGTCGCACAGGTCCGTCAGGCACGCTGACCCTTTGCTCTTTCTCTTCTTTCCTAGACGACGAGCGACACCAATCCCACCAGGGGCAGGAGAAGGATCCGTACCAGTGACTTCAGCCAGCCTCTCTCTGCAATGTAGTCCGCGATGGGTGGGCTGTACTCGTAATAGGTCCTTACAACCCACTTGCCCGGCTCACTCTTCTCCAGCCATTGATCCCGGAAACGGACGAACAGTTCCGTCTTCTCGACCATCTCCGTGCCGAACGCGGCGGTTGCAATGAAGCAGAGAGGTTCGGGCGGTGAAGGGGGGTAAGTGAACTCCGTCGTGGATTCCAGATTGGCCAATACGTCCGGAAGGTTGAAATGCATGGCTTTGAAGTCAAAATTCGCGTGTCGCCAGAGCTGATCCGTGAGATGGGGGCTCGGCTGCCCGAGCATGCTGATGAACCAACTCTGCCCACCGGTGGGGATGGCCGACACCATCCTCACATCCGGATCTCCCAGTTCAACGAGATGAAAATAGTCGGGCATACCGTTGTTCGGCACGTTCTCCACATAGCCTAGAAGCGTTGAGAGTCCCGGCATAGAGAACAGGTCAAACTCGCGCCAGAAGATGGGATGGTTCCACCGGGACATGTCTTCCGTGCCGTATTCGGCAGCGAGTTGCACGAGGGTTTCCGAAAGGCTTTCGATGATGATCGTGTTCTTGGGGACGCCGTTGAAGTAGTCATACACCAGGGGCTGCCCCGCGTTCTGCCCCTCGATGGCCCGCAGGAGGAGATCCGTGCTGTAGTTGAGATAGTCGCACCAGTCAAAGCTGTACCATGTACCTATATCGTCCTCGAAAACGGCTTGCTCGGCTATGGGCACCCATTTCCGGAAGATCGTCAGGCCCACGCTGTCGTAGGTTCCGTCTTCATCCGCGTCCCGATACAGCCCATCCCAATCGGCAATGTATGAGACCGCTTCCTGGATGCTCGGATCGCTGCTCTCACTCGCGGCCTCCAGCAGGTAGGATTCGAAGAACTCGGGAGAGGTGGCCGTAAGGTCCCAGCTGCCCCATCCCCAGGCGATCTGTTTGTTCATCCAGAGCATATCCTCCCAGGTTATGGAGTCATCCGCTTCCACGAGAGAAGCAGGCAGATACGTCCTGAACGTTTTGCCCCATCTCGCCTTGTCCCCGTAGTCATGGGTTGGTGTGGGCTTGTTGTTCCAGCTCAAAACGTATCCCTGCTCGGGGTTCTTGCAGTGCGGCCACTGCTCCATCGGGACAAACCCGAGCCACTCATGCTCACCCGTTCCCGGGGCCGGAAGCCTGGTGTCGACCGACTCAGGCCTTATGGGATGAAGACCCGGATACCACCACGCGATGTTACCCTCTGTATCTCCGTATAGAACGTTCACATTCACGGTCATACGGCTCACCGCTTCGGTTGCCTGTTCGTAGTTCTCTGCACGGTTGAACTCCAGGGCCGCAATCTGACTCCCCAGCTCCTTTCCCCAGACAGCGAATCGCTTCGAGTAGGCAATGTTGTTCTCGAGATCCCATTCGAAGACAGGGCCGTGCAGGGTCCGGCATACCTCCAACTCCAGGGGCGCCCCGCCGGACACGTTGATTACTTCCACCCTCCTATCCATATCCCTCCATTCACCGTTGTGCCAGTATTGATACCGATTGACCGGGTTGAGCTCCTCGATATAGATGTCGATCATGTCGGAATAGCCGACCGTAGACTGGGAAACGATGTGTCTCGTACGACCCATCTGTATCCCCGCGGTTCCCGGGAAAGAAAACCCTGACACCTCGAAGCCCGCACCGCTGAGATGGACTTCACAGGCATCCGCGGTGGCGTGCATCATCAGGACATTACCGGAAGCGGATTTCTCGGGTGCGATCAGGATTCCGCGGCTTCCCCCCAACCTTGGCATGCCTACGCTGTCCAAGGCGCGTCGAACGGATTTCCTCTTTGCGATCTGATTCGCAGCTACCCTGGAAAGGCTCTCGCGGGAAACAATTTTGGCGTACGAGGCCGACCTGGGCTCCATCGCCTGTTGCAGGGCCTCTGATTCGGAGAGCGTGCTGTATGCATCCGGGTCGCTCTTGATCAGCACGTCGTCAAAAATGGTCTGGGCGATGGCTTCTCCATACCGGTCCTCGAGGAAGTTGAGGAAAGCCAGGTTCTCCAGTTCATAGCCTCCTTCGGAACCATAGTACCTGTACAACATCTGGATGATTGCGATGACGTCCGTAACGTCCCAGGGCTCCAGTTCAAGGCCGGCCAATCCAAAGACAAGGTACTCCATCGGCTTCTTCTCGATCGGGTTGATCTACGCCTCTTCGATGTACCGATTGAAGCCGTCACAGTAAGCCTGAATCATCGCCTGGTATTCAGGGTCCAATTCGTTGAACTGCTCCATCCTTTCTTCATCCGTGTAGAAGTCTCTTCTCAGCTCCGTGTCGCTTTCTATGAAGTCTTCCCCCAGGATGGCGGCCAACTTCCCCTTCGCATACCTTCGGTAGAAGTCGGACTGAAAGAGCCTGTCCTGGGCCACCGCGTACCCGAAACCATAGAACAGGGCAGGCACGGTGTCCGCGTACACGTGCGGGATTCCGAAACTGTCCCTGTGAATGGTAACCGTGGTCTCTATCGGGGTGTCCGGTTGCCCATCCTTTACGACCTGTTCGTCCGAATCAGAGCAACCCACGGCAAATAGTGCGAATAGTGCGACGGCCAGGTTGATCCACGTTCTTCTGCTGGTTCCCATCTTGTCCTCCTCTGGGATTCGAGGCTGCCACATAGTTACTCATCAACGGTTTCCGAGTCAACGGTGTTGAATCGTTTCTGCTTGACACACGAGTCCCTTCTCTCCTACTCTGGTTCCCTCCGAAACAGACGGGAAGGGGATAGCATCATGGGCAAGCACGTGGATGGGCTGAAGGACAAGAGGCTCCAGAAGAGTCAAATCAGGTTCCAGACAGCCATGTTTGATCCGGAGACTTTCAAGAATCCGAAGTTGCTCGAGACATTCAGAAAAGAGTGGTCGGTGCTCATACCCAAAGATGAGGTCAAAACGATTGCGGTGGAGGAAACGGTTGAAGGGGGTGGCAATACGGTCCTTCCCTACGTAGTGATTGAAGAGCTCATCAAGAAAGCGAAAACTCGCGTCATCTTCAACTTCTGCATGTGCCGGGACAAGGAGGAATGCAAGGACTATCCGCAGGATCTGGGATGCATCATGCTGGGAGAGAGCATGAACGATGTCCATCCGGAAATGGCGAGGCCGGCGAGCCTGGAGGAGTGTCTGGAGCACGCCAGGCGCGCCCGGGAACTCGGTCTCGTTTACATCATCGGCCAGTCGGCGGTCGACGCGGAGGCAATGCGTGTTCCTCTCAACTATATCAATATCTGCTTTTGTTGCGAATGCTGCTGCCTGGCAAAAATGTTCCAGCATACCGAAAAGGATGTGCTCCCGATCACCAAAATCTTCGGGCTTACCGTAACCGTGTCGGAAGAGGATTGTACGGGTTGCGCCACTTGTGAAGACAGCTGTATCTTTCAAGCCCTCGAAATACAGGACGATCTGGCCGTTATCGATTCCGAAACATGCAAGGGCTGCGGCCGATGTGTCGAAGCGTGCCCGGAGGATGCGATTTCGATGCGGATCGAAAACCCGGACTTCGTGGCGCAAACGCTTGCAGATGTAGAGAAACACTACGAATTCGTGCCTTGAACGGTCACAGTATTCCTCGAAAAGTGGGAAGACAATGAGCGAAGATATCTATGTAAAGCTGAGGGAATTCATGGATACCATGCCGGCAGGGTATCCCACCACGCCGAATGGTGTGGAAATCAGAATCCTGAAGAAGCTGTTCACGCCCGGTGATGCTGAAATGGTGATGAAGCTGAAGACCGAGCCGGAACCGGTCTCCGCGATCGCGGCCCGGCTTGGGATCGGCGAGCCGAAACTCACCGAGAAGCTCGAAGACATGGCGCAACGGGCGCTGGTCTTCAGGACCCGGTCCGGAGACCAGGTTCTCTACAATGCCCACAGTTTCGTGGTCGGCATCTACGAGTTTCGATTCGACCACCTGGATCGAGAATTCTGCGAGATGTTCGAGGAGTACATGCCGCAGTATGCCTTGCCCCTGGCATTCCTCGAAACCAAGCAGGTACGCACGGTTCCGATAGGATCGTCCATAGCGTCGGCACCTCGGGCGGCGTCTTACAATCGGGTACGGGAGATGGTCAAGGAGCAGGATCTCATCTCTTTGCAGGAGTGTCTCTGCCGCAAAGAACAGAAGGCCTTGGGCAACGAGTGCAAATACCCGAAGCACACCTGCCTCGGATTCGCGAACTTCGGGCGCTACTACATAGACAATGGGTGGGGAAAAAGGATCGAAGTGGACCGGGCCTTGAAGATCCTCGATGAGGCAGAGGACCTGGGGCTGGTACTCACCTCTCTGAACACCCAGGAACTGGAGGTCCTCTGCTGCTGCTGCGCCTGCTGCTGCCCCAGCTTGAGGTTCGCCAAGCTCGCGCCCCAACCGGCAGCCCTGAACCCGCCATACTATCAGTCCAAGATCGACCCGGATCTATGCATTTCCTGCGGAACGTGCATCGAGCGGTGCCAGATGGACGCGATCGAAGAGGGCGATGACGGCTCTTCGATCATCGACGGAAGATGCATCGGCTGCGGGATTTGCGTCCCCACCTGCCCGGAGCAGGCCATTTCCATGGTGCCCAATCCCGACAAGAAAGCACCTCCCAGGACCATGACGGACATGTTCAGACAAGTCGGGGAGGAGCGAAACAAGTCGAAGAGCGGTCGATGAAGCCGGACCAGGTGACTTACAGTGCAACGGACGGTCTTTCTGTCTTGCCGTATACTTCCGACTCTGCGCCCATGAAAGGCCTTGATGGGGACTGGGCATGGTCTCCCTGGAAATCAGCCCGGACGAGGCAGCGACCCGATTGCGTGCGAGCAGTGCCATTTTTCAGGAGATCAAGGCCGATGACATGTCGGCCCGTGCTTACTTCAGAATGGGCCGGCATCACAAGCAGCACGGCAATACGGAACAGGCCCGCGACTACCTGACCGAGGCCCTGGAGATCTTCGAACGGCCCGGCACCCTGATCGAGCCGGACAAGGTGAGGAAGGAGTTGGCTGAGTTGCCTTCATGAGGGCTGACGTCCTACAATGGTCAAGAATCCCAATCTCCGTTCTTTTCATAGCCGACCCGTGACAGGAGCAGCAGACCATGAAGAGAAGAACAGACGACTATCTCCGTGCCCTCAACGATCTGCGCCACATCGGCAGGTGGCTCAAAAGAAAGATGGGGGATCGCCTGCAAGGCCGAGAATACGTCTTCACACGTGAGGACTTCCTGGATCTGTCAAAGTCAATCCGTTACACGAACTGGTTGAGCCCCCGTGTTGCCCACAAGAAGTGGTACCAGAAGTCGGTGAGTGGCATGTTCGGCCCTGTTGAGCACCCGAAGATCCGATCCAGGATTATCCCCCTGAATGCTCAGATCAAGAAATCCAAGAACGCCGTAGTCCCCCATCAATTGATTGATGATTTCATTGACAGTGCCGGCTTCATGATTATTCTCGATGAGTGCCTGTGTCGCAAGGGGATGGAGTGCAAGGATTATCCTATCGACTTTGGCTGTATCATGTTCGGAGAGGGAGCACGGACGTTACTAAAAGGAAACCATGGCAGGGTAGTGACCGCCCAGGAAGCCAAGAAGCACGTCCGAGAGGCGGAGAAGTATGGCCTCGTTCCCATCGCGGCCCATGCCAAGGTGGAGGAGCAGGTCATGGGAATCCCGGAGGAACAACATCATCAGTTCATAGAGCTCTGTCTATGCTGTCCCTGCTGCTGTGTCGCCATGAAAAACCTGAAATACTATCCTCCGGATGTTTATCGTCACAATTTCATAAATGTCGGCTTCGTTGCCAAGGCGCTTCCTACCTGCAAAGGGTGCAACAAGTGCATCCCGGCCTGTCCTGCAGGCGCGATCAAGAAGAATGGCAACAAGGTCTGGGTACAAGAAGACAAGTGCGTAGGCTGCGGAGTATGTCAGCATGCCTGTGAGCATGACGCAATCCGGCTTGTTCAAATCGGCAAACCCAGGGGCGAGCTTGCGGATTACTTTGATGGGCTCAGACTCGACGTGAGCTGAATGTGAGGCGCGCGAAACATGATCTCACGAAGGCGGGGGTCCCGAGAGCGCACTATGCAGGTTTCCGTGTTCCTTCGAGCCTGGAGGCGAGTCTGGAGCACGCCAAGCGCGCCCGGAAACACGGTCTCGTTCACATCATCGGCCAGTCGGCGGTTGGCGCGGAAGCCATGCGTGTTCCTCGCAACTATATCAACATCTGCTCTTGTTGCGAATGCTGCTGCGCTCACCGTAACCGTTTCGGAAGAGGATTGTACGGGTTGCGCGACTTGTGAAGACAGCTCTATCTTTCAGGCCCTCGCGATAAGGGACGATTTGGCTGTCATCGATTCTGAGACCTGCAAAGGCTGCGGGCGATGTGCCGAAGCGTGCCCGGAGGATGCGATTTCGATGCGGATCGAAAACCCGGACTTCGTGGCACAGACGCTTGCAGACGTCGCGAAACACTACGAATTCGTGCCTTAAGCAGGTCGAATGAGAAACAGAACGGTTTCAGGCTCCACAAGCTGAGCATTTCCCACGCAAATCTTTTCAACACGGCCTTGTAGACCCGCCATGACCGAACGAAAACACTTCATGACTTCCAGCAGACAAACAACGGTGTCTTCTTCAACCTCACTACCAACGTCAACAAAGGGAGGCTCATCCGGGGCCGGCCGTCGATAAAAGACACTCACAACGGATGCTTTGATGGGCACGAGCCCCTCTTCCATTCTCTCTTCTTCTTTTTCTGCCTCCGTTGCTGTTGCAGTCGTTTCCGGCTCTTCCTTTTCTACCGATGCAGTTGCCGCTCGAGTAGCTCTTTGCTCGATCTGCATGGGTTGAGAGACTGTACTTTCCCTTGAAAGATCCAGCGGGCTACCTGTACCGTCTCCAATGTCTCCTCTGGAAAGTGATAACTTGAGGTCACCCATTTCCATATACAACGCACAGTCATCACATTCCTGAATGATTCTCAATACTTGTTCGATATCCTCTATTGTAAAGCTCATGACGCTCCCTCCTGTTACTGCCTGAACTCGAAGTAGCTATTGCCTTTTCGCAACTGCAGACGGCTTATGTCTTTGTGTTTTTTCAATTCGTTGAGCAATACCACCAATGGCTCTTGCCCTGTGTAGTAGCGCTTGGGTGGTCCGGCTTCACGCATGATTTCGATCTGTTCCGTGCCGCTCATGACATAGGCGAGCAGGAAGTCCTCGTCAGAGGCATGGGTCATGCCATAGTCAGCGCGCATCTGCTTGAGCGTCGTGGTTACCGCAAGCTCCTTCCGTTGTTCCCATCTCTCGGCAAGGATCTTGGCATTCGGGTGACTGAGAAGCCTGTCTTTTAGGTTCTGATCCATATACGGGACGCCAGCCTCTTCGTCCCCCCAAATACCCAGGGCAAACTCGATCATGTAGTCAAGGAGCTCCTCATACCGTTTTCCTGTTGCAACATGAATGGCAGCCTGAGACACAATGAACTGGGAGTGCGGGGTAATCATAATGGGGTGCCCAAGATCTATGATGATCTGTGCGGTGTCCTCCAGGACTTCATGCAGCTTGTCCTCGATACCTAACTGCTTCAGCTGGGCCACGGTATTTGAGATCACGCCACCGGGTATCTGATACTTGTAGACTGCATGATCGTAGGGCTGTGGGGCGCCGAGGGGGAAGCCTTCCTGTTTCGCAATTGCATGGAGTCGCTGTTCAACCACTCTGAGCGGTTCTTCATCGATATTGGTTTTCAAACCCAGGACGTGCGCATTATGAATCGTATTGAAGATCGATGGATGAGAAGAACCGTATGCCAGCGGCGGAACACAGGTGGTAAAGATTCTCACCCCCGCCTTCATTGCTTCCACAAAGTTCTTTTCATGGTTACCACTCATGCCGTGAGAGTGCATGACGATCGGTAGGCCCCCCGTGTGCTGCATAATCGCGGGAATCCAGGTGCGCGCACGGTCCGGCGTCAGCAGCCCCATCACGTCTTTGAGGACGATTCCATCGGGCTTCCACTTCTCAACAAGCTCCTTCGTAAAGTTGGCATAATATTCGTCGGTATGCCGGGGCGAGACTCCATAGGTAATCATTGGGTATAACTCTATCCCCTCCTCCCTTAACATGGGGACCAGCCATGGAAAATCACGCTCGGTCTGATCCGTGGTATTTACGATCTGACCGGAGATGTCATAGGGGAGATTCTTCTTGGTCGTCTGAATCCAAAGCCTCGTCAGTTCTCTGGGTTGAGCCAGTTCGGCGGAGTTCAGCGCCAGGCCGATGGCCCCGGCACAGCCCCTCATATTTCTTATCTTTCTTTTCCACAACCGGCAAATTTCCCAGGGATCTTCTCTCAAATTGAAAACGGCATTCTTGAAATAGACATTGTGAACCATGTTCGGCTCGACAGTGATCATGCCAGCCTGATCCAGTTCCTCCAGGACGGTTTCCATCGCGCCGTAGCGCAGCCCCATCGCCCATAAACTCTGTACTCCATCACGTAGGGTTGTGTCGTGAAATTCTACTACGTTGCTCACACTCATCGTTTCTTGCCTCCTTCCTGTGTCTCCAGAAACCTGGGCAGTACGTCTTCTATCCATTGGATATTCACATCTTCTGTGATGAATTGAGGTTGATCAATCAAGAATTGGAGAAAAGGTATGTTCGTTTCTACACCGGAGATTGAAAAGGCTGACAAGGCCGATCTCAACTTCTCCAGTGCTGACTCGCGATCATCCCCTGCAGCAATGACCTTGGCCATGAGCGAATCGTAATACGGGGGAATCAGGCATCCCTGATGGCAGTGCGTATCTACTCTGATGTTATTGCCGTCAGGCACAATAAAGCGTGTTATGCGACCAGGGGATGGCATGAAATCATCTTTGGGGTCTTCGGCTGTGACTCGGCATTCGATAGCATGACCCGTACATTGGACTTCAGCTTGCGTCATGGGGAGAGGGTCTCCGAACGCTATGCGGAGCTGTTCCCCTACCAGGTCTACGCCGGTAATCATCTCGGTAACCGGGTGTTCCACTTGAATACGGCTGTTCACTTCCATAAAATAGAATTCGTTTCGATCTTTGTCTACCAGGAACTCAACCGTGCCGGCATTATTGTAGCGAACAGCCTCAGCGAGTTTTACGGCCGCCTCCAAAATGTTCTTTCTCAAATCATCAGAAAGACCGGGAGGAGGAGCCTCCTCGATTACTTTTTGATAATGCCGCTGAGAAGAACAGTCTCGTTTTCCCAAGTGAATGACTTTACCAAAACCATCGCCAAGAATCTGTACCTCCACATGCCTTCCATTCTGAATATAGCGCTCTACGAATAGCGTCGAATCACCAAAGGCTGTCTGTGCTTCATTGGCTGCCATGTCGAAAGCATTCTTCAGGTCCTTTCGCTCCATGACAATACGCATTCCACGTCCGCCACCACCGGCAGAAGCTTTCAGGAGAATCGGGAAGCCTATTCTTTTGGCTTTCGCTTCTGCATCTTCGAGACTGCTAATGCCTTCACTGCCCTCAACGATAGGAACACCGCATTCCTCTGCAATGTTTCGAGCCCTGATTTTGTCGCCCAATTGCCTCATGGTTTCTGAGCGTGGACCGACAAAGGTGATCCCATACTTCTCACATGCTTCGGGCAGTTCCACATTTTCAGCAAGGAACCCGTATCCCGGGTGAATCGCATCGGCCTGGGTCCCCATAGCCACAGTCATAATGCTCGGTATGTCCAGGTAGCTCTTGTCAACTTGAGGAGGGCCAATACAGACAACTCTATCCGCCAGTCGAGCCGGCAAGCTGCCTCTGTCAGCTTCGGAAACAACCAACACGGTTTCCATATCAGTCTCTACGCAGGCTCGAATAATCCGGAGAGCGATTTCTCCTCTGTTGGCAATGAGAACTCGCTTCTTTCTCATCGATGCTTTGCCTCCTCGTTCGGAACTTGTGCCTTTACGAGCAGACCCCCCAGGGTCCGTTCCAGATCTTTGGTTCGTGCCGTGCTGGAGGACGCGCTGCATACCGTTTCCGCCGGTCGGCACAGCAGACGAATGGCTCCGCACAGAATGTGAAAGTCCTCGGACCGCAGGTGGTTCTCGAAATCCGAGGGCCTTTTCCAGTCCTGTGTCAGGACGAAATGGTCTTCACTCTCCGAGTTCCTGTAGAAACGGCAGGCGAGGCACCCACGTGCTTCCCGGGCCGGGCCCACCCAGGCCAGAAGGGTCTGGTGCAGTTCTTTGCACTTTGCGGGGCGGGCCTTCATTTCCAGTCGGATCAGGAGCACAGCGGTTCTTTCTCGCGGGGCCGGTAACCTTGTTCAGCCGATATTAGATGGCAATGTCCGTGCCAGGAGGCTCCCGCCCCTGGAGCAGAGTGTAAGGGTTTGTTTTCAATATCTTTATCGAAACATGTCCGTCGGGGGAGTGCGGCTGAAAAGGGAAGAGGTGCGTCTTATATGACGAATATCGTTAAATACGACGAATTGGGCAGGCCCTGGGGGTTGGCTACGGCTTGAGAGGGGGTCGGCGGATTCCGAGCTTTCGCATGCGCCCGCGAAGCGTGTTCGGGTTGAGGCCCAGGAGAACGGCTGCCCCGTCCTCTCCCGATACCTTCCAGTAGGTTTTCTCCAGTGTCCTGGTGATGTGTTCCCGCTCCATTTCTTCGAGCGTCCTGGTTCTCTCTTCCTGCGGACCGGGTGTCCGGCTTTCCTCGAGCCTGTCTGCCAGGCGCAGCGAGGAACCCCGCGTATTGATGACGGCACGCTCAATGACGTTCTCCAGTTCCCTGACATTGCCGGGCCAGGGGTATTCTTGAAGCGCTTTCATTGCCTTCTGGGGGATCGTCTTGACCGTCTTGCCCAGTTTCTTGCCGAATCGGTTGACAAAGGAATGGACGAGCAGAGAGATGTCATCCTTGCGTTCCCGGAGGGGAGGAACGGTGATGGGAAAGACATTGAGACGATACCAGAGGTCCTCCCGGAAACGGCGCTTCCGTACGTCGTCTTCCATGTCCCGGTTCGTCGCAGCAATGACCCGGACGTCCACCTTGATGGTACGCGAGCTGCCCAGCCGTTCGAATTCGCCTTCCTGGAGTACCCTCAAGAGCTTTCCCTGCAATTCCGGCGGGAGTTCGCCGATCTCATCGAGAAAAAGGGTGGTGCCGTTCGCGACCTCGAATCGCCCGCTTTGCCTGGAAAGGGCCCCGGTGAAAGCTCCCTTCTCGTGCCCGAACAGCTCGCTTTCGATCAAGCTCGGATGCAGGGTGGCGCAGTTGACCTTCACCAGGGGCCTCGCCTTCCGGGGACTCGCATCATGAATAGCGCGAGCGATCAATTCTTTCCCCGTTCCCGTTTCCCCTAGGATGAGGACAGTGGTGTCGGCCGGGGCGATCTGGTTCACCTTGAAGAGAACGTACTTGAGGGCTTCGCTCTGGCCGATGATCTGGTCGAAGTCGTGGTCGAGCTTGATCTCTTCCTTCAGGTAGGTGTAGTCCGAATGCAGCTGCTCCTTCAGCTGTTCGATTTCCAGCAGTGCTCCCCGCAGGGCGTCTTCCGCTTTCTTCCGTGCGGAGATGTCAACCGCCAGGCCGATCATATAAACGCTGCTTCCCAGCTGCACCAGTTTTGCCGTTCCGGAATAAGGGATTCTTCGCCCTTTCTTCGTAACGAGTTCGTACTCAACGGTTCCTTGCTCTCTCCTGAAACACCTTTCGATTCCGTCCAGGACTGTAGAATGGTGGTCAGAATGGACCAGGAAGTTGGCGTGTTGATATGCCAGCTCGTCCGCAGAGTACCCGAGGGCGCTCTCAAGATTCTTGTTCCATCGAACGTACCGGCCTTGCTCGTCCAGGATGTAGAAGAGCCCCGGCAGGCTCTCGATCACGCTTTCGGAGAACGGGTCCTCGGCCAGTACAAGGGGATCGATGACGGTTTCCGCCCTTCCGCCTGGCGTGACCTTCTTCTTTCTTGCAGGGCCCTTTCCCATCTCTTCCTTCTACCAGCTGATCATGACGACGAGAAGCATGACAACCGGATAGTTGCTCGCCCGATTGAAGAGAGCGATCGCTTCGGCGGGGGACTCTCCTTTGTAAAGCCTGTAAGCAGGCAAGAGGAGGAGAAAGAGACCCGCCAGGAGACTTCCTGCCAGGTACTGAACGCCCGGCTCGTATGGGGTCATCCAGAACAGGACCATGCTCATCGTTACGGCAAGGAGAAGGGAGGCACCCATGAACCGGATCGAGCTCCCAAGGCCAAACTCGACGGGTACGGTCTTGGCGCGGAGGCGCAGGTCTTCCTGCAGGTCCGCCAGGTCGTTCGGGATGTTCTGCCCGCCGATCTCCCAGAAGAAGATCCACAGGAACAGGACAGCCATGAACCCGAGGGAGGGAGTCGGGTCTACGGCAAACACCGCTGCAATCGCTCCGAGGGTCTTGACCACCCCGCTCACCAGGGTCCGCAGGTAGGTGACTCTGAGCAGAAGGCAGTAGATCGCCTCGAGCAGGCCGCCCGCAAGGAAGATCATGGCGCAAACCGGATTCAGCAGGTAGGCCCCAACCAGGGCAGTGAGAGCCCATCCCGCTGTCCACAGGATCCCTTCTTCCAGGCTCAGCAAGCCATGGGCAAGAGGATGGCGAACGAAGATGGCGTCCAGGTCCCCACCGGATTCCTGGAGCGTGACCTGCCGGGCCTCTTCCCTGTCCACTCTGTAGTCAACCACGTCGTTCAAGGCATACACGGCTGTATACCCGGCGAAAGCGGTAAGAAGCCCCAGGGCCATGACGCCGGCGGAAGGAAAGCCTCCGAGCCAGAGCAACGCCGCCAGGGCGGGTGTTGCCATGTCCAGAACGCCGTGAGGGGTCCTGGAAAGGGCCAGGAAGAGCTTCAGGCGTGAGGTGCCTTTTGCTATCGGCCCGGCGTGGTGTTCGGTCTCTCGTTCCATGTCTCTAGGAGCCCTCTTCTGTCCGGGTCTTCTTGTTTGGAGGATGTTAGAACCTAAGCCTGGTCGAGTCAAACGGGTTGTGCTATACAGTGCGGGTAAAACCCCAAGAAAGAGGGGGATTTGCCATGACGAAACGAATCGGGATCGCGGTGCTTCTTCTCCTAATTCTTGTTGCGGGCTGGGCCGTCTATCTCTACTGGGTGGCCGGACAGTTCAAGACAATCGAACCGCATTTCTCGGGGAAGTGCAGAGCGGTGGCAGGCGTGGTTGGTCCGGAGGACATCACGATTCACCCGAAGACCGGGGTCGCTTTTGTGTCCGGCTGTGACTGGCGGGCCGTCCGGCAGGG
>Ga0180434_10002554_pt1 | contig 24092 bp, 21 predicted proteins | sample SS_ome_7_FD_132453 | JGI IMG/M metagenome (GOLD analysis project Ga0180434, IMG submission 132453) | Hypersaline lake sediment archaeal communities from the Salton Sea, California, USA - SS_1_D_2 metaG | ecosystem: Environmental > Aquatic > Non-marine Saline and Alkaline > Hypersaline >... | reverse complement strand
CACCTCGATGTCGGCTCGTCGCATCCTGGGGCTGGAGAAGGTCCCAAGGGTTGGGCTGTTCGCCCATTAAAGCGGCACGCGAGCTGGGTTCAGACCGTCGTGAGACAGGTCGGTCTCTATCCGCCGTGGGCGTAGCAGATTTGAGGGGAGCTCTCCCTAGTACGAGAGGACCGGGAGGGACAGACCTCTGGTTTGCCAGTTGTTCCGCCAGGAGCATCGCTGGGTAGCCAAGTCTGGATCGGATAAGCGCTGAAAGCATCTCAAGTGCGAAGCCGACCCCAAGATGAGATCTGCCACCGGGTTAACCGGGTAAGACCGCAGCAAGACTAGCTGTTTGATAGGCGGCATGTGTAAGCACCGCAAGGTGTTCAGCTAAGCCGTACTAACGGTCGAGGGCTTGACCTACACTGGACTTCGGACAGAACATCGCGGGATGGAGCAGTGGCAGCTCGTCGGGCTCATAACCCGAAGGTCGTTGGTTCGAATCCAACTCCCGCTACCATGAAACCAAACGCAACGAGGCCCCCTGGCCGACGGCCAGGGGGCCTTTCCTTCTTATGGCCGCAAACGCTGTCCCGATGATCAAACTGCAGGTAGACCGACTGGCCCACCTCCAGCCCCAAGTCACTCCTCCACAATAGCTTCGGCGATGCCTCGGAATTGCTCTAAGGCGGATTCGAGGTTCTCTGCGATCTCTGCGGCCAGGACCTCGGGCTCGGGCAGGTTGGCGGTGTCTTCGAGGCTTTCGTCGCGGAGCCAGAAGATATCGAGGCTTGCCTTGTCCCGCTTGACCAGTTCGTCGTAGGTGAACGACCTGAACCTGTCGGTCTCCTTCCGGTCGTGCCGGTTCTGAGGGTTGTAGCAGTCAACGAAGTCTTGGAGGTCTTCATACCGGAGCGCGTTTGTCCGGAGTGTGAAATGCACGTTGGTGCGGAAGTCGTATATCCACAGCTTCTCCGTCCACGGTCTCTCGCTGGCTGCCCTCCGGTCGAAGAATAGGACATTGGCCTTTACGCCCTGTGCGTAGAATATGCCCGTAGGCAATCGCAAGAGTGTGTGGACGTCGCACTCATGCAGCAGCTTGCGCCTGACCGTCTCACCGGCACCGCCCTCAAACAGGACATTATCCGGCACCACGATGGCAGCTTTGCCGTTGATCTTCAGCAGCGTCCTGACATGCTGCAGGAAGTTGAGCTGCTTGTTCGACGTCGTGGCCCAGAAGTCCTCGCGCTCGTAGACCAATGACTCTCTGTCGGCCTTGCCCTCGGAATTCGCTATGGTGATACTGCTCTTCTTGCCGAACGGAGGATTGGTCAATACCATGTCGAAGCGCTCTGACGGGGCAGAGATCAGGCTGTCTCCCGTCTCGATCGTCTTCTCATCCCCAAGGACGCCGTGCAGATACAGGTTCATTACGCACAGCCTGACCACCCCGTCCACGATGTCCTTGCCTTTCAGCGCCCCCGATCTGAGGAACTCCTTCTGCGCCTTGTCCAGCCTGGGATTGCCAGCGATGTAGTCGTGGGCGGCAAGCAGGAACCCGCCAGTGCCGCAGGCGGGGTCGTAGACAGTCTGCCCCGGCTCCGGTCGCATGACCTCCACAATGGCCTTGATGAGAGGCCTCGGCGTGAAGTATTGCCCTGCGCCGGTCTTCACGTCCTGCGCGTTCTTCTCCAACAAGCCCTCATAGAGGTCGCTCTTGACGTTTGTATCCAGACCAATCCACTTCTCGCCGTCTATGAGGTCGACCAGGCGTTTGAGCTTCGCAGGGTCCTGTATCTTGTTCTGGGACTTGCGGAAGATCACGCCGAGCATTCCCTTTGCCTTGCCCAGCGCCTCCAGAATATGTCTGTAGTGGGTCTCAAGCTCGTCGCCGTCCCTGGACCTGAGGCTCTGCCAATCGTAGCCTGCGGGTATCGTCGATGGTCTGTTGAACGGTGGCTTCGTTTGCTCGTCAGCCATCTTGAGGAACAGGAGGTACGTGAGTTGCTCGACGTAGTCGCCGTAGCTGACGCCATCGTCGCGGAGAACGTTGCAGTAGCTCCACAGCCTCTGGATTACCGTTGATGATTCGTTGGCCATCTCGACATATCCCTTTGTAGGGGCACGGTGCACCGTGCCCCTACGCTGGCCATGCTCCTGTGCGCAGGATCCCGCCCAGGTTGTGTGTCAGGCCCAGCCTGGGAACTTGGGCCCTTTCCTGAAATACTTGCCTCCCACCGCGCTGTTGCTGTCCCGACGAGTCCGCGCTATACTGGCACGAATCCGGCATACGGAGCCGGGAGACCACTTGAACATGCTGCGGATCAAAGATGCCATTCAGCGCCAGGCGGACCTCGCGCTTCTGATCCTCACGGCGGCACTGCTTGGTCTCGCGGTGTGTCTTTTCCCCTCCAGCCCACTGCGACTCATACTCGGCCTGCCCTTCCTCGCATTCTCACCCGGCTACTCCGTGCTGTCCGCGCTGTTCCCCGAGCAACATGATCGCGGCCACGCTGAGAGAATCGCGCTCGGTCTCGGCCTCTCCGTCTTCGTGGTCGCGGCCATAGGGCTGTTGCTGAACGCCGTCTGGGCCATAACGCTGGACTCGGTACTTGCATCAGTCGGGGGGCTCGTCGCGCTGTGTTCCGTTGTGGCATGGTACAGGCGCTCGACTCTCCCGCACATCGACGGGGAACGCCGACAGAGGAAGACCGCCACGGACTCGAAAGCGGGCACTTGGTCAAGCCGGTGCCTTGCCTTCGTTGTAGCTGCGGCGCTGCTGGCGAGCGCAGGTTTCCTTGCCTACGCACTCGCCGTCCCCAGAAATGGCGAAGCCTTCACGGAGTTCTACCTGCTCGACCAGGACGGCCAATCGATCGCATACCCACAGGCGCTTAGCTTAGGCGAGAGGTCCACGATAACAGCCGGAATCGCGAATCATGAGCAGGAGCCGATGACATACAGCTTGGCTGCCACGCTGGACGGACGCAACATAGCCAATCTAGAGTCCATCGAACTGGCGTCCGGCGAGAGATGGCAGGATACAGTTACCATTGCTCCGACTACCGCAGGGGCCAGCCAGAAGGTGGAGTTCACCTTCTACAAAGAGGGCGGGCCCGACCCGTGCGCCCGACTTCACATATGGGTGGACGTGACCGAGCAGTGAATGCCATGGCAAACTCGGTGACAGTGTTTAGCGGTGCGAGCAGACACACTCCAGCGTGGCAGGCAATGAACACGGGAACGCGGGGGAGATTCTTCTCATGAGTGGTGTTGTCGCAGCAATAGGCTCCTGTTGCCTGGCCATCTGCGCGGGCATTGTCGCCTTCACTCCCCCGGCCTCGGGGTGGGAATCCTCCCTGTACGCCGCATTCCCGATCCCAGTATGGGCCCTCCTCTCTCTGGCGCTGGTGTGCGGCATCGTGATCTTGATCCATGAGGCTCTCGCCAGCCGGCAGTCACGGTGGTGGATTGCCGGACTATTGCTGGTCATCTCGGCGAACTCGATCTTTCTCTCGCTTCCAGTCTTCAGAGGCTACGCCACGTACGGTCGAGCCGACACCCTGACGCACGTTGGGTGGATCGAGGAGATTCTGAGAACCGGCCATGTGGCCGACAGCGATTTCTACCCGGTCACGCATATACTAGGTGCCAGCCTGACTCAAGTGACAGACCTGTCGACCGGTACTGTAGTCACCGTCCTGTCCGTTCTGTTCTCCTGTCTCTATGTCAGCGGCATGTACCTTCTCGGGAGGGCAGTCACCCGCAGCCCGCGCGGGGGGTTGCTGCTCGCCGCTCTTGCCTCGCCGTTTCTATTCTCACTCTATCACGTACACCCACACCCCACTATCCTGAGCCTGTTCGTGCTGCCTGTTGAATTCTACCTGTATCACATGGCAAGCGCGCAGAAGACGCATAGATGGCGATACGTGCTGTTGCTCGTTCTCGTGCTGGTGATCATTGCTCTGTTCCACCCTGTCACCGCCGCCTTCACGGTGTTGGCCTTCCTGGTCTTCGCGCTATCTCCCTTCCTGTTTCGTCTCCTTCGGCTGAAAACTGAGACCTCCTCAGCAGCGCGGTGGGGCAGCGTCGGCGTCAACATTGCCCTCATTGGCGTTCTGGTGACTGCGGTCAGCTTCGGCAGCTGGTACTACGCTTCAGGTACGATCGAGAAGCAGATCGAGAAAGCGTCATCCTCGATACTCAGTGAATTCGGAGGCGGGGCGGCAGATGCGGTATTGGATGGCGCAGGGGAGCCTGACGAAAGCCCTGCAGGACCCAAATCAGCCATAGTGCAGACACGTCTTGACCAGCTGAGTTTGGCGGACCTCACGATACCTGAAGTGCTGCAGATAGGGATCAGCCGGTATGGGACCATACTCCTATACTTGGCCGCTGCGTTGCTGGCGGGAGCCTTTCTCGTCTACAGAACCGTTAGAAGAGGCAGGCCCCCGGATTTGATAGTGTTCGCATATGGTATCCAGTTCTTGCTCATTCTGGTTATAGGGGTGGTTGCCCTCTTCACCTACGCCCCCGACGGCAACGAGATAAGAATGATGAAGATGCCGCTCTTCTTCGGGACCGCGTTCCTGGGATTTGGGATCTGGGACTATGCCACAGGCCATGGATCAACAACAGGGCAGCCAAGCCTGCATGGCATGCTGTCGACGCGTAGTGTCAAGCTGCTGCCGGTGCTGCTGGCGGCCGGAATAGCAGCAGCCGGGATATTGAGTCTCGGCAGCGTATACGGCGACTATCGGAATGCCAGCTACAACATGCAGGTAGCATATGCGGAGACCACAGCAGCCGAGTGGTTCGGGGCAGCCGCGTGCGAGAAGGTCCCGGTCGCCGGCCGGATACCTTCCCAGATGCGCCAGCTGATATACGCGGTCTATGGGGTCGAAGCGGGTGCCTGCGAACGCATAAAGCCCGATTGGGTCGGATTGCCGACTCACTTCGGCTACGAGGAATTCGATACTGTGGTGGAGGCCCTTGGTGGAAAGGCCCACTACGTGGTAATGCTTCCATCCGATCTCATTGTTCCTCTGGAGCGGAGGACCCCTGGTCTATCCGTATGGACAGCCGAGGATATCGCCGAGTTGGACTCCGACAGAACGGCCAACCGGATATACACCAGCGGATGTGTCCAGATATGGAAAGTGCCGGGATACTGATGGAGCCGGTCTATGCAGCCTAGGGTCGTGATAGTGGGTCTTGACGGGATCAGCCCCGGCGTTGTTGACAGGTCGCTTTCGCAAGGCCGCCTGCCGAACATCAAGAGGATGATGGACGAGGGGGTTGTCGCCGACCTTGAGACCACGGTACCCAGCGTAACCTACCTTGCAATCCCGTCCCTCTGTACCGGCTGCAAGCCGGGCACGCTGGGGTTCTTCGGGTTCGTCGGCCCGGACGGGGAGCCGCTGGACTATTCGAGCATCGGCAGGAAGAGCTTCTGGGAATACGGAGGACTCAGGTCTCTGGTGGTGAATCTTCGGTGCACTTACAAGCCGAGGCCGTTCAACGGCATCATGGTGGCGGGGGACCTGCTCACCCCCGGCGAACATGCGGAGTACACCTTCCCCTCGAACGTCAAGAACCGGGTCAAGGGGTTTCACTCGGGCATGGGGCAGATTGAGAGGCTGCACAGACAGGGCAGGACCGGCGGGCAGGTCCTCGAATTCGCCAAGAGGGATACCGAAAAGAAGCTAGGCACGTTCCTGGAGCTCATCGACGAGGACGAGTACGATCTGGCCCTATTCTGGGATGGCAATCTCGATTTGATCCAGCATTTCCTCTGGGAGGATACAGGCCTGGTCGACGAGTACTACGCTTTCCTCGACGAGAAACTGGGCCACCTGTTGAGACGGTTCGGCTCAAGCGATCTCATCGTAGTATCGGATCACGGGTTCGACGCGGAACCCGTGTACTCGTTCCACTTGAACAGCTGGCTGGAGAGGCAGGGGTACCTTTCAGCGAGCGGGTCGCGCGCCATCAACTGGTTGCTGAGAAGCCTGCAGCCCATCGGCTACGATGTGCATGAGAGGAGCAGGCTGGCGGCGAAGCTCATTCGCAAAGCACTTGAGGTCAGAAGGGGCAAGAGGAGATACGTCGGTGCAGTACCCGGCGCTGATACGGAGAAGACATTAGCTTATCTTGTTGCCTGGTGGGGAATCGAACTCAACACAGGCGCAGCAAGCAGCCGTGACGAACGCGCGCTGGCAGGGACAATAATCGCTCAGCTCGACGATGTCATGCACGGAGGCTCCAGAGTGTTCCAGGGTATCTGGACGCAGGAAGAAGTCTACGGCAAGGGTGACCTTCCAGGGGTACCCCGGATAGTGTTCTTGACCGATCCCAGATACAAGTGTGTTCCCTCTCTCTCCAACGATCTCGTCAGCGTGAGGAGACCAGGCCTCCGCGGGGGCAACCACCTCAACTCCAGACAAACGCGCCTGCTCGCGAGAGGGCCCAGCTTCCGCGAGGGCGGTGTTCTCGGCAAGGTGTCCATCTGCGACGTGGCCCCGACGGTCCTGCACGCATTGGGGTTGCCGGTGCCAGCCGATATGAACGGCAGGGTGCTCTGCGAAAGCTTCAGGGAAGGCAGCGCGCCGGCTACACGCGACGTCACTTTGCAGGGGGTTGATCTTGAACGGGAGCGGCTTGAGCGAAGGCTGCACAAGTTGAAGAGCACCCGCTGTCTATGAGAATCTGCCCAACAGCCTCTTCAGCGACCCCAGGTCAACTCCCAGTCGCTGCTCGATGGCATCGAGCAAGGCCAAGTCCTCACGATCGAAGCTCTTCGTGAGCAGGGTTGCGAGGAGATATGCTCCGGTATAGAGCAGGAAGAACAGCGGTAGCATCCACAAAGCTGCGTCTGTGAGGCTGCTTACTATGAAGTGGACGAGGAACACGAGTGCGACAGAGGCAAGGGTGGGCTTCGCGAGGTTCATGCTGATCGGCTGTGCCTTGGTCAGGGAGTAGAGCCTGACGCATCTTATGAGGTTGATGGACGACACGGAGGCTACGGAGGCGATCGCCGCACCTTCGATCCCCAGTGGTGGGATCAGGGCCGCGTTCAACCCTATGTTGAGTGCAGCCGTGGCAAGCGTGGCCCACATCAGAAAGCGCGCTCTACCGATTGCAGTCAGCGCACTCCCGTTGGGGCCGAGGAAGTTGTTGAGCATGAATCCTATGGACAGAATCCTCAGGGCATTTGCCGCAGGACCATACCCCAAACCGAACATGAAACTCAGAACGGTCTCGGGGAACAGAAACAGCACGAGGAACACGGGCAACGTTATCGAGCACACCCACTTCGTAAGGATAGAAAAGTTCCCCCTTATCTCGGGCAGCAGCCCCCGTGCAAATTGACCCGCGGTAACCGGCATGTAGATCAGGAGCAGAGCTCCCAGAGGGAAGGAGATGAAGTGTGCCAGAGGAAATGCCGCATTATACATGCCGACGTCAGGCCAGCCCTTCAAGCTGCCCAACATCAGCGTATCGGTCCAGCCGATTACCAGATGAAGCACGGTCACACCCAACAGAGGCAGAGAGAACAGCAGCAGTCCGCGGGTCGCTGGATTGGCCCCTGCCAGGGAGCCGAGCCATACCCGCACGGGCACTCTCCTGCAACTGTACGCGACGAGCAGAATGCATGATCCCCCCAGCGATGCCAGAAGACCGTAGAACACCCAGTCAAATGAGAGGCCCAGAAGAGCGATGGGCAAGAGCGCTATCAAGAGGAGAGCGTTCCTAAGCACATCGCGGAAGTAGACGGTCGGCTTCACATCGTTGAAGCCACGAAATACGGACACCAGAATGTAGATTGTCGTCAGTAGTGGTATTCCGAAAGCGAACACCCTGACGGGGAGCACGAGGTTGTCATCATGGAAGAGGCCGACGGCGATAGCATCCGAGGCCAGGAAAAGCACGACGCACAGGAGAACACTCGCCGCGAGTCCGATCCGGATGGACGCCGAAATCAGATTCCGGACCTCGGCATCTTTGCCTCGACCTCTGGCGAAAGCGATACTCCGTGTGACTCCCAGCGGCAGGCCCAGACCAGCCACCAACGCCGAGATGTTCAGCACCGCAAGCGCCACCGAGAACACGCCGTAGTCTGCCGTGGACCAGTACCGAGCGATCAGGGCCCTGGCGGCGAAGGCCAGTATCAGGCTGGCGAGGGAGCCAACCAGTGCTATCGCCGCTCCGCGACCTATACGAAGTGCTGATTCATCCATGTGGTGTAGCTACACATCGATTATGCACCCAAGAATGATCTTGGCATGCGCGAAGGTGTGCGCTTCGCGTCCCTTGAAGCGAGATTCGCCATGGTTCCATGTTCGGTCAAGCTGCGGGCAAATGCTCCATCCCGGTTCCCGTCGCCAGCGAGGATACACCTCCGAAGTTGGAACTGGCAAGTCCAGGCAGAATTGGATGCAGCCCGGTGCTGGTTGAAAACCGGTCATCCAGGTGGTATAAGGAAGCGACACGGCTATCGCAACTCCAGGTGCGAACCAGTACCAAAGTACGTTTCTTGACCAGTACGAAAGTGGAATTGATGAGCTCTGATGAAATACGTATAGTTCTGATAGCCAAAACGCAAAGAAGGATTCCTCGCACATAAGAACACCCGATGAGAGTACTGCTCCTAACATTCAAGCAGGATAGAGGCGAGAACCTCGCGCAGAGCTTGGCCGAGCACGGTCACGTCGTGACTGTAGACGGCGTCTTGCTCGGCAGATATGAGCTTGCAGCCAAGATGATGCGGGCATGCAGGATCGTGCTTCAGAACCTGGGCCGCCACGACGTCGTGATTGCGGAGAACCCGGTTTGGGATGCAATTGTCGCCCTTGCGCTGACCCGACTACGGAGAAGGAAGGTCCCCCTAGTTTTCTACAGCAAGGGCTTCGCGCCAGCCAGCATCGAAGAGCACGGGCGCAGGGGCTCGCGACGTCTGAGCCTGTGGGCGCTCAAGCGTATACTCCGGAGTTGCGACCATGTTGTCTACATCAGCGACTGGCTTCGCAGAGAATACCTTCAGGCAATGCGCATTCCTTCTCTGGCGCAGAAACCTTACAGCATCATTCACAATGCGCCAGCGCCTGAGTTCCTTGATTCTGAGTACGACGATTCCCGCGAACCGGCCTCAGGAAGCAATCCCGTGACAACCACCATCTGCTATGCGGGTCGCTTCGGCCTGTGGGACAAGAGTCGAGGAGTTATCCTCTTGCTCGAGGCCCTAGCCCGGTTGGCGAGGGAAGTCCCGAACCTGGAATTCAAATGCTGCGTTGCCGGCGACGGGAAGTACTTGCCCACATTGACCGAAGCCGCAGCGAACCTGGACATCGCTGACTGTATCTCCTTCGTTGGTAAGCTCGACGGCCAAGCCCTGCGCGATTTCTACCGGTCCTCTGATGTCTTCATCTACCCCTCTTTCCAGGATGCATGCCCGACAGTCGTTATGGAGGCCCAAGCCAGTGGGCTGCCCGTCGTTGTTACTCGCAGTTGTGGTGCTGCTGAACTCGTTGAACATGGTCTCTCTGGTCTCATCTGCGAGCCTACACCAGACTCCGTCGCCGAGTCCGTAGCAGCCCTGATCCGCGACAGGAGCTTGTGCGCCGCAATGGGAGCTCAAGCCAGGATGCACATCGCGCATGACCTTTCGTGGGAAGTCTGCGCCCAGAAGATGCACAACGTACTGTCGAAATACGATCGATGCCCCGAGAAGCTCGACGACACTACTCCGCCGGCATCTGAGTTGGTGGAGACCACACAGAACGCTTCCGCGCATAGGAACGTAACAACATAGGCCGAGCGCCTGAACCCTCGGCCTCACCACCCCCAATGATCCCGCGCCACCGCACTAGTTGGTATTGCACAAAACCGTTCCTCTTGTCCAACAGCATGAGTGCGAGCTTCACCGACTACCCTGCAATGTAGGAGGAGGTCGGGCACGGCTCAAATCGAGGTTTCGCTAGAAGGGAACACATCCCCTGCCGGCGTGAACTCGAAGACTGCGACCTCGGAGAAAGACTCATCGCCGCGTTTCGACATTATGGTGGGCGACTCGTAGACAAGCTTGTAGTTATCGAGTCCTTCCAGGGGAACCGGACTCACGAGTGGCTTCGTGCCGACGAGTCTGTAATCCGGGTTGTCATCGACGAAGGCTCTCGCCTCTCTGTAGGTGTCGAAGAGCTCCTCATCGGCGGCAACCTTCACCGGATTGCCAGCGCTATCCCTGCCTGTGCGGAAGGACCAGGCCCTGATCTTCGTACTGGGGTCCTCTTCGTCGACCCAGGCATCCGGGTCCCAGGCCTCTCCTTTGAAGTTGTAGAGCCTGGAAACTATGGTCTCATAGTATTCGGGGTAGTACACACTAACCGGCAGTCCCTGCTCCGTGTGCACGATCTCGAAGAAGTCAGCCTCGTTCTCGCCCGCTATCACGGCCATATTGTAGAACGCCCATTCCGTCAGCAGCTCCTGGTCGCCTGCGCGCAGGAATCGGCCCGTTGACATCACGTCATTAATGACAACGTAACGGGAACCCCAGCTCTCCAGCAACTCGCTGCCCGTGGCCTCATCCCGCGCTGTGAAGAACCTGGCTGCCCTCGGAGCCCCTTTCTGGCCAGACGGGTTGCTGTTCGGGATTCGTTCCGCCAGGTAGGTGATGTGGTACCCGTAGTCCCACCAGCTCATCACGCCATATGCCGTGTCTGGATACTCGAAGCGCTCGCCTTCCTTGAGCGCCTCGTACTCGGCATAGTAGCTATCGGGATCCTCGAAGGGAGGTGGCGTGTTATCGCGCATCCAGACCAGCGTGTCATGCCAATCGTCGCTGGGCCCCCTCAACTCCCTGGCCCATTGGACCGACATATCGATGTTGTAGTAATACCCGAAGAAGAAGACGATCAGCAATGCAATGACTACATAGATATGTCCCCAGATCGGACGTTCGGCCCAAGAACCCCGTCGTTGGGCCTTGCGGGCCTTCTTGTCGGCTTTTCGTCTCTCCTTCCTGGTGAACTTTCCCCTCGCGTCCTCTGCCCTGGCAACTGTAGCAGGTGCCCGCGCCCTCCGGGCTTCCTCTTCCGCCTCGCCCACGCCAGCCAGGCGGAGCAGCAGCCAGGAGAGGTAGGCCACCAGAATCGCAACATTCGCCGCCGAGTAATAGCCGAACCGGCTCAGCCTCCAGGTCGCGATGAAGAGTATAAGGGTCCACACCAACAGTAGGACCTTGTCCGGCTCACGCCTTTTGATTACGATCCAGATCAGAGGGATGAGCGCGATGGGTGCCAGGACCCGCCCGGTGGTGAATTCGAGGTTAGCCAGATCCCAACCCAACGACTGGACTTCCTGAATGGTACCCCTTGCAGCGGTTGGCGTGAAAAGTCCGAACCTGTCGAGCACGTTGGAGAGAGTGGAGGGATCGATGACCCAGAAGAGCAGATAACCTAAACCGAGCGCTGCTGCCAGGGCTGCAGGGAAGCCCCAGCGCGGCCATTTCCTCCCTGCCATGAAGGCGGAACCGGCCCAGACCACCAAGAAGGCCACCAAGGCAATCAGCAGGGCTGCGATCTGATCAGTCGACCTCTGGTACTGGGATGCCATCCCCACGACTATGGGCAAGGCCACGAGCATAGTGATGGAGCCAACGAAGCACAGGTAGCCCACCGGTCTTCCTCTTGAATGATCGACAACAGACTGGACTATCAAGAACACAAAGATGATGAAGACGAACAGGGCCCCACCGAGCCATGCGATCAGATAACAGCCCAGGACTACTCCCGCGGCAATCGAAAGCAACAGCGGTCTCCTGAGCACAGCCCAGTCCCTGCACCTCAGATGCTCGAAAGTCAGCTCTCTGGAAACAGCGCTTTTCACGGCCAGTATGAAGAAGAGCATGAAGAGAAGGCTCAGTAGTATCTCGACACAGTGCTGGTCGGTAAACCCCAGGAGGGTCCTCAACAGGTACTGTCCCGGCAGCACCGCCATCAATGCGGCTGCAAGCAGCCCCACGCGCCTGTTGAACAAGGCGCTGCCAACGAAGAACATGACCACCGTCATCAGGGCCCCCATGATTGCCGGGAAGTACGCCCCGACCGCCTCCATGAGGTCTCTGGACGGCGATCCCAACCCAATCACCCAGGCGGTCAGGGCCACTACGAAATTGAACAGCGGCGGTGTGACCACATTCTGGCCTCTGTCGAAGTACCCGAACGGGTCGAAGAGACTGCGATCGGGGAAATGGTGGAGCATGTTGTCCACCTGGCGCATCTGGAACCAGGGATCGTTTGCCTGGAACCTCACCCAGTCGTCTGCGAAGACATTGTCATGCGCAAAGTAGATACGTATGAAGAGGGCGACCACGAATACGAGCAGAAGCCCCACCCCGTACAGGACCACGGGCGAGGCCTTGATTGAGAAGCGAGTATTCTGCATTTTGAGTTCGGGGACTCGGTCCGGTGCCAATTCGGCACGATTCTACGGGTTTGCGTAGTTAAATGCAACAAGCGGATAGAGATAGTCCTCGCTGGTCGGGATCCAACTCCCGCTACCTGGAACCAAACGCAACGAGGCCCCCTGGCCTGCGAGCCAGGGGGCCTTTTCACGCCTTGACTTTCTGTTTACAGTCTCGTCGCCACCGGCACCGTCACGGACGAACCGAAACCGCGTCCGGGAACACCCCGGATTGGATTCCCGGCCATTACCTGAGGCATGCCTCGCTCAACACCCTGTAAACATCGTTGACGTTCTCGGTCTTCGAGAAACGCTTGACGATGGGTTGTGGCTCGCCGAATATCCACAGCTTGAGTTCGGCGTCAAGGTCGATGACGCCCTTGCTCTCTTTGGAAAACCGAACGATGCTCCGATATGGAATCGCATGGTATTCCTTCTTCTTCCCCGTCACGCCCTGCTTGTCGACCAGAATCAACCGCTTGTTCGTGAAGACGAACAAGTCACGAATCAGCTTGTAGGCCTTGGTGATCTCTTCACCGTCGGTGAGCATCGGCTCGAACTCCTGCTCCAGCTTCGCCGCATCGGTCTCTGATGCATGGCCTATGAGGCCTCTAACCAAACCCATTCTACCTTCTCCTTCCTACCGAGAAAGGTAGCTTGATTGTCCGTGTATATCAATATGCAGGAAGTACCACTATGGTCACTACTTTGGTCAACGCATACCAGTACTACCATCGACTCCAGGGGGTTCGCGAGGGCGGGGATGGCGGGAGGGAGGGAGCTAGAGGTATCCCAGGATCATCAGCTCGATGGTAGTCACGTCCCCCATGTTGATGGAGCCATTCTCATTGGCATCGGCACCGGGGGTAGGAGCGAAGTACCCCAGGACGATCAGCTCGGTGTACGTGACATCCTGCATGTTGACGTCGCCGTCTCCGTTGGCGTCGCCGGGAATGATGGGCGCAAGCGAGAAGTCGATGTCAGTGGTCTCATGGGGTGGTGCCACCGATACCGGAATCGCCGCCCCCGGATTGGAGGCGCCATTATACCATTCGGTCAGATAGTCGGGGGCTGACGCCCGTACCATGTACCCTCCCGAAGGCATGTCGTCGCTGGAGGGCAGCCCTGAGAGTGTGTAAGTGCCATCGCCCGCAGTAGTGGTGAGAACGAAGGGCTCCGGACTGCCGAAGTCCGAGAGATACACAGTTGCACCCTCGATCGGGCCCCCTTCTTCGCTGATCACCGTTCCCGATATGTTGCCGCCCGGCTCCAATGCCAGATTTATGCCGTAGACCGTGGCACCCCCGCCGACCGGCACCAGGGTTGCCAGATCCGGGTGATGCACATCATTGTAGGCCTCGTACGCATAGCCCGGTGCACGGGCGTGCACTATATAGCTCCCGGGGGGCAGGCCGGGTATCTCATACGTGCCGTTCGCAGCGGGGGTGAATGCCAGGCCGCAGAATGGACTGTCGGGGTGAGCAGCACCGACCTTCGCTTCCAGAACCGGGGCTCCTCCCGTATCCAGCACGGTCCCGCGTATGACGCCGGCCTCCTCGAGCGTGAAATCGATGTCGGGAGTGTCGTCGGGGGCCGAGACAGGAACAGGCGTCACCGCATCCCAGCAGTCGACAATGAAGGCACCATCGTAGAACTCGCGAGTGTGACCGGGGGCCGAGGCTTCGACCCAGTAGCTGCCTGTAGGCAGGTCCGGAATGGAGTAGCTCCCATCGATCCCCGTCTGGGTGCTGATCCACGGCCCCATGCTGTCGATCTCCAACACGCGGACCAAGGCCCCACTCAATGGCCCGTCGGTCCCGCTCGTGACGATGCCCGATATCGAGCCTCCCACCTGCGCCGAGACGGGCAACGCAGGCAGCATGCTCAGGCACAGGCAGGCAACGCACAGTAAGGTCAACAGCAGCCTATTCATTTCACCCTTCAGCGGCCCCTCTCCGACGGTCCCCCTGACCACTTCGGACAGCGAGGCCCCTACAGCAAGTTATGATAGGCCCATCGTCAATGGTTGTCAACGAGTCTTGGGCTCGAACTCAACTCGTGCTGCGATGAAGATGAATGAGGAGAGGCCCCCTGGCCTGCGGCCTACTGTAGGCGAGAGGTTCCGGTTCGTGGCAGCGGCCCACGTGGACCAAGCTCTGCTGGGAACGGGATTGCGCCTTGCGCAAGACCGGTTAAGTCGTCCAGACACCACAAATGAGACTAGGTAGTATGTATCGCAACGAAGCAGGTGAGAGTGGGGTGGTAGAGTGTCGCTACTCAGGTAACCTGAACGACTTCTGGATGGCGTCTACTTCCGCTCTCTCTTCGAATTCGTCCATTCTCGGGATATATGGGTCTGACACTTCGATGTTCGCCGCAGCGGACACCCTGTATCCTCCTACTAGCAAGTCGTTGATCCACCAGCTCTCTCCGTCAATCGTACAGTGGTACTCAACCACACACGCAGAAGCACCATGGTGACCAGTTACGTATGAGCGAACGAGGGCGAAGCTGGTGTCATTCGCACACTCTTCAGAAACGGAGTCTGCATGTGCTCTTGCATAATCCTCCAGCGTGCTACCCGTTGGCAGAACGTAATTGCATTCCTTTACGGTGAACCAAGCGTCTGGTCTTCTCCCGCTCCGATTGACTACCCTGACTTCACTTGGGTCAAGACCATCGTACTCCACCCACCAATCGGCAGGATACTCAAATGAATAGCCATACGGAGGGTCCTTGTATGTAGTGGTTGCAGTCGTCACTGCGCTGAAGTCCTGACTCTCCGGTTGCGCTAGCAGGTAGGCCACCGACGATCGGAGAAGCTTCGGGGCCACAGCGCGGGCCATTCCTTCTACCCAGACATCCACGAACTTGGAATGAACGATACCGTATACTTGTCCATCGAGACCGACAAGAGGGCTACCACTGCTGCCAGGGTTCACTGCGGCGTCGAACTGGACGTATTGGGCTTGGTCATAAGTTCCGAAGGCGGATACAATGCCTTTCGACACTGTAGGGTCAGTGGTCCAACCAAACGGATAGCCGATGACAACAACATCGTCACCAACAGCGAGTTGCGATGGGTTTCCGATAGTCGCCGTGGGGAGATCACTCACAGGAATCATGATGAGCGCGAGGTCTGCGACACTCTCCCTTGCAACCACGGGGCCTTGGAGTACCGTGTAGTCAGCCAGAACAACGGTAGCCACTCCACTGTCTTCAACCACATGGGCGCAGGTAAGGATGATGCCATCCCCTCCTATGATTAGGCCAGAGCCCTCTTGTCGGGCCTGAACCTGCACAACAGAAGATCCGACGGCTTCCACTGCATATTGCACCGAATGGGGCGTGGGCGATGGTGTAGGCACAACAGTTGGAGTGGGCGTTGCGATAGGGCTTGGGCTTGGCGTTGGTGACGGCGTCGGCGAAGGAGCGAGGGTCACGAGGGGCTGAGGACTTGATTCGGTGCTCGTGGTCGGCACTGCTCCGGTTATCTCACCTTCGTCAGAGTCATCAGGCCCTAGCATACCCACGACCACGACAACCACGAGGGCGCACACCACCGTGAGCAACACCACGGCTGCGACTTTCCACCTGTTCGAAAGTAGGTGCGTCACCGAGCGGTCCCTCAATCTGTGCTATTTGCCAATAGCGATGGTCTGTTTCGCATTATATCATCCGCTGAGATTGTCGCAAGCTCACGTTTTGTACGGCGCAGCCATGCGCGGAGAAGGGGCGAGTCGGCCCGCCGACAGGGGGGCTGCGCGAAGCCAAGCCGACTCCAGGTTTGTTCGCCCCCCTCACACCCAGTTCGCGAAGATGCGGAAGGTGATGTTGATGAAGATGTGGATGATGGCGGCGGGCCAGAAGGAGTTGCCCCTGTAGGCCACCCAGCCCAGGTAGAGCCCCATCGGTATGGTGCTGATCGTCTCCAGCTCCGGCTTCCCCAGGTGCAGCAGCACGAACGGGACCATCTGGACGAGTATGCTGCCCTCCTTGAACCTTTTTCTCAGGCCGAACAGCAGGTAGCCCCGGAATATGAACTCCCAGGCGGCGAGCTCGACGATAATCCGGGGTGCGTAGGCCCCGAGGTCGAACCCTCTGACCGTATAGTACGAGTTCAGCGAGCCGATCCGCGAAGCGCCGTACAGGACGGGGAGCGCCACCAGGCAGGTCACGACTACGTACGGGGCCCACACCCGCCACTCGCCGGGCCGCAGGCCGAAGTCGAGGGGATTCCTGCGCAGGAGCAGGATCACAGCCACCGGCAGGGCCGCGTAGAACACCAGGGCGTCCGCCCAATCGTCCCCGACGGAGTAGTACCGCCCCAGCACAAGAAACAGGACGCCCGAGGTCACGATGACGAGCTCGCTATAGCTCCCCTTCATCCTCGACCAGATGGCTTCGATCTCTTTCCTGAACAGGCCGATTACGCCCCCCTTCCATACAGCGCCCCGAGCGCGTGACCGCCGTCCATGATAACACGGGGCGGAAGCGGGCGGGGGTTGACTGCGCATCAAGTCAGCGGGTATGATTATTTTGACCATATGTCCATAATCAGCCGGTTATGAAGAGGTGAGCCGATGCTGCGTGTAAGGAAGACCCTGTGTCTGGGCTGCGGGGTCTGCGCCGACAGCTGCGCGAGGGGCGCGATCTCGCTGCTGAGCGGTCAGGCGCACATAGAACAGGAGAGGTGCAACGCCTGCGGCCTGTGCATCGACGCATGCCCGAGGGGAGCGATCGTGGAGGCGGTGCCGGTCTCCCGGGAGTCGCTGGTGGCGACCGTGGCCGGCCTCAGGCAGCAGGCAGACGACTTGTTGGAGCGGATCGAGAGACTCAGAGGAACGGAGAGGGTGACCGGCGGCGTCTCTAGCTACCGATCAGGGGGATACCGAGCAGCACAACCGCACCGGCGGCTGCGCCGCCGAGGAGCAGCACCCACCGCATCCTCCACAGGCCGATCAGCGCCACTGCGACAGCGGTCACCATCATACCCGCACCGATACACGCGACGGGCTTATCGCTGAGGCGCGATAGCTGTTCCCATACCAGGCTCACCGCACTCTGGCTGGAATCGATGAAGCTGCCCCATGTCAGCTCAGGGGTACGGAACATCACATACCCCACGAAGAACGCGAGCACAGCAAGAGCCAGGAACGCCGGTCCCGTCAGTGCCTTTCCCATCGCCTACCCGTCCAGCCCTCTTGCGCCAGGCTCTACATATGGGGTGAGGTGGGCCGAGGACCACATGATATAGGGGAGCGGCCCCAGAGTCGCACTTTTTGGGTCGCTTGTCAAGCCTACCAAGGGCCAGGCGCGTCGTGTCCGTCAGTCCTCCCTCAGGCGTTGACAAATGCCCCATATCCGCGTATCATGTTAGTGATAACTCACTAACATAGAACCTGAACCGATGGCCGGGCCAACACAGAGACTACCCTCCGACGAACGAAAGAAGCAGCTACTCAGGTGCGCCGCCAAGGTGTTCGCGCGGACCAACTACCGCAAGGCCAGGGTGGCGGACATCGCGGCCGAGGCTGGCATATCGGAGGCCGCGGTCTACAGGCACTTCCCTTCAAAGAAGGCCATATTCCTCGAAGCCCTGCACGACATCGCCCGGAGCGTAGCCCTGCGCCTCCAGGAGGAGGCCAGCCGCGAGCACGACGCCCTGGCGGCAATGCGGGCCATGGCGTCCACCTTCTACAATCTCACGGCGGAGCGTCCCGACGAGGTGAGGGTACAGGTCCAGGCTATCTCCGAGATACACGACCCTGAGATCGCCGAAAGCCTGCAGCGGGACCACCTCGAGTGGATGTCGTTCCTGTCAGGCCTTATAGAGAAGGGTATCGAGCAAGGCAAGATCAGGAAGGACGTGGACGTCGCGACTCTGGTGATGGTGCTCGATGCCGTAGCGATGTTCATACAGACGTTGAGCATGCTCTCGCTGAGAGATCACTTCACAGAGGAGACGGCCCTGAACATGACCGAGCACGTGATCGATTCCGTCCGAGCCTAGAAAGAAGCGGACATGAGGATACTACTGGTACAGCCCCGCAAGGCACCGGCGACCATAGGCGGAGACGACGTTTTCATGTACGAGCCGCTGGCCCTGGAGTACATCGCCGCCGGCGTGGCAGAAGACCACGAGGTAAGGATTCTGGACCTGCGCCTCGAAGACCGTCTCGAAGACGTACTCGCCGGTTTCCGCCCCGACATCGTCGGGATCACGGCATACACGATCCATGTCAACACCGTTCGAAGGCTGTTCGACGAGGTCAAGCGATGGAACCCGGACGTCCTCACAGTGGTGGGCGGCCACCACGCTACCGTGGTGCCGGAGGACTTCATTTCCCGGTCGATCGACCTGATCGTTCTCGGGGAAGGCATCTCCACGTTCAAAGAGATAGTCGAGAGGTACGGGAAGAAAGCAGGGTTCGATGGGATTCCGGGGTTGGCCTTCGCCAAGGGGGACAGCCTGGTTCGCAGCGATTACTCGCCCAACGTAGACCTCGATGCGTCTCCCTTCCCAGCCAGGCATCTTACGGCGGATTACAGGAAGCGGTACTACTCCGAATGGATGAGGCCCCTGGCATCCATGCGCACGTCGAAGGGCTGCCCGTTCAGGTGCAGCTTCTGCGCCCAGTGGAAGCTGGCGGGAGGGCGCTACTTCAAGCGGTCGCCGGAGAAGGTGGTCGAGGAGCTGTCAACCATCGACGAGAAGTACGTTTTCTTCGCGGACGATGAGTCGCTCGTCGACGTCAAGCGGATGAAGGCCTTGGCGAGACTCATAAATGACACGGGACTGCGGAAGCGGTACTTCCTGTACGGCAGAAGCGATACCATAGCCAAGAACCCGGACCTTCTGGAGATGTGGCGGGACGTCGGGCTGGAGAGGATATTCATCGGCCTCGAGTTCTTCAGGGACGAGGACCTCGAGTATGTCGGGAAGGGTTCCAAGGCGGCCGACAACGAGAAGGCGGTACGCATAGTGCAGGACCTCGGCATCGAGATATACGCCTCCTTCATCGTGCGGCCGGAGTTCACCAGGGAGGATTTCGCCGCCTTTCGGCAGTACTGCCGCCATCTCAGATTGAAGTACGCCTCATACGCCGCGCTGACACCTCTGCCCGGAACTGACTTCTACCAGCAGGTCGAAGGTCAGCTGACGACCCGCAACTACGACTACTTCGATTTCAACCACGCGCTGCTTCCCACAACGCTGCCCCTGAAGGACTACTACGCGGAGGTCTACAAGCTCTACAGATACGGTGTTCCCCCCATTACGGGCCTGCTTTCTCTCAGGAAGTACCCGATCAAGGAAATCCCCGCCACACTGCGGATGTACTTCAAGATCCTCAGTCAGCTCAAGAACGCATACCGGGATCACGAAGGGGCACGGCATGCCGTGCCCCTACCCTACACATGACATGTCGTGCCCCCTACCCATGCGCATCGAATGCAGGAGGTTTCGCCCGTCTGCCGACCGTGCTATAATACTCGCAGGCGTCTGGTGACATAACGGAGGTGCGCGTGTCGGACGAGAAGCCCATGCCTTCCGAAGAGCTTATCGAGAAGGTCATACGTATAGGCCAGACCAAGCAGGCAGTGCGCTGGAGGCATCGAGGCAGGTTCAACCAGTTCGGCCTGGTGGTCCGGCGGCGGGTCATGAAGCGCTACGGGAAGACCGCCTACAGGGTCAGTGGCCATTTCTTTCCCATGCTCATATTTGAGGAGGACTGGCGGAACCCGGGCCGGCCGGTCATCAAGATTATCAAGTACAAGCCGGGCGACTGGGAGAAGAAGCTGGACGAGCTGCATGAGTTCTCCGAGGGTTTCCGCCAGGAGCACCGCGACAACCCAGCCGTTTTCTCGTCAGACGTGGTCATCTGACAACCGTTGCCCTCAGCGGAGAGTCACCCCCTTGACACCAACTCCAGCCAACTCCCATGTTCCCTCAGGCTACCTCCATTGCCGGAGCGCCATGGACCCGTCAGACTTAGTAGCGGGGCATTGTCATGAACTGGAACACCAGAGTAGCTGAGCTGCTCGGCAGTCGATATCCGATTATCCAGGGCGCTTTCGGTGGTTTCGGGAGCTCAGCGCTCGCCGCACCGGTATCAGAGGCCGGGGCCTTTGGCATAATCACCGCGAGCACATTCCGCGACCCCGAGGCACTGAGGGACGACATCCGTAAGGCACGCTCGGTGACCGATCAACCGTTCGGCGTCAATCTCTCCATAGGCCTGTGTCCGCGCATCGACGAGATGCGCGATGTCGCGATCGAGGAGCGGGTCCCGGTCATCTTCACCGCAGCATACCGGGCAGACGACCACGGGCACCGGATACAGGAGGCAGGCCTGAAGTGGGTGCACAAGGTAGCCTCGGTCCAGCATGCCCTGGCCGCCGAGCGCCAGGGGGCCGATGCGATCGTGCTCGTCGGCCTGGAGGGCACGGCCTTCAAGAGCATCGCCCAACTGCCGACTCTGGTGGGCATAACGGTGGCAGCCAGGCAGATGAAGGTGCCCCTCATAGCCGCCGGGGGCATCGGGGACGCCCGCGGACTTGTGGCGGCACTGGCCATGGGGGCCGAGGGCGTGTACATGGGCACACGATTCCTGGCGACGCAGGAGTGCCCGATTCCCGAACGCCACAAGCGCAAACTCGTGGAAGCACAGTCCTGGGACCCGGAGTTCCGCGATCGCTGCCTCACCCCTCCGAAGAAGGAGGAGTACGACCGGGTGATGAGCGACAAGAGCAGCCTGTCACAGGACGAGTGGCTTCAGCGGCTGGAACAGGTCATGTTCAACCAGACGCCGTCCGAGCAGATGGCCTCCGATGACTGGGGAGCGGAGGTCGCGCTCAGGATCGCGGGCGGGTCGCTCGCCGTAGGCGTCATCGATAGTGTGGTCAGCGTCAAGGAACTGATAGAGACCATCATAGGTGACGCCGAACGCCTCTTGAGTCGCGACGGAAGCCTTGGCCACATTCTGGCGGAAGGCCGGTAGAACATCCACCCCTGGGTCTCTCGTATTCCGCTGCGTCCCTCCTACGACCATTCCACAGACACAGTCTCAAGACCTTTTTCCTATAGCTTCTGGGACTATTGTCGGATAGGCTGCGCACGTTCCGGCTCCGTAGAATGTCCGCGAGGTACTATCGAAATGGACCAGAACGATCTGAAATTCAAGGTCACCCTCGAACTCGATGAGCAGTGGGCCAGCAATCGGACTGAAGATGAGATCGTCGAGTTCATACGCGACAAGCTCAGCAACAGCCTGGGGTTCCGCGCCAGAGTCAAGAGGTTCAAGGTTGCTCGAAGCAAAGTACGAGATAGTTGAACAGGACGGTGAGAGAAGGGACGAGATCCTGTCCTACATGATGTTCAAGCACCTGATGCAGGGTGTCGCCTACTTCTGCCTGGTCGAGGGGCGCAAGCCAATGTCCCCGTCGGAGATGACCGAATTCTGCCGTCTCAAGGATCCCGCCTACACCGAGAAGTTCAATCAAGCTGTCGCAGAACTCGTCGAGAAAGGCTTCTTGAGGGAAGTCACGTAGCTTCCCAGGCCGCTCTCGACTCCCTCAGCCACCGGTTCAGCTCATCGTAGAAGGCCAGCGATTGTGCGTCGCGGCGAACCTGTATGTACTCAGCCTCTGAAGGATGATATATCTCCTCGTCGCCACAGGGTCTCACCGGCAAAGTCGTGTCGCTTCTTCCGTCCCAGTCCCCGTTGACCGGCAAGCCCAGCATCTCCATTTGGGGATCGAGCGTCGCATCAACCAGCACCATACGCCCCTCGATCTCTACCCTGCAGGCCAGGTGGTAGCTCACGGGTAGGGCCTCGGCGAGTCTTCTCAGCCCCGGCGGGTAGTCCAGCTCCACCTCATCCCATCGAAACGGGAAACACGCGTACAGAGTATCCAACCCCATCCTCTGGAACATGGCGCACAAGAGGAAATGCTTCGGTGTGCAGGAGCCGCGGTTGAGTTCGAGGATTCGGATGTACTGCCGCGAATGGATCAGGTCCAGCTCGATTGCATAGGGAATGTCGCGTATCCTCTCGAACACGGCGACTCTAGCGGCTGTCTCGTCCCGCCCACCGGTCCAATCTCTGAGAAAGCGGTCAACGAGGCTGTCCATCGTTCAATGGCGTCACAGGCCCAAACCGGTCTGTACACGGCTGCACCTGCTCCCGAGAGCAGAATCAAGCGAGGCCGTGCTGGCGAAGGTGGTCCACCCCTACCCGCTTCCCCTCCGCTATCATCTCTGACGTCTTGCTGAAGTCCCAAACCCTGAGGGTTTCGAAGGAGTCCAAACGTATGTAGTGCACATCCACATGCGCCGACTTCGTCGCCCATTGGAGCTCTTCTGTCACCTGCTGTTCACTTATGGCGTCGATTATCCTGCCAGCGTGGTGGAGGATGCCTCTGGGGCTCCATCGACTCGCCCTCCGTGCCCCTACATCCACGGCGAATATCTCCGTGGCATCCCTGTCGACGGCCACACGCATGGGCAGATCGCTTATCACCCCTCCGTCCACGTAGTGGCGTCCCCTGTATTGCCAGGGAGCAAGGAACACCGGCAAAGCGGTGCTGGCCATTATCGCATCCAGTATAGACTCGGAGCGATCGATTCCGAAGATGTGGAGAAGCTTTGTATGCAGGTCCACTGCTGTTATGTAAAGTTCAGCGCCTTTGATGTCGGCGAAACGACGTATGCCGTCGGGGAAGTGAGACCAGAGGAACTCGCGCAGGTTATCATTCGTAAACAGACTCGTCTCTCCTTTAATCAGACGCCATACCATCGAGAGGTAGTTGTTCGGCATCACATCTTTCTTCGTGACGTCGCGCCATATGCCCTCGAGCCAGCGCACCCCTTCGAGAGTGGGCCGAGCTGCAACCGCGGCCGCATTGATGGCACCGACTGATGTGCCCACGAGCATGTCAGGCCTGATGCCTTGCTCCAGGAGTGCAAGCAGGACTCCCACCTCCATGGCCCCCCGGTTCCCCCCACCGCTCAGAACGAAGGCTACCTTGGGGTCACGATCAGCCGCGTCCACGTCCGTATTGTCCCTCCTGTGAACTCATTACCTAACGTCCCGCCTTCCCGAATCGCGGCAAGGAGGATAGCAGAGAGAGCAGCATACGTCAACGCGAGCCTGCGACCAACGCAAAGCTAGTAGGTACCAGGCTCGGGCTCCTCCCCGGGATGGAGTCTTCGCCACTTCTCCAGCAGTTCCTCCCTCGTCTCCAGGTGTTCAGGGTCCGGCACACACGCCTCGACGGGGCAAACCTGAGCACAGTGGGGCGATGTATACGCTCCCACGCACTCAGTGCACCTGTTCGGGTCAACAACATGCGCTGCACTTATGGCCTGGTTGGGGCATTCAGGCCTGCAATCGCCACAGTGCCAGGGCACGGTAATACATCGCTCGACAAGTATTCGGTACGCGATTGCCGATCCCCCCTTCCATCATACCTATGGATTCTCACATCTACAGCCCATCGTGTCAATCGGGGGAACTCGCTGCCGAACCGTATTGCGTCAATAGAAACTGTTACCGAACGGGTGTTGTTGCCTCAAAAGCGCGGGTTACCGAAGCATCCTCCTTTGGGGTAGCGGAGCCTCCTGCACGATTAGCAAGCTTCCATAGGTG
>Ga0180434_10002551_pt1 | contig 24102 bp, 22 predicted proteins | sample SS_ome_7_FD_132453 | JGI IMG/M metagenome (GOLD analysis project Ga0180434, IMG submission 132453) | Hypersaline lake sediment archaeal communities from the Salton Sea, California, USA - SS_1_D_2 metaG | ecosystem: Environmental > Aquatic > Non-marine Saline and Alkaline > Hypersaline >... | reverse complement strand
CATCTTGGGTTGCTTTGACACGATCACGGATCTGATTCTTCAATCGCTGTAGGACTGTTTGTCCAACCGCAAAGTCACTAAATGCAGCTATTGCCAAAAGTGCCATAACTAAAATGGTTATACTTTTCATAACACCATCTCTCCAAGAATAAATTCTCCGTTTCGCCCAACTCTAACGAAGGACATACACAGAAAACTCGCGGCTAAGTACCACAAATTATAACTATCCGACGCTCACCGCCAAGCCAACCTAACAAATCATGTGAGCTTGAAACCAGCGCCATCCACTCGAAAAATTGAAAACCACAAGTCCCAAGAGTATAAAATTCTCGGTGAACCTATTGGGCTATTTCTCTCACTGTCTCCAGCGACTGTTTTACGTGAGCCTCTGCTGACATTGGTGAGCTGAAAATATCGCGTACAACTCCATTTTTATCGATAGTATAGGTAACCCGACCGGGCATAAAACCCAGCGATTTCTGCACCCCAAAAGCTTTTCGCAGTGAACCTTCACTGTCGGACAAAAGTATGAACGGCAATCGGTTTTTCGCGGCAAACGATTTGTGGCTCTCCAAAGAATCAGAGCTAACACCGATTACTACAGCTCCCGCTTCCACAAAATCTTCGTAAGTATCACGAAAACCACATGCCTCTTTTGTGCAAACCGGTGTGCCGTCTTTCGGATAAAAGAAAAGCACTACTGCTTTCTTGCCTCTAAAGTCTGATAGCGAAACCTCCTCACCGAAGTTTGAAGGCAGGGTAAAATCAGGAGCCTGCTCGCCCAAAGCAACACAATTCACGGCACAGTCCTCCTCCAAAATGGTTCTTATTCACATGTAAAGAACAAATCACCTCGCAATATTTAGTCCCACTAGAGTTGGCCGACACTATAAGCTGCCAAACAGTTCAAAAATGTCACCTAATAAAATAGATACCGATTTATGCCCTGGCATATTAGACTTTCCGAAACCTTACCCCCTACAGTTTAACTTCTACCAGCACCTAGCGGCACAACTTCAACAAACTAATCGCCCAATGCTGTCGGGCCACGCCACAAGTAAAATTGGCCTTGATTGTCGGCTCAAACGCAAACCACCCATCCAGAAGTTGATTGTACATGTTCACCCTAAGGCAAACAATAAACCGCCAAAGCTTGACACAGACTCCCACTCGCCCGAGTGAACCAACGTATACCCCACCAAGGCAAAATTCGGTATATTCCCCGTATGTTCCCTTTGCCTGACAACCTGCAGATAGAGGACGTATCGCCGCAACGCATAGGGGAAGTCCTACGACTGCTTCGCAGTCGAATGCCTGACGCAACTATTCAGCAACTAATCACAATGCTGAACGAAAATCCTTCGTCAAATCTCCTACTAAAAGCCATGCGCGACCAAAATGCGGTCGGCGCAGTTTTTTCCAACTTGTCGCCAGGCAAAATAGCCTCCGTATGGACACCAGTATCCAACTTGTGGGAACCAATATCGACTGCCACAAGGCTGCTTCAGGCTCTCTCTGATCGACTCAAACGTAGGGGCGTATGCTTAGCTACTATCATGACAGAGACCGTCAGCACAGAGGAAGAGGAGATTTTCCACGCCTCAGGATTCGATCCGCTCGCAAGACTTTTCTACATGGTTAGCTTACAAAAAGATTTTCCTGCTGAAAAACCACCGTGTGAACTCGATTTTGAATCTTACTCGCCCAAAAATCACACCAGACTCTCCGCGATAGTAGAATCAACATACGAGCAAACTTACGATTGTCCCGAGCTCAACGGAATACGCAAAATCGAGGACGTCCTTGAAGGCTACCGCTCAATCGGCACCTTCAACCCGGCTAGATGGCTGATCGTTCAGCACCAAAATCGCGATGTTGGCTGCCTGCTGTTAGCCGACCACATAGAAGGCGAAAATTTCGAGCTGGTCTACATGGGACTCTCCGTGTCAGCACGCGGTCACGGCTGGGGCGCTCAAATCGCCAGACACGCTCAGTGGCTCACAATCCAAGCGGGACGCCCACGACTAATCCTTCAAGTCGACGCGGGCAACATACCCGCCATGCGAACTTACAGCTCGGCTGGATTCAGGATTTGGGAGCAACGCTCGGCATACCACAGACTATTCATTTAACCTAATAAAGCCACATTATCTAACAAACCACAGCCCTTAGCGTATCACCAAATTAAGTGCACGTTACGGTGTACTTCTCCCACTGAAAGTATCGTTTAAAACAAAGATTTCGGTGATGATAATTCATCCGACATGTTTTCCACGGAGATGGCCTGTGAAGAAAAAAATTCTTTGATATTTTGGAAGGCGAAATCACTCGTATTTCCCGGAGGTTTGTGGGGTGTTCGGCTGCTGTAAAAAAATTCTTCTGCTCCAATCCGCCAAAACAGTTTGACAGCGTCGCTAGCATGGCTAAAATCATACGTCTCAGGTGACACTTAATACGTAACACGAAACCAAGATGGCAATTGCCATCGCAGCAATAAGCGCACCTTTTCCCAAGTAGTTCCGCGTTCGCTGGAACTGATCAATCGGCACCGTAACGGTGTTTTCGCGGGGATGATTTGCGCGCTGAGGGTGGTCAGGAAGTGACCAAGGACGATATGGAAATCGTGTCGGCTTTGCGTAAGTCGCTGGCCGGCAAGGTCGGAAAAAAGCGATTTGGTCTGTGGTTCGGAGGAAGCACACGACTTGAACTGGATGGCGATGCGCTCACCATAGCAACACCAAGCCGATTCCTTGGCGAATGGCTCCGCACGACGTTTCGAAAACACATCGAGGCCGCTTGTGATGAGGTCCTCCAGTTTCGACCGGAGCTGAAGTTTCGCACGTGTTCGACCAGTGGCGATGGCGATGAAAAATCATCGACGTCTCAAATCAACCCGCAATCCGACCCCATCTCTCGCAAGTCTTCCAGTAAGACGTCGCCTGTCAAACAGCAGCGGCAACGAGGCCCTGGGCGCGGGCTTTCGGAACTTAAGTCGTTTGCGACCGGCAACAATGTCGGAAACCGGACTGCGTTGGCGTCGGCCGAATTGGTAGTACATCAACCTGGTCAGTTTTCGCCTCTGTTGCTACATGGCCCAAGCGGCGTCGGCAAGACACATCTTCTCGAAGGAATATTGTCAGAAATTCGCAAGCGCAAACGTAACGCTGCGGCAGTCTACCTGACAGCGGAAGAATTCATGACGCACTTCGTTGAAGCGATTCGTGGAGGTGGGCTTCCCAGTTTTCGACAGAAATACCGACATGCCAAACTTTTACTCATCGACGACATCCAGTTTTTGTCTGGCAAACGTTCAACGCTAGTAGAATTGCTTTCCACAGTCGACACTCTCATCAAGTCTGGACAGCAGCTGGTACTCACAGCTGACCGGCCACTCTCCAAACTGACGGAGCTTGGTCCAGAACTCCTAACACGACTCAACGGCGGCAACGTTTGTGGCATCGAACCTCCCGACCATTCAGCCCGGCTTGAAATTGTCGCTCAAATGGTCAAGCGGCTCGGCATGACCGTGCCAAAGAACGTGCAACGTTTCATCACATCGCGACTAACTAGTAACGCACGTACAATCTCCGGCGCACTTTGCCGGCTTCAAGCAACCAGCCAAGCATTCGGTCAACCAATCACACTGTCAATGGCCGAAGAGTCACTAAGCGAGCTGATCCGCAACAACAGTCAAGCCGTTCGACTCGATGACATACAAAAAGCAGTCTGTGAAACGTTCGGGTTAGAACCTGACTCTCTACAATCAACCAGAAAATCCAAGAGTGTGAGTCACCCAAGGATGCTGGCAATGTGGTTGGCCCGAAAACATACGCGAGTCGCCCTCAGCGAAATTGGCCAGTTCTTCGGCCGTCGAAGTCACAGTACCGTGATATCCGCCCAGAAACGGGTTGAACGTTGGCTTACCGAAGGCGCACCTGTCGATGTTGCGGACCACAGATGGACGGCCGACGAAGCAATCCGAGAAGTCGAGCGATATCTGATCGCTTGCTGATGCGGCCGATGCGGCCAAAGACAGGCAATTCCCCCTTATCCAAAAGTCCCACCCAGCGAAAAATCGCCTTGATAAACGACAAACCGAAGCAATTAAAAAATTGGCACAACACCAAGTCGCTCGTTAATATCAGACAAATCGGAGGGCGATTTGGTCAGTTCGTTCGACGGAGGTAGCGTAGGAAATCGGCATCCAGTTTTTTCAAGTCGCCAAAGACCGACTTAAACTCTCTCAGTCGCAAATCTGGTCCGTCCTGCAACAAGGGTTTCTTTTTCGAAAGCAACTTCAAATAGTCACAATACTGTTCAGTACGAATTCGGATCAAAAAATACGTCAGAGCCCATGCTTCGGCGTACGCGTTAAGACTTTGCTTAGGATCGCGAAACCTCGTGTCACCACGAATCAGAGTTTCCAGCGAGTTGGCAGGCCGACTGGCCAGATATCTTTGAAATTGCTCTAATCTTGGTCTATTCACGCCTCCGATCGTCCGCCACCCCCTGGAACTTCGCAAATCGGGCGTTTCAAAATAAACCGCGAGCCCTTCGCTAAACCACAATGGACAGTCGCTATAACGAACTTGCAGGCCACAGTTGAACGCTATCTGGTGCGTAGCCTCGTGTACAATTGTCGCGACAGTCCGATCTACTCCCCCTCTTGACAGCAACCGGTTAATCTGGCTTGCTGTGGTTCGTCTGTTTGAGCTTCGATTGGCCAACTCCAGACCGGTCAAGTCGCACATGGTCATGTGATTGGTACGTAGGTTGAAATGACCGTTGATAGAGGCCGCCGCGTCACCCAACTCGTCTTTGGAATACTCGCAATAGGAAGCTTTGTCGGCAAAAACAACCGCAATCAAGGGAGCGATCGGCTCAGACAAAGTAAATCCCTTACGGGACCAATAGTTGTTGAACCCCATGTAAAGTCGCTCGAACAGCGAACCACACCACTGAGCATAAGCCCTCGACGTGTTGTAGAGGATCAAGTAATGGTTTGTCCGATATACGTCGAACCCCTCCGGCAGCCGAGACAAAAGTCGCTTCGAAAGCTCATCGGCGGGCAGTATCGCAAATGGCCGCGAGTCGGTCTTGTATTCTATCAACTCATCAGGGGTTACTGCCCATAGCGTGTTGTCGTTGGCGAGTAGAAGTAGCCCACCGTCCTGCGCCTCGACCAACAGCTTGCCATCGACTTCCATATCCCGGTCAGCTCTCTTGAAAGTCACGGAATCCATTCCAAACGCTGCGTTGGTCAACTCCAATAACGTCAGGATGAGGGCTTGTAGACAGATAAATTTGATTATTCGCAAGGGGTGAGTTCCTTTGTCAGGTATATCGAGGCCGAAATTTGCTAGGCTGGCCCAGACCAATTATTGGCCAACGGCGATGCCCCACCTTGGCGCCCTGCCACACGCCATGACGGATAAGCCGCTAGGGCGGCCGACTGTATTATCATAATTATTATACCCTCAACTCACCGGTCCTAAGGGAACGACAGGTCCCTTACCCCCCTCTAAAGCGTGGCAGGTCCCGAAACATTGCGCCAAATCGTCATGATTATCAAAAAGACCTACCTCGAATCGCCTTGGCACGCAGCGACAACTTTTGATATAGTCCACCTCTCTCAGCCGATAGGTCCTGACGTATCTGTTTCTCTGCCCATGTAGGCGGCCTGATGATTAAAAAAAACCACCAAAGCGACCCAATTAATACCAATATAAAATCCGACGCTACGCGTTACCGTAAAGCAATCTTAAGCGCCGCGTTCTGCGCCATATGCTTGGCAGCCTTAGGATGTGCAAACGGTCCCTCCGGCCTGAATTTTACCCCGTGGGCAAAAGCGCCCGACACGGTGGCCGGACTCTTGCCTCCTCACGAACGAATCGAAAATTTGCGAGCCATCGCTGCTCGGGACGACCTGACAGACCCAACCGAACAACAAGAGATCTCGCAAAAATTGGCCACCGAGGTCAGAAGCGAAGAAGACCCTATGATTCGGGGTGAGATTATCCGTGCTTTGGGTAATATCCCAACACCAACGGCAACCTCTGTCATCCGATCAGCTCTCCAAGACACAGACAAGGGCGTCAGAATCTTGGCATGCGAGGCTTGGGCCAAGCGGGACAACTCCGAATCCGTTTTGATGTTGAGCAAAATTCTAAGAGACGATAGTGACACTGATGTCCGACTCGCGGCAGCCAAAGGCCTCGGACAGACGAGCGACAAAAGGGGCATCGGGGCGCTTGGCGTTGCACTGAGTGACAAGGATCCTGCCCTACAACGTCGGGCCGTGCTCTCTCTTAGAGAGCTAACTGGCGAGGACTTCGACAATGACGTTACAAGGTGGCAGCAATACGTAAAAGGCGAAACGCCGAATCCGCCGAAAAACATCTCGGTTGCTGACCGCATACAACAGTTTTTCTGATACACATCTTCTCTTAAACCTACAATTTTCGCCACATGCTGACCTTTTCCTGCCACAACTTTCAAAAAACACCGTGTTATACTTCGCGATTTGAAGGTTTCCATCGGTGTTGCAGTTGCCGGAAGTATGAAAAAACCTTATCATTTGATCGTGTATTTGTTTTTTGAGTTTTTTCGCACAATCAGAATGTTGCCGGTAGAGGATGGAGCCCTTACGACTTACTTCCAGATTCAAGAGTCTTTTCAGTTTGGCCAACAAGCTCTGTGACTTGTCTGGTGCGGAGGCCGTCCTGTTATTGATTGAAGGGCCGGCCGATTTCAATCGCTTAAGTAAGTTGGGTGAAGGCAACAGGCTGTTCGTCGCAACCGATACAGAAAGCCATCTGGAGGGAGCTGAAAAGGCCGGCATCGAGAGCATTGTCCTCGATATGGCGCCAAATAGCCCGGTCTACGAGCGACTTACCCAGTCGCTCATCGAAGCAGTGGCCGACGACATGCTCTCACCCGGAGCCTCCGTAGTAGCGATGTACAGTGGCTTCGACCCTGATTCGATCGACTCCATAAGCGTAATCGACCTTGGCGAACACCTCGACCGATTATCTGGTCGCGATCTTCGTCAGCTTGAAACGAGGGTCCCGCTGGACACACTAAAAGTCGTCGTCGACTTGGCCGTTGAGATCGGACGGGAAGGACGCGAAGGCCGGCCGATTGGTACCATGTTCGTGGTTGGCGATTCTCGCAAGGTACTTTCTAAGAGTCATCCGGTCGGTTTTGACCCGGTTCGCGGCTACAATCGTCTTGAACGTCACCTAGACGATCTGCGAGTTCGAGAGGGTATTAAAGAAATAACCCAAATGGACGGCGCAATTGTCGTGTCGACCGATGGCACAGTCACCGCCGCCTGTCGATACATCGACGCATCGGCCACAGCAGTAACCCTTTCAAAGGGGCTCGGTGCTAGACATTGGGCCGCTGCGGCTATCAGTAAGGCCACAAATGCAGTCGCCGTGACTGTCAGCCAATCAAACGGAACCGTCCGGATCTTCCAGAACGGCGAAGTCATGCTCCGAATCGAACCCATACACCGTAGACCGCTTGTCTGGAAAGAAGTCGAGTACGATCGGCCAACACCCAAATTGGACGCAAAGCCTGATAGTCCAAAGCGAAAGGCTGACCCCGGCAAGTCAAAATCAGACTGACAAAGCAACTTGAAGCCATCGCTATTCGCAACAAGTTGAAGTTTGACGATCGTCTTCCTATACGTTCGGCCGCTCAAGCACCAACGACACTTCAAAATGCTTCAACGGCTGATTCAAACGTATAACATTCGTTGGCCTGATTTGTAGAACGCTTCTAGACTTTCCGTCCGGCACTGGTATGTCGAGATATATCAAAGCAGCGCCGTTTAGGTTTCTCCTCTGAAACCCGTAGTGTCTGGCCACAAAATTTATCAGCCGCTTCGGATCCCCAGTCGTCCCGTAGAATGTGATCAGCTGCGTCTGCCTTCTGGAGTCAAAGTAGTACGTCAGAGAACCTGCCAAATCATCTCGTCCGGTCCCAGTAATCAGATTAACCCGATATCCGTTCAACTGAACATCGGCTAAACCTGTCGAAACCCGCGGCCAGTTTTGAGCGATCCACGCTGAATTAATGTTAAACCTGAAAACTTCGGCTAAAGTGCGGTTAGGTCTCCCTTCAACATCCAGGGTCGTTGGTTCATCCGGAACACTGGGTATCTGCGGATTCTTAAACGACTCTGGATTCTGCGAGGCACTTCCGGAACCAACAAAATCGGCGACTGCTTTCTTGGCCTTTGAAAACGCCTCCGGCGCGGAAAACAGAGCGACCGGCCCGACCGCGGCTGCAACCAACATTCCACCAAAAAAAATGACCCTAAACATCAATCTGATCTCTGCACAGAAATGCCATAGCCAAAAAACAGCGCCATGGGAAATCAATATCTCGGTCCCAGAGAGGAGGATCGGCAAAACGAACGCGCCAACTTGCTGTCGATCCAGCGCGATCACCTTAGTTTACCTATTAAGAACACCCACCCAAGCCAGCATGACCGGAACGAGCTTAGCATTGGACAGAGACTAGTTGTCGCTCGATTCTCGGCACGCTGTTCGCGTCGTATTTTCGTCTATCAGATTTTCGGTAAACCTCGTCAGATAGTGAATACTGCTTGCTCCGCCTCGAAAGCCAACTACTCTTTTGTCCAGATCCACCCGCTGACTCAGAACGCAGCCCGCATCGACGTCGAATCTGACCACGCCACTGGCAGCACGCTGGATCATCTTGGCCTCGATAGCCGGATCGTGGATTGGCGTCAAAATCTGAGTCTCAACGTCGATAGTCGCTACGCCGGTCGAGACGCCCTTAAGCGTAAATTTCTGGAGTGTTTTGACCACCTTCACCCCCCCCGACTCCAATGGAACACTGATTTCGTGAGGAAACGACCAAGTTTGCCCAACCGCTATCAGTTCTTCCGGCAGCGGAATCGTCATCGTCCCCTCTTCGTTCGTGCCCATGTTCGCGGCAGTCTGAATGCGGTCCAAAATTTTCCCTCTGTCATCCATTGTCACAATGGTAAGCGGGACGCCAACCGCCTTGGCAACATTTTCAAATCCCAGAGGCACCTTTTTATCTTTCCGACTGTTATAACGAACCTCTTCACGACCGCTGAGCTTTTGTCGCATATCAACGTTCTCGACTGAATGCTCAAAGACGACACTTCCGTCGGCCGTTATCTCTTTGACCGTCCATACCTTGACCGACCGACTGACCGTCTCTGCTATCTGAGTAGTGCCCGAAACGGACGTACGAACTCGACTTCGCTGAACAACGTCCCATTTGAGCGTTTGACCAGGTTTGAATATGTACCTGAGCAGATACTTTTCAGATTTTTGCTGACTCTCACCATAAACGTTAGAGTCCGAGCAAAAGATGAGAATCACTGGTATCAAGACCAAAATTGGAGTGGCTCTTATCATTCTCGCATCCTTTCGAGTTGGTTAGCAATGCTGTGGCGATCTGGCGGGGCATCAAGAACCGTTGCCAAACTGCAAACGGCCGCTCCAACCAAGCTTTTCCCGAAGCGTACGATAGTAGTCATGACCTGGCGCAGAGACCAAACCAAATCGGACGTCTGCCCGACACACCCTGACTCGATCATGAGGTCTCGGCTCACAGAACACTCGACCGTCAACCACAACTGCCGTGCCCTTGTTCGGCTTCTGTATCGTCAATTCGTAAACGCAGTCAGCCGAGTCAACAACCGGCCGATGAGTTAGCGTATGCGGACTAATCGGCGAAACCACAAAGGCATGCATGTCCTTTCGTAGTATCGGCCCCCCTGCCGAAAGACTGTGAGCAGTCGACCCGACCGGTGTACTAACAATCAAACCATCGCAACTATAAGTTGTCACAAGTTTTGTGTCAACGTAAAGATCAACATCCAGGATCGCAAACGAGGAACCGGTCTGCACAGCAACCTCATTCAATCCAAGCTGCTTGCTCACGACTTTATTGCCACGTAATATGGAACACTCAAACATTAGATGCTCGATCACCTGCAACTTGCCCAAACAAAAATCACCAAGCACCCCGGGAAGCTCCGACGGCGAAAGGTCGGCCAAAAAACCCAGCCTTCCCAGATTCACGGCAATTACCGGCACCTGCCGGTAGCCCATTTTGTGAGCCGCTCGAAGTATTGAACCATCGCCGCCTAGAACGATGGCGACGTCGGCCTCAACCCCCGAGAGATCAGAGTCGCCCAAAAGATCCATCTCCACAATGTCGGCGTGTCGCTCAATGACAGGTCGTAATCTTTCAGCCTCCTGTACAATTTCAGGGCGACCGCCGACCCCCAGCAACATTGCTCGCATTCTGCGATTCGATGGTCGACATCCAGAGTTTTCTTGCTCTTTACTCATCATTAACGATGTCCGTAATAGCCCAAACCTGCGTTAAAGATCTCCTGAATTCTTGACCGCCAGTTCAGCATCGATAGATAATCCAACATGCGTTGCCATCTGGCGGGCGACATTTGCTATGCCCAACTCATCAAGTCCAAGATCGGCCAGCAGCTCATCACGTTCTCCGTGTTCTATAAACCTATCTGGCACGCCAACTCGTCGCACATGACTGGTATTTAGCCCTGCCTCAGAAGCTGCCTCCAAAACGGCGGAGCCAAAACCACCCATCAAAGCTCCTTCCTCCACGGTCACCACGAACTGACACTCTCTAACCGCACGCAAAATGGTTTCAACGTCAAACGGCTTAACGAATCGGGCATTTACGACGCCTACGTTCAGTCCTTCTCCCCGCAATCTGTTAGCGGCCCTAACGCAGTCGGACAAAACGGCGCCACAAGCAACGATCATTCCGTCAGGAGACCACTCGATTATTTCTGCAACTCCGAGTTCAACCGGAGCGGGTGTTCTGGAAACAGCCTCAGACGGTGCCTTGGGAAACCGAATGGCGGTCGGCCAATCGTGTGCGAGTGAAAATCGAAGCATTGGCGCCACATCCAAAGAATCGCCCGGCGCCATGACGACCAGGTTAGGCAACGGTCTCAAGTAGGTCAAATCGAACATACCATGATGTGTCGGACCGTCCGGTCCGGCGACGCCAGCCCTGTCAAGCAGCATCAGTACTGGCAAATTCTGTAAAGCGACCTCCTGAAATATTTGATCATAGGCACGCTGCATAAACGTACTGTAGATATCGACGATTGGCCGCATCCCAACCTTTGCCAGCCCGGCGGCAAATGCGACCGCATGTGACTCACAAATTCCAACATCAAAGAATCGATCCGCAAATTCGTTTCTAACCATTTCCAACTTGGTGCCTTGACACATCGCAGCAGTTATCGCCACAACACGATCATCCGCTCTCATCTGGTCCAGTACCGCATCACTGACAACTCGCGTATAAGATGGCGACAAGGCCTTCTTCACTGACACCACCGTACCGTTTTCTCTACGGAATGGCGCCGGAGAGTGGAAGCCGGTCGGATCCTCTTCGGCCGGTTCAAACCCGTATCCTTTCCGGGTTACAACGTGCAACAGGACAGGCCGATCAAATTCTCGGGCCATCGCCAGATATTTTTTGACCATTGCGATATTGTGGCCATCGACCGGACCAATATACTTGAATCCCAGCTCCTCAAACAGCATCCCGCCGAGCATGCCGGCTTTAACCGAGTCCTTCAATTGGCTTAAAAATCGCTCGGTAGCATCACCAATCAATGGCATTTTGCTGGTAATTTTTTGCACCTCGGCTTTCAAGCCGGAGTAAAAGTGCGTCATCCTCAAGCGATCAAGATAGTCTCCAACCCCACCAACACGTGGGCAAATCGACATTTCGTTATCGTTCAAGATAACTGTGAGGTTCTTTTGGAGACCGCCTACGTTGTTCATTGCCTCGAACACTGGCCCCGACGGAAACGCTCCATCGCCAACAACCGCAACAACGTACCTGCCATCTTCAGGCCTGATTAGGTCGTCGCCACACTTCAAACCCAGAGCAGTCGACACGCTACACCCTGCGTGCCCGGTCATAAACAGATCGTAGTCGCTCTCTATCGGATTCGGATAACCCATCAATCCGCCCTTAGTGCGAATCGTTGAAAACTCTTTGTATCGTCCGGTAACTATCTTGTGAGGATAGACCTGGTGGCCGGTGTCCCAAATCAGGCGGTCGCGTAGAAAGTCGAATGATGAGTGCAGCGCCAATGTCAATTCGACGACACCCAAATTCGACGCAAAATGAGTTGTGCGAGTACCGCACAGACGGCACAGTGTCTCACGTATTTCAGCCGCCAACTGATCAAGCTGCTCCAGCGACAGGCCTTGCAGATCTTTCGGCGAGTTGATTGTTGATAGTAACTTGTCCATTACCGATTCCTTTCAAGGACATATCGCGCAAGCGATTCAAGATCGCCACTTTTTTCCTCAAATATCGCCAACGCACCACACGCCTCATCGATCAACTGTTCGGCACGTTTAACGCTCTCATCAACCCCCAAGAGCCCGGGAAAAGTTAGCTTTCCATGCTGGGAATCTTTCCCAACTCTCTTTCCCACATCGGCCTCGCTGCCCCTCACGTCGAGCAGATCATCGGTAATTTGAAACGCCAATCCGAGTCGGCTCCCATACTGCTGTAGCGACTGAAGTTGTGCTCGGTTGGCATTGGCCGTCATCGCGCCAAGTTGTAGCGAGACAAGTATCATTGCACCCGTTTTCCGCCTATGGATCGAGTCCAACATCTCAATGCCTCCCACTATACCCTCCGACAAAATGTCGTCTGCCTGCCCACCAACCATACTACAAGCACCAGCGGCCCCGGCCAGCGAAGAACAACAAGCGGCAGCCACCTCCGAAGGCTTGATTTCTTTGGCAATGACCTCAAACGCCAATGTTAATAACGCGTCACCGGCCAAGATAGCCGTCGGCTCGTCAAACGCCTTGTGGCATGTTGGTCTTCCACGTCGAAGATCATCATCATCCATTGCCGGCAAGTCGTCGTGAATTAGCGAGTAAGCGTGAACCATCTCGACGGCGCAGGCTGCCGGCATCGCCGTACTCAACTTGCCACCACACGCTTCAGCCCCAAGGATCACCAACAGGGGCCTCAGCCGCTTTCCGGGCGACAAAAGGCTGTAGCGAATCGCCTTTCGCAACCGGTCGGGACATCCTTCAGCAAGTTGCGAATAAAGATCCAGCGCAGCATTAACATCATCACGAACTCTGCTCGCGTAATGTCCGAACGATGTATAGGATGCCTGTGCCATCAAACAAACCAATAGAGGAACGATTGTCTGATATTCTAGAACAATCTCGCCGACCCGTCCACGTCGTCGTCACTTTCACGCGCCAACGATTCCTCAGAAGTCGAACGTCTTTGACTGCGTCGCGTCGCTTTCTCGTCCAATGACAACTTCGTGTCGTCGAGTGGCTCAGCGATAGGATTTCCGTCTCCATCCACTCCACTTAACAACTCAATTCGACGCTGAACTCCGTTCAGTACGTCGCTACACTGTCTCAACAGCTTCACCCCCTCTTCATACCTTTCGAGTGATTCCTCCAACCCAATCTTGCCTTCCTCAAGCTCAAGAACAATAGTCCCCAATTGCTCAATCGCCTCCTCGAAACAGAAAGTCTTCGCTGATTTGACAGATCTTTTTTTTGACACGTTACTTTCCTAAAAACCGTTACTCTGAAATTCAGGCCAACGGCCGACAGGCGTTAATTATATCCATAATCCGATAACAATCCAAAACCGCTGATAAAATCTCTGCAAAGCAACCACGCGTTGATAATTCCTGCTAAACGCCACCGACCAACTCCCGAATCGCCAATCTCGAAAAGGCACCAGGGCAAAGACGTGCCTTCAGGCCGCCAACCCGCACTGCTCTATCAGCCGCCTGAGAGTCAACAAAGCCAAGACGCTATCACCTACTCCCACTCGATCGTCGCTGGCGGCTTCGAACTGATATCATATACAACCCGATTGACCCCTTTAACCTCGTTTATTATTCGTGTAGAAATCTTGGCCAACAGCTCATACGGCAAATGGCTCCAATCGGCCGTCATAAAATCCTCACTGTCGACCGATCGGACAGCAACGACGTCTTCGTAAGTTCGAGCATCGCCCATTACTCCGACACTCTGTATTGGGAGCAAAACGGCAAAAGACTGTGCAGTTTTTCGATAAAGCCCAACCGCCTTGATCTCTTCTACAACAATCGCATCTGCCTCACGCAGCACGTCCAAACGTTCCTTGACCACCTCGCCCAAGCATCGAACGGCCAATCCCGGCCCCGGGAACGGATGCCGCCATATAATCTCCTGAGGCAATCCTAATTTTAGTCCCAGCTCGCGCACCTCATCTTTGAACAGATCTCTGAGCGGCTCAATCAATTCAAAATCCAAGTCATCAGGCAATCCTCCGACGTTGTGATGCAGCTTGATTGTCGCCGCAGGTCCATCGGCTGCCCCACCACTCTCGATAACATCTGGATAAAGCGTTCCCTGTGCCAAGAATGTTGCGTCCTGGATTTTTGAAGCCTCATCTGCAAAACAGTCGATGAAAACGTGACCGATTTTCTTGCGCTTTTCCTGAGGGCTAGTAATCCCGGCCAACTCTGCCAAAAATCTGTCTTCTGCTTCGATAACGTGCAGGTCGGTCTTAAAGTGTTCCGTAAATTCCTTAATAACCGCCTCTGCCTCATTCTTTCTCAACAGTCCATTATCGACCAAGATGCAAGACAATTGCGGTCCGATCGCTCTTGAAAGCAGTGCCGCAACAACCGACGAATCGACGCCGCCCGAGAGACCACAAACCACACGCTGATCGCCAACGCGTCTTCGAATGTCCTCTATCGCCTGTTTTGCAAAATCACCCAATTTCCACGTGCGCGAGCAACCACATATTTTCGTCAGAAAGTTCCCCAGGATCTTCGACCCCTGCTGGGTATGCGTCACTTCAGGATGAAACTGCAAACCGTATATCGGAAACTCGCTATGCTTCACAGCCGCGTACGGACATGTATTCGTTTCGGCCAACGGCACAAAATTGTCAGAAACATTCGACACCTGATCGCCGTGACTCATCCAAACCTGGATCTCACTCTCGACCCTGTCAAACAAATCACTAGACGACTTTATCCGACAACGAGCTCGGCCATACTCTCGCGCCGGGGCGTTCTCTACCTTACCTCCCAGCACTTCGCAAGCTAGCTGCATGCCATAACACAATCCCAGAACAGGAATACCGAGCCGAAATATGTCGGGATCACACTTCGGCGCACTATCCTCGTATACACTGGCCGGCCCGCCGGATAAGATGATCCCTTTGGGCGAAAGTTCTCGAATCCTCTCGGCCGAAATGTCGTATCGAACAATTTCGCAATAGACTTCCTCGTGACGCACGCGTCTGGCTATCAACTGCGAGTACTGAGACCCGAAATCCATAACCAAAATCTTTTCGTCGCCAATCCGCATCATAATAAATCTCCGAATCCCTCCTTGTAGGAAGCCTTGCATTATATTCCCATCAACCACCGTCGCCTAGCCCCAACTACCTAAAGACTCCCCGCGATCATTCCACATAACCCGCTCCACAGAAAGACATTACGCTTAAGCCGCCTATCGACTCGCACAAGACCTCATCAAATTCCCAACCAATGCATAACTCATCTCAACTTAGGCAAAAAATCACTTGGGCAAACAAACTCCAACGCTCAGTATTTACGTCAAATCGCAGCCAGCTTGTGCCACTCCGGCGACGCTGTTTGCCCAACGCCCAGATTGTGTCAAATGGTTTCTCAAACTATCATGAGAACCGTGTACTGCTCAACAACTTGAAGTTTCTCCTTTTAGCTCAGGACCTCATTACTAAAGTGATCATTCTGCTAACCAACGACGACGGCATATACTCCCCTGCCCTGGCTGCAATGCAGCGACAGCTAACAAAGTTGGGAGAGGTCAACATCGTAGCCCCGGCGACCGAACAAAGTGGTGTCGGACACTCGATTACGTACCTGACGCCGCTGATCGTGAAGGAGGTGTGCAATGGAAGCGAACACTGGGGATGGGCCGTCGAAGGCAGCCCTGCCGACTGTGTGAAACTGGGGGTACGCGAATTCTGCCCGCGAAGGCCAGACCTTATTGTCAGCGGAATTAACACCGGTCTGAACGTAGGCATTAACGTACTTTACTCGGGAACGGTCGCGGCCGCCATCGAGGGTGCCTTCTTCGGGATCACCAGCATTGCCGTGTCGCTCGAATATGACGAACACGCGCCCTTTGACAAAGCAGCGCAAGTCGCCAGAGGCGTTATCGAACAAATACTCGAGAAAAAGAGTAAAGACCCCCAACTGTTTAATCTGAACATGCCAATCGCCGCATTTGATCGTGCCCCAGAGGTTCAGGTAGTACCTATGGACGTGACACAGTATGGCGAAAAATTCGAAAAACGTAAGGATCCCTGGGGACGTGAATACTACTGGCTAACTGGAAAGCGTCCAGAGCTAACCGAACACGAAACCGACCTGACAGCAACATCACAGGGAAAACTATCCCTAACCCCGTTGGATTTCAATATGACAAGACAGTCGGTTATATCAGAAATGGAAAGATGGAAATTCGAACTGAATGACCTGGGAACGCCAGAAAAAACCATCCCGGCAAACCGCCAAAACATGCGAGCAAGCCGCCGGTCGTCTACGAAAACGCCCTAGTAATATCGCCTGAAAAAATTTCGTGATTGAGCAGATTATCGACATGATCTGGCTCGTCATCCCGTTAAGGTCAGAATTAGGAGATTCAAATATGGCAAGTAGGCTAGTTGCTGGCTGTACTGTAGCTTTGGCAATCGCGCTGATTGTTGGATGTAGCCCAGAACCTGAGATAGTACCGCTCAAACAGTCCAAACAACACGCGACCTCGCCTACCCTCCAACAGCCGCCAGCTCCCAAGAAGAAAGTGGACCAGAAACTACCGCCAGAACCAAACCGGGTGAAGGCGACAGCAGGAGTTGGAAAAAAAGGGCGAGACTACGGCACCGGTCCAATAGCAACACCAGTGGCCGCCTACTTTTCCGCAAAAGAACGGCTCGTTTTCGACGTACAAGTCGCACACGCAATGAAGATCTACAGGGCCACACACGGACACGGACCGAGAACGCAAGAGGAGTTCATGAAGAATGTTGTCAAACGAAACATGATCAAACTGCCTGAACTGCCGGAAGGTGACAGGTACTTCTATGACCCTGAAAGTCAGGAATTGATGGTGGAGAAGTCGCAATAAGGCAGCCCAAATCCACCACACAGCCTAAAGCCCGGCGCACCGAGACAGTTCCGCCGATACGCCGCCAAACCTCTCAGGTGTGAGTGATTGGAAACAGACCGTATGTCAAAACGGTTTTGATTCCGCATGTCCCGTGACCAACCAGAGACTGCCCTCTCTCCTAAAATCAACCGTAAATCTTGCTATATAGCGGCCATACGGCAAAACATCTTTGGTACGCTCCTCTAATGCAACGATCCCTACGAAGTTCGCCTTCGCGGTCTTTGGTTCAACTGAATAATCAACCTTTACAGTCAAATCGTTAACCTTCGTTTCCAGAACCTTCACGTGGCGCATCGCCAACTTGACTCGCTGCCTAGTTTGCACAGCCGACGGAGACACTAAACTGAGTACGCGATCAACATCGTTAGACTTCAGAGCTTCGGCCGCTTCGTACACAGTGTTTTCGACACTTTCGACATCGGTCACCACGATCCATTCCAAGCAGACACCACAGAGGGTGACAAGAAGAACGACCGCCATCCACAAAAGGACAACCGCTCGGCGCGTTACTAGCAAAAAGATCAGAAGCACCGCTTGTACAACGGCGCCAACATAGATAATCGGCCACGGATCTTCCAGAAGACCGTACATAAGCCCCCCTTTGGTCTATGTCTTTAGCCCACTTGCCCGTGCCAGCCAGTTGCCGGCACGGGCAAATATTTTCAACAGCGTGATCCACTACTTCTTCGGAAACAACGGCCCACCGTAAACAGCAGCGTCTCCCAATGCCTCTTCGATCCGGATCAACTGATTGTACTTCGCCATTCGGTCACTACGCGACGCAGAACCAGTCTTAATTTGGCCGGTCCCAAGAGCTACGGCCAAATCGGCGATTGTAGAATCTTCGGTCTCACCACTTCGGTGGCTTATGACACTGGAATAGCCAGAACGCGAGGCCAACGTAACGGCCTCAATCGTCTCTGTTAGTGAGCCAATCTGATTAACCTTGATGAGAATGCTGTTGGCGATTCCTTGATCAATTCCACGCTGCAATCGCTTGGTGTTTGTCACAAAAAGATCGTCGCCCACCAATTGAACCTTGCCGCCAAGTCGCTCGGTCATGAGTTTGAAGCCATCCCAATCGTCTTCGTTACAACCATCCTCAATCGAACAGATGGGATACTTGGCGACCCAATCGGCCAAGATGTCAACCATTCCAGCCGAATCAACCGTCTTACCGCTAATCGAGTATGTCTTCTTCTTAGCGTCGTACAGCTCTGAGGCCGCAACGTCCATCGCAATAAAGACCTGCTGGCCAAGCTTATATCCGGCCTTCTCCGTGGCCTCGGCGATCAGATCCAGTGCCTCTGTGTCACTTTTGAGGTCCGGGGCAAACCCACCCTCATCACCAACGTTTGTCGAGAGATTTTTCGACTTCAAGACGCTCTTCAAACTGTGAAACACCTCGCAGCCGCATCGGATCGCATCACTAAACGTCTCAACGCCCAACGGCATCACCATAAACTCCTGCACGTCAACCGAGTTGTCAGCGTGGCTACCACCATTGAGGATATTCATCATCGGAGCCGGCAAAACACGGGCGCCGACACCGCCCAGATATCGGAACAACGGCAAGCCGGCGTGATCGGCCGCTGCGTGGGCAACCGCTAAGGAAATGCCCAAAATCGCATTCGCGCCAAGCTTCTTCTTGTTCTCAGTTCCGTCCAACTCGATCATTCGCATGTCCAACGCAACCTGATCTAGAGCGTCCATACCGCACAACTCGTCAGCGATCTCGTCGTTGATATTGTTGACCGCCTGTAACACGCCTTTTCCAAGGTAAAGATCCTTGTCACCATCTCTCAGCTCCCACGCCTCGTGGACGCCCGTGCTTGCTCCACTCGGAACTGCGGCTCGGCCAAAAGATCCGTCAGCCAATGTCACGTCAACTTCAACAGTTGGGTTACCGCGACTGTCGAGGATCTGGCGAGCATGGATGTCAATAATAGTTGAACTCATTCTATCTGGTCCTTACTTTCCAAAAGACATTTATTTCACAACCCCCCACGACTCCAATCCTGGGGGCAACAATATACAAAACGACGGGAACCAACTATTGTGGCCCATCGACAGCAGATTGGCCAGAGGGTGGCAGATCGAAAGTGACCAAAATCGTGGCCTTTCGCAACCTTCCCGCGACATTTTTCCCAAAACAACCCCTGCTCCCTATCAATCGGCATGGCCTTGGGAATCGACCGCCAAGAGGTTATCATATCCAGTCGTAGGTAAGTCCTTTTTATATCCAATCGCAAGTTTGCAAATGAGCACAACACAGGTGCCCCCTCCGACCGCCCCAATGCCGGAAAATTTACGCAGTGTGCAGCCGGGCGGTGGTAAGTGTTATAAGGTCGAACTGGCCTGGGGACGGCTCAGAAGGGGGTATTTGAAATGTTTTAGGCCAGGCTACGTCGCCCGAATGGCCAAGCTGCGAAAGGGATCTGGCAGGGGGGCCCCACACGAAATTCTCGATCCACGAGATCTAAAGTATTGCCAAAACCAGTGCGATTGCCACTGGGATCCGAAAGACGATCCATTCCTATGGCGTGAACGATTGCCATTTGCCAGATGGGGACTCGCCGAGCTACAATTGATGGGCTGGCCCCTCCTAGCACTGACCGTATTTCTGGCCCATACCTATTGGTATATGGCTCCGCTAGCCGCAATTCCATTGGCATTGGTCGTCTGGTTCTTCCGCGATCCAACACGTAAAATCCCAACTGACCCTGGCGTGTTCGTCTCCCCTGCTGATGGGAAGATCTCAAATATAACTCGTGTAGATCACGAGGAGTTCATAGGTGGCCCGGCCGTAAAAATAGGCATTTTTCTATCCATCTTCAACGTCCACATAAACCGAGCCTCGGCCACCGGTCGAGTTCTTGAGATACGCTATCACCCCGGAGAATTTCTCAACGCGTTGAATCCAGAGAGCGAAACACGAAATGAGAACATATGGATCGGTATCCAAAATGAGTTCAAACAGCGCCGATTTATAATTCGCGCGATAGGCGGAGCAATTGCCAGACGCATCGTACGCCCGTTAAAAGCGGGTGATATAATAGCCCGAGGTGAAAAAATAGGCATGATCAAACTGGGTTCTCGGACCGAATTAGTCGTGCCAGACACCGACGATCTCGAGATTAACGTAAAAGTCGGCCAAAAAATAAGGGCCGGAAGCTCTGTGTTAGTCAAGTACAGAAACGATAGCGTTTAGGTCGAACCTAATCATGAAACGCCTACGAACTATAGCGATTTTCCCAACGATGTTCACTCTTGGGAACCTCGTCTGCGGTTTTTTTGCAATAGTCGTGGCCGCCCGAGTAGTCGCGCCGGATCCGGAAATTGTCGATCCTACAGACCCAACCAACATAATGCTCAGCGGGTGGCTCATTTTCTTAGGTATGGTTTTCGACGCGTTGGACGGCCACGTTGCGCGTCTGTCAAATTCTACCACCGACTTTGGCGCACAGCTTGACAGCTTGTGCGACGTGGTGACATTTGGAATTGCCCCAAGTTTTCTACTTGTCAAAATGTGCCCAACGTTCACATACCTTCACCGCGAGGCGATTTGGGTAATTGCGGCCTCATTTGCAGCCTGTGTCGCTCTGCGATTGGCCAGATTTAACGTCGAGACAACCAACGCCGCGGACGACCACCTGACTTTCAGTGGATTACCGTCGCCTGCTGGGGCAGCAGCCATTGCCGGATTCGGCATTATGTTCTACACACTCCGAAAGGAAGGTAATCCGCTGATTTACGCCGAACAAATCGACACCGCCATACAGATGGTACTGCCATTTTTCGCCGTGCTGGTCGCACTACTGATGGTTTCTCGTGTTCCATATCCACACATTGCCAATCAGATCTTTCGCGGACAACGAAGCTTCGCACATCTGGTCGGTGTACTATTTGCGCTAGTGGCGATAATGGTAATTCGGGGATACTCGATACCCATTATTTGCTGCATCTTCGTAATTGCCAGTCCGGCACGGTATTGTTGGGATCGGCTGGTACAGCGACATCATCAAGAGGATCCTTTATTTTAATCCGTTCGAGGCAGAATAGCTATGTTTTCTGGAATAGTAGAATCATTAGGTATCGTAACTGAAATCCGTTCAGAACCACCAGGATGTCTACTGGTCGTCTCTGATCCGGTCGTAGCACCCTACACCAAGGTCGCCGATAGCGTCTCCGTCAACGGATGCTGCCTCACTGTGGTCGAAGCTGATAGCGACGTAATAGCCTTCCAAGCCGGCCCCGAGACACTCGCCCGAACCAACCTGGGTGAGCTCGTTAAAGGCAGCCAAGTTAACCTAGAAAGGGCACTTAAAGTCGACAATCGGCTCGGAGGGCATTTCGTTAGCGGCCATATCGACGGGGTCGGAACGCTCATCGAACGTAAAGACGAGGGCGAGTGGTCAACATTCCGGTTCGAAATACCGAGAGAGCTAAGCCTTCAAATGGCCTCAAAGGGCTCGATCACAATCGATGGTGTCAGTCTGACGATAGTCGATAGTGAAACAGAACAATTTAGCGTCGCGCTTATCCCCTTCACTCTCGGAGTTACAACTCTCGGCAAACTCCAGGTGGGTGGAAAAGTCAATCTCGAAACCGACATCTTGGCAAAATATGTCCAACGACTAGTCGAGTCGGTCGACGAAATCAAGGCAAAAAACTAGAAACAAATAAAAGTCATCGTAAACATATGCCAGCTCCCTCTTCCGCACACCAGACACTATCGTTTTTGATCAAACGCCTAAAACAAGCAGGGTTAAATCCCTGCTCTAAGCTCGGTCAAAACTTTCTAATCGACATAAATTTGCAACACATGTTGCTCAACTCGGCAATGCTTACGCCAAACGACGTCGTACTCGAAGTCGGCACAGGGACGGGCTCCCTGACCGTGCTCATGGCACAACAGGCCAGCGTTGTCATATCCGTCGAACTCGACCAGCATCTCCAACAGTTGGCGTCCGAGGAACTCCACGGCACAAATAATGTAAAACTGATTTTGGCCGATATACTCAAAAACAAAAACAGGCTCAATCCGAAAGTAATTGATGTCGTGGGCGATGAGCTGATCGCTGCTCCGGAACGAACTTTCAAACTTGTAGCAAACCTTCCATACAACGTGGCCACTCCGATCATCACTAATTTGCTCACCTTGGAAACTCCGCCACGGACAATGACAGTGACAATTCAAAAAGAACTGGCCGATAGAATAGTTGCGCAACCAAATACGAAAGACTACGGTGCCTTGAGCATCTGGATTCAGAGCCAATGCGACGCCGAAATAGTTAGGGTCATGTCGCCTAGCGTCTTTTGGCCGCGCCCTAAAGTTCACTCAGCAATAATACATCTGAGACTGAATGACTCTCTTAGGGATCGCATTCCGGATCTTAAATTTTTCCACCAGTTTGTTCGATCCATGTTCTTCCACCGTCGCAAATTTCTCCGGGCCCAACTACTCGGAGCATGCAAGGGCGAGCTAGGTAAACCGGAAATCGACAGCATACTCGGCCAGCTTGGCATGGATGGAACGGTTCGAGCCGAGACTCTAGACGTCGACAAGATGCTGGAACTTGCAAAAAACGTACAGAAAAAATTGGGTGCTTGACCCGACATTCCTTTTTTGGCTACGATATCCAGCGTAGTCTGAGTTCCGTCGGAGCGGAACAAAATTCTGGCTCAAAATTGGTGCAGTAATATGAAATTCATTGAAATGACAGGTGAGACTCTGTTCCGACTGGTCAAACACAATGACGGCCCCACTGCCGAAGAACTTATCGCGGTCGGCGTTAACAATCAAAGCGTTGTCCGAATCAACCAACAGGGTGACATAGAACTTCGACGCACTACAAGTTGGGACGTAATCGGTGGACTACTGGGTGACTTTCTGAAACGGGTTAAGGACGAAACCGGTCTAGATTGGGCACCAAGCGACGACCGATGAGTTCAACATGCTCTACCCTGAACAACTCGTTCGACATTTTGGATCAAAATCGAGCGTTACCCGAGACGGAATTTCAACCCTCTACAATGCTATACAAAATTCTAAAAACAAGGTCATCAACGACTCTTTAACAAAGTGGCAAACCCTCTTCGAAACGTCATCTGGTCAAGACTTGGACCGCCAAGCACCCAACCTCAAAGAACTGGCAAAACAGTACAACATCCGATCCGAAAAGTTTGATCCAAAAACAACTTTATTCTCACTCCAGACTTACTACGCCCTGATTGTCAAACTCCTCGTCTGGAAAATCCTTGCCCAGGCTCAGCGGCACCCCAGGCCATCGGCTAAACTTCTACAAATAGACGACTACCAACTTCAAGACAAAATAAAATCGTTGGAAAATGGTAGTTTACTAAACGAATTTGGCATAGGACAACTGTCTAAATGTTGTCCGTTTTCATGGTACGCCACACTCTGGTCCAAACCAATCATAGCCTTGGTTCGCGAAGTGCTCAGTCGGCTGGATTCGATACATTTCGAGCCCGAGCAGGCCGCTACAATGGACCTGCTCGGACTCCTCCATCACGAATTGTTTCCGGCCAAGGTCCGCCACCCCCTCGGCGAATACTATACGCCCGGCTGGCTAACTGAAAACTTACTAGACAAGCTTGATTACTCCGGCGAAATCCACAAACGACTACTCGATCCGTCTTGCGGATCTGGAACATTTATACTGGCCGCCATACGTCGAATCTTATCGAACCGCTCGAGCGGGAGCGATCTACGCCAATCAATACTTCAGAATGTGGTTGGGTACGATATCAACCCTCTGGCCGTAATTACCGCGCGTGCAAACTACATTCT
>Ga0180434_10002550_pt1 | contig 24109 bp, 24 predicted proteins | sample SS_ome_7_FD_132453 | JGI IMG/M metagenome (GOLD analysis project Ga0180434, IMG submission 132453) | Hypersaline lake sediment archaeal communities from the Salton Sea, California, USA - SS_1_D_2 metaG | ecosystem: Environmental > Aquatic > Non-marine Saline and Alkaline > Hypersaline >... | reverse complement strand
CTGCTTGGCAAACGATTCGTAATGCAGCCGAAGCAAAAGTAAACTGGCGATTCACTACTGAGGATGCCCGAATAAAACTGAAAAAACTATATCCATCAATTGAACTGTAACAAAACACTAGTGCCGAATCTTTTTTAGCTACTTTCTTAATCTCAGAAACAGCTTCTTTCATTCGCTTTGAAGCCTTAGCTGTTCCATTCCAGCCATAGGCCTCTCTGCGAAAGTAAGATTTAAATTTCCATTTATGTTTAACGCTCATAATTTATTATCATCTCAAAAGGTATTATAAAGTACAGATAAGATTAATTATTTCTTGTTTATTTAAGGCTCGTCCCAAAGACACGCTTTCGCTTTTTACTAATTCAACAAGCTCCTTTAACTGGGATTCTTTATATGAAACATTATTAGAGTTTAAATATTTTTTAAGCAAATTTTTGCCACATAAAACATTGATATAAAATTCCATCTCGGATTCTAAACCATAACCAAAACATCCATGAGTACCAGCTACATGAGTTCGTGTAGCATTGCCCCAAAAGGGAGTATTGTATCCCAAGAAAGAATCACCCAGTTTTTTCTTATACAGGTAGTTGAGAAACGGAGAGAATTCTGTATTCCGCAAGACATTTAATAAACTCATAATCCTGCTTTTGAAGTTTGAACGCCATAGCTATTGTCTCCTGAGTCAAATATCAATGTTATCTGCTCTATATTTTCTATAGTAATAGCGGCAGAATTATCCTCTGCGTTTCAGGCAACACATCAAAAATTGAAAAATATTTTCCCTCTGTTTTTAGCCACAAAACAGGATTTCCGCAATAAAATCTCCGTGGGGTGAAACTGGAGAGAAAAACCTGCCGCTTTCACTAATGAATGGCAACCTTGAGTCATTTAATGATATTCAGCGAGGCACAAAGATGCAAAAAGGCGGTCTTCTAGAATCTGAATTAATGACAGAAGCAGAACTTATTGCTTACCTGCGTATCCCTGAAGTCAGTAAATCAAAAGATCACCACAATGTTATCGAAAACCTCAAACGGATGCACGATTTACCTCGCATACATGTATGCGGCAAACCTCTTTACCCTCGCGAAGCCATAAAAGAGTGGATTAGAGGAAATACGATAAATGGAAAATAATCATCTTGCGCTCAGGTGTTTTGCTGGTATAATCTGGCTTAGGTTAATCCGAGCCTATACCAGCATTATAAGTCGGAAAGGAGTAAGAATAAATGAGACAGCTGGTAAAGCTCTGGAAAAGGCCGTCTTATGACGGGAAAAGTTTTACTTATTACTTGCTATATACTGATGAAAATGGCAGGCGAAAACAGAAATCACTGGGGCATACAGACAAAAGGAAAGCCGAGCGACAAAGAGCTCAATTTGAACGTGAATTAAGAATGGGCATTGTCGAGCAGGGTTCCACGAAACTCAGTGAGTTTTTGGAGGATAGCCTGAATCGAAGTCGCAGGCAAGTTCGTGAAAGTACACTCTTGGAGTATAGTATCTCAATGAGACATTTTATCAAAGTAACGGGAAATATTGATTTTCTTAAGGTTAGACACACGCATGGCGAGCGTTTCGTGCAAGCTTGTCTTGATGACGGAAATAGCCCCGCGACTGCCAATAAAAAAGTGCGTGGTATAAAGCGGCTTTTTCAGTTGGCTGTAGAAAGAGGTCAATTAGAAGAGAATCCTTTTATCCGTGTACGTCGTCCCAAACCTCCGAGACGCAAGGTTCACATTTACACAGAAGACCAATGCAGCAGATTGATAAAAGCAGCCAATGAGTTAACCATTAAAGGATGTGTAAATTGGAATATCATGATTATTGTAGCCATGTGCACTGCCATGAGGCGCGGAGAACTTCTTAATGCAACTTGGAAGGACATTGACTTTGATAAACAAACTATTGATGTTTCCCCCAAAAAAGATACAGCCTATACTTGGGAATGGCATATAAAAGATACTGATCGGCGCACTTTACCATTAACAGAGAAAGTGGTTCAGATATTGGCTGATCACCAGTCAAAACAAACTGGTGGGTATCCTTATGTGTTTATACCACCAAAGCGTTATGACCACATAAATCACTTGCGTCAAGAGGACAAATGGTCAATACGTCATGGTATATGTCCTGTCAATAATTTCACCCGGCAGTTCAAAACTATATTAAAACGTGCTGGGATTGACCATGGCGAATTCCATGATTTAAGACGGACTTGTTTGACTCGTTGGCTATGTAATGGACTTGCCGAATACGATGTAATGAATCTTGCTGGACACGCGGAATTTGAAACCACCCATAGATTCTACTTGGCGATTCGCGAAGACCTTTTGCAACGCGCTCGTAAGGCAACTGCTCAGGCAATGGGCAACACTTTTGTTGCAAATCTGTTGCAGCAGTCCTCAAAGCCTTCTGAAAGCCAAAATGAAAACTATACAAGTACCTAAAAACAAAAGACTTAACAAACGTCCCCGAGAGGATTCGAACCTCTAACCTTCGGCTCCGGAGGCCAACGCTCTATCCATTGAGCTACGGGGACTTGAGAGTACTTTGTATGCTAAAAAGTACGATTTGTCAAGGTGATTCCAACATTTCAGAATCGTGATGCTGCCATTTCGATTCAACAAAAACTAAACATATATAAAAGCCTGTAGTAAAAAATCAGCGATTCGTGCCGGAATAAAAATTATTCGTTGTGGTATTTGAATGAGATTTTTACCTTTGCACGGTAGGTCTTTATTTTGTTGTCTTCGAGGTGCATGTCCAGGTCTACCACTTCAGCGATCCGAAGGTCCTTGAGAGTCTTAGCGGCAGTTTCCACGGCGGCCTGGGCCGCCTTTTCCCACGATTCGGTACTCGTACCCACAAGCTCAATTACTTTATATACACTTGCTACCATTTTGCCCTCCTGTCATTTAACAGTTTTTATCAATTAATTATGGAAACATTACAATAATTTCCTGAAGTCGAATTTTTAACTGTTTTATATCACAAGTAAGTACAGACTTTCTCTAAGGTTAAATGGTATTTAAAAACATAGCATTTGATATCCAAGCCAAAAAGGATTTGCTTGACGAATCGTCGCCTTTGCTTTAATTTATTTATGATAAAAAATATATTCAGGAGACCGAGATGGACATTGAGGCCTTTTTATTATGCGACTGGGCAACGGACCAGTATGGGAAATTAAACGTGTTGGGGGCGTTCGATACTATTTATACAGCCAACATGCCGGCCACACATGCCACCTGTGCGATAGCAGCGCGAATACGGTTTACCCAAATCGAACAGGGCCAGCATCATATCAAAATTAACTTTATCGACCAGGACGGCAATTCAATCATTCCCACCATGGAGCACACGCTAGACGTAACTATCCGCGATGAAGACAGCTCGGTCATACGCAATATTATCCTGTATCTTCAGGGATTCAAACTTAAAGCCTATGGGGACTATCGAATTGACTTGTCCATAGACGGAAAACAGGCAAGCTCGATACCTTTCAAGGTAAGACGGGTGCCGCAAAAAAAGTGATTTCGCCAGCCGTTATTATTTTTCTTCCCATTTGCTCGTATACAAAACCAGCACCCACCCCTATTGAAGTATACGGCTTTAGAGCTTTACCGGAAATCAGTCATCTAAAAGGTGAAAAAAACATTGAAAAATAAAGTTTTTTAGGTATTTCAGCATCTCTGGTGTATACGAAATCCAATAGAAAACCTCGAATTTTAACTTAACAAAGGATTTTACTGATAAAAAATCATACTTTCGCTGCCTTAAAATTGTAATAAATCGTTGTTTTTTCCATTTGAAAATAGCTATAATATTATCCAAAACTCATCCTGAGAGCGAAGGTTATGAAACAGGCGACGAATAAAAAAAATGATACTGAATTATTCGAACGATTCTGTTCGGGGGAGGAAGCTGCATTCCAGGAGCTCGTAGAGCGTTACCGGAACAGTTTGTATATGTTTTTATCGCAGTTTTTGAACCAGAGAGACTTGGTTGAAGACGTTTTTCAGGAAACGTTTCTGCAGCTTTACGTCAGCAGGGACAGCTTTGATATGAGCCGTCCTTTACGCCCCTGGTTATTTACTATAGCCGCAAACAAGGCAAAAGATACCCTACGTAAACAGCAGCGAACCTCCGCAATGCCTATAGGAACAGTAGCTGATTCCGGAGATATGTCTTTTGATGATGTCTTGAATAGCATTGATTCGCATGGTATCACCCCCCTGGATAATTTGTCAAAAGATGAGCTTTCCGCTCAGGTTAGGGAAATTATAGGGAATATGCCGGAAAATCTTCGAGAAATTTTAATTTTGGCCTATTTTAACAAATTTTCTTACAAACAAATGGCTGATATCCTAAGTATACCAATAGGTACGGTCAAAAGCAGGCTGCATACGGCCGTAGGCCGGTTTAGTAAGGAATGGAAGTCCAAAGATGGTCAAAAGAAAAGGAATAAAGAATGACGAAGCCGTTAAATAATGAGCAGAAAGAGCTTATTTTTAACTACTGTATGGGGTTGACAAACCAGGAAGAAAGTGCTGAAGCAGATCATTTAATATTTAGTAATGAACAAGCCCAGGAAATTCATTCAAAGTTACAAAATATCCTACAACCGCTTGAACAAACTGAGTTTGAAAATTGTCCGGACTCTCTTGCGGAGAGGACTGTGTCTCGCTTGAACAAGGCTGCGCGCGATGGCCAGGAAAGGCTTGAATCACTGCTTGCAACCGAGCAGACGAAAACCATTAAATTAAGAAGTCCTGTTTACAATTTCGGAAAAGTGCTTGCAGCGGCGGCTGCGATACTGATATTTGCCGGTCTTTTTTTCACTTCTACAAATTACATGCGTCATCATTCCTGGAATCAGCAGTGTAAAATTCAGCTAAGTAACATTTATTCTGGCTTACAAAATTATATGTTAGACTACGACGGAAAAATGCCCTGTACCGGCATGCAAGAAGGCCAGCCCTGGTGGAAGGTGGGTTATCAGGGAGATGAGAATTCATCAAACACCCGCAGAGTATGGCTGCTCGTAAAAGAAGGTTATGTTAAAGACCTTCGTAACTTTAGATGTCCGGGCAATAAGAAATCACGTGAATTGGAGCCTTTACTTTCAAATATAGATATTGACAAATTTAATGATTTTCCTACACGCTGGCATATTACTTACAGTGTCAGATTACGTTGTCCCACCTCAGCAACCGAAGAAACAAAAGGACAAAAAGTGCTGATTGCCGATTTAAACCCCCTTTTTGAACAGCTTCCTGAAGACTATTCCGGTCAGCTCATTCTCAAACTGGACGACAAATTAAGGAATCTCAACAGTATCAGCCACAACCGCAAAGGACAAAATGTTTTATTTTATAACGGCGGTGTAACGTATACGAAAGAGCGTCATACGAACATTTCCCAGGATGATATTTACACACTCAGAGATACTGAGATTTACAGGGGAATAGAAATTCCTACCACCGAATCAGACGACTTTCTTGCACCCTAAAAAAGCCAAATGACCTTAATCAACATTTCCAGTTATATTTTTCATACAAATAGCTGCGTTTCTTTTCAGCCTTTCAAAGCCAAGACGATGAATGGGTGAGTTCACGAAGTGCTCATCAAACTGCTGTTTATCAAGTTCAAGTACGTCTTTTAAGTCTATTTGTCCCCTTTCCGGAAAAAATCTGATGTCTGAGTTCTTACAAACTGGCGCAGCGCGCTGATAGGGACACACAAGAAGGCATTGCTCGCAGCCAAAAAGCTTGTTCTCGATTTTCGGCTTCAGGTGTGCGGGTATCTGGTATTTGTGTTCAATCGTCAGATAACTTATACATAAACGTGCATCGAACGTGCCGTCTTTTTTTAAGGCCCCGGTTGGGCAGGCTTCAATGCATTGATTACAATGTGAACATGTTATTGAAGGAAAATATTCATTTTTTTCTCCAATGATGGCTGCAAAAGGAGGGTCAGGTTTTAAATCAAGATTTGTAATAATTTCAGCGAGAAAAAGCTGGGGACCAAGTTTAGGATTGATGAGCATATGGTTTTTTCCAACGAATCCCAGACCGGCCCTTTGGGCAAGTTCGCGCTCAGCAATCGGAACCGAATCAACGCAGATTTTAAAATCAAACGTTCGACCGACGAACTCACTCAAAAAAATCACAAACCATCTTAATTTGTTTTTTATAAATTGATGGTAATCCTCATACAAAGCATAGGATACAATCTTTCCGCAATTTCTATTCTTTGGATTCGTTTTCAATTCAGGAGGTTTGTAATTCAATCCAAAACAAATAATTGACTTTGCGTTAGATAAAAGCCTTTCGGGGCTGAACCGTTTATCGATGTTTTTTTGCAGATAATACATGTCCGCAGCACAGCCGTCATCAAGCCAATGCACGAATGACTCCATGGACGCGGGCTGTAACGGTGCAACACTTGTAATCCCAACCACATCAAAACCAATATCAATCGCCTTTTGCTTTATCCTGCTTTCAACACTCATAAGAACAGGATACATAAATTTGGGAAATTTGGCCACACCTTCTAATAGATTAAAGTGATTCAATAATCTTTATCATCAAGAACGCCATCTTTCATAATAGGCACTATTTTAAAGTCATTGCTATCAACAACAGGCCAATCAGGCATTGGATTGTCTGACCGCATTACTTGTGGTGTTATCAGGATAGTCAGAACATTGTGAGTAACGTAGCGTTCCTCTTTTCTAAAAAGAGGACCGAAAAGAGGCAAATCTCCAAGCAAGGGGACTTTTTTTGTTTTATAGCCCATTTCCTGCTGTCTTAATCCACCGATAACAAGTGTCTGTCCCTGCTCAACGTTAACTTCGTTGGTGGATTGTCTGGTGGTCAGCTCAGGAAGCCCGGCGTCTCGGGTAAATCTGAAATTTCCAACCTTGACATCCGCCTTCAGGTTAATCTGACCGTTTGGAAGAAGAGTAGGAGTAATACGTCCAACCGTATCAGCGGTAATATCGCTTTTTTTGACGATGGGCCGACCGGCAACATCAAAACCCTCATTAAAGAAGTAATTTAGCGTTTTTCTAATCTGTATAACTGACTCTTTACCGCTCATAGCAACTGGTCGAGGATTTGCCAGAATAGTGCCTTTTCCATCTTCAATAAGAGTGTTAAGCCGAATGAAGAATTCTCTAGGCAGCCGCCCTACTCCCTGGTAAAGCGAAGTACCAACACCCGGTATAGTAGCAATCTCGTCGAGAGCCCCGCTTGGCTGACCAACCCTTAAATCTAAATCCGGACCCACATGAGGATAAACCTGGACCGGTGAACCCTCAGGCTGGAAAAATCCGAAATGTCCCTCTACATAGGTCCAGTCAAGACCAAGAACCCTGTTTGCCTCATCGGACAGCTCTATGGCCAAAAAGTCCACAAGAACTTGAGGCGGCTTTGTATCAATCAGCTCTAAATCCTTTTTAAAAGCTTCATAGACATCAGCAGGACCTTTGAAAAGAATGGTGTTTCGAGAGGGATTAACCGAGAAATAGGCACTATATTCATCAGCCAATGAACTTGATGCCTCTTCTACAGTCATATGCTGAGGTTCTATGGTCTTTGCAATATATCCAAGGAACAGGTTGTCATCTTGCTGAACCAACTGATCGATAATATCCTCTTCAAGTTCTTCATCCGCTGCATGTACTGCCTGTGTTTCTTCCTGAGAATGGAGACGAGCCAGAGCAATTTGAGAACCTGCAAATGCTCTTTCGACTGGAGGGCCGATGTACTCAGAGGCTTTAGCGGAAACGAGCCTGTCCGGAAGATCCAGACGATACACATCAGGCTGATAGACCTTGTCTTCTGCGCTGATAATTTGAGCGACAGTGAGCAGAATAGAACGATTGTCCGGTGAGATGGAAATATCTGCAATGTCTCTTCTCCGAGATGAACCGAGGATATTTAATCTGTCCTGGTCCTCATCATAATCCAGGATATCTTCAATCTTACCGCTTTCCATATCATAAATACTGATGATAGAGTGAGGGCTTTCGTATTGAGGACTTGCGGGCCAGTTTCGGACAGTCATTCGCGATATCAGCATTATTATTTTAGTACTGTCATATGACCATTTTACGGAGCGAAGCCAGTTGTATTTGCTGTCAACATCAGGATAAGATGAAACAATAGATTTATACCCGCCGTTGATCGGATCAACTAAATAATATGTATGTATCCTGTTTCCCTGGTTATCGAATCTGTCACCATTACCGAGAATCCAACGACTGTCCCATGACCAGTATAATGAATTAAGATTGAGTTGCTTCTCTGTCGACGGTGAAGATGCATTGGTCAGATTGATGGATTCGGTGCCGTCCGGACGGGCAATAAAGCAATCTTCACGGTAGAGATCTCTTTCTGTCTGTGTCATATCGATACTGCTTGTAAAAGCTACCCATTGTCCATCAGGACTCCAGCGGGGGCTGCGTGTCATAACTGACTGAGTGCCGATATCAGTTAGCATATAAACTTGTCTTGCCTCCGGGTCCGTGGTCGCAATGTCGAAATTCTGTCCGCTGGCTTCCAACTGTAAACATAATTTTGGTGGTAATTGATAATTCCACTTGGGGTCACCAGCTTGTCCTCTTTCGGGTAATAACCGCCATTTTTTGCCGGAGGCAACCTCAGCGACCCAAAGTTGTTTTGACCTTGAAGGTCCGAACTCGACGATATACGATACATATCTATCATCCGGAGACCAGAAAGGTCCATCATCTTCATCCAGGGCTTGTCGGGTGGATGGTGATGAAAGAGCAGTCGTTTTTTTTGAATCCAAATCGTAGATATAGACCTGTGCCTGGCTCTGAGAATCAGATGCATTTGAAAATAAATAAGACAATTTCCTGCCGTCCCAGGACCATTCAGCAAAATAAGGGCTTCCGATTTCAGTGATTGCCTGTTGATTTATACCATCAGAGTTCATAATCATAAGCTGTTTTTGTGTCTCGGTTTCTTGTCGAAGGTAGGCAATTTTATCCCCTTTATAGGACCAGCCAACTGCCGTGGAGCGACCATCGCTTGTCAGGGGGGTAAGTCTCACGCCTGGTGCAATATATTCTGCACTTGCATTCGAAAAGAATATAAACGACAAACTCAAAAAAAAGATAAGATAAAATACTCTTTTGCCTGATAAATGGTATTTCATAAATAGAAACCTTAATTGACCAACATCTCATATAGATGAATAACAAACAACCAATCCCTTAATAACGGCCACTTTTGGGGGAAGCAACCATTCCGATTCTATAACATCCTGACCTCAAAGTCAATATGTAATTCCTGGTTACAAGTGTTCAATCACCAGTTAAATATTTGCAACAACTTTGAAAAGCCATTATCATGATTACCTTGTTTGATTCAGGAGAAAACTGCTAATGGAAGACAATATAGTCGGTATTATAAGCGGTACGGGACTTGGCGATGCATTAAGTCAACAGTTAGCCTCAGGAGAGCATTGTGTCGTCGATACTCCCTTCGGCAGACCCAGCAATAAGATTCTTGTTGGAAACATCGGTGAAGCTAAAGTGGCCTTTCTCAATCGTCACGGTGAAGGCCATATTCATTGTCCCAGCATGGTCCCGTATGCGGCCAACATTTTTGCCCTAAAAAAATTGGGTGTAAAAACGGTACTTGCCACCGGTGCAGTGGGATCGCTTCGAGATGAGATTGCTCCGGGGGATTTGGTTGTGGTTGACCAGTTTATTGATAAAACGTTTAAACGTACCAACAGTTTTTTCCTCGACTTCGGAGCTGTGCATTGTGAGTTGGCTGAACCATGTTGCACTCGAACGGGAAAGATGCTTTTTGAAACCTCAGAAAAAATTAATATCAAAACACATCCTTCCGGCACATATGTCTGTATGGAAGGTCCTCAATTTTCAACGAGGGCCGAGTCAAGGATGCACCGTACCTGGGGGGCAGACGTTATCGGCATGACCGGCATGCCGGAAGCAAAGTTGGCCAGAGAAGCCCAGATGTGCTATTCACTGGTTGCGCTGGTCAGTGATTATGACTGCTGGCGAGAACATAAGACGGACCAGCAAACGCTCCTTGAAGAGATAATGAGTAATTTGAAAAAAGCGACGTATAATTGTCTTCAGTTGATAGAAGCGGTCTTATCAAATAAAAGAGAGCTGCTTTATAACGATTGCTCCTGTAGAAAAAGTCTTGACTTGGCGGTTTGGACAGATACCAATAAAATAAATAAAGAGCTAAAGAAACGACTCAAAATACTTTTTAAATAATTAACAAACAACCTCTTGACAAATATCAGCGTTTTGTTTATTTAGCAACCTTTGGTAAACCCAAACAAACTATCAATTTTCAGATACAATACGACAGGCAGCTGAACATAAAGATTAACTGTCTCAATGCATTGTTCAAAATTAATTTTAATGTGAAAGGACATAAAGATGAAATATAGAGGTAGTACACTTTTAACTTTACTCGTTTTATTTTCAATGATCATTGTTGGCTGTGAAGAAGAAAAGATTGTAGAAGTAGAAACACCGAGCGAGAAGCAAGCGCGGCTCATAGCGATAGAAAACGCCCAACTTAAGGAAAAAATTAAAGAATTAAACAGTACAATGCAAAGACAAATAAGAAAATATGAAGGTAAAATCAAACAATTAGATAAGTCGCTTGAAAGTTCTCAAAAGATAAATACAGAATTGCAGAATCTTCTTCAGGACGAAAGTAATTGGAAACAGTTTAATGAATTTATGGCTACTATATCTGAGACCTTGGAAGCTGAGAACGAACGACTTCGAAAAGAAAACGAAAATTTTGAATCACAAATTGAACAGCTGAAAGAACGTGTTGCAGAACTCGAAGCAACGTTGTAAAGAAACATATTTTTATAATGTGGAGAAATTATCAATTGAAAAATGTTTTTAGCAGCCTATGTTGGAAATTTTAATTTCTATTTTGGGTATTTTTTTTCAAAGCAGCCTCAATTAAACCTAAAAACATCGGTTGTGGCGTGAGCGGTCTTGAGGTCAGGCAGGGATGTGCCTGGGTTCCAATAAAGTAAGGATGCTCCGGTAACTCCAGAATTTGCATAATGGGTTGATTCGGAGCTTTGCCGGAAAATTTCATACCTGCTTTTTCAAGTGTTTCTATATAGCGAGGGTCAACCTCGTATCTGTGCCTGAAGCGCATTCTGACCGAATTCCTTCTGCCGAACAGTTTCCACGCAAGGGTGTCTTCTTTAACCTCAATATCTCTTCCACCAAGACGCATATTACCTCCCAATCCTTCTATTTTCTTCTGTTCAGGAAGTATATCGATAACAGGCTCTGAACATCCCGGTTCTATTTCGTTAGAATTGGCCTTTTTTAGGCTGCAAACATTTCGAGCGAATTCTATTACAGCCATTTGAAAACCGAAACAGATTCCCAGATACGGAAGATTATTTTCACGTGCGTATTTGACACAAGAGATTTTTCCTTCTGCGCCTCGTGTTCCAAACCCTCCGGGAACGATGACACCGTCAAGTTCACCAAGACAATCTGCCGCATTTTTATCATCCACTTCAGTTGTGTCGATCCACTTGATATTAACATCCGCTCCGAGAGCGATTCCGGCATGTTCGAGTGCATTAATAATAGAAGCATAACTATCACGGACCGTTGTATATTTTCCAGTAATCCCAATATCTATTCGGTGCTTCGCCGTTCCAATTTTGTCCGTGAATTCAGACCATCGCGCCCAGGCTTTTCGTTCTTTTCGAAGGTCGAGACGCTCTTCGATTTTCAATAACTTCGCTACGGCAAAATCCAGGCCCCGCTCGCGAAGCATGGTGGGTATGGTATAAATACTCGCCGAATCCGGCAAAGAAATAACGTGTTCAAATGGTACATTACTGTAGACGCTTATTTTTTGCCTTACGGTATCGGTTACGGGAGAAGCCGCCCTGCAGGCAATGATGTCAGGTTGCACACCAAGCTGCATAAGCTGTTTGATTCCGAGTTGAGCCGCTTTGGATTTTTGCTCACCCAGTGTCTGAGGCTTCAGTATGTATGTCAGAGCAACAAAGCAACTGCTGTTCGGCCCTTCCTCATAAGCAAGTTCCCGTATAGCCTCAATGAAGTAGGCGTTTTCCAGGTCGCCGACGGTTCCGCCAATTTCTACGAAGACAATATCGGCATCAGAGTCCATGGCCAACTGTCGGAGCTTTAATTTGACCTCACCGGTAACATGCGGAATCATCTGTACATCACGGCCCAGGTAATCCCCGTGGCGTTCCTTCTGAAGAACGGCGCTGAATATCTGGCCGCTTGTTGTGAAATTCGCACGTGAAAGATTCTGGTCAAGCATGCGCTCATAGGTTCCCAGATCCATATCACATTCCATCCCGTCATCGAGGACAAACACTTCACCGTGGCGGAAGGGATTAAGTGTACCGGAATCGATATTAAGGTAACCTTCGAGCTTGATAGGCGAAACATTGAGTCCCTTGTCCTGCATAAGCTTGGCCAGACAGGATGAAAAAATACCCTTACCCAGTCCGCTAATAACCGTGCCCAGTACAAAAACATATTTCGTTCTGCCCTTCTGATATCCTTGCGGGACGGGCGAGAAAAATTCACTCTCTGTTGAAATATTACTGACCGAAGCTAATAAATCCTTTTGTTCCGACATTCATCAACCTTATAAATCATTTTAAAATAATTAATTCTTCATTCTTTTAACAAACTCGGCATATTGTTCAGGAGTGTCAATGCCGTCGGCCGTATGTCTCACTTTTCCTACGAGAATAGAAAAGCCGTGTTCTATCACGCGAAGTTGTTCAAGCTTCTCTATCTTCTCAAGCCTGGTTTGAGGTAATTTGGTAATTTCCATTAAAAAATCTTTTCGGTAAGCATAGGTCCCTATATGGCGAAGATACTCCCGTGCCGGACCTATGCCCCGGACCTTTCTGTTGTACGGAATCGGTGAGCGCGAAAAATAAATCGCTCTGCCTCTGTTGTCGGTAATGACTTTTACGATATTAGGATTAGCAACTTGTCCGGAATTTTCGAAGTCCGTGGCCAAGGTAGCCATTAGAGCATCCGGATGCTCAACAAGAAGCCGACCAAGAAAATCAATGTTGTCCGGGTCAATTTCCGGCTCGTCGGCCTGGATGTTGATAACAATATCACACTCCAGATCGCTGACAGCCTCAGCGATCCGGTCGGTGCCGGACTCATGATCCTTTGATGTCATTATACATTCCGCACCGAACGACTGAGCGGCCTCTGCGATCTTCTCATCATCAGCGGCGATGATAACCCGGACGGGCAGTTTTGCTTCAGATGCTTGTTCCCAGGTATGCTGGATAAGGAATTTACCGGTGTCTTTGGCGAGAACTTTCCCGTGGAATCGTGTCGAATTGTAACGAGCAGGAATAACAATTACTATTTTCACATTTTATTCCCGGCAGCAGCAATCTATTCAAATAACCACTGCCCGCGTATGTTAAGATAAAATTAGTTGAATGTCAATATGTAAAATTGAAAAAATAGGATTTATCATTTAACTACTATCAAATGCTGAAAAGGGGTTTAAGAACGATTGTTTCAGATGGTATGAAAAACGTATGTACAAAGGTCTGATAAAAAACATGAAACAGTGAAAAATATCAATCATGCGTTAAAAAATTACAGAATGATAAAAATCTCCTTGACAAATTCTCATAATAATATTCTAATAGATTTATTATGAGGCATATATATCGCGACAACCTGAGAAACTGGTGGTGGCCTGCGGATTAAAATATCCGACAGGTGTGCGATAATTTGCCATTTACAATTTGGAAATAGATATTGAAACAACCTGTCGGTATGGCAGGTTGTTTTTTTATTGTATTTATGGCAAAAATAAGCTAAAAATCGCTGATTAGAACTAAGTTATGGAAAATTATAGACAAATAATACAAAATGCCCAAAGCGGGCAGATAATACCTATCGTCAAACAGATAGATATGCAGGATCCCGTTGACTTCTTCGCGAAGCTAAGCGACTACGGCCGGGCTAAAAACTGCTGTCTATTTGAATCAAAAGAACACCTTGAAGAAAATGCGCTGAGTTTCGGCACCGCACGTCCTGCTTTGTACCTGACTGGCAAAGAAAATCAGTTTCATATCAAGGCACTTAGCAAAACCGGTCAGCGAATGCTCGAATACCTGAGTACCGATGGAAGAGAAAGGTTCGATTTTTGCCAGTCAATAGATTTCAGTGATGAAGAAATTTCCGGCCGAATTATGCGAAGCGATAAGCTCGTCGACGAGCAGGCACGATTGCAAAGCACAAATCAAATGGATGTGCTTCGTGCTGTCGCCTTTTCGTTCCGTCTGGCAAGCAAGCCGTTTCGGGTCACATGCGGATTGCTCGGCGCGCTGAGTTATGATTTTATCGACCAATTCGAGAAGTTGCCGGCCAACAAAGATGATTTGCTGGATAATCCTGATTATGAACTCTACTTTGCAGATAACATCTTTTTGATAGACCATGAAGCAGAGAGAGCTTATGTGATTGTTAATGTAATGATTACGAACGGAGACAGAGAAGAGGCCATTGAACAAGCACAAGACTGCTTCGATTATTACAATAATATTGCACGCTTTGATATACCAACCGGAAGAATGTGCAGTGACAATCTGACACCGGCATCGACGGATACCATCCAAGAAGAATATGAAGAAATGGTTAAACAGGCTAAACAGCATATTCTTGATGGTGATATATTTCAGGTTGTATTAAGCCGAACAATAACCGAACCCTGTCCGGATGAACCACTCGACGTTTATAAACGGCTTAGGGTTTTGAATCCATCGCCCTATATGTTTTATCTCAACACTCCGAATACCGTTTTGATGGGGTCAAGTCCAGAATTGAACCTGCGGGTCAGCGGCAAAGATACACGTTATGTTGAAATACGTCCTATTGCGGGTACAAAACCGAGAGGTAAAATTGGAAATGAGGTTGACCTTGATACAGACTACAGGTATGAGGCGGAACTCAAAATTGACAAAAAAGAGCTGGCTGAGCATATGATGCTGGTTGACCTGGCCCGAAACGATATAGCCCGTGTTGCCAAACCGGGCAGTCGTGTTGTTACAGAGCTTTTAATTGTGGAAAAATATGAGTCCGTTCAGCACTTGGTAAGCAATGTAAAAGGGGAATTGGCAACCGACTTAGATGCCTTGAATGCTTACCTGGCGACGATGAACATGGGAACTCTCACGGGAGCACCAAAAATCGAAGCGATGAAGATTATCCGACAACTGGAAAAAACCAAGCGCGGCTATTACGGAGGCGCAGTGATGTACTTAACTGTGGACGGTCAGTTCGACAGCTGCATCACCATACGGAGTCTTCAAGTCAAAGACCATACGGCATATATACGTGTGGGTGCGGGCATCGTACATGACAGTGTACCGAAGACGGAATTTGAAGAAACCGAGCATAAAGCAGGCTCTTGTTTGCGTGCAATACGCGGGGAATAGAAAAATGGAAAAGAAAAGCAGAAAAGTACTCTTTATCGATAACTTCGACTCCTTTACCTATAACTTAGTAGATGATTTTTGCAAGCGAGGCTGTGTCGCGAAAGTCTATCGAGCAGATACTGAACTCAATGTCCTAAAGCAGATTGTCGATGAATTCGAACCGGACCTTCTTGTAATTTCACCCGGACCGGGAACACCGGACACAGCGGGCATCTCCCTGTCAGCCGTAGAATATTTCAAAGACAAGCTGCCGATATTCGGAGTCTGCCTCGGCCACCAGGTCATTGCTCAGCATTTTGGCGGAAACATCAATCATGCTCCCGAACCAATGCATGGAAAACCTTCACGTGTCGTTCACAACGGAAAGGGTATCTTCGAAGAAATTGAAAACCCGCTGCAGGCAGGACGATATCACAGTCTTTGCGCAATTGAACTTCCTGACTGTCTTGATGAAACGGCCGAATTCGAAGGTGTTGTAATGGCAATTGAGCATAAGACTCTGCCGATTTTCGGTGTCCAGTTTCATCCTGAAAGCATATTAACTCCCGCCGGCGGTAAATTAATCGAAAACATTCTCAAAATTGCAGAACAAAGCAAACAAAAGGAAAAAGCGTAATGTCAACAATCACGGAATATCTCGAAATCATTCTGGAAGGTAACGACCTGACATTTAAACAGGCAAAAAAACTGCTTGATACGGTATTCGAAGGAGACGTGGCGGATGTCCAAATTGCCGCATTCCTGGCGGCTATGAGACTCAAAGAAGCAACTCCGGAGGAAATAGCCGGTCTTGCAAAATCTCTTCGTAACCATGCGGTTCCGGTAAAAGCAAACGTAGAGAACCTGATTGATACCTGCGGAACCGGCGGAGCCAGGACTAAAATATTTAATGTCTCTACAGCGTCGGCGCTTGTGGCAGCGGGAGCCGGAGCGTATGTAGCGAAACACGGCAACCGCGGTATTACCAGCAAGTGTGGTTCTGCAGATGTCCTTGCTAAACTTGGTGTAAAAATAGACGCGTCGCCGGAGATTATTGCCCACTGCATCGAAGAAGCTCATATCGGCTTTATGTTTGCTCCCTTATTTCACCCGGCAATGAAATTTGTCCAGCCGATACGTAAGAGTCTTGATTTCAGAACGGCATTTAATATCTTAGGACCACTGGCAAATCCCGCCGGTGCTGCCTCTCAAGTAATGGGCGTTTATAGCGAGCATCTTCTCGACAGCATCATCGAAACACACAAAATCCTTGGAACCAAACGGGCGTTAGTCGTTCACAGCAGCGGTCTTGATGAAATAAGTATCGCAGGCCCGACGAAAATACGAAAGCTGGAGGACGGGAAAATAACCTCTATGGACCTGGAACCATCGGACTACGGTATAAGCAAAGGCAGCATAGATGACCTGAGGGGTTCCGATGCTGAAACAAACGCAAATATCATTAAAAATATTGTATCAGGCAACGAAAAAGGACCTAAAAAAGATATGGTTGTAATCAATGCAGCGGCAGCAATCATCGTCTCAGATATTGCCTGTGATTTTGCTTCGGCAATAAAAGTTGCACAGCGCTCAATCACCGAAGGCAAGGCCTTAGCGTGCCTTGAAAAACTTGTGGAAATTTCAAATCAGGATGAACAATAAAAAATGAGTAGACAATAAATGCTGATTGTTAAAGTAAAAATTTGTGGGATAACCAACTATGAAGACGCCCAGGCAGCGATAGATATGGGCGCGGATCTGTTAGGTTTTAATTTTTATCCTGAAAGTCCGCGATATCTAAAACCTGAAAAGGCAAAGCAGATCATTCAAAGGATTCCTGCTTTCATCGATATGGTCGGTCTTTTCGTGAATTCAACAATGGATGATATTCATGAGATAGTCAATATTTGTCACCTTGACTGGATTCAGTTGCACGGAGACGAGACTTCGGATTTCTGTAAAGAGTTTCGAACACATAATATTAAAACAATGAAAGCGATACGCGTCAGAGACCATACCGATGTCGAGAAGGTGAATGATTATTTTACAGATGCAATCTTACTTGATGCATTTGACCCAGATAAATACGGAGGTACGGGAATTACCTTTGACTGGAATGTAGTGGGTCATATAAATAAACGAGTATTTCTTGCCGGAGGTATTAATCCGGAAAACGCCGAGAAAGCGGTACGACTGGGTGTATATGGAATCGATATTTGTAGCGGGATTGAATCGGAACCCGGCAAGAAGGACCATGAAAAAATGAAAAAGTTGTTTGAAAATATTCATCATTTAAGAGCATAAAAGGAACAAGTATGAAATTTAAAGGCAGATTCGGAGAGTATGGCGGTTTTTATGTGCCTGAAGTACTGATACCGGCACTCGAAGAACTTGAAGAAGCATTCTATAATTTTTATGAAAACCCGGAGTTCGTTTCCGAACTCAATGGCTTATTAGCCAATTATGCCGGCAGACCCACGCCGCTTTATCATGCAAAACGATTTAGTGAATATGTCGGATTTCAAGTCTATCTCAAACGTGAGGATTTACTTCACGGCGGAGCTCATAAAGTAAACAACACTCTTGGTCAGGGGCTTTTAGCTAAATATATGGGTAAAACAAAACTGATTGCAGAAACCGGGGCAGGCCAGCATGGACTCGCGACAGCTATGATTGGAGCCCTGTTCGGAATGGAAACAAAGATATTTATGGGTGTCACCGACATCGAACGTCAAAGCGTCAATGTCCACAAGATGAAGCTGTGCGGGGCCGAAGTTATCGGCGTCGAAGGCGGGACAGGAACATTGAAAGATGCGATAAACGAGGCCCTGCGGTATTGGACGGCTAATGTAACCGATACGTTTTATCTTTTCGGTTCGGCATGCGGGCCTCATCCATACCCCACAATCGTCAAACAGTTTCAAACCTGCATCGGTAAAGAAACACGCCTGCAATGTCAACAGCAGCTCGGACGGCTGCCGGATATAATTGTCGCCTGCGTTGGAGGCGGAAGTAACGCAATCGGGATATTCAGTAGTTTTTACGAGGATAAAGATGTACGCCTTATCGGTGTGGAGGCAGGCGGAAAAGGTATCAACACAGATGAACATGCCGCCACGCTTGTTGCAGGCAGAGTCGGAATACTGCACGGGGCAAAAGCATACCTTCTGCAGGATGAGCAGGGTCAAATAAAAGAAACCGAATCCGTCAGTGCAGGCCTAGACTATCCCGGTGTGGGACCTGAACATTGTCTGTTAAAAGACACCGGCCGGGCTGAATATGTTGCTACCGAAGACGAGAATGTCTTAGATATGTTTGAACTGCTCAGCCAGACAGAGGGAATACTGCCTGCACTGGAAAGCGCCCATGCTCTGGCGTATCTACGCACATTAAAAGGACAATTTAATCAAGATTTCATTGCTGTGGTTAATCTTTCAGGCAGAGGCGATAAAGATGTAGGCATTGTTGAAAGCCATCGGCCCATAATGAAATAATGGAAATAAAAGTTGCATTGAAGGAAACTATGAAAACATACAAAGAGACTTTTTCACAATTAAATGAAATAAAACGAGCAGCCTTAATCCCCTTTTTTGTGATTGGAGACCCCGATTACCAGACAAGTTTGTCCATTGTAAAAACTGCGGTTGATGCCGGTGCGGACATCCTGGAATTGGGTATTCCTTTTTCAGACCCTATCGCAGACGGGCCAACTATTCAAAAGGCAGACATCCGAGCGGCCGAAAGTGGAATGGACGTTACTAAATCCTTGGAATTTATCGAAACAATCAAAGATTACAAAGACATTCCTATTGGATTGCTGATGTATTACAATCTCGTATACCAATACGGCCTGGAAAAATTCTTTAACGATTTCCGCAAAGCGGGAGTCAACAGTGTGTTAGTGGCAGACTTATGCATTGATGATTCCGAAGAAATATACGATGCGGCCGTATCTACTGGCCTCGACTCCGTGTTTATGATAACACCAAATACCAAAGAAGACAGAATGAAACAAATAGCTTCAAAAACCACGGGGTTCATCTATACGGTCACTGTCCTCGGCGTAACGGGCAGCAGGGAAACACTTTCTGAGAAGGTTAGAGGGCTGGTCAAAAATTTAAAAAGGCTCACAAGTGTCCCGGTTTGCGTTGGCTTTGGCATAAGCAAACCTGAACACGCCGCTGCCATAGCATCAGCAGGTGCCGATGGTGTCATTATTGGTTCCAAATTGGTAGGTATGATAGAAGAAAACCTTCAAAACAGGGAAAAAATGCTCAACAACATTTCCTCATTTCTTTCCAACGTCCGAAAGGCACTCGAGCAAGTCAGCCGTTGAGAAGTATATTCTCATTAAAATAATCTTTAAATATTTTAAACATATAGAACATTAAGGATAAATACAATGAGCAGAATACTTTATATCCAGGCTTCGCCACGAGGTGGAAGGTCCAAATCAATTACTGTCGCTAATACGTTTGTTCAAACCTATAAAGAAAAAAATCCATCGGTTGAGATAGACCGGATAAATATTTTTGAAGAAGACTTGGCTGACTTCGGACCTCTGGCTGTAAAAGCTAAATACACCGTTATGCACGGCAAATCACATACTTCGGAAGAAATACAAGCATGGCAAGACGTTGAAAAAGAAATAGAACGATTCAAAGCCGCCGACAAGTATATATTCGCCGTTCCCATGTGGAATTTCAGCATACCCTGGCGGCTCAAGCAGTACATCGATATTTTAGTGCAACCGGCCTATACATTCACAGTCAATGAAGATGGATATAAAGGGCTTCTGGAGAATAGGAAAGTGTTCATAAGCTATGCCCGAGGCGGTGATTATTCCAGCGAACAGTCGCAGGATTATGAGATGCAATCCAAATACCTTGAATTGATACTCGGATTCATGGGCCTGACAGATATTATTTCGATCAAGGTTGAACCAACACTTGAGGCGGGTCCCGACATGGCAAACGAAAAATTAAAGCAAGCAAAAACCAAAGCCAAGAAAATGGCACTTGATTTTTAGCCGAAAAATAAAAACTCACAACTCCAGACGTTGGAAAAGTGACCTTTCAATTAAAACAAGACGCTTGACACCACCTAAAATTTCCGGATATAAAGACTAACAGAAAGACCTTACACCAGTCTCAATGAAATGAAATTCTCAGATTTTGGTACTTGTTCGGTCTTTTTCCTTCTTTATAATTTCTCGAATCTCTGCGACACCTTCATGAATCAAGCAGCGCTGCCTAAGACTGCCCAAGATATTCATAAAGTTTATATAGGCATCATAGGGAGAATCGTACGGATTAAAGTATTTGTGAACATCTCCGTCGGCAAACCACTTGGTGCACATATAATAAAAATGGTCTGATGTCTGCAACCGGCGCCAATCATCTAAAAGCTTGGCATCATTAGTCTTCCTGACTTTATCTTCAAGCACGTAAAGTTCATGGAGAGCATTAGATTGCATCGCATTGCCCAGCCACGCTGAGACGTCTCTTTCAGTATCGGCCCAACTGATTAAATGCGGTACATCGATAACACCAACCGGCTGATATGATTGGACAACTTCACTGGGGGTCTTAAAATCATTATCGGGATGCTTAAAAATTTCCTCAGGCAGATGCCGAAGAAAGTCAAAAATTCCGGTGTCTTTCCACTGATGCTCTCCAAAGGTTTCATAATCCATAAATAAATTGACAACATATCCGTTACCGTTGACACTGCTTACCCAATTACCGAATTTATCCGCCGTCAAAGGCCACTGCTGCCATCCTCTGTTTGAGAATCTGAAGGCAATATCATCGCTTAGCCAGTAATTCTTGAGCAAAAGTTTTAATTTTTCACAACCTTTGGGCTGGTAAACGAAATTCGGGCTTCGATATCCAAGAATATGGTCGGCGCCTTCGGTAATTACAGCATCGAAGCAATTCATCGACTCAATAAGCAACGCCAAATCGTTGTCATAGATAAGCTCGGTATTTCTGAATATATGCGGCGTCTGCCCAAAGTAGTTTTCAATCGTCTTAATATGTTTTTCCGTTTGTTCAACAAACTCATTATGAGAGGAAATATAGCTCAGACTGTGGTAGTAGGTTTCCGCCAGAAATTCGACACATCCCGTACGTGCCAGTGCATCGAATGTACTCATCACTTCAGGGGCATAATCAAGAAGCTGCTCAATCAACACTCCTGTAATGCCATAAGCAATTTTAAACCGACCGTCGTATTTGTTTATCAAATCGAGCATAAGCCGATTGGTCGGCAAATAACATTTGTTCGCTACCTTTCTGCATATCTGTGCATTCTTTTCGTCATTGAAATAATGCTCGTGCTGATCAAATACCGTATAATGCCTTAAGCGCATGGGTTGGTGAACCTGAAAATAGAAGCATACTGAAGCCATAATTTGCTATCCCGTGATATCCCTGAATCCTTTTCTACCCTTTTTAATTTTCCTCTTAGACCGAAACTAAAGACTGCTCATAAATTTTAAGGCACTTTGCGGCAGTTTCAGTCCATCTGAGCTTTCGTACCTCATAATTACCATAATTTTTTAAGGTAATTTCTAACGGCGGATACTTCAACACCGCTATAATCTTATTTGCAATCTCATCGATATCCCAGAAATCCACTTTTAAAGCATGCATGAGAACCTCAGAAACACCGCTCTGTTTACTGATAATGACCGGTACATCATGTTCCAGAGCCTCTAAAGGGGCAATACCAAAGGGCTCAGAAACAGAAGGCATAACATATAAATCAGCCATTTTATAAATCCGTCTTACATCGTCACCCCGCAAAAAACCTGTAAACAGAACTTTATGGCCTATTCCGAGTCCAGCCGCCATTTCAACCGCTCGATTTATCATATCTCCCGAACCGGCCATAACAAACTTGACATTATCCATGACCTCAAGAACCTTCTTTGCCGCCTGGATAAAATAATCGGGACCTTTTTGCATCGTGATGCGACCCAAAAACAGTACTATCTTTTCATTCCTTTTAATTCCTGTTTCTCCCAGTGTCCATGCTCCATCACCATTATGTTCGACACCATTGTATACAACCTCAACCTTTTCAGGATGAATGCCGTATTTTTTAATAACTATATTTTTGGTGAAATGGCTGACAGCAATAACCTTACTCGCACTGTACATGCCTTTTTTCTCGATATCATAAATCATTTGATTGACGTGTTCGCCGCTTCGGTCGAATTCTGTGGAATGAATATGAACTACCAACGGCTTGCCACTCATCTGAGATATGGAGATTCCCGCAGGATAGGTCATCCAGTCATGGGCATGGATAACATCGAATTCCTCATCCATCGCCAGTCTCGTCGCTATAGCTGCATAACGATGAACCTCTGTGTACATATCACCGCTATAATCTATCATCTGATAATCAAACTCTTCAGGAAATTCTGTCGGTTTGCTACCTTTCTGTCTCATTTTTTCCAAAAGCTGACTTCTGAAAAGCTCCGGAGCAATATATGGCTTCAGAGGTGAGGAGATTGTCCTGAACTTTATATTCTTTAATTCTTCAAAAAACTCAATATCCTTTTCTCTGACTGATTCCGGCGTTAGAAGCTTAATATGAGATGTGTATCTTGTTTCCACAGACTTAGGTAGAACAAAGGTGATCTTTACGCCCAGCTGGGCCATAGCCTTTGTTAAGCCGAAACAAGCCGTACCTAAACCTCCGCTGATATATGGAGGAAACTCCCAGCCTAACATCAAAACCTTCATTATATTCTACCCTTTTACTCCAATCTCATATCTGTTATTACAACTTCTTGAATTTTTATTGTATATTTTTATATATATTTATAGCCTTTACTTATGTTCATGTGGAAATTCCGATAATAACACAAAGGATAAGAGACTTCTCAAGTCGGCAAGCTTACTATCGTCCAGAGCCTAAGCTATCTTAATACAGAACTACACAAAAACTAATTTGCAACTGCCATCTATCAATCAATATCGGTTCTTGAGCGGCCTTTAGTTCAACAAATTCTTTTATAAATTCCGATTTTTGATGCTGAAAAGGGTGATTTTCTCGGCCGTAGCTCTTCATGGCAGAAGCAAAAAACCTTCATCCCTCTGTTACGAAGCACCTAAGAACTGATAATATTAATTATGGGGGATAAAACAATTAGGAAACCTACAACAATCCGTAAGAAATTTCAAAAAAAAGCCGTTCAGAATAAGAAACTGCAAACTGAACGGCCATTTTTTCAAAGTACCGTATGTTACATAACTAATGACAATGAAAGAAGTTACGAAAACACCAGTCTTTGTTAAACAAGAAATAAAATACTCAAAAATTAGACATCCTGAGGTTTCACAGTGCTTCTTTTATTAGCTTTCGTCCTTGCAATGGCTTTATCAAGCATGGCATAGACCGCATCATTGATAGACTCGATTGCATCGGATGAAGTCATAGCATTTTTACTCTTAATGTATCCCTTGACCTTACTTGCCACAATTAAAGACTCTTTTTTCTTTGCCATTCGATTGTCCTCCATGTAAAAGAACTTAATATTACTCCGACTTTTAACTCCTTAAAGCCGGACCTTTTTTCAT